>Ga0209535_1000007_pt1 | contig 169231 bp, 148 predicted proteins | sample LinPmetageLP28_FD_184041 | JGI IMG/M metagenome (GOLD analysis project Ga0209535, IMG submission 184041) | Marine viral communities from the Pacific Ocean - LP-28 (SPAdes) (version 2) | ecosystem: Environmental > Aquatic > Marine > Oceanic | place: Pacific Ocean | collected 2009-08-22 | reverse complement strand
TCTGTCAGAGATAATTGCTGGTGCGAATGGTCTAAATTGCTGTCTATGTTTGATAGCATTAACCCTGTCTTTGACATCCATGCCCCTAGGATCAGCAATAAGGCTACGATTGCCAAGAGCCCTAGGACCGAACTCAGCCCTGCCGTTAGCCACGCCAACGATACCTGTCTTTTTAAGTTCCTGTATGATGTTCTCATATGGATAATCTCCTTCTATGTTGTGGCCAAGAAAAGGTCCGGGCCATTCAATATGTTTATCATAGTGACTTAAAACAGCACCTAATGCACTGCCTGCATCACCCGGGTTAGGCATAATCCACACATTATCAAAATAATTGTATGCTTGCGAATTAGCCGAACAGTTTAAAGCACATCCACCCATTACTACTAAGTTCTTACTACTAGTTTTCATTCTAGCCTGTTTAAGAACGTGATCAAAAATTTCTTCATACACCCGTTGGGTTGATGATGCTATGTCTAAAATATCCTGGGGGCTATTGTATTCTGGTTGCCACCATAAGCACCCCCTATGTAAATTTTGTTTAAATTGTATAAGAGGTTTAGTACCCAGGTTATTAATAGTTAGTAAATCATTATGTATACTATCATAAAAACGATTAGGGTCTCCATATGCGGCCATACCCATAAGTATATATTCATCTTCTTGTGGTTTTAAAGCTATACGTTGCGTCATAGCCGAATACCAAAGTCCTACACTATTCGGATATCCTTGACTATATACACGTTTTAATTTATTACCCTCTGCATTCCAGATACTTAGTGTTTCAAACTCTCCTATACTATCTATACAAATTACAGTAGCATCAGTAAAGCCTGATGTATAATAACCGCCAGCACAATGAGCCCTATGATGATCAACAAAATGTACAGGGCACTTAATGTTATAATTGCGTAGATACTTGCGTATGCGATTTTTCTTAAATGTTTTATAACCTTGTCCTGCATATATTTGTCTTAATGTTTTTTTATATGGATTTTCATACCAAATAACTTCTTCGGGCTCACCATAATTTAAAGCATCTTTTATTAATGCAGTATTTAAATGTGCATCATTTTTCTTGCCACTATATCGTTCACTATGACTAGCAAACAATATTTCTAACCAAGGGTAGTGTTTAAAAACAGCTAGTGATGCATCGTGACTATTGCCACTAATACCCCATGTAATCATAATTTTTGATTGAATAATGTGCTAACAGATTCCTCATTATGCACACGTCTTATAGCTTCACCAAACAGATTAGATACAGTAACATACCTTGTTTTTTTACAATTTTTTGGACAATGATCTAAAATACTGTCAGTTACTACAAGTTCTTCTAAAACACTCTTTTCAACTTTTTGACAAGCTTCTCCGCTTAATACTCCGTGTGTAATATATGCTCTAACACTTAATGCACCTGCATCTAAAATTGCCTTTGCCGCATTACATAATGTTCCACCACTGTCTACAATATCATCTACTAGTATGGCGTGCTTGCCGGTTACATCGCCAATTAAATTCATTACTTCTGACTTGCCAGCTTCTGGTCTACGTTTATCTACTATAGCAATGTCCCCACCAAACATATCTGCAAACTTCCTAGCACGAACAACACCACCTGCATCAGGACTTACAAACACCATACCTTGAGTTGTATCTATATTACGGCGTATGTCTTTTGCAAAAACTACCCGGCTGGTAAGATCATCTACAGGAATATCAAAGAAACCTTGTATCTGACCAGCGTGGAGGTCCATAGTAAGAATTCTATCAGCACCTGATGTTGTAATTAAATTACTGACAAGTTTAGCAGTAATAGGAGTACGTGACGCACTCTTACGGTCCTGCCTAGCATATCCAAAGTAAGGAATAACTGCTGTAATTCTATTAGCACTTGATCTACGTGCCGCATCAATCATAATCATTAGTTCCATTATACTATCATTGACTGGTGTTGATGTTGGTTGAACAATAAAAACATCTTGCCCTCTTACATTTTCTAAAAATTCAACGCTAGTTTCTCCATCTGCAAACGCACTAACATTTGCAGGAACTATTGGAGCAAAGCAATGTTCTGCGATCTCTTGTGCTAATTTTTTATTAGCATTTCCAGTAATGATTTTCATAAATTATTTTCCTATGTTATCTGAGTTATCAATTGCATATTGCATAAGCTTTACAGGTAAGCTACCAATCCAATAATAAAATGTCCAAAATAAAATGTTGTAAAGTATAATTTCTATCATTTGTAAATAAACGGATCTCTTTTTTTAAGTTCTTTTAAACGTTTTCTATAACGCATTTCGTCTCTAATATATGTATAAGGATAGATTATAATATTCCATAATTTTTTTAAGTAAACCATTTTTTTGCTTTCAATCTAATCTTAAGCGGTGAGCTTTCTGCAGAATTAAACACACTATAAAGTGTATACAATCTACCGTATTTATTAACTGCATCTCCTATATCATTTATTCCTTCTTCCCAAGTAGGTAAACTTACACTCCATCCTCTATCAATAGCTTGCTCAACAAGTTTACTACCAGCTTTATCTCTATCTGGTACAACAAATATATCTTTGTTAAGTCTGTTTAATAACAATGCTTGCTGATCATTTATGTCACTACCTGTCAATGCACAACCATCAATATGAATAGCATCTATAGGCCCTTCGCATAAAATACAAAATACTTTGTTTGAATTTTGTTCGTCTAGTCCATACACAAATCCAGGTTGACTATCTGTGAGGTACTTAACTTTATTATCTTTAACTGTTCTTGCTGTATAACCTACTATTCTATTTTCATAATAAAAAGGAATTATTATTCTATCTCTATAAGCAAGTTCTGGAGACCAGTAATAATCTGTATCATCTAAGTTTAAATGTCTTGCTGACATATATTCTAATACCGCTGTACTATGTTTATCAAATGTTGTTATATTATTAATTTTTACACTATTATTAGGAAGCTGTGTTGTTGCAAATTCTGGCAGTTCTATTCTATGTTGTTGAACTTCAACTCCTTCGTTTTCACGCATAACATCTAGTGCTAATTTTGTAATATCACTATCGGCTGTGTTTAACCATTCTAAAAGTTTTTTAAATTTATAACTTAAATTACGTCCTGGTTGCCAACTGGCTTTATATCCGCAATTAAAACAATGATATGATATTACATCACCTTCGTATATAATACCACCACGTCCTTTTTTATCCTGTGTTTCGCCGTTATGGACACAACAAGGCGCACGAAAACTAGTCCAACCACTAGGAGTAGTTTTGCGTTTTGCAGGCAAGTGTGCAGTCAGAATATCCGATACAATGCTCATATTTACATTGTAGCATCATTTATTAATTTGTCAATGATTTAATGTTATACTATTAATTGTGCCGCCAGTCCATTCACTGACATTAGCTCTTACCCAAACATAGTTTCCAGTAAAGTTTTGCACTTTAGACCCAGTTAAACTAATTTCAGTAATAGAAGTGATATCAAACCAATCAGCTTCAGCTGGTATAGATGCTAATGTAGCTTGCATTGTAATAGTACCTATAAACTGGTTTAAGTTATACTGCACAGTATGAAGACCGTCGGCTCTACTGTAATATCCGTCGCCTTTAGCTTTGTCTCCAGTAGCAGTTTGCACAGTACTATCTTCTGGGTGTGTTTGAGCTGATAAAATTATTTCACTATTACTTGGCATACTATATTTACCTTAATTTCGTACTAATACTTTTGTTATTTTACTTGAAGGATCTGCACTTGCTTTGAATCTTAGATAGTTATATATTCCATTAAAATTTGTAGGCTGTGGCTGTGTTTCTGATCCTGTAAATGTTAAAGTGCTTACAGTTGTCCAGTTATTAGAACCTGTAATTTGATTGTCTAAGGTTGCCTGTACTTCTAAGCCACCTATATATCCGTCAGTATAAACAGCAACAGTATGTAATGCGTTATTGCCATTTAGTGCAGGTTGAGCTGTAATCTGAGTAGCACTACTAGATCCTGCATACCAAAAATCATTAATTTCTACAAAGTCTTTTACAGAAACACTAGACTTTGGTCCAGGCATTGACGTACTATCTACATGGATAGTACCTGAGAAATCAAAATCTGCTCCGCTATAAGTAATTGTTCTTTCTTTAGAACTATCTTCTAAATATACAACATATTTTAAATATTGTTGGTTAATTGCTAGTAGATCGTTTTCTGTAACATTAACAGTGAACACACCTTTTTTGCTACTAGTTTGGAATGTTATATTGGTTGCTAATGGTACTACGTTTGTTGTAGATTTGCTTAATGTAACAGTATCAGATGTAATAGCAGTTACTATTGTTCCTCTAGTGATGTATGTTCCACTTACAATTTGGCCAAGCACTATACCTGTTGTTAATCCAAATTTCAAAGTTGTTCCTTTTGCACTTTGGGCGGCTGAAGTTTCTTTTGTTACAACATCGTCTAAGCTAGTTCCTGTTTTTTCAATTACTAAAGTATTTTCATCATTCCAGGCCATTAGCATTGGAGTATAGCCTGATAAGCTTACATTTTTTTGATCGTGATTTTTAATTTCAAAATAGAGTAAATTATCTATTCCTCGATATACTTTTAAATTTTTTTGATACACTGGTCTGTACTCCGTAATAAATCCAGCCAAATTGGCTACAACTATAACTTTATTTTTTGCTAAATATCTATACGTTTTTTGCATCGACTGGAAACCTTTTTGTATAAGTATTTATAGGAAATTATGTTATTAAAAGATATTGAAAAAAACTTCCCATACGTAAGTGTGGTTGCATACGGTGGACACGAATATGTAGGTATTGTATCTAATCAAGATGCATATGTCACTACTATGTTTGTTTTCAACAAAATTAAATCAGATATAGAAAAAAAAGTTTTTCTTGAAGTAGGAGAAATTTGGTGGTGGGAATCAAATAGAATGATTCCTATTAATATATTTCTAAAAAAAGAAATGGAAAAATTTAACTATTGCATGATGACAATGAATACAAAAGATGTCAAAGTAAGTGTTGGTCCGTGTGTCAATATCAATAATTTATCTAGTAAAAGAATTAAAAGAAAAAGCGTTCAAGTATTACGTAAAAGATAGCTTTCACAAACTAAATTCATGTGTACAATTACACTTACAGCATATGCAATAGCATGAGCTTTCTTAAAAAAATATTCACCGTCTTTTGGTTTTATCCAAACTTGTTCCATTATTGTTTGCCACGATTGATTTGCTAAATTTCTTTTGGCTGGTCTTATTATCGCTAGTGTCGCGGCCAAATGCTCTACCGATGTAGGTTTCAATTGTTTTAATAGTTTGTCGTGTCCGCTTAGATGAAACAGCTGATCGACGAAGTCTTTGTGTTCCAGTAGTTCCCATATTGGTTCCTTATTCATTAATTGGTTTAAATGTTGTTCGTTGGTTATTTCTTTATAGATAGAAACATTTAAAAAGTCAAGTTTAAAGTATCCTCTTTGTTCTGCTTCTTTGTGGTCGATTGTTGATAAATTATCAACAGGGTTGTGTGGAATCTCAGTTGCATAAATTCCAGTATTATGTTTTTTACCAGAATCTAATTTTGCCACACGATGTTTTATTTTATCTAAAATTTTAGATCTATCTGCAAAATCGATATCTATGTCAGGCATATTATTCATAAGTTTGCTTCTTTTACTACTTGTTGTACCAATTCTAAATCTTTAATTTGTCTTCTAAATCTAACTGCCCAGTGTCTAGGATCTAACACATTTGTAAGCATTGTAAGTTGTTCTTCGTTTAAATTATTAAGAACTGCTTTTCCTGTTTTACAATTTAATAATATCCACGGAGATATTTTGCCATCTTTTATATCCCAAGTAATTCTATTTGTACTAGCGTATAAAAAATAATGATTATAAGAACTATCATGTTCTTTGGCCCATTCAGCCATTGTATTTATACTACGTTCTAATGCAGTTTCGACTCCTTCCTTCCTGATTAATTCATTTGCATATGTTTCATACATTTCATCTTTACACCAGTGATCTAGTTTTACACGTGATGTAACTACCCAGTCAATATACTTGTCTGGATATAAAGGGCGAACATTGCTTACAAAACTACCAAATTTTACAAATGCGTTATAAAAACTAGACTTAACAAATTCGTTATATGTTTTTTCTTTTTTAGATCCTGCACTTAACTTGTAAAATCTTTGAAATGCATAGAACCCTAATTGTACACGTTTTTCATCTTTCTGTAACCAACGCCTTTTAGGCTCACACATATGAGCAATGAGTGTGCTTTCTTTTGTGTAGCTTTTATTACAATATTCACAAGTATACTTAGATGTCAACTTTTTCGTAACCATGTTCTTTGGCGAGTTGCTTAATTTCTTTCTTTGTAGATATTCTAGCAAGTGTTTCTACCTCGTCCATTTTCATATTTGGATATATGTTTGCTAATACTTTTACTGCTTTACTGCTATCGTCTTTTTTCTTTTTCAAGCCAATCCATGGATGAAATTTCTTTTTTCCAAAATTGCCTGCTACACATAATAGTTGCCATTGCAATTTTACATGATCTGTTCCGCCTAATACGTTCCAATTTCTATTATAATATTCATTAACTTTAAATACAGCTAATTCTTGTTCTTCTCTACTACCTTTGATACTACTAATATAACGGTTTAGATTCCATAAGTCAAGTTTAATATCTTTCTTTCCGTCTTCTCCTGCGGCATCATATAATTCTTTAATACCATTATCAATGCTTGGTATTAGCTCTTTGAATAAGTCTAGTTCTTTGTTTGCCACTTTTCTAAATCCTCCGGAGTGTTTATTTCAATCCCATCAAATTCTACTTCAACTACACCAATCTTTATACCGTTTTGTATCCAGCGTAACTGTTCTAACTTTTCAATATCTTCTTCAGGAAACTTTTTACTTATATTATACATAGCTTTGGATTCTCTATTATAGCCATATATTCCTAAATGATGATCTCCGTAAGTTAAACTTGCTCGTAAAAACCAGTGTGCTCGTCCTCTGTTATGTATCATTTTAACACAGTTTGGATCATTTCGCAAGTTAAAATCCATCGGTGTATAAGCAGTTGCTACATCACTACGTTGCAGTTCTCTTTCTACAGCTTTGATAATATCTGTAGTAATATCTGGCATATCCCCTTGTACATTTATATATCTATCATATTGTAGCTTTTCATCTATAACTTGCATACAACGTTCAGTTCCATTATCTGCATCTGTTGTCATAAGACATTTACCACCCATATGATTAAAAACATCTTGGTGATCGGTTAGTACATATGTATCATATCCAGTGCCTGCACATCTATTATAAACGTGTTCAATCAACGGCACTCCATTAAGGTGTGCCATCATTTTTCCTGGGAATCTTGTGCTTGCATATCTAGCTGGAATTAGTATAGCTGTAGTCATGTATCTCCTTTACTACTTTTTCAAAGTCATTTAAATTTAACATATTAGGTCCGTCACTAGGTGCATTATCTGGATCTGGATGTACTTCTAAAAAGAAATTCCTAATACCCAAAGCACTACCTGCCCTACATAAACTAGGAACGTAATTGCGATTGCCGCCGCTACTGCCTCCGAGACCGCCTGGCTTCTGTACCGAGTGGGTGGCATCAAGAACCACAGGAGTATCGTAATTACTAAGCATATAGTCCAAGCCAGTAAAATCAACAACAAGAGTATTATATCCAAAACTTGTTCCTCTCTCTGTTATCCAAACTTCTCTGGCACCTTCTGTCTTTGACAGTATTCCATTCATGTCCCAGGGTGCAAGGAACTGGCCTTTCTTGATGTTTACAATTTTATCTGTAGCACAAGCCTCTTGTAGTAAATCAGTTTGTCTACATAAGAATGCAGGTATCTGTAGCACGTCTACGGCAGTATTGTGGTAGTTTACTATATCTTTAATTTGTTCTACTGTATGAACGTCTGTAAGCGTCTTAGAGCCCACTATACTACGTATCTCTTGGAAGTCGTGTAGTGTTGTATTAAAGCCTACTCCACGTTTCCCACCTAAACTACTTCTATTAGCTTTATCAAAACTTGCTTTAAAAAAATATTCTGCATTATACTTACTACATACATCATTACAATGCTGTGCAATTTCTAAACTTTGTTCTAAGCTTTCGTGCTGGCAAGGGCCTGATATTATTCTCATTATTTTTGAAATCTTTTCCATGCTGTATGTAACACATAAAACCATACACCATTAATAATAGGTTCAACTAAGGCATCAATTGCCGCAAGTTCAATACTTGCACCTGTAATGGTGATTACGCATACAATAGCAATAAACATATGACCTATTGTATAAACGATTGCTAATGTAATACTACTACCACCAATTAGCCATTCTAAAAGTTTATTTAACATTGAATTTGTTTTTAACATTATTTGTGTTCCTTTATAATATAATATGTTGTTACAAGTTTATCTAACAACTTTTTTAATGTGGGATTTTGAATTGCAATTTCACATAAGTTTTGCCATTCACTGTAATCTAATAATTCGCCTTGTTCTCTTGCTACTGCGGCAGGGTCTCCTCCTATTATCCATCTTGGAATTTTATTATGCGGTGGATCTCTATAATTAGCGTATATTACACCATTTGCTCTAGTATATATTAAAGCCTCGCCTTCTATTAACTTTACTCCTGCCTTTATTCTTTGATTTATCATAAGCTACCTATATAATTTCCAACATCGGCCATCCTACACGAAAAAGCCCATTCATTATCATACCATGCGAGTATTCTTACTAAATGGTTATCTGAAACTCTTGTTTGTTCTGGAGCAAATATTGCACTCTCTCTTGTAGTATTAAAATCAATACTTACACAAGGATCTTCTTCATAACCAATTATATCTTTCATATCGTTTTCTGAACTAAGTTTAAAAATAGTATTAATAGTATCACTATCTACTTCACGCCCTACTTGCACAGTCAAATCAACACAACTTACATTAGGTGTTGGAACACGTATCGAACTTCCTTTTATTTTACCAGCAAGTTTAGGATATACTATATCTAATGCTTTAGCGGCTCCTGTGCTAGTTGGTATCATATTTGCACCTGCGGCTCTAGCACGATATGGATCTTTATGGCGTTTATCTATTGTACTTTGGTCACCAGTATAACTATGTATTGTTGTCATTTGACCAGAAATAATATGAACTGTTTCGTCTAAGACTTTAACAAGAGGTGCTAAACAATTTGTTGTACAACTAGCATTGCTTACTATATAATCGCTACTGCCTATATCTTTATGATTAACTCCGTATACAACTGTTTTGTCTACATTCTTTGCTGGGCTACTAATAACTACTTTTCCTGCACCCCCTGATACATGATGCATACAAACATCGCCATCTCTAAACGCACCAGTGCATTCAAATACAATATCAACATTAAACCATCTTATTTTGCTTATATCACGTTCTTGTGTCCACAGTATAGGATCTTGTATTGGCCCTGTGTATCGTCCATGTACACTATCATATTTTAACAAATGCAAGTTCGTTTCTTGCCCACCTGTTGCATTAATTTGTACAAGTTCCATATCACTGCGTTCGCTCATAATATGTCTTGCTAAACACCTTCCAATTCGGCCAAATCCATTTATACCTACTTTCATTTTTTGTCTCTCAATTTCATATGTTGTTTAGTGAACCATACAGGAACTCCAGGATTTAAGTCAATTAGTTCTTGCTCTGTATATGTTTCTGGAAGTCTAACACCATGCTTTTTGAATTGTTCATAAAATATATCAGCAATTTCATCTTTGTCTTTGTTTCTATATGGAGAATTTTTAGTCCAGTTTTTCATTAAATTATTCCGCTTTATTTCTTAATAAGACAATGTATTTTATAACATTAAGATTAAATTTTTCTCTATAATTTTCTTTTATTTTTTCACTAACTATTTCCCAATTATATTTTTGAATTTTATTTTTCCACCACTCCGGAGATTCAACAATCAAGTGTGCATTCCTTCCATCTGATAATAATTTTTTTGCAGGATGACACGCTATTAAATGATACTGATACTTTTTGGTTATACTAAACAATGTATCTAATGTTTGATCTATGTGTGCAGGTTCAACGTGTTCTAGTACATCACTACTATAGGTAATATCAACTTCTGTTGGTAATTGTATAGGCGAAGTAACTGGGTCATATGTATAAAGATTAATATTAGGATATGTATTTTTTATCCATTCGGATGTATATCCTTTACCACTACCAAAGTCTAAAATAGACTTTGTATCATTATTAATTAAATCTACTACATCCTTAGGTAATCCTTTACCGCTACCAAAAGATGAAGTACTATGTAGTTTTTTAAGTTGTTCTAAGTATTCAGTTGAAAGTTTTGTCATACATTTGATCCGGCGGTCCTTCTTACAATATCATCGTGATTAAATTCAGCCCAATATAATTCAAATGCAACGCCGTCTTCTAGTCCTTCAAATTGATGTATTTTACCCGGCTTTACTTGTGTAAACTGTCCACCGGTAAGAATTGTTTCGTCGACAAGTCCTTGATCTTCTTGCCAAACTCTGACAATCATTTTGCCTGACTCAACAAAGAATCCATTCCATTTAAATTTATGCTCATGCTCAGAACATTTGAATCCTGCTTTGTATTCAATACGATGAAATTCAAGCACACCGTTTGCGTGGATTAATTCAGTTTGTCCCCAAATTTTTCCTGCCTTCATTCGCTCATCTCCTTTAGCATAGTGTTTATATCTTCGATCTTACTTTCCATATTATCTAGTCTATTTTCAAGTTGATCAGTTGCAATATAACCAAGTACACCTGCAACAACTAGCATTGACCAAAAAATTATTCCTAAATATTTGTTCATTATCTTTTCTCCTATAATAATTTACCATAATCTATAACTTCACTTTGCCTGTTAATGTCTTTTACAAAAAATGCACAATCAGGATTGTTTCCTGTAGTTATAGGAATACTTAGTAATTGTCCAGTTTTTATTTTTGGAAAATACCATTTCACATCATTATAAAAACTTGTAATTTCTATTTTGCCAAATTTAGGTTTGCTTCCTGTAAGAGGATTAAACAAGTAAGCTTCGAAGCCACGTTGATTAAGACTTGTTAATGGAAGGACTTCTAAATCACTTCCTGATTGACTACATCCAACTGCTACACACCAATCTAATGGCATAGTAACAGACTGTCCGTCAATATCTAAAACTACTGCTGGCGCACTGAAGCTTTCTAAAAAAATCAATGGTATAAAAAAGAAATCCGGATCTTGCGGATTACTATTATCTAAAACACTAAATCTTAAAGAATCATCAACTTCGTCAGGTATAGTAGTTAAATTAAAACTCTGGTTCTCGAGCGTGAGTATATTCATTATTTCCAATCTACCTTTTCAATGGTGAATGGGTACTGCGCCTCTTTGTAAAACTTTTTACGTTGAGTTAGATGCCGCTTCGCAAACTTACACGTTGATGTAAGATCCCATATCTGAACGAAGTCTTTGTCTTTTGCCTTTCTTACGCCTCTACCAATTGATTGAATCACACGAACAAATGACTTGCCAGGCTCAATAAGTACAAGATTAAATATCCTAGGAATATTGATGCCAACGGATGCAACGCCATACGTTGCAATAACAACATGGTTAGTCCCTTGATTAATTTCGTCATATGCTTCTTTTCTATCTTTTAATTTAACATCGCCTTTAACAAATGTACTATTAGGTATAAGTGTTTGTAATTGTTCACCAGCACTTATTCGGTCTACTAGTATTAATGTATTGCCTGCTTCTCTTACTGTGTTTAATAATTTGCCTAAATATTCTATTCTATCTTGATTTGTTACAAGATATTTTAATTCTTCTTGATAATTACTGTGTACTTGGGTATCAAGTAGCTGTACAATGTTTACGTGACACTGAGCAAGTACACCTTTGTCTTGTAGTTCCTTTGCACTAATTTCTCCAATAACTGGACCTAAACTAGCGTGTATACTTTCAAATTCAAACTTTTCTTTTGGTATTGTACCAGTAAGTCCCCAACGTATTGGAGCATTTTTTAGATTGCGTGTAAGCAAATTTTTAAGTACTTCTGCCTTTGCTTGATGTACTTCGTCAACAATTACAGTTGTTACTCCATCCAAAAATTCTGCAAGACTTAAAACTGCATCACCGTCTTTATGTTTTTTATCTAATATATTTAAACTTTGCCAGGTACAAATTGTATGTGTTTTTCCTAGTTCTTTTCTATCTCCAAAATAAACACCAACGTCTAATCCGCAATTTATATAATCTTCTTCAGTTTGTACAACAAGACTTTTGTTTGGTACAACAACAATACTTCTTCCGTACTTTTCTCCAAGATGACTAAGTGTTGCAGTAGTTATAGTTTTACCTGCTCCGGTAGCAATTTGTTGCAAGCTTTGTGGTGCTTGTAAAAAATTATTAACTGCTTCTACTTGATAATCACGCAGAATTACATCTTCACCTTCTGCAGGATGACCTTGTGGCCATACAACACCTTGGTCGGCCCAGTAGCGTTCTGTAACAGGAGTAAAGTTCAATTTAATTGGATGCCGCCTATCGTCTATATCAACTATTTGTACTTTGTTTTTTGCTAATACATCTGTGATAGTATCAAGATGATTTACATAACCTGTACCACCAATACCAAAAAATGCAACCTTACCATCCCAACGTCCTAATTTATATTGAGGCATATACCTAGCATAAGGCACCTCAAACTTAAGACTATTTGCTAACTTTCTTCGTACGTCAACATCAAGTCCTTCAAGTTTAATGTTTACCTCGTCCTCTATTATAAGTTTACAAGTTGCCAAGAATTGAATCCTTTATTATAAGTTTGTTTAAAGTTACTTAAATCTGTATCATTGTATGCTATCAAATCACAATTAAAAGTAATGTAGCTAGTAACTAATCTACTAGGTCGAAGACTTGATTTACAAAATGCAGTTGTTGGTTTAAACGAACTTTTCAATAAAACTTTAGGTAGTTTATCTTTTTTAATATACACTATTTTTGTTTTATTGTCTACCCAGTTATTTAACTTTTTATCTTTTACAAATTCATTTAACTGAACATTTGTTTTATCTGAACTTTCAATTCGAAACAAAATGCTTTGTAACTCATTAGGTACGTATTTTGAAAATCCGTTATATAATTCTTGTAGCTGAAAGTAAGAATCATCTTTATCTAAGCAAACAATTATTGGATATCTATTGAGATGATCAAATACATCGGCAATGTTATATATAGTATATTTGTTTTGATCTGCTAATACTGCTGGTTCTTTTCTATAAGCAATCTTATCTAACAGTGTATCTATTTTTTTATTATTGTTTAAAAAGAAGCCATATTTAATTGACTTATCTGCTATCGATTTTTCGTCAGATAGTTTTTGTACAATATCGGTAACATTTGGTGATATGTTAAAAAATTTATTATCTTTATAATAAGGTATGTAATTATTTTTGTTGTTGATAATATCTTCAACTTTTTTAGCAGTATCTATAATAACTTTATCTGTATTCCATGTAGGAAAATTATCAACTAAATTATAACATATTTTTGAATCAAACAAAAAATAATGCTCGTGTGAATTTTTTTCATGAAAGTATTCATTTCTTTTTGTTTTTAGTAAACAGCTTTCTAATTTAGAAATATGTTTTTTATTAAATGGAAATCTTACTTTTATATAATCTCCATCTTTAAGTGTAAGATACGATCTATCATGTCCAATAATTTTTGATTTATCTACAACAGTAATATACTTACTACGGTCAATTTCTCTAAACGGACTTCTTGTTGTTTCAAGAGAATATTGCCAGTTTCTAATTTCATATTTTATAAATTGATTTTTATAAATTTGTAATTTTGTTTTTAATAAATTATGTTGCCTATCAGTTAACGCAACACCTTTGTTTATTTGTCTATCAAAACTATTTAATAAAGTAAGATCAGCATTTTTTAAAACAAACTCATGATTGTGTTTGCCCAGAACTACTTGTAACAAATCTTCTATGTTTTCTGTACTTGTCATAGTTTATTATAACAAACTATATATAGTTTGTCAATCTTTTCAAGGGAATGCCTTTACTTATTTCTTCTTCAGTAAATTCTGTCCATGCATAATCATTTAACCATTGTTGTCTTTCTGGTTTATTTGGATTGTTGATTGTTTTTAAGCCTGTGTTAGAAACCGGCCATGCTAAACTACTTGGACCAGTAAATGCAGGAATACCATTAATAACAGCTTGTATTCCAGGATTACTACTCCAGTTTATAACAGCATAACTGTCTTTAAAACTAAGATTAAAGTCGTCATATGTTCCGTTTACTTTTTGCGGCGCATCAGTATATACATTTGTATATTGATTTTCAAGTGCTTCTAATAAACATCTTGGATGCGGTCTAAATACAATTGATAAGTCTGTATACAGTTTTATTTCGTCTATTATACTTGTTACCCATTTACTCATTTTTGGCATATTTTGCCATTGTAAACTTTTTTCATGTTGACCACATATTAATATATGATCTCCTGCTTTACGCCAAGGTTTTAAAGATAACCCAAGGCTATTAGCACGATCAGCATTGTTACCCATAGTGCCAAACTGTGCGTCACGATTGATTCCATTAAGTCCTACCTTCCATGTTATTCCTCTTTTTATACTGCCTACTTCTAATACAATAACCGGCTTTTTGCGTTTTTGACAACTGGTCCAAATATGTTTATTACTAGCCATTCGCCCGTTAAAAAGCACACTCCAAATAACATGAACATCGGAATTGTTAATATTAGTATCATTACTAATAGTATGCCCATTACTAATACAAGAATGTTCGAAAGCATCAAAAATAGTACGGGAATTGTTCGCTCCATATTCTCTCCATAATCTGAATTTCATAAGTAAATACTCCAGTACACTATTTAACAAGGGAAACAAAATGTCAGCAATAACTGTGGTAACAACATTCAATAAACAAGGAATGGATTTATACGGACAGAGATTTATCGAATCGTTTGAAGAAAATGTTGACGAATCTATCAAGTTATTTGTGTATGCAGAAGATTGCTTTCCGGCTATTGTAGGAAGACATCGTGTTTTTGAACTTCAGACAAGACAACTATTACCTAAACTTATGGAGTTCAAAAAACGCTGGAAAGATGTTCCAAAAGCAAATGGCATTCCGCCAGACGATATTAAAGCTCGTAGACCTCGAGATCATCATAAAGAATTTAAATGGAATGCTGTACGCTTTGCTAATAAAGTTTATGCAGTATTAGATGCATTTGAACGAAGTACAGATTGGTGTGTATGGATGGACGCAGATACATTTGTTCATAGCAATTGGTCACAAAAGCAATTTGAATCTTTACTACCAAATGATAAATGGTTAACTTATGTGGGCAGGGGTAAAGGATCACAAACATGGCCAGAGTGCGGATTCTACGGTATGAATAAAAATCATTCAATGTGTGTACAGTTCTTAAAAGAATTTGAAAGATTTTATGAAGACGCTGAGAATGGAATTTTTAAATTAGAAGAATGGCATGATAGTTATGTATTTGGACATATATTAAACATAATGAAAGCTACTGATAATAATGTATTGGATTATAGTGCAGAAATGTATTTAAAAGAAGCTAAAACCGGAGGCGGTGGCCATCCGTTAATTAATACTGAATTAGGAAAATATATTGATCATATGAAGGGCGATAGAAAAAATACAGGTAAAAGTTTACAAAAAGATTTAATGGTTAATCGCAAAGAAAACTACTGGCAGTAGTTCCTTATATGGTTCCAACATTCGCCACTTTCTAATTCTTGAAAATTCCAATGAAACATACTTATACGCCTAAGCCATTTTAATCTATCAAATTCTTTAGGGTTATCAATATCTAATATACTATGATTACTTACTTCTGCACATTGACTTTTTGTAGGATCAGTAGTAAAAGCATGATAGCCTTGTATAATTGGTCCAACAATTCCGCTACTATTTTTGTTTACTACTGCATAACAATTTTGTAAATCGTTTTGTAACCAGTTGTTTGGATCCACAACTTCAACTTTTTTCAAGTGCCTAAACGGGTTACTCTTTTGCTCTATAAAAAAGTTACGTGATTGTTTACAGCCTGGATGAGCTCTTATTTTTATTCTTCTTTTACAACCAGCACTCCTAATTTTTTCTATTGTGCTAATAGTCCAGTCAATTACACTTTCTCCGCTCATACTCCAACCACCTTGCCTTTGTAATAGTAGTAAAATATGATCGCCATCTTTTTTATAATCTTGTAATTGTAGTCCGCTATTGATTGATATTTTATTCCATCTTTGTTCGTCTATAATATCATCGCAATATATTCCTGTGTTAGGAAAAACTCCGTTCAAACTATAACGCAAATATCCATGTCTATTTTTCTTGTCAGCATATAAAAATAGATTTGCATCTGCAACTATAGTATGTTTATTATTTTTAATTTGATGATTAATTACTTTTTTTCTTAATTGTAAATGGCTAGGATTTACATCTGAATATACCCACCCTTGTATTACAGCGGCATCACAATCTATAGGGTGATAATCTCTATGTAGCGTTGCACTATCACCAGTACGTAAAACACCATTATAAAACTTAATTAGCAGTTCTTCTTTTTGGACATTAGTATTACCTCTTGGAACACTAGTTAAATAACTTACAACAGTTTTCTTCATAGCTTTTCATTTAAAATTGCCCAGGCAGTGCCATCTTGCATTTCTCTTCTTGTAAATTGGCAATAACTTAAATGAGCCGCATACTGGAGCATTTGTTCTTCTTCGTAAACATATAAATTATTAATATCGCTTAATTTATCATTACACAATACACTAGCCGCATTATTTCCTAAAGTAATAGCAGGTATTCCATTTAGTAGTGCTTCTGTTGCGGCTATACTATTATAAGTCACTACACAATATACGTTATCTCTTAATGCAAATAAAATATTTTTATCTGCTATACGTTCATTACGTTTTGGTTTTAATCTAATCTCAATAGGTCTATCTGTATATTGTTTTAATTCTTTACTAACTTTTGCAACCCATTGGTTAGGTGTTTCTTGGCCCCAAAACTTCATAACTTTATCACTAGGTGGAACTAAAAGTATTTTTTCACCTTTCATTTTAAAAGGAGAATATGAGTACTTTAGAGGCATAAGCCTTTTACGTGATCTAGGAAAAATAGGTCCAGTGTTTTGTAAACCGTTTTTTGTAATACGATGATATATTTTACTTTTTGTAGTTTCATTGCCCATATATCCGCTATCAATATAATAAAATTCTCTACCTGTTTTCATACAATGTTTTATAGCAAGCTGACTCTGTTTACCTAACCCTCTTATTAATAATGTATTCTTTGTATGTTCTTCTGCTTCCCACGATGATAATTTAGCACCATCTGCTCCTAATACAAATGCTTCTAAATATTCATCAAACAAAAATCCTTTCTTTTCAGGTTTAAAACCAAACTCATCGTCGTTACCAGGATGTAAAGCGGCAACTCTGGGTTCTCGTAAAGCCATTATATTCTCCCATTTATGTTCTCTTTTGTAATATGTTCCATCAGGGTCTTTAAGGTAATGAATAAAGTCAGTTACTAATTTTTTTTTTTGATCCGAAAGGACTAGCGTGTCTGTTGTAGTTTTTAAACGTTCGACTTCGAACTTTTCCATTTGCCGTTGCCGTTTATTTTCTCCACTCTCTAATGCTTGATTATATTTTACATTAAGATATTCTTCATAACTTATTCTTGCTTTATACCAATGGTATGCATAATCGCAGTTTTCATATTCAGGAAACCAAGGACCTCCTTCTGTATAATGTAATGCTTTAGGCTCACCATCTGTAGGCTCTTCGTACCAGCCAACAAGCCAATTCCACTCATGACTATATTCGCCAACTAAACTATCATCTAACCAACTAAACCTATGAAAATATGCTCCGCCCTTACTTGGATCATTTACAAGATCTAAATTTATCTGTGCGTTATTTGGATGACCGCAATTGAACAGTACACAACTTGACCAATTTTTTCTTGGATATATATGCTGTGCTTGTCCGTCCATTTTTGTTAATTGTTTAGGAGAATAATCATGATGAGCACACATAACTGCATAACTATCATTTGCTTGATCAAATAACTTTTTAATATCATCAAGAAATACAAAGTCGCAATCTATAAACAATGCCCAGCCAGTAAAGTCATTTAAATGTGGAACTAAAAATCTTGTAAAGGTAAATTCAGTGCTAGCCATTGCATCTGTTTCTCTTGTATAGATTCCGTCTCTTCTTAAATCTTTTTGCTTTAAAGGTATTACATCAACAGGTACACTTGCATGATCTAATATACTTTGTTTACAAACTTGAAATGCAATATCTTCTCTACTGTCCCAGCCTACGTATACTTTTAATGGTTCAATTTCTGTAATCTGCTCGTTCAATGTCTTTCTCCGTTAATTTATCAGTTGGTCCTTTCCACACTTCGACTATGTGTGCAGGCTTATCAGTATCATTACAACCTTGATGCCATATTCCTACAGGAATATCTACAGGATTATTTGGATGTAAATTCCAAATTGAACAACCGTCAAATGGATTGTCTGATAGTGTTACATTCGTTTTAACATATGCTTCACCAGAAACAATATTCCATGTTTCACTTCTATACTTATGTCTTTGCATACTTAATTTACTCTTTGGTGAAATAACTAATTCTTTTACTTGAAAGCCTTCGCCCTGATATAATTCTCTATAATGCCCCCATTCACGTTCTACTTTTGGTGCCCGCCATTCTTTTAATATCCAACTGCTAGAATTTTTCTTGTCCTCACCTCCAATACCAAATACAAATTCTACACCAGGATGATTACCGTACACTTCCATTTCAGGAATGTTTACATCAGTTCTGTCTCCGCCATTGGCAAAAATAATTTTTCCACTTTCAGTTGACATTGTATTAAAAATAGCATGAGACGCAGTATTATCATCATCGTTAAAACTAATAACTTTATCTACAACAGAAAGTCCTTTAATTATTTCTACTCTTTCTTGTAGCGGCATAAATGGTTTACCTTTTTTTCTAGTTAACCATTCATCAGAGTTAACACCAACAATTAATCTATTACCTAAGTTTTTAGCCGCTTTGAAATATGCAAGATGCCCTGAATGTATTGGATCAAAGCCGCCAGTGACTAAAACTGTTTTATTGTTACCAGCCAAAAATATAATCCTTCCTTACATTACTAAGTTCTTTAGCACCTAAATCTTTTAAAAATTTTCCTGCACATTCTTCAGTTATAGGTTGTTGTTCAATAATAATAATAGGTTTGTATTTTAATAATGTGTTAACTGCACCTTTAAGAACTTCAAGCTCGTGTCTTTCACAGTCAATTTTTATAAGATCAAATGGAGGCATAAAACTTTTGTCAAGTGTTTTAACTTTGATACTTCCTTCATTACCATTTATAAAACTATTTCCTGTATTGTTTGGATCATATGTCATATCTACGTTTTTTTGTTCACTACCTAGTGCAAAATTATTTAAAATAATATTATCAATACCTTTTGTATTTTCTAATAAACATTCATAAACTTGTGTCATAGGCTCAAACGATATTACTTTGTTAAAGTTTTTTGATAACGGAACAGTCCATAATCCTACATTTGCACCAACATCGATTGCTGTATTGAATTGTTGTACATACTTATATGCTTCGTCTCTAACATCATCTTGATATTCTGCAGGACCGCCTTGACTTATACGTTTATTAATCATTTTTTCAAAATGTACATCTGAATCAGGAAGCCAATAATTAAAAACTTGTTTCATTTAATATCTTCCTTTCTAAATTTAACCATTTTGTTACTATATGTTTAGGTGTGTAGTACTTATTAATATGTTCTTGTCCAAGTGTGATCTTTTGAACAACTTCATTAGGATTATCTATAGCATAGCGTAATCCTTCTGCAATATTTCCAGCCCAAAGGAAATTATTTAAATCTACATAACTTGGTATTGTGTTATTTGTAATTACAAATTTTCCTTGTTGTATACCATCGATTGGTCTATTATTGCCCTTTGACTTTAAAAAAGCTTTTTTCTTTTCTGTGTAAGCAATAGGTAAAATTATAAAATCAGCTTCATGCATAAGTTTTTCTTGTAAATCAAAACTCCACTCGAACCATTCCGTAGGATCTCCTATGCTTTTATTTGTAATTATTTTTAAATGTATATTTTGATGTATGTCAAATAATTGTTGTTTTAAAATTTCAAAGTTTATTGATCCTATGTTTTTTCTAGCACCATAAGTTACTAAGTTGATATTATCATTTTTAGTAAATATTTTTTTATTTGGTTTGATTTGTTTACGTTCAGTAGGATCTTCTATCACAATACAAGGTTTTCCAAAAATTTTCTTTATTTCATCAGCAAGATGATCGCAAGTAGTAACTATTGCCTTACAATTTTCTGTAGCTTTTTTATATAGTTCTAATACTGAATTTTTATAAAATTTATAATCTGATATATCTAAAACGTACTTTATGTTGTTTTTATTACAATGTTCTATAATATCATTAGTAAATTCTTTACTAATAATGTACAATTCATTTGTGTCTTTAATTAATTTATAATCCTTTATATATCCATGACTATTTGGCATATTTTCTAATAATAATTTTCCTCTAGCCCTAAAGCTATATCTATCTATCACAGAATCAGGAATAAAAAATTTCATGGTTCGTCCTCATGCAATGCAAGTAATTTTCTAATTTCTTTCCAAGTTCCTAGATCAACATAATCGTCAACTTCTATTCCTTCTGTATTATAAAAAGGAGTAAGCGTCATTTGTTTAGTATTAAATTTTTGATTAAGTGTACTTTTTTCCATATAACTTATAGAGTCAGCAAAACTAGAAACCCTAAAAGCAAAACTACACCAATAAGCATTATAATTTTGAAAATTTGTTTGAGGCTTATCTTCATATAACTTTACTAGATTATTTTCTATTTGTAACGCACCTTTTGTTGATAGCATTGATGGATTTGATTCTTTTTTATAAAAAAATACAAATTCATTTGTTTCTAATCTATCTTTTACTGTTGTATACAAATCTACGTTATTTTTTAATTTTAAAATTGTATCAGGTAGCAGTACTAGATTATCTTCGCCAAACCAGTTATAAGCACTTTTTATTGCACCCGTGTATTCTAATTCTTTAGGATTTTGATAAACAAATGCAATATTGTACTTGTTTTTATATTTTGACAAGTATTCAACTATTTCAGTTTTATACTCGTTAATTACAATTACAAAATCAACATCGTTTTTTGTATAGTCTTTAAAAAAGTCAAAACTATAATCTATTAAAGCTTGATTTTTATCAAGTCTTAAGATTTCTTTTGGATATGGTAAATTTAATCTTGCACCTTTACCGGCGGCAGGAAGAATAACTGTTAGTGTCATAACAGTATTTACAAAGTTGCATCTTCCATTCCAGCAACTCTGAGTTTTACTATATTAGTAATTTGCCATTGTTTTTGATCTAAGCCTTTTAATACACCTAACCATTTATTCCTCAACAATGCAAATTCATTAATAATCTTTTCATAGTCAACTACGTCTGCTTCGCCGTCAACATACTTCTCAACGTCTCTACTAGATAATGCACGTTGATAGTTTTCAAGATATGTCTTAAAAAACGAGCTACGCAATCTACGTAGCTCGATATTTAAGTAATGTAGTATTGCTTCGATCTCTTGTAATTGATTAAATCTATGTTCAACAATACCTGGCATTTCAGAAGATGCTTTTTCTACACTTCCTTTTAACTTTACTTCGGCTCGAGCTTGAGTAAGCTCTGCTTCAAAATGTTGTATAGCACCGGGTATTTGTGATATATCTCGTGATACTTGACTGTACCAACCCATTATTCATCCCAATCGTTGTCTTCGTCGACTTCGTCATCGTCCATTTCTAAATAATACTGAATTGCATAATCCAACGTTTTATCATTGCCTAGTAAATCATTTAATTGATCATCTTTAAATCCATAGTCTATTAGCGTATCAACAAATCTCTCTGCCGCCATTTCAACGTGTTTCTTATCAAGATAATCTTTAAAAACATTCCATAAGTCCGCAACAAATTCTTCATCCATTAGTAACAGGCTCCTCGTAATGATCCACAGCTTCTATGTCTGCGTTGTCGGTATTTACCTCAGTTGCCTGTTTTTTAATGTAATCCGACATGACCATTTCGAGAAGATCGCCTGTCCAATTCTTACGATATTCTAGATGTTCAGTACCATCTAAAGCAATATATTTTAATCTATTACCTTGCTTTTCAATTACGCTCTTAGCTTCAAATAACTCAACGAGTCCGCTATATGGATTCATGCCTGTTTCGTATGGAATCTTCACTTGCACACCTTCAAATGGTTTAGCATAACGAGTCTTCATTACTTTACAACCTGCACGAATACCCATAACTTGACTAATTTTGTTACCGTCTTCGTCTTCTTTTAGTTTTAACTTCTTCATTGCAACAACAATACTTGATGCATAGATAAAGCCTTGTCCACCTGATATCTTATCATCTGGATCAAACATATCCTGTGATGCATAAGTGTGGTTGGTACATACTAGTCCTACATTATGTGAACCAATCATATTAACTGTGTTACGAACAAGTGAGGTAAGTGCCTTAGGCTTTCTACCCATGTCACCTTTCATATCACCCTTGTTAAACTGATCAACATCAGTAGGAGTTAGTAGCATACCTAAGCTATCAATAACAAACAATACCTTAGGACGATCTGTTTCATCCATTGCCTTATAGTCTGCCATAAACGTACTTATAGTTTTTGCTACATCATCGATCATTGACATATTAAGTTTAAGAAGTTTTTCTTCACTAGTGTCAACGTCTAATGCTTGTAACCAACTTTCGTCAAGTGCATTCTCTGAGTCAATTAATACTACAAAGATACCTTGATCTTGTGCGTGTTTTACAATGTTACCAGCACAAAAATAACTTTTACCTGCACCCGACTCTCCTGCAAAAACTGTTACTTTACCTAGAGGTACTCCTTTTTTAAAGTCACCACTTACTAGATAGTTTAGTGCATATGATCCTGTTGAGATCCAGTCAGTTGGATCATTAAAGCCGGAACTCATGCCTGAGATGCTTTTTGTTAAGTCCTTACGGAACTTGCTAACGTCAAAAGATTTAGCCATATTTTCTCCTAAGTAGAAATAAAGGGAGACCTCGCTGGTTACCGTGCGGAGGTTTTTGCCGGAACTCCCAATTAATAATTACTGTTGTCGTGCTCTAATCATTGCAAGAATGTCTTGGGCTCCGCCTTCAGCAGGTGCTTGTTCTGTTGCAGGAGTAGGAGTAGGAGCAGGTGTTGCTACTGGCTCTGTTGCTTCAACAACTGGTGCTGGTGCCGGAGTTTCTGCTACTGGAGCAGGTTTAGTATGTGCCGCTTTATTAGGATCACCAGTACGTGCTTGCATTCCACTGGGCCTAAAATATTGGCTCCATTTTTCTGCATCATATGCTTCGCCATCCACACTTGCTTCAAACATCTCAGTAAGAACTTTAACCCCAACATCTTCGGGCTTCTTAGGCAAGAAGTCGCTTAAATTAAACAATCCATTTGTTTCGATTGCTTTCATTTCTGCATCTCCTAGTGGTCGCTCTCTACGTGCCCAATTACTTGCACCGTAGTCAGCATATCCGCCTTTAGATCCTTTAGATAAACGGAAGTCAACTCCAGCAGTATAATCTGTTGGTAATTCTTCCATATCTGGATCCATAAGTGCCGCTTTAATAAGTTGAAAGATTTGTGGTCCAATAATGAAACGTCTAACTGGATTTTCTGGCTTATCCTCACCAAGAGGATCTTCTGTTACAAAACCTTGGAAAACATAAGAACGCTTTTTCCAATATTTACGACCCATATCTTCAAGACTTGGATCTTTAAACCATCCACGTACTTCTCCTAAGATAGGACATGATTCTCCATACATTTCCATACACGGAACTTGTACTTGAATTGGGCGAGAATCAGTATCGCCTTTTACTCCTGCAAACGGAAGTTTAATCATCAAACGCTCTTTCCAAAAGAAAGTGTTTGAATCATCTCCGTCAGGCAAGAAACGCAGGGTTGCCTGCTCGCCTTCTTTCATATTCCAAAATGGGTAAATTGCGTTATCGCCACCAGTGTTATTTCCACCTGTACGATTTTCTTGTTCTTTGAGCTTTGCTCGTATTTCTGCTAATGATGCCATAGTTATGCCTCCTTATAAATTTGCCTATGCATTGTGCCTTTATTGTGTAGCACAGTTTATATACTACACAACTTTATTTATCTTGTCAACTGTTTTTTTTATTTTTCTTGAAAAAACAATAAGTTATATGTTAACCTAAATATTTTGTCATAAACATTTTAGGCATTTCGTGATAATCTTTAATATCTAAAAAATCATGTAAGCCATTTGATGTTTGTATGTCTTTTAGGAATCTACTCTTAACCATTGGTTTTACGTTTTGAGCTGTTGCCATCATTCTTAAGACTCTAGCTTGTTGTGCAGAAACTGGAAGAGATTTCCCATCATCAGTTTTCACTGCTTTAACAGGGTTAGGACTACTTTGACTATCTATAACTTTTCCTAGTTGATCAAACATAGGTGGTTCTTTAAATCCAGCCTCGTCGTTATCTTGATCGAGTTCTTTACCTAAATCTTTCAAACCAAAGTCATCAAAACTTCCTTCTTCCAGTCCTGCGTTCATTCTCATTTTATATGTTTCAAATGCATGGCCTAGACGTTCTATGAATCGACTTGCGTTTCTTACGTATTGTTCGCCGTAATCTTTTTCAATTGCTGTTAATACTGCTGTTTCGCCTTTTGGAAATTGTCCAGTCTGTACGTCAAAATGACTCATTATATATTCGCCTATAGGTGTCTTATCTTTTTCAATTACAATATCATCTTCATCTGAATCTGGGTGGTCAACCTTGTCGCCTTTTGTTGCGCCTTTCATCTTTGCTTTTCTTACAGCGTCACCGTATGCGTTACCTTCTTCTGTTTCCATTATGTCAGGAACACCGTTTCCGTTTTTATCCTTCCACCAGCTACCTGATTCGTCATCACAATCATGTTTACAATTACAATCATCTTGTCTTACGTGCATTTGGCAACCGCAATCTTCACAAAAATAATTTTTATATCCTGTCATGTATCTTTCTGATAAGGTTTGTGTTTCACTAAATTGACCCATCATTTTTTCAAAAAAGTTTTCTAAATCTTCATCGTAACTTTTGGAATCGTTTACTTTATGACAGCTATTGCCTTTTCCTCTACGATATCCTTTCCAACATACTTTGCCATGTGAACCTTTTTTCTTTTCTTCTGATACTGCTGACCAATTAGCATTTCCGCAATCTTCGCATATAGAATCATCTATCTCGTCTAAAATATCCTCTGGCATAATTGAAACAGTTTGCATTTCGCCTATTAGGTTATATATGTATGGAAATACATCTTTAAGTTCTTCGTTAAATTGTTTAATAGTAAGCTGATCTATCCAATTTTCTGCAACATCAACAGGTACATCTTTTACATTTGTTGGTGAAAAGCTTTCAAATGTTTCTTTATAGTAATTTGGTTTTTGTAAATTTTGTATTTCTTTTTTAATAGAAACTGTTCTGTCTTTTACAATGCCTGTATATTCTTGCAAAGTTTCTGCCATTACTGTACTACGATTTAAATACTGATTAAATTTTCTTAATTTTGAAAGTTCTTCACTAAGTCCTGTAATATACTTTCCAAAATCATCATATGGATTTCCGCCTTCTGAAACGTGCATAGCTAAAGCTCTTGCTCCGCTTAAATGTTTAAAAGGATACTTGAATTTTTCGCCTTCATTATTTTCAATAAAAATAAAGCCTATTTTTTTATTACGGCTTTCGTCTTCACCTAATGATGCATTATGTTTTATTGAAAGTTTTGCACTTCCAATTTTTTGGAAACTTGTTTTATGAGTTCCATACATTTTTGATTCTGACATTGTATTATCTCCAGGACGATTATTTGCTAAAAATTTGTAGTCTCTTTTTTGTAAATTTGATCTATTAACATCTCTTACTTCAAATTTAAGTAACCTTTTTTTACTAAAGTGTCTCATATCTTTTAAAAATGAAAACCAACTATCTTTACCAATACCGTAGTTTTCGTCTATTATATCTTTATTGTATATTATAGTAACTCCGCTATCTTCGTCTAAGCTAACACTTACTTTACCTAAGGTATTTTCTTGCACTCCAAAATCAAAGTCAAAAAATCTTGCTTCTTTTGGCGTGTTGGTTATGTCTCCATTTTCGTCACCTATTACAAGGTTAGAAAATCGACTCTTAACTGAATTGAACAGTTGTTCTGCTATTAAATCTAAATTCAACATATTAATATTATTTATCCATAATTGCTAGATACAAAGATTGGCATTGGAGTTTCGTAATCGCCTATTTCCTCGGCTTGTGTAAATGTATTATACACATCTGGGTTCCAATCTCTCATAACAGTTATAATCCGTAGAGTTAATATCAACGCACTAACTAAGTCATCAGTAGCGCCAGGCTTTGCTTTGAATGAACTACCTATTGATACAAATGCTTTTAATTCACTTACTAATGGTTTACTTCGGATAATTAATTTATCATTCTCAACCATTGTTTTTAATCTTGCACAAGAACTTGTTTTGCTTCCATGTGTAGTATTAAATCCTTTTCGAAACTTCCTCACATGGCCTTTTCTAATAGGTTCACTAATAAAAAGTCCTGGTATATTTTCTTCCCCAAAATCCTGTATAACAATTAATGCCGCTTCTCCAATACCATTATTTTCTACACTCCAGTAAATATTTGCACCTTCGTTTCTACAAGTTTCTGCTATATATGTGCAAATATCTTTCATTACACGTATTTGCCCGGGGATACCTGTAACATTATGTTGCCATTCGGCAACTTGTTCGTATGTAGGAAGTTCTACTACTTGTATAGCCGCAAAGTCTCCTCCTGTACCCATAGATGGATCTAATGCTACTGTATAACTTTTGTCTGGATCAGGAGTTTTATACCAACGTACTTGACCCATATTCATTTTAGGTATTACACCTTCCATTTGTGCAAGTTTTAAGCTGTTAATTAAAGTTTCATCAAATACTAAAAATTCACAACCGTATTCTCTTCTAAATTTTTCTTCACCTATACGCCCTAGTTCATCAACTTTCCATTTTTCATCTCTATCCGGATGTTCATCCCAATAGCTTCTAAAACTATGAAATCCGTTAATTCCTACATCACGCTCATTTCCATTTTCATCAAACTTTTGTTCAGCTTGTTTCCAAATAGTTGCAAATGTATCTTCATCTGAATTTGGTGTACTTGTAATAATTGCTCGACCACCTGTTGCTAGAGTTGGTGATATAGAAGTCCAAAATTCTTCAGCAATATTAGGCATAACAAACGCAAACTCGTCACAGTATAATAATGAAATAGATAAACCACGTCCTGTTGTTCCTGTTGTTGTTTGACTTATAATCCTTGATCCATTTTCAAACTCAACAGATCCTTTGTTATAACTGGTTACGCCTGCTCTTATATAATCAGGACAAAGTTCATATACATATCTGATACGTGCCATAATTTCTTGGGCACCTGTATATTTGTGTGCGGCAATTAGAATAGTTTGATCAGGATTAAACATAGCATACCAACACAAATATATTGCGGCACAAGTTGTTTTACCTGTTTGCCTTGGCATCATATTAATGTTAAACCTATGATTATGATAGCTTTGCATAAGTCTATCTTGGTATTCATACGAATCAAATAATAGTTTACCCTCGACAGGATGTTGAATATAGGCAAACTTACTTGCAAAATAAACATAGCCTGTTTCAGGATCCATACACTTCATCAAATCTTCTACTTGATCATTTGTATATGTTTCTTGCTGATTTGCTTTTTTGGTTAAAACACCATCTAAACTTTTACTCATAGTAATACTTAGTCAAAAAAATAGCACCCGTAAGTGCTATTGAGTCTGGGGGATTATTGATTAACTAGTTACTTTTTGCCTGCAATAGCTTTCTGCAAGCCTGCTGGTAATTTCTTTTGTTTTGCACTTAGACCTTTTGAACTTTTTTTGTCGCCTTTTTCTTTTGCGGCTTTTTTCATTGGTTCTTTTGTATTACCATCACCATCTATATCAGGAAAGTCTGGCTTTGCTTTTTTCTCAGCTAGTGCGTTCAACAGTGTATTTTTTATAGATGCTTCTGTATTCATTGGGTTATCACCGCCTGATGTTGCTTTATATGACTTTTTAACTTTGTGCAAATCATTACCAGCTGGTACACTTGCACTAACATTATTCATATATTTTTCATCTGGTTCAGTTGACGCATCAGGAAAATTACCATCATAGTCTTCTGCTTCATCTTCAGTTGACATCATATGAATCATATCTCCCATAGATGGAGACCCTTGTGGCTCCATTGACATACGTGGGCTTATGTCATCTGGTCCTACTTCTTTTGCACCAGAAGCTCCTGCCAATTGCATCATGCGTATTAGATCATCAACTGATCCGGATATTGTAACTTTTCCATCTGAGCCCATATCCATGCCTTCTGTGCCTTCCATGCCGCACTCGTTTGTGGTTTCGTTCATGGTGTTCTCCTTATTGTTTATTGATTCTGCATTTGATGTAGCTTTTGTAGTGTCTACAGTCCATTCAATGCCCATATCCTCTAAATGATCAATAACAGGCTTTATATCATCATCATTTAATTCGCTATCAATTCTTGTCCATAGCGGAGCAGATTGTCTACTAATCTTTCTTTTAGTAGAACCAAGTGTTGCGGCATCTAGTAATATTCTTCTAAATGCTTCGCTGACTTGATTCCAATCTGCTTGTGTTTGTATTTGTTCAATTGACGAAATTATATCGGCTTCTGTTGTGCCTATTCCGTCTACTGCATCATACAACACTTGTGCAATCGAAGAATGATTTATATCGCTTGTTTGTTCTTGATCTTTTTCAGCATCAGTATTTGGGCTATTATCTTGTCCAGCACCATCGCCTTGTGGTTCACTCTTTGGTAGTGCTTCGTCACCGCCTGGTCCTGTTGGTAGTTCGTTATTGCCATCTGGACCTGTCATTTTTGAATAATTCTGATCAAGTCCACTTAAATCAACATTATTAACATTAAGGCGTAACGCATTCATCATTTGCAAACCAAGTTTATTATTTTTTGGATCGTACTGCACATTATTACCTTTGTAATGTTCGAAATCAGCTTGTCCAGGTCCTGAGGAATTGCCTTTATGTTTTGTTAAACCAATTTTAGCATATTTACTACCATTTGTAATAATTGCTTTACCTTGTTCACGACCATACCCGTTTGGTTGAGGAACAACTGCTTTCCATTTGGCTTTTGGTGCGGCCTTTGGTGCGGCGTCTAATCCACCTTTGTCTTTGTCTTTATTTCCACTGATAGCTTTTTCTAAGGCGTCAATTCTTTTTTGCATTTCAGCACCTAGTTCTTTATCGTCGGGGTACATTTTCAAAGCATTTTTTAATGTTTGAATCATTTGTTTTGCCGCATCTATTTGCTCTTTTGGCAAGCTTTCTTTAATTGCGATTTCTTTAATTATCATATTAGCTCCCGTACTTACTTAACCAACTGTCAACATCTGGTAACACTCGTTGACGCAATCTTAGTCTACTAGGTGCAGTACTACCTTTTGGTCTATTTGGATTTGGTTCTGCTAATCCTGCGGCTCTTCTTGCGGCTGGATCTGTAATGCCTTTTTGTGCTTGTTTCTCTCTTTCAGCATCTATAGCATCTAAATCTCTAGGTTTTACTAATCCAAGCTGTTTAGCATCTGGTGCTTGATCAACATATGCTTTTGTTCCATCTGGATCTACTTGCGTAGCTTTAGCTGTTGGTCTTGCTTTTGGTTTTACTTTAGCCAATTTTAATGCGGCTCTAGTATTTGGTCCAACAATACCATCAACTTTTAATGGCTTACCTTTTAGTATTGCAGATTTTTGAAAGTCCATTACTGCTTTTTCAGTACCGCTTCCAAAGATACCATCAGCGGTAATACCTAGCTGTGCTTGTATAGCTTTAACTTCAGCGCCTCTACTACCTTTACGTAGTAAGTTACTTGTTCCTGCTTTTCCTGCTGGTTTTGCATCTGGGTTTTTCCAACTTTGTGCTGGTGCTTTGCCTACTTGATTAGAAGGTGCATTCTTAAAGTTTTCTCCTTGACGATAAGAAATTTTTCTTCCGCCTTTAACAATACCTTTTATTGTTGCTGGGTTCCATTTACCAAAAAATCCTTCGCCGGAAGGATTACCATTCCATCTAACTATTTCTTTACCGCCGACAGCCATTCCGTCGCGTCCAGTTTTTGGTTTTTGAAAGTAAAGATTACCATCAGGGGCGTGCATAATCATATTGCCACCACCAGGTCCTCCATAGTGTGTTGGAATAAATGTTGTTGGTACAGCTTCGCTTACGATTGCTTCTTTTTTAGCTGTCTTTGCGGCATTTTTCCAGTCTTGGCTTGAAGGAGCATCTGGGTGATCAGCATCTCTACTTGTGCCGGCTTTCTTACGCTTGTTTACGTTGTAGTATAAGCCTTTAGACTTTTCATTAATTTCTTTTATTCTCATATCATGCTCCTGCAATGGTGCTTTTTGTATTTTCTACATCACCAATGTCTTTGCTTTCTCCTTGCGGAGCACCATCTAACGGGTCGTTATCTCTTTCTTTACGTGCAGTTTCTAATTCTTTTAACAAGTCCATAACTCTATTAACACCTGAGTCTTGTTGTGCTGATTCTCCGCCCATGTCTTCCTGGGTTAGTTTTGCAGTATATTCCTCTTCAGATTTTTCTTGCTGATATAATTCTTGAGGTTCATTTGGATTACGTACAATAATATGACTCTGTGGTACATCACAGCATGATCCAATATATTCTTGTAATACTTGTACAGTGGTTGGATATGTACAGGTTACTTCATAATAGTGTACTTCTGTATTTTCTAACTGTGGAAAATCTAACGGACGTTCTTGTATTGGTGTCTTTTTACCTGCTGACATTTTTGTACAACCAAATTTCTGCAAGCATCTTTCTATCATATCTTCACAATTATCAGGCAAATTACCCGCTATTCCAATTTTAAAATCATAAGTCTTTTTAGACTCTTGTAAATAATCAGCAAATTCTTTCATTATAACATCCTAATTTAATGTATAGTATTATTTATCTTTATCAAGGCCTTTTAGTCTTTCTAATAGACTATTTCTATCAGTGACTACATATCCTTCGCCACTTACTATTCCTTCAGATGTTCCACTATCTTTATCTAGTTTTTCCTTTTTTAATTGCAAATCAATCATTTTTAATTTTTTATCTATTTTCGCAACTTTTGCATCTAACGTAGTTTTAAGCATATTACCTGCTACTTCAAAAACTCTTCCACTATAACGACTTTCTACATTCATACCTAAGTCCATTAAATCATCATAAGCTTGCATGGCTTTTCCTGCTACTTCATTTAATTCATCATCGGCCATTTGACCTAAACCTTTAACAGCTGGTAATGCACTAGCAATTTTGTCAAACTCTGCTATGTCACGAAACGTGTCGCTTTGTTCTGTAATTGCTGTTTCTGCCTTTTTATCTGGTGTATTAGTTGTATCTGTATCAGCAATATTTAAAAGGTCTTCAAGTTTTTTTGTCATAAAAGTAATCCATTATATACTAGTATTATTTAGTCAAATATTATTCAGCAGTGCATTTATTTTTTGTTGGGCTGTATACACTGCACTAGTTCCAGCAGTGATCCAATGTGTATAATCTTTTAATTCTTGTTTGTTTTCTGTTTTAAGTTGCTGTTCACTTTTGTGTTGATATTGTGTTAGATTTTCTATTTGCCAAATATTCATTAGGTGATCTGTTGTAGGTGGATTGGTCAACATTATTTTTGCTTTTTCTACAACTTTTTGTGAGGCGTTAGATGTGAATATACTTGCTGACACTCCTCCTAAGTATCCTCTTTTTTGTCTTTGTATACGCCACTGTTCTACAGTAATTTTAGGAAAATTTTGTTTCTTAACTGCTAAACAATTTATTTGTGTACAAAGTATATTTACTTTTTTGTAGTAGGGTAAACCTAGCCAACGCATTAAATAGAAATGTTCACGTTTTGGATTAGATGGAAGCAAATGTGTAACATCTATACTTTCTACTTTGTAATCTTTACATTTTTGTAATGAGCTTTTGCTTGGTTTATATAAAGCAATTACTTTATCATTATTATAAAATTTATTTAATTGCTTATTCCATAAATCAAAATAAAGATCAAAGTATACAGGATCAGCCGCACAATATATTATCATCAACGTTTGCCTTGATGGAAAATATCTCCTTCATTTATAACTCTAAAGAATATACCTTTTTGTTTACTGTATGCCCTAGCCGCAGACCATTTTGCTTGGTTTAAAACATAATGTGCTTTATTATGTTGGCTGTTACCTATTTTCTTTAAATCAGTTTGGTTAGCTGGTTTAACTTCTATAAGTTCAACTTTTTGAGATCCATTTTTATCGTTATAAACAACAAAAAAATCAGGAACATAAACTGTATATTTTCCAGTAAATGGATTTCTATATGGTATTTTAATTGATTCACTTGCCCATTTAGATATATTAGGATTGTTATCACACATACGCATAAACGCCCATTCCCAACTACTTCTATATGTAGGGGAACGTCCACCTACATATTTGTCAGGGTTTTTCAGTGTATACTTTCCTTGAGCAAACCTTGCCATTATAATAAAATATTTCTTTGTTCTTTGCTAGGATTTTGAGGTTCTACTTTAAAACCTAATTGACTTGATTTACTTCTATTTACATTAAGTATAGTAGTAACTAATCTACTTAATTGAACTTCATCCAATCCACGGAGAGTGTCAAGAATAGTATATACTGGAGTGCCTTCTAACTTAGCCTGTTGTAGTATAGCCACACTAGTTGATACGGCACTAGATTTTCCAAATCCTCTTTTTTCAAAAAATCCTACACAACTGTCTACTTCGTTTGATGTAAAATTTACTTGTTTAGAAAAGTACTTATTATAAAATTCTTTAACTTCTCCTGCACTATCAGTATTTGCTAGGGTACTAGTAACATCTGTCATTGTGAATTCCTTATGTTATCAAAGTTGTCTATTGCTAATGTTCCAAATGCATCTTTTTGGGATCTACTCAAGTTATTCCATGCACCTTTTCTGTCATTTAAATTGCCAGATTGTTGATTATTACTATATGCATTTTTAAATGCAAAATCATCTCTTGCTTGTTGGTTATTTGCTAATACATTTAAAGCATCTTGTCTTGGTAAATTAAAAATTGTATTATTATTATCTTGCAGTGTACTTGTTTGCGTAAATGCTTGTGTATTAGATTGTTGTGGAAAAAGGTTATTAACTAATCCATTTAAAGCTATTGTTGAAACAGCTACTAATGCTCCGTCTATTATATTATTTTTTTCTGCTTCTTTTGCTTGATCAGAATAGTTTTCTATATTTTGTAAAGTATTATATCCTGTAAGAATAGTTTGTAAATCTACATTTTGATTTTCTATATCTTTGAATACCGATGTTATACCGCTAAGTATTCCGCCGTCACCAAATATATTAGACACACCTCCTCCTTCAACTGAAAGTGGACTTTTTCCAACATCATAATGAGAAGGATCTGCAAATCCTGCTGGATTATCTACAGTGGTTAGTCCTCTACCATACATTACAGATTCGTATTCAACTTGCATTTGATTTTCTGTAAACTGACTGGCGCCTTGTTCTAAATTATCATGTCTTAAACTTGTTATTATTGGATTTATTAATGTGTAGCTAGTAAAATTACTTACTCCACTATTTCCATGTAATTGATTAATTGTAATTGAATTGAAGAAAGGTGCAGAAGGTCTAGTTTTATCTAGTCCATATCTATAACTATTACGTAACTCTGACCCATATGTATTATCAGGATTATTTATAAAAGGCAACGGAACAGTTGTATCAGGTTGGCCGATAGCATTTTTTCTAGCATAATTTGGATCTTGATAATAATACCTAAAATATGTTTCCCATAACAATGTTGTTAGTCCTGCTTGATCATCATGGAATACAACAGATACAGGGTCATATCTAAGTTTTGTTTGAACAATCTTTTTTCTATTATATTGATTTTTTACATCAGTATCAATACTATATCCAGGCATATCAATACTTCTAACCAGTAAATTTACTTCTTTCTTGTTTAAAAGTTGACCTACCGCTTGTCCTAACGATGCTAATGCTATTTGATTAATATCAAATACTACATGATATAGGAATTTTTGTTTTGGAGTAAGACGTAAATTATTACGTACATATAAAGCACTCGCATGGGCATAGTCACCTAAATTGCCTTTAGGGTTTCCTAATGCACTTGAAAAGTTATCAAAAAATCCGGATAGTTTACTCATATAGTATTTATCACTTGATTTATATACGTATAAAACAACGAAAGGAGCTCAAGGCTCCTTTCATAACAATCTCTAAATTGTTTTATTAAGTTCCGCCACCTGTTGCGGCTACGCTTACATTTCTTGCAACAGTTGCACCAACTCCATTTCCTATTGGAGTTTGTACAGCGTTATCATACATTATTGTAAGTGAGACTGTAACAGGATCACTATTAGCGTATGCTACTGAACCATAATCTACTGAGGTTAAATATGCTCCGTATATTTCCCAAGTTTCTAAAACATTTGGTGTGTTTACACCGTTACCACCATCTAGTATTTCTAGCCTTTGTAAAAACTTATAATCAATACCTGATGCGGCACTAGCTTGTTCGAAGAAATCAAATTGCTTCTGTAGCTGTTCGCCAACTAATTTTTGAACATTACCGTTTACATCATCACGTAAATTTACAGTAATTTCATTCCAAGTATGCTTACCTGCAATATTTACTTTACTACCATAAACATGAAGTTCTTGGTTTTCAAATGAAACTGTAGGCCTTGAAGCATCAATTACCTGTTTTGTTAATTCTTGTGTTTCGTTAGATACACCAAAATTTTCTAATGTAATTCTAAAACGGTATTGTAGCTTCGGCATAAGCAAGCCTTGACTGCTTGCACTAGTGTCGTTTGCTAAAGGTACCGTAATATTTGTTAGTGTTGAGATTGCCATATTTGTACTCCTATTTGCAAGTATTTATCATATTTAAATGTTAATTCATTAACACCCTACTTTATGATCCCAAGCTTGCTATCTCTCCTGTATTTTTCAATCTCAACGGAATGTAAATAAATTCCACTGCTTTGACTGGTTCTACTGCAATATCAACATAAAGTTCATTTCTGTCAATTCTTGCTGGTGTATTGTTTGTTTCGTCGCATACAACTAAGAAATCATATAATGCTCTAAGTCCAACTAATTCAATCATTAAACTTTCAGTTGCTTGTTTAATTTCATCACGGGTGATTTTATCATTTGGTTCAAACAAATATGGTTTTGCAAGTTGGTTTAGCTGACTACGTAGATATACTGTAAGTCTTGCTACATTAATTCTATCTAATGAACTTGCATTAGCCGCTCTAGTTTTTTGGCCAAATACAACTAAACCTGCACCTGTTAAGAATGTTATTGGATTTACATTATTAGCATAAAGCGTATCACGCTGTCCTTCATTAAGAGCAATGCTACTAAATTCACCTTCTGCTGTAATAAACCCTGTTGCAGTTGCATTAGTTACTCCACCACGTCTTGTACCTGCTGGTGCAAACCATGGAAACGCAACTTGGTCATTTAATGCAATAGTTCTTAGAACCATATGACTTGGAGGTACAACAATATTGTTACCTGCATTATCACTTGTAAATCCGCTTGGATAGTATACACCTAAGTATTCATTACTTGTTACAAGTCCGTCATCGTTATCTTCTGGTGCTAATGCAACATTTGTTGCCCAATTATTAAGTGTGGTTGCATCTGATGCTAATCTAAATGGTGAATCACCAATTACAAATGCTGTTAATCCTCTATCAGCATTTAAGCTATTCATTTCGCCAATTAGTTCTGAATATCCAGGAGTTGCTATCAAGTTAAAAATTCTTGATTCGTCGTCTCTAATATCTGCATTACTATTAACCATTGCTTGTAATGCTTGAACAACAACTTTACGCTGTGATTGTCTACCAAATGATCCTGAGCCATCGTTATTATTAGCTGATTCAGTTACCCAACGATGTGGATAGTATGATGCCATAGACGCTCCGTTTTGTCTTGTATTTGTTAATGTAAGGTCAATGCTGTTTCTTACAAATTTCTTAACATTAAATCCACTTCTACGTAGGTTCCATAAAATCATACCTTTTGGATATAAAGCTGGATCAGGGCAATCTGGATCAACATAATCACTAATCATCATGTCTTCGATTGCACCTATTGTATGTGTACTTGCACTACCGCCTGTTGTTGCCCAACGTGCATCTGCAAATAAAACACCATTTTCTGTAGTTTGATCTGTGTTGTCAAGTAGTACCCATTTGTTCACTGTAAGTGCTGAGTTATATTTGTATATCTTAGGATAATTTTCAAGATCTGCTGTGCTTACCCAAATATCTCCTGTTACAAGTGCATTACCATCTGTCCTACTTGTGTCTGTTGGTTCTGTTGCACTTACAATTGGCCCTGCCGCACTTGGTGCGTTTGCTGGTGTAGCATTATAGAACGGTGAACTTGTAGCTGATGTTCCAGTTCCGCCTTGATATAAGTATCCAACCCAATCAGTTCCATTGTGTACCATAATATCAATTTCATCTACAACTGAGCTATACCATAGGGCACCGTCTGCCGCTAACGCTGTTGGTGCACTCGCACTCGCAGTGTATGTTAAACCTGCCCAAAGCGATGCATTTAATTTTTCTGGATTACTTCCGCTTTCACCTGGTTGCCAGTATAAGTTAGCTGTTGTTCCAGCAACTAGTCCTGCTAGTGTTAATCCGTTATCAGTATCAACTAGGTTAATCTCTCCTCCTAATGAATGCTGTATAACTACTCTATTTTGACTATCAACACTTGCACTTACATTTACAAGACCTAAATTGTTAATAGCTGTTGCCATTAAGTCTGAGTCTGTGCTTGCACCTGTTGCAGTAAATGATGCTGAAACTGGTGATGTCATCGTAGCATTATCTTTAAGTGATTCACTTACAGTAAATGCATATGCTTGTGCTGAGAAACTTGTTGCTGTAATTTTACTTGATGTAATAGTAGTTGCACCAGTTTCTTTTCTGTAATATACATAATATGATGCTAATATTGTTGCATCATCAGCCGCATTATATTTTACATACAATTGATTTGCTGTTAAATTTGCACCGCCGCCTGCTTTATCTAATTCTTTTAATGCTGTAGCATTATTTGTGTAAAGTGGTGCTGATGAAAGATCCCATTTTTCTGTAGTTGAATTCCATCTACGCACTTTCCAGTCTGCACCTAAGTTTGGATTTGTTGTTTTAATCCATAGTGATCCAGTAGGTCTAGGATTTGTGTCTCCTGATTTATACTCTGGTACACTTGTATGCGGTGCAATAGTTAATGCTGTAGTATAGTATGTTCCAGCAGTTAAACCTATGTCTGCTAATGGTGTTCCTGATCCGTCAGCAATAGCAATATAGTCTCTGCCAGTACCGTCATTATAAATTTCTAGTTTATTATCTACAACTGCCGCTGTAATACCTGTAATAGCGGCTGTGTTAATGTCACCTGCTAAAGCTGATAATGTTGTGCTACTTGTTGTAATAGTAGTAGGTGTTCCACTAATGGCAATAGTGAATTGCTCACCTGCACCTGTTGTTCCGCCAGATGTACTTGAGACACTTGGCCAAGATTTTTTCCAAAGAGCACTTCCTACTTCTACCCATGTACCTGCAGTATTTTTATAATATGTTTTTACTGTTGTTGTAGTTGCTCTAACAGCATAGTCACCTACTGCACCAATTGACCCTTTTGGTGCGCCGGTAGCTGAATTTCCAACTAGTTTTGTTGAATCTGTAATTACAATAGGAGCCTTATTACCAAACGTTTGTCCGCCAGTAGTTGTTACTGCGGCGGCATTCCATTGTTGAATTCCAAACAGTGATGTGCTAGTATCTAACCACCAAGTTCCGTTAGCTGGATTAGCTGTTGTAGCTGTAGCACTTGCTGAAAGTGCATTTAAATCTACATCTCCTCTAACTACATAAGCTCTATTACTTACACCTAAGAAGCTATATGCGGCTTGGAGCCCATATTCGTTTTGCTCTCCGCCGTGTATCGGATTATTGTTTGCATCCGTTTTAAAGCTTGGATCTCCAAAAGTTTCTACTAAGTCTCTTTGTGATGATAACAAATAAACTTTTCCTGCGCCTGCTTTTGTAGTTCCAGGTGCAATACCTGTTCCAGCACCGTTCAGTTTATTTTCTGCGGTAGCAACAAAGATGATTGGAGTAGTACCTGGTTCAGCTGGAGTATAAAAACTCTCATCTATAACGCTAACCTGTACACCTGGTGATGTTAATGCCATTTTAATTTCTCCTATGGGTCTAAATCTCTTATTACTATTATTTAGCAGATTTGGTTATTTTTATTAATTTTAGTCCAGTAATACACGCATTTTTCTATTGACTAAGTGTAATTAATCGTGTAAAATAAAAATTAAGGAGTTGTTTATGACAAAATACAAATTTAAAGAAGATGAATATATTAAAGAGTTTGCAAAATATATAGATACAACTTATGGTGCTCATTATTCAAAAGATAAATTTCAAGCTACAGAATTTATAATTGATGGTGGACACGGTACTGGGTTTTGTGTTGGAAATGTTTTAAAATATGGTCAACGCTATGGCAAAAAAGGTACAAAAGAAGATGCTAGAAAAGATCTTATGAAAGTGTTACATTATGCACTTATGCAACTATATGTGCATGACGAAGATCTTTAACCTATTAGAAATCCGTAACCAGTACCACCTGCTACTGCCATAAACAAATCCTGTTCAAGCTTTTCCATTTCCTGTTGTGCTTCAGCCTTAAGTGTGTCACCGTTTAATGTAGTTCCGCCGCCAGGGCCAGCTATAGTACTAAACTTACTTCTTGCTTCACCTAGCATATATTTACATCCTGCTAGTGTATAATCTTTAATCCATTGTGCGGCTTTATAATCAGCAAATAATTCAAAATCAGGTCTATAGTTATAAACTTGTAAAAGAACTTCTTCTTCGGCTCTTGGTCTTTGAAGTATAGTTAATTTATGACTTGTAGGGTTCCATTTGAATTCCATAAATGAACCAAACATTCTTCCAATTAATTCTTGCTGTTGTGCAAAAAAGTCATATGTAGCTAATCCGCCTATACCTGATCCTGCAAGCAAATATGTATTAGTATATGCTAAATTAAAAGGTTCAAATAAACTACCTCCGTCGGCACTTGCTCCTAGTCTACTTCCAACACTTCTTCTAAAAATTTTTCTTACTTCGATAATTTCCTGTGGTAGGATATAGGCATTTTGACTTTCTACTAAAGTAATAGTTGCATAACTTTCTTCTACACTATTTTCACTTCGCTGTCTGTACTTTGTTAATGATTTGGATAAAGCAGTTTCATAATGTATAGGATCAAGTTCTACATCAACCATTCCTCCACCAAGAAATGCATTCACATAATCAAATATTTGTTGTTTTTCTGTTGTTAGATCAGGTATTGCGTTCATTGAATCTCTCCATATATATTTATACGATAAATATACATATGCCGAGACTAAGTTTATATAGACCAGAAAAATCAAAAGATTACAGTTTTCTAGATGGAATTATTCTAGAACAATTTACTGTTGGTGGTACCGATGTACTTTTACACAAATATGTCGGAACAAAAAATCCTACAGCTGAAGAAGCTACAAAAGAAAAACCAATTTATGAAAATGAATCAGTATCAAATATTCAAGATTTATTATTTTTAGAAAATAGAGATAGAAAATATGATCAAGATATTTACTCAATTAGAGGACATTACAATGTTCAAGATAACGATTTTGATTTAACTCAATTTGGTTTGTTTTTACAAAACGATACATTGTTTATGACAGTGCATATTAACAGTAGTGTGAAAACATTAGGGAGAAAAATTATAAGTGGTGATGTTATTGAATTGCCACACTTAATAGACGAATATGCACTAAACGATGCAACAGTAGCATTAAAAAGGTTTTATGTAGTTGAAGATGTTAACAGAGCAAGCGAAGGCTTTAGTCAAACTTGGTATCCACATTTGTATAGACTTAAACTAAAACAAATATATGATGGACAAGAATATAAAGACATACTTGATTTGCCTTCCGAAGAAGGAAGCGATCAAACATTACGAGATGTATTATCAACGTTTGAGACAGAAATGCAGATTAACAATGCAGTAGTTGCACAAGCAGAAGACAATCTTCCACAAGCTGGTTATAATACAAAACATTTTTATACAATAAGTGTTGATACTAACGGAGAAGTAAGTATAGTGACTGTTGACGATGATGTACTACGAGCTGATTTTGATGTTGATGTTTCAAGCGTGATTGATCCTGCTCCTCAAAGTGGTTATAAAGGATATTTAGTAGGCGATGGTACTCCTCCTAATGGAGCTCCATTTGGAACGGGAATTGGGTTCCCGTCAAATAGTAGTGTTGGAAGTTACTTTTTACGTACAGATTTTGTACCCAACAGACTATTTAGATATAATGGAAATAGTTGGAAGAAAGTCGAAGATGCTGTACGAACAACAACTACGCCAGACACTGTTAAAAATACTCTAAAAGGAACATTTATTAATAATGCTACTGTAAATACAATCAACGGCGAACAAGTTACTGAAAGACAGTCTCTTAGTAAAGCATTAAAACCAAAGGCAGATAATTAATGCAATATTTTTATGATGGACAAATAAGAAGGTATCTTACACAAATTGTAAGAGCTTTCAGTAATTTTAATTACAAAGACGGTGACGAAGAGTTACGTCAAGTGCCTGTAACATATGGTGATTTGACAAGACAAGTTGCAAATATTATTAGAGATAATAGTGAAAATAAAATGCCTTCTGTACCAAGAATGGCTGTATATATTACTAGTATGCAAATGGATAGAAGCAGACTAAGTGATAGTAGTTTTATAAGTAAAATTAATATTAAAGAACGTGCATTTGATGAAACTAGTCAAACATATTCAACTACACAAGGAAGCGGATTTACGGTAGAAAGATTACATCCGACGCCTTATGTTTTAGGTGTAAATGTGGATGTATGGAGTTCTAATACAGAACAAAAATTACAGCTATTAGAACAAATTTTTATGATGTTTAATCCTGATTTAGAATTCCAAACAAATGACAATTATGTAGATTGGACAAGTTTAACTGTACTACAACTTGAAAATATTAATTTTAGTAGCAGAAGTATTCCGGTGGGAACAGAAACAGAAATAGATATTGCTACATTAAGTTTTATTGCTCCTGTTTATATTTCACCGCCAACAAAAGTTAAAAAGCTTGGTGTTATTACTGAAATAATTAATAGTGTGTTAAATTTAGATGCTAATACAATAACTTTAGATGGATTTAATCCTGATACAAGTGATCAAACAAAAGTTGCAGACGGATTTGTCGTATTACCTGATGGGTCAGTAGTTAGTAATAATCCAAATGAACCAAAAGAAGCAAAATACGATGAAGATGGTAATGTTGTTTATGATGGATTACGCCCTGAAGATAGTAGAACTACTGTTATAAAAACTTCAAATGACGGAAATATAAATGTAGCTAATGTTAACACAGCAACCTATAGAAATTTTGATATATTAATTGAAAAACGATTAGCTAAACTTGCTAAAAATGCGGCAAATCTCAATAACATAAATTGGTTAAATGTTTTAGAAGCAGAAGCTCCAGCAAAATTCCAACCAGGAATAAGTCAAATAAGACTAAAAAGAGCTGAATTATTAACATCTATTGTAGCTACATTTGATTTTGTTAATAATAATACACAAGAGATTGTTTTGACATACGATGTTGATACTTTACCAGCAGATACACTTTTACAAGGGCCAACTAAAAATGCAGGAACAGTTGATTATATTATTAATCCACGTAACTTTGATCCTACTACTGTAAAAGCAAACGGTGTTCGACTTTTACTTTTACAACCCATAGGCGGACAAATTGAAAGAATATTTACCGCAAGTAATAGCACCACACGAGTAGAAACAGAAGTAGATGCTGATAGAGTGTACGATATTGATTTGTATATTAATAATATACGTAAAACTGATGTTACATCACAAGAAACTATTGATGGTAGTTTAGTATTAAAAATACAGCCAGACGATATGCCAAGACCAGGCGAAGAAGTAAGGTATGTTTTATACATAAACGAAGATGGAGCAGATGCGTGGAAATCTACAACTGACCGAGACTTTGTAGCAGATACTGGAGATATTTGTGAATGGTCTGGTACTGAATGGCAAATAATTTTTGATGCTAGTCAAACAAAAACACCAACTTATGTAACAAACTTAAACACAAGTCAGCAGTTTTACTGGAATAGTTTTTACTGGCAGTTTTCAGTTGATGGATATTATCCAAGAGGAAGTTGGGATTTAATAATATAAAATAACTATTTGTATGGACAAAATAGTTTGTAGTGGTGCATTATTTTATGCACAAGATACTGAAAGATTTTTACTTCTACATAGAACAAAAGGAAAAACCAAAGGCAAGTGGGGGCTTGTTGGCGGAACAGCTGAGGATCAAGAATCTCCGTGGGAATCTTTAAGTAGAGAAATAAATGAAGAAATAGGCACAGTAAACAAAATAAAAAAAGTTTTTCCTTTAGAAACTTTTATAAGTAGTGATCAACATTTTAATTTCCATACCTATCTTTGTATTGTTCAAAATGAATTTTTACCAAAGTTAAACGACGAGCATGATGGGTATTGCTGGGTAACATTAAACCAATGGCCTAAACCACTACATCAAGGTGTCCAAAATACATTAAGAAATAAAAGAAATTATAATAAATTAGAAACAGTAATAAAACTCATTCATGTGTTTCTTGACGATCAAGCTGTTGACTTAACTTAATAACTTGTAAAATATCACCTTTATAAGTTATACTTTTTTCCTGTAATGCATCAACAACAGATAATTCATTTTCTAATATTTGTTCAAATATCTCTTGATCAAGTTCAATATATGTTTCTTTTTTGTTATCTTTCTCTATAATACCATTATTATCTATGCTAATTGATCCAACTTTATTAATGTTTATTTGCATATCTAATAATTCATTATCAACAATACTTGATAGAGCTATTCTATGTAATGCTATTTTGGTCTCTTCTTTATGTAAAACCTGCTGTTTTAAATCATCAAAAAATAGCATTGCTAAGTCTGCATCACCTTCTAATAAAAAATCACCACGCTTGTACATTTCTACAGAATCATCTTCCATTTTTAGAAGTTTTAAGCCTGTTTTAAGATCTGTTGTTATCTCTGTATCTGCATATTCGCTACTTACTCTTACACCTTTTTTATCCCAAAATAAATCTCCAACATTAGTGACTGATAACTTTACACTACCATGCTGAAATTTATAATTCTTTCCTAGCTTATTTTCAATTTCTTTAAACATTGTGCTTACAATAGGATTAAACGCTTTAAGACTTTCTTCCTCAGAATAATCTAAAAAGTCCAAATCAAAATCAAAAGATTTTGGTGGATAAGTATCCTTAAATCTTTTCTTCAACCATTCAAAATCATTTATTTTTTTCAAAGCATCTGGATTATTTTTCCATTTAATTCCATACTTTGCTCCTTCATATGCACCTGTTATTGTTTCAGCACCAAACTCCTTTTCTTGTCCTCTTGAACACCAAGACTTTAATCTAAATGTTGTTTCGTCATCCTTTTGTCTATTAATTGTCCTACTAGAAAGTTTTACACATTCTCTAAATCCACTTCTCCAAGCACTAAAGCTATCAGTATTGAATGCTGTAATATTACTCATGCGAGGAATACCTTTAAAGTTTTTACTTATACTTGTGGTCATATCAGCAGTATTAACATCCATATTCAAAGTAAGGTTTGTTGGTAAAAGTTTTACGCCGCCATATCCATAAACTAATCCGTTAACAGGATTCATACTCCTCCATACATATACAGTACGTTTCCCATCTATGTCGTAATATGCAATTTGATAATCTAACTCAAAGTCCATTAGTAATTCGGCATCACCGTCAACTACCCAAAACATTTCAGTATCTACAAGCTTTGCGGCTTCGATATGTGCTTGGTGTATTCCTTTAACTTTATCAACTCTTTTAGCATTAGGGTATGATGAAGTCAATCTTTCATAATTTTTATCAGCATTATTTTCACCGTTACTAATAAAGACAATATCAAATGTACTAGGATAACTTCCAACCTCGGTATATTCTTTTTTAATTGCTAAAAATCTATAATCTATTTCGTGTTTTGTAAGAACTATATTTTTTGTTACTAGTGCAACTCCATCGTAGTATTCACCATTCTTCCACACATGATTAATTTTTCTTTCATATTGATTATGATGCGATATGTACATATTAAAATTAAAATCTTCCACAACATTAATATCATGATATATAATCCAAAACATTCCTGTTTTTGATGTTTCTTTTGCTTTTAAGTAATCGTCATAATCTTTTATAATAAATTTATCAAATGGTTTAGGAGTACTTGCAACTACTTCATGTTCTTTTTTATTAATAAAAAATCTATGATTAATTTCTTTTTCAGTTGCTATACATTCTTTGCTCATTAAAGCTATTCCATCATAGTTCTTATCATTTAAAAATACATGATTTATTTCTTTATCAAATTTATTGTGATGACTAAAGTACAAATTAAAATTGAAATCGTCTTTTACATCTACATCGCTAGGAATAAGCCAAAACATTTCTGTTTTAGAATCTTGTAGTGCTTGTAAATAATCTTCATAATTATTAATTGTAAACTTTTCATAAGGGCGAGGAATGCTTGCTATTATATTATGTTCTTTATTACTTACAAGAAATCTATGATTTATTTCTTTTTTTGTAACCTTAAAACTTTTACTAAAAAGAGCAACACCATCATAATGTTTATCATTTAAAAATAAATGTGTAGTTCCTGTATCTAAGGTTTTTTGTTCTGCTATCCATTCGTCTATATTAAAATTTTTATCCAATATCACATCATCTGGAACACCGAGAAAAACATGAGTTTTACTATTTTCTAATGCCTTTTCGTAGTCTGCATAATTGTTCATTCTAAACACTTTAATAGGGTGAGGTTTAGAAGCTACGATATTAGTTTCTATAGGATTAACAACAAATCTATATGCAATTTCTTTTTTTGTAACAATAGAATGTTTGCTAAACAAAACAACTCCGTTGTATTTGTTTTTATTTAAAAATACATGATTTTGTTTTCTTAAAGATTTATCGTGGTGACTAATATAATAATCAAAATCAAATTCTTCAATAATTTCTACATCAGACGGAACTCCCCAGAACATATCATTAGTTGATTTACGTGATGCATTTTCGTAGTCTTCATAATTATCAATGATAAACCTTTCGTATTTTTTTGGAGTACTTGCCATAATACGAACTTCTTTTTTATTCACATAAAATCTATGTTCTAATTCTTTTTCTGTTATATTATAATTTTTTGGAAATAATGCTACTCCGTCTAGTTGATCAATATCGCCATTGCCAAACACATGGACAAAATCATGACTCCATTCGTCTGGCTTAAAACTAAATTTAAATGTATTTCTAACATCAACATCTTCCCATATTACCCAAAACATATCTGTGTAGCTACGTTGTTGTGCTTCTTGCCATGTTTTAACTGTTTGTAGATGCGGAACTTTTTGCTGTATAGAATTTATATCGTCTTGATTTTCTCCTATGTAAAAGCAATCAAATTTGCTATTGCCTTTATATACATCATATTCTCCACAGATGTGAATATGCTGTCGTGGTTCATGCTGTGTTTTTTTAGTTGGTACTAAACGCACTTTATCCCAACTTTTTATTTTTCTACTTTCTTTGTACACATAAGGAAATTCGTGTATTTGTATAATGTCGTTTGACCTTGGTTTGAACCACCAAGGAAAGCTATCAAATACTTTAATGTTTTTATCAACTACCCACACATAATCGCTATCTATATTTTGTTGATAAACTTTGTCAAGATCACAATAGTCATCTATCCTTAATACTGGATATCTATCAAATATAAGATTTTTTAACTGATCTTGTCCGTTGTGTAAAGGCTTAGAAAATTTGTTAAATCTGTCTATGGCTTTCATAATGTGTATGCCTTTGTTCCTATATGTGCTAATTTTATATCAGCATCTATCCATACATCTACGCCGTGATGCATTGCCTGATTGCAAAAGTATATATCTTCTCCGCTAAACGTATCGTCTATTTTATTATATTCGTGATTAAACCAAGGTTTAGGCAATGTATAAAATACATTTTTATCAATCAACATACATCCCATTCCTACAGCCCAAATTTTATGTAGCCCACTAGAAACACCTAATCTATCTTTTATATTATCTGGATTAGTAAATGCTACAGTTTGATAAGGTGGATATCTTGTGCTATAAGTTGCTCCAACAATATCTTTATTATGAGAATTTAGCTTGTCTACTACATTTGAAGGAAATTGTATATCACTATCCAAAAATAATATTTTATCACTATTTACAGATAAAGCTTCGTTAACAAGTCTTGTGCGTGACTCACAGATTACACTTCCGGCAAACAGATGCAATTCGAAATCTATTTGCTTGCGGGTAAGTCTATTGGTCAGATTAACTAAACTTTGTGTAAACAGAGTGTGTACTTGATCTCTGCAAGGAACACATATACTAATTTTCATTAAATTGTAGTATTTGGTATAAGTTCTTCGTTTAGGTCTTTTTCAGCATCGATGGTATTTTGATTTAATTTCCTTGCTGTGCTTGTTGCAACTTTTACAGCTTCTTGAAAATCATCACCTAATCCTCTCATAGCCAACATATTTTCTGGCTGTACTTTGCCTAATGTAAGCAAATCGATACCTGCTGTGATACCAAATTTTTGTATCCAATGATGTCTTTCATCATCTTCTGGAATATCCATAGCATCAATAGCTTCAACAGCTTGATTAAACAAATCTTTTTCTAGCTCCATTGTTGTGACTAGATGTTTTTTCCTTGCTTTTGTATATTCATCAGCTAGGTGTACGTTCATAATTTCGTATAATGTTATCATAAGTTCTCCTGTTAAATTATGGAAAATAATATCCGCCAAAACTACTACTCATTGATATAGTAGCCTGGTTACCTATACCTATATATGGTCCTAAATCGGCACTGAGTCTAATTGTGGACGATGGTCCACTGAAATAGTTAGAGATTTGACTCATTGTAATTGTGCTTCCTGTATTAGGTAAAGCCATATTATTTTCCTACATTCATATTTTTTATTTTAACACTTATAATTATGTATGTCAAGTCCTTATAGTCTATTTATCGGTTAACTTTTTAACCATTCTTTTAAGATCATCAATTTGAGTTTGCTGTGCTTTTATTGCTTCGATAAACACACCTGCCATAGCACCATAGTTTACAGTTTTAATACCTGATTCTTCATGTGTGGTTACAACCTCTGGGAAATGCTCTTCTATTTCTTGTGCAATTACACCCATGTGTCTTGTTTCAGTATCAGCAAGATCAGTACGAGTAAAGGTTACACCTCTTACACTTAGTATCTTTGTTAATGGATCTGCAATAATTTCGATATTGTCTTTTAGAGTAGCATCAGAGAACGCTGTAATTTCGCCTGATGCTGTAAAGTTACCACTGCTTATATCAAAAGTAAATCTTGTTGCGTTACTGCTATTACCATCTCTAAAGTATATATCATCGTCTGAATTCAGATCAAAATACAAATCCGAACCATTATGATAAATTTCTGCATCGTCTCCTGTACCAAAGTTTAATTGAATACTATCATTAAATCTTAAACTACCTGATGTTTTTTGATCTGCTGAATCACTACGCAAGAACTGTGAACTATCTAAGTTGTCAAGTGTGCCTGCATTTGTTGCTGTAACACCAGTGATACCGCTACCATCTCCTGATAGACTTGTACAACTTACATTTCCGCTTATGTTTATGCTTCCTGTACCGCTTAGTGTACCAGTGAAACTATCATTTGCATCGCTACGTAAAAAACTTCCTGAGTTTACACCGTCAAGTGTATCAGCATCTAATCCACTACCAGTACCGTCATTAGCTGAAGTCCATACAGTGTAACCAGTGCCATCAACATAGTGTTGTAATCCGGTTGTTCCGTTGCCAATATCTAGTCTGTCATTGTTTTCGTCACTTGCTAAACGTAGTATTCCTCCAGAGTCTACAAATTGAATATAAGCTCTTCTTGTAGTACCTTGATAAAAGCCAATATAAGGATTACCTGTTGCACTAGTGTCACTAAGTTTTAGTTGTTCGCCGCTTCTACTTGTTGTTAAAAGTCCAGTAATAGTGTCATCAGCATCACTACGCACAAACGAACCACTATCTATACTATCAAGTGTTGTAGCATCTACGTTTGTAAGCCCACTACCATTACCAGTGAATGTGCTTGTGCCGATATTAACATTACCAAAGTTAGCAGTAATTTCACCTGCGTCTAATGCACCAGTACCTGTTAAGTTACTATATGTTCCATCAATCCTTGTGTTTGGTACTGTACCGCTTGCAAGATAACTTGCATTAAGTGATTGTACGTTACTACCATCAGCAGTGTACATTGATGCGGCATATAATGCACCAGCAACACCCAAACCACCGCTTACTCTTACAGCGCCTGTTGTAGTACTTGTTGATGAACTTGTGTTAGCAAATGTTACCACTGCATTTGAATTAAAATCAATACTAGCTCCATTATCTGAAGTAATACTATCTAAAGCAATACTACCAACATTTGTAATATTATTATCATTAAAGCTTGTTGCACCAAAAGAACAAGCACCTGTTCCAGTAAACGAACTTGCTCCAATATCAATGTTACCAAATCCTGTTGATATACTTCCTGCATTAAGTTGTCCGGTTGCTGTAAGATCAGCTTGGTGTTGTGTAACACCGCTTGATTGGATACGTGCATCTGGAATTGTACCACTTGATAATTGTGTAGCAACTAGATCAGTTAAGCCACCTCCATTTCCAGAAAATGTACTAGTACCAATATTAATGCTACCAAATCCTGATGTAATACTACCACCATTTAATATACCAGTTGCAGTAATATCTGTTTGGTGTTGTGTAATTGCACTTGAAGGTACTCTTGCGTCTGGAATAGTACCACTTGTAAGGTCACTTGCACTAGCATCACCTATGAAGTTATCAGCTTTTATATCTTTTGCTACGTGTAATCCGCCTGTCATTTTAACTGATGCACTACCACTTGCAAAATCACCTGTTGCATTTGTAGCATCTGTGAACGTAACAAAATTATTTGCTGTAAGGGTTGTAAATGCGGCTGAGCTTGGTGTTAAATTTCCAATTGGAATGTTATTAATAGCATCTGCTATAAGCACGCCACCTGCAGAAATAGTTAAGTCACCATCTGTAGTTAGATTGTTTCTTACTGTTGTTGTGCCAGTTGTTGCACCCATTTGAATAGCTGTTGCCGCTTGTCCAAATGCAATAGTAGTTACATTATCTTTAAGTAGGTTAAACGTTGCAGTTTCATCTGTATCTAATGATGTACCATTAATTGCTAAGTCGTTAGTAATAACAATGTTTGTATTTTTCAATGTCATTGTACCAGTTGTAGCACCAATATTTAATGTTGATGCCGCATCTGCAAAATTTACAGTGGTTGGAGTAGTGTTAGCAATGTTAATACTTGCATCGCTAAATGTTAAATCTCCTCCATCAATTTCGATGTCACCGTCAACGTTTAAGTTGTTTTGTATAGTAGTTGTACCAGTAGCGGCACCCATTTTTAAAGCTGTGGCCGCTCTAGCAAAGTTAACAGTTGTAGCAGTAGCATCTATTAAGCCAAATGTTGTACTACCTGTTGTAATACTTGTTGTAATTTCTGGGCTTGTACCAAAAACAGCAACTCCAGTGCCAGTTTCGTCACTTAATACACCAGCTAATTGTGCCGAAGTAGTTGCCGCGAATTGATTTAGTCCGTCATCTACTCTTGCAATAGTACCGCTTGTTGGTAATGTTACACTTGTGTTTCCTGTTGTAGTAATTCCTAATGTGTGAGCACCGGTGTGTGTAAACGATCCGCCTAATGTAATAGTTTTTGAACCGTTGTTAACACCTGTTCCACCGTATGTAGGATCTATAATTGTTCCATTCCACACACCTGTAGTAATTGTGCCTAATGTTTGTAGACTGGAATTAACTACTGCTGATCCTAATGTTGTTGCATTTAATACACTAGCATCGTTTATAAAGTATTCTTTTCCACTAGCAAGATTAAAGTCTTGATTTGAATCCCAAGTAGTATTAGCGTGATCCCAGGTTAAAGTAGCACTTGCACCATCTATAGTAATACCTGCACCATTTGCCGCTGAACTATCTGCGGCTCCGCTTGCAATAACAATATTTTTATCATCAACTGTAAGTGTTGTACTGTTAATAGTAGTTTGACTTCCGTTAACTGTTAGATCACCTTGTACAACTAAATCATGTCCGATTGTAGTTGATCCACCACCATCGCCACCTGTACCCATTTGTATAGTAGTAGCCGCTCCAAATGCATTTACGCTAGTAGCATTTGTGTTAATTAGATTAAAAGTAGCCTGATCCGTAGTAATATCTCCACCGTCTACTTCTAGGTCGGATGTAATTTCTACATTACCATTTGTGCCTGTAATTTTAATTCTATCTATTATAGCAGATCCGTTATAATTACCAATAACAATATCATTACCACCAGCATCATGCTTAATATGGCCAACAGCCGTTCCGTCTGCTTGCTCAAATACAATTTGGTTTCTATCAGTATTTGCACCTCGTTGCATTGTAAAAGTAGTATCTGTTCCAGCTGTTTCTTTAATATGTAATGTAGTGTCCGGCTCATGTTCACCGATTCCTACATGACCTTGTGTATCAATTTTCATACGCTGTTTACTTGTATGCTTAATATCACCAGTGGTTGAAACATCACCTGTTTTGATAATTACGTCTCCGCCTGTTCCGTTACCTGTACCTAAACCGCCCTCAATACTAATACTTCCTCCGGATTTATCTGTACCAATACCAGATGTGCCTAAGAGTCTTCCAGGTTCTGGAGTAGTTGCGTGTTCTGCATTTCCTAACACAAACTTTGTATTTTTAACTACAAAGTTTGAATCAATAGTTAATGCACCAGCCGGGGTATCACCATTTGATGCTGTAACATTAGCATCTGTTTGGAAAGTAAACGATGTAGCATTTTCTGTAGCACCAGTTACAGGCCATGACCCATCTAGATTTGCTATTGTACTTGAAGCAACATTAATTGTATCACCAACGTTTATACCTAATGTAAATGGTGTATAAGTAAAAGTTAATGTTAGTGCAGATGCTACAGTACCTGTTGTTTCTGCACTTAGATATATAAAGTTTTCAGTTACACCAGTTACTGTTGTGTTTGCCGGAATAGATGCACTACCAGTTATAAGCATACCTGATAATATTCCTGTCGTTGATGTTAATGGAATTTCTTTATCGCCATTTGCCGCAACACCATTTGTAGTTTGAGTAATACTGGTTAAGTTAGCTACCACTGATTGGCTTGCGTTTGCTTCGTAACTAGCAAGTAGTGTAAATATATTCCTTGTATCTGCTGTACTACCAAAAGCAATATTTGTTGCGGCGCCACCAATTTCTAAGCTTGAAACATTTGCATTATAAACTTGTCCAGCACCTGTGCTTGACGAAGTAAGTTTTGCGGCACCAACATCTAATCCTTCTGCAAGATCAAGTGCAGTACCCCACTCTGGTATACCAGTTGCTGATACTTTTAAAACAGAGTCTTTCCTACCAATATTTAACGGATTCAATGTACCTGTTGTTGAAGCATAAATTATATCTCCAACAGCATATGTGGTTAAGTTTGTGCCGCCTCTATTTACAGGAACAGCTGATGTTAAGTTTGCTGGGTTCAAGAAGTATGCACTATCTAGTGAATCTAATGTACCAGCATCTATTACACCATCCTTAAGAAAAACTTGTCCACTAGCATCTGAAGCAACATCAAATTGTGATTGTAAAAATCGTGATGTTCCAAGTGTACTAAAAGTTCCACCAGGATTGAGATCAATATTGTTTACACCTACATTTACTGTTCCATAAAATTCTTGACTAATGCTACTACCTGTAAGAGTTATTGGATTATCTGTGGTTGATGCTTTTTTCAATTTTTGTACAACTACAGAATATGCACTATCACCCCTTAAGAATGTATCACTATTAGGAGTACCTGCTCCACCCAATCTACTTGGAGATACTATACCAGAAATAATGTTACTTGCGTCAATATTTGTAACAGCAAGTGAATTCCAATTAGATACTGTTTTACTAGAGGAGTTTACTTGCGAAATAACTTGAACATTTTGTTGTATTACCTCAGCACTACCAACACCAATACCGTCAATGTCTTGTGCATTAGTAACCAAATCATTAATACTACTTAAAGCATCTGATCTTAACGTATGCAATGTAAAAGAGTTTGTTGTTACAGAACCAACAAAGAATCTAGAACCTGATGCAATAGCTGTTCCACCTACAGAAAATAATGCATTTGATGAGCTACCGTCTGACAAGGTAACAAGTCTAAGTGCGTTACCTGTTGTAAATCCGTGTCCTTCAACAATAATACTATTATCAGTTATGTTAACAGTTTTTCTTGTAAGGTTATGATTATTATTTGCTGGAGTTGTTAAGAACTCTACTTTGTTAAGTAACGAAAATCCTTCGTACAATTCAATTGTATTTGCATCAATAACTTTTACATAAACAACTTGAGTATTTGTTAACCCTCCAATTGGCACATTTGTAAGTGTGTCATATGAAACAGGATCACCAGTTGTAAATCCGTGGTTTGTAATTGTAATTCTATCATTAGTATAGTCTACGTTACCACTACCACCGGATGAACCAGCTAAGAAGTTTTTAGAAATGTTATCATCTAAGTTTATTGTTTTCTTATTTGCAATAGCTGTGTTATCTTCAACAAAGTCAACACTTGATGTACTTGCAACAAATAACACACCACCAATAATATCAACATATATACGTTTTTCAATAGCAGTACAAACAATTTTAAAACCACTACCTGTGCCGCCAATGTCTGTAGGGCTTGCACCAAGCTCGTCGCCTGACGCATATCCTGTACCACCTCTTATTAGGTCAACATCTGTTATCTGTCCTGCTGTGACTGTAATATTTGCCCTAGCACCAGTTCCACTTCCTGTTACGGCTGTCATTGGAATATTTTTGTATATTTTACTTCCGGTAGTTGGGGTATATAAACTACCGCCAGTAATTGCCGCATTGTCAACACCAGTTGCTACACCAAATCTTGTTTCTGTAACTTTACCTTGTGCATCACCATCAGCACTTTTTACAACTGTCCCTACTGTACCGCTAGTTACACTAAAACTACCAACATTATCAGGATCAACATTTGCATATGTAAATGATGTTGCAGTAGGTGTACTAATAACTACTGCATTTTCATCAAATGTTGAATTATCAGCTATAGTAACATTGACAGTATTTCCAATTTGTAGATTATGAGCGCCACTGGTTGTAATAGTAGATACATTACTTGTTCTAGCCGCATTTGCTATAGCATTGGTTGTAAATGTATAATTTGGTGTAGGATCTAAAACTAAGAACTGACTACTATTAGATGTTTTTATAAAGAAGTTATCAACTATTTCACTAACTACGCCAAGTGCAGTTGGATATACTCCGGAGTCAACACCGTCTACAAATAAATTATTTCCAGCGCCTGTTGCCCATTGTGACCCTGTACTATCATCACCCGCAATCCATTCACCAGTAATACTTGCAACCAAAATGTTACCACTATTACCATAGAGTCCTTTAGCATAGCCTGTAGCACCAAAAGAAGTAGGTTGTGTTATTGTTGCTCCGTCTGCCGCTGAAATATTTCCACTTAATGTTAATTCTTGTTGTTCATAGTTTTCAGTACCAATATCGCCAGCCTTTAAATCTACAGCCGGTATATCGTCAATTTGATCTAGTCTTGAAAGATATCCAAAAGTATTTGTATTTGTAAACTGTCGTGTAGCAGGAATCAAGTCAGCGTTTAATTGTCCGTTAACATTAAGTTGAACAATAGCACCCGGTACTGCCGCAGTACTCACAGTTTTATCAACAAATCCACCTAGTCTATTACTAATAAAGGATCTCACAGCTAACTGGGTTGATAATCTAGTATTAGTTGCACCACCTAATTCGTCATCACCTAAGTTAACACTTGTTGAAATTTCTTCAATAATAACATCGGAAACACTTAATCTCAAAGCATCAAGTTCGTCCACCTGTACTTTGTTTCTAAATGTAATGTTACCTGTTCTGTTAAACGCTGTAATAAAGTCACCAACTTTAAAGTCACCAAGTTCGTTTGTACCTGATGAGTATACACGCCCTGGTAGTTCTTCAAACTGTTCAAACTCTGCTTTGGTGTTACCACCGTTTTGCGGTAGTGCGTTATAGTCTGTACCCGAACCTGCATATTCCCATGTGTGAGAAGATGAGTTAACAATACTAGGTCTATGGAACCATACTTGACTTTCAGGTAAATTGCCTAAATTTGTTAAACTACTACTTCCGTCTGTAGCTTTTACTGAAAATGTAGCACTACCTAATCCTGTTTTTGCTTGAACGGCATTAACCCCAATACTTGCATTTGGAGTTCCTGCGTGGTCTGCTGTGATAACACTTGTAGCATCAAATTGAATACGTAACAAACTACTTCCAACTGCAACTTGTTCAACACTTACAATAAGTCTACGTTCTGCTGGTTCCCAACTAGAAACAATAGCACTGTTATTACTTGAACCTGTTGTACCAGCTATCGATTTACCTGGAGTAAAAACAAAACTTTCTGATCCAGACTCTAGTTCTAATTGCTGGTATGTTGTGTGCGAAGATGTTATCTCTTGTACAAAAAATTCAATTACTCCTGATAGGAACTTATGACTTCCTGTGCTTAATACTCTAATATCGACTGGAAAATCTCCAGATTCATCAAAAGTAAGTTTAAATTCATCGTCATTAATTATGTTTATGTAGTATGTTTGTTCTTCGTCTAGTCCACCTAATGGTGTATTGCCGTTAGCAGTATAAATTACTTTTTGTAAATTTGCAAATCCATGTCCAGTAATAGTAATGACATCAACACCTATGTTTACATCTGTAGCCGCATTAAATGATTTTTCAGTAGCATTAGTTTTAAAATTGTTTGTTGTATCACCTTCAGAACTTACATCTTGTGCATCTGGTAAATCACCAGGATCATTAATAATTGTAGTAACAATATCAAATCTTGATGAGACAAAGTTTTGTGTTCCCGCAGATACTGATGTAATATAAGTTAATGCTAAATCTCTTGCTTTTTTGATTGCATCAATTGTTTGTCTCTCTTGTCCACTAATACTAATTTGTGACGAGTCTGCTAAATTTTTTGTGTAATAAGAAAGTCCAGCACTTCTTGAATATCTGTTACCAGTATCCCAGGTATCTTTTGCTACAGCCTCAACAATTAATTTTGTATCTCTTAAGCACTTGGCTGAATCGTATACAAAATTATACCATTTAGCGGCTTCAGTTTGTGTTTCGATATATCCAGATACATTTTGTGCAATATTTTTTTGACCTTCTGCATTTAATCGGATTAAGTCATCTTGATACGCTTGTGCAACCCAGCTAACGCCTGGATCAATTTTTGTTGGTTGTGTTGCTCCATCTGCTGTGATAAAATCTATAACTTCTTGCATTCTAGCTTGTACAAAAACTGCGGTATCTGATCCGCCTGCTGTACCTGATACATCCTGTGTTACAGTATTTCCAGATTTACCTATGTTTACAGTAATAGTATTGCCAGTTACTGATGCTATTGATAAAGCAGTGCCAGCGGCTGGATCAGTTGATCTTGGATATGTTTTGGTTACAGTATTACCATCTGTATCACAAGTAAATGATAATGAATTTGTAACTATTGTTGCTTTATCGCTTGTAGTAAAACTGTGTGAACCTATAGTAATAACACTTAGACCTGTATCAGGATCATATGTTGCATTTGTAACATCTCTTTGAACAGTTGATTGATTTGGTGCTGTTATAGTAACCGCATTTGTTACAGTACCACCTACATAAGTATGAACTCCTCCACCACTTTTAGTTACTGTTTGTTCTTGAACAATTTGACCTAATACTTCTTTCAATCTAACATAAGCGGCAAGTGTTTGTGCTTTTTCGCCATATTCTGATAGTCTATTATTAGCAAGTCCACCTGCTTGTGTTGTATTAGTAAAATTTTGATTAGCGGCATCAATAGTTTGTAAGTTACCACCATATGTTAAATCATATAAAAATGCATCTAAATAATGTCCAATATCTTCTTCACATTTTTCTTTACTATATGTAAATGTTTTTGAAAATGGTGCAGTTCCAGCGGCAATTTGATTATTAACATAGGCTGTAATTTCTGCAACAATAAATTTTCTATTTGCAATTAATTGTGCTCTTGCATTACCGTAGCCTGCAAGGTAGCTTGTATTATAGCCTGTGGGATCTGAAAATGTTCCAGTACCTGCAACTGTAATAGAATTAGCTGTAGCACTTTCAAAAGTATGAGCTGACGAAGCGGCTGATCCTGCGTTACCAATATTTACTGTAACTGTAGTTGCATTTACTGCGGTAATTGTAACAGGAGTTTTGTATGCCGGATCTGGATCTCCGTTAGATGCATTAACTGCTCTTGGATATGTTTTAGTAGAACTTGACGAGCCAACTGCTCCTACATTAACAGTTATTGTAGTACCGGATACTGCTGAAATAGCTATTGCAACTCCGTCGGCTGGATCTCCTACTCTTGGATAGGTATGGTTTGTTGCATTACTATCAGCCGCACAAGTAAATGTTAAAGAATTTGTTTCTATTGTTACTGTGTCACTAGTTGTAAAACTATGTGAACCTATAGTAAGTTCCATTACGCCTGTTGCATGATTGTATGTTGCATCAGTTACATCTCTTTTAACACTACCTGAAGTAATTGTAATTGCATCTGTTACAGTACCACCTACATAAGTATGAGCACCTTGTCCATAGTCACAGCTGAATGATAAGCTGTTAGGAGCAATTTCAATCTGGGTTCCTACAGTTAAATCGTGAGCACCTACGTTTAAAATAAGTGAACCGCTTGCCGCATTATATGAAGTACCTGTGCCAGCAGTATATGTTCCAGAGTGTTCCAGAATATCAATAACTTCATCCCATAATGCGTTAACTCTTGCATCATATGTGGAATCTTGTGTTATATTTGTAGTAAATGCTTTTGCTTGTGTAAAAGCATCTACTTCTTGTAGTCTTTGTGATTCAAATACTGCTGGTGTTTGACGTCCATTAAAGTATGTAATTACAGATGCAATTGATCTATAATTTGTGTTAAACGCCGCGTCGTACCTAATAGCATCTACTAATAATTTTGTATCTCTTTCACATTTTGCTTGCAGTGGATCGTAATCATATCCTGCCCAAATGCTTGCAGATGCACCAGCAATTTGAGTATTGATATATGAAACGGTATCAGTTGCAATAGTATTTTTAGCTAATAATAACAAGTCACGTGCAGTTTTATAATCAGGGTCTCTAAATCTTAATACAAATTCTTCAACTGGTGAAGCACGATTAATACCAACTACACTTAAAGTTTGTAATCCTTCAAAAGCACCTGTTGACGATACAAATGCTCTATCAAATTCAAAAGCTTTAGGTGAATACCCACTTGATCTCAACGCATACAAACCAAAGTTTGTAGCGGAGTTAGTAATAGAACAATATCCGCCGGACTGTGTATAAACACCGTTTAGTAGGAAGATTTCAAAACAAGACACAATCTGTGCATAAGCATCGTTGGTTAATCGCCATGCTGTACCGCCGAAGGACAGAATAGTAAAGGCGTTAGCAACCATTGACTTACCTTGTTCAGGTATTGATCCTACAACTGGGTTTTCTTGCTCTGAAGGTACTAGTCCAACGTTTGGAGATGTAATTTTACTACCATCAATTTTTGCTCCGTTACCGCCTAAGAATGAAAGTATGGAACAGTTTTGGATATATGGTGAAGTAGTAATAAAGGGTCTAGAAGTTGGCATATTTGTATAGCCAACCCTAGCTACAGTTACATCAAACGGATCATCAAAAGCAACAGCATAATCAAAAGTAATTAATGGAACTCCGTTCTCGTCTACACCGTCTCTAAATGTAACTTCACCAAAGTAACAAGCATTACGCACCCGTAACATATCTTCGTTAGCATTTGCTGGACGTAAAATACATCCACGTAAGCCGTCACCTTTAATAACTGTGTTATCTGGAACAATAATAGGATTTTGTTCAGTGTAATCTCCAACAGCAACTTTAACGTTTACACGTTTATTATTTGTTGTGCCGTCTGTATTATAAACTAACCCAGAAGCAATCTGACAGGCACGTTTAATTGTTTTTACAGGAGCACTTTGACCGTCATTTATATCATCACCTTGTTCATTAGAAACGTAGACAACATTACCGCCAAAAATATCAGGATCAGTAAAACTTAAATTTCCATTAGCATCTGTTTTTAAAAGCTGACCTATAGTACCACTATTTGGAGGCAATGTTAGTGAGTATCCAGCGTCAAGCGTATCAGGTGCTTTTAGACTTACTCCGTCTGCACCAGATCCTGTTAATTCTTTAAGTGTAAGTGTGTTGGCATTTTCAATCTGTACATCATCATTTATATTGATGCCGTTATCAGTGATTATCATTTTATCGTCAGCATTTACTCTTGCAGTAATTGCGGCTGACGTACTATCACCTAAATCATCAACTTTTAATTCTGTATTTCCTTCAAAAACTCTTTTTGTTATATCTTGAACTGTATTATCATCACGCAAAAGGTATACTTTTCCGTCTGCGGTGTTAATAGCTAATTCACCTGATTCTAACTGCGATACACTTGGTTGCTTCCCAGCAACCGCACTACGCTTATGCTTGATTTTTGTTGCCATAACGGCCTCCTATTTAGGTACGAGTCAAGTCTATATAGACGCCCATAATTTTAATTACGATAGAAATCGCTCTTAAATGTATTTATCAAGGATTAAAATAGTGGGTGTTTTATAGATCTAGAACAACAAAAAGTCAATAATAATTGTTAGTATTATACCTTTTGCGAATGCAATCCAAGCTATACCATACCAGCCAATACCTAGTTTATCACTATACCATTCTATTTGTTTTTTATGCCAAGCTATCAAAATGAACCGCCGTCTATTGTGTCTGTCCAAATTGGAGTATCATCGCCTGAATCTGTTACTGTTAGCATTTGGAATGATGTATTAATATCTGCACTACCTGCCGCTTCTGTAACTTGCAATTGACTTGTATTATCTCCATAAACAATACCGTTTGGAACAAAGCTACTTCTACCAGTACCACCATATTGTACTTCTAAATCAGTTGTTAATGATAAGGTTCCTATTGCTCCGTTTACAACAGTAAGTTTATTATTAATAGCGTCAATAATTTCAGTACTATCATCAGCAACAACACTACCTCTAAAGCTTGAAGCATCAAGCACACCTGTAACAAATAAGCTTTGATCTACTTGTACATTATTTGTAAATGTACTAGTTGTGTCACTTATTCTAAATTTTTCAATACCAGCTGTACCGTTAACCATTGTTTTGAATACCATATCAAAATCTTCTTGGTTACCAGTAATATCAATTGCTGTAACTTCAATTTGTCCGCCTACTTCAAAATTGTTATTTGAAGTTTCTAATTCAAATTTAAGTCCTGTACCACTACCAACTGTTGGAGATCCACTAACACTATGATGTGCTAAACTAACTGGATATACTACATCGTCGGCGGCACTATCCGGTGCATTAGTAATAATTTTTAACGATTCAGGAGATTCAATAGTATCTGCTTTTATTAATATTTTATCACTTGCAACATTGGCTAGTGTAAGCACTCCGCTATTATCACCACCTATAAATCCTTGTACGTGTAAATCTTTAGCTATTCCAGCACCACCTGATACAACTAATCCGCCGGTTTGATAATCTGTACTTTCAGTAGTATTTTGTACATTTAGAATAGTTGTTGTACCAATATTAAATTCGGTGTTAGAAAGTGTTGCCCGTTTAGTTCCTTCTGTATAAAAGTCTAATTCATTGTTATCAGCACCAGGTGTATCTTCAGCTAAGATATATGTATTTTGATCTACATCAATTACACCACCTAAGCTATTCCACGCTACACCATCGTAACCTTCAAATGCATTTGTAGTAGTGTTAAATCTAATTCTACCTGTAACATTTGTTGGACGCTGTCCTGTGGTACCAACCGGAATTTGGAAACCAGCAACACTATCTACAATTACAACCTCGTTGTTTATAGTTAATGTACCTGTTGCCGCTCCTATGTTAACTGATGTAGCGGCTCCAAACGCATTTATTGTTGTAGCATTTGTATTGAATACATTGAAAGCACCTGTTTCATCTGTAATAATATTTGTGCCATTTACTTCAACATCTCTATCAGCTTTTAAATCTCTATCTGCTGTTATATCATTACCAGCATGGATATCTTGTTGTGTACTTAACCCACCTGTAATTTGTACTGCACCAGTTGTGCTACTTGTAGCATTTGTGTTATTTTGTACAACAAGTTTAGGTGTTGTACCAAGTTTTATAGATTCTGAACCATCTGTTGTTACAATGTCTAAGTATTCACTTAGGTTTTCGTGTATTCTAAAATTGTTAATACCAGAATCTGGTATATCAATATCTATTTTACCTTTAATAGTATGTGCGTTTACAGTTCTGTCTGTACCTAGTGTTAAGTTATCATCAATGTCTGCACTGCCGCCTACATTAATATTCTTTTCAATACCGGCTCCACCATCTACTATTAACGACCCTGTATCTTTACTTGTACTATCAGTTGTATTAGCAATAATTACACTTGGTTGTTGACCAAAGGTTACTGATTCTTCACCTGATCTAGTATTAATACTAATGTAATCTTCTGTTCCTTCTGTAATACTATATGCTTGTAATTCTTCGTCCGGTATAGTAATTGCAACATCGCCTGTAAATATCAAATTACCATTTACAGTTAATGCGCCTTGAACTGTCATATCAGGATTAATAGTTACTAGTCCATTTGCGGCGCCTAAATTTATAGCCGTTGCTTGTCCAAATGCGTTAACTGTTGTTGCGTTTGTGTTTAATAATTCAAAAGCACCAGTTGAAGTAGTTGAAATAACACTACCATTTACATCAAAGTTTCCGTTTAGTGTAACGTTTCCTTGAACTGTACCACCAGTTAATTTATTTAGATATCTAGCTTCAACATAATTAGAAACAGCTCTTTGAGTAGGAGCAGTATTTAAATCCTGTGTACCTAAACTTGAAACAAGTGCTTCATTATCACTAACCTCTTTTAATTCTACACCAACTGGAATACCGTTTCTAATGAAAGGTCCAACACTAGTTAATCCTGATAAATCAATTTCATTAGCATTAAGTGTGATGCTACCTGTTAATGCATTTACACCAAAGAAGTCACCAACTCTAAAGTTACCGATTTGGTCAACAGTACCACCTGCAAAAACTTTACCTTGATTACTTTGTATAATTTCTGTTGAAGGAACAGCCGTACCTCCAAAGAACGGTAGTGCATTATATGTTATACCTGCACCTACATATTCAAATGCGTGACCTGAAGTACTTACTGTACTTACATTATGCAAGCTACCTAACTTATCAGTAGTTACACTTATTATTCCTGGAAATAAGTTAACATCAAATCTACCACCATATTGTAAGTTTAATGCTGAAATAGCATTGTCTACAATAGTTTGTTCAGCGGCAAGTATAGTATTACGTTCAGTCAAATAAATGCTGTTACCTAATGTTAAGTCAGGTTCTCTTTCAAACCAACCACTTACTGATTTATTATAAATCGAATCTGCTAATCTATTAATCAATAATTCACAAGTTGCACCCGGATATGTTGCTGTTCCTATCAAGGTACTTCCGTCTGGTATAGTTTGTATCTGATTAAATGTGTTGCCAAAACTTTTTGTTACAGTATCATTTATTGAAACTTTAGCAATAATATCTGCAAGATAGTAATTAGCATATGCAGTTATTTCACACTGGTCAGTATATGCATTGTTAGTCACCTGTAATACTGTACCACTATAATATGCAGTTGCGGCTCTCTGTGTTTGCTTATCACCACCATAAACCATGTCGTACACAGCGGCATCAATAATATATCCAGTATCTCTTTTACACTTATCAATATTATAAGTAAAGCCAATAACTTTTGTATTCAGATAGTTAATAACTTCAGTTTGATAGTAAGCTCTTTGACTAAAAAATTCTAAACAAGCGTTTCTTGTTGCCTGTGATATCCAGCTATAGTTTGGTTCTATTTCTGCTGGAGTACCAACAAGTGTTTGATTGTTTATTGCTGTTTTTGTTATATTAATCAAGCCTGTAAAAGTATTTGCTACAGTAGAATTACCATAATTACCACTTAGTGTTTGATTAAGTGGATTTCCTGCAGATTTAGTAACTGCTACACCTTGTATACAATCGTCTATTACACTTTGTAAATGTGTGTATGCTGTTACTGTGTTTGCTACTTGATAAGATGGAAGATACTGAGCAGATCCTAAAAAGTATGCTCTAGTTGCAATAAGTGTTTGAATATTAGATTCATAAAATGAATCATGTGTAATTGCATCTATTAAGAATCCAGTATCTTGCTTGCACTTAGCTTGATCATATGAGTAACCATTATATGTTGCATCAATATAATCTACAGTTTCAGTTTTAATTGTTTCTTTTTGACTAAACAAGTTTGAGATACCTTGTACAACATCTGTATCTACCCATTGTGGGTAATCTGGATATGTAGTAGATGGAAGATTATCAAGTCCGTTTTCAATTACATCTTCCATAATTTGTACTAGTGTTTGTACCCTACCTACTTCTATAATTGTACCAGCACCATTAGTTTTATCTTGATTTACTACACCTTGCCATTTATAATCAACATCTTTATCTCTAATTATTTCGTCACATATTTTTCCAACATAGTCTATGGTGACTGCTGTTTCTTCTTTTTGATCAGCTACTTGTGTTTGTGTTCCTACCCAATAACTTTTAGCTACATCTATAGTAGCACTATTACCACCGTACAATAAGTCATATGAAAGAGCATCAATTATATATTTTGTATCTCTTTCACACTTTGTTGCGTTGAAATTATATCCTTGATATTTTTCAGTTATAAAATCTGTAGTTGCTGTTTGTAATGCAGATTTATTTGCTACAATAGTGTTATAATCTGCTTGGATAGATTGTGATGCCCATGTAACACTTGGTGTAACTTCTGCTGGTACGCCTGAGTTATTATTTGCAGTTATAGCATTTGTAACTATTGTTATATCGCCTTCTAATGCAGACACTTCTGAACTACTAGCCGGGCCATTAGATGTATCTTGCACAGTAAAGTTTCCAACTGATACACTATCTGCTATTGAGCTTATCCAAGTATGAGCTTGCAACGCAGTAAGTGAAATTCCAACATCAACTGTAATTGATGTTGCATCTAAAGCAGTAATTGGAAGTAAACCTGTTGTTACAGAATTTGTTTTTGCAGAAATAAATGTATGTGGATTAGTATCTGATGATACTCCTACATTCATTGTAATTGTTGTTGCTGTAACGGCTGTTATATCTAAACCTTTTTGAAATGCAGGGTCAGTTCGTCTAGGATAAAGCTTAGGTTTTGTTTCATCTGTAGTACAAGTAAACACCATACTATTAGGTGCAATCACAACTTGCATATTTGTTGTTAAGCTATGCGAGCCAATTTCTAAAACAAGTTCTCCTGTTGCTGGATTATATGTAGTTCCTGTGGCAGGTGTAAATGATCGCTGTATTGCTGGATCAGTTGCTCTTGGATAAGACTTATTTGAACTAGATGATCCAACAGCACCGACATTTACAGTAATAGTAGTACCAGTTACTGCTGATATTGCTATAGCAGTGTTATGAGCAGGGTCTCCTACTCTTGGATACGTATGGTTAGTTGCGTTTCCATCTGCATCACAAGTAAATGTTAATGAATTTGTAGCTATTGTCACAGTATCACTAGTTGTAAAGCTATGTGAGCCTATAGTTAATTCCATAACACCTGTTGCATAGTCATATGTTGCATTTGTAACGTCTTTTTGAACACTTCCTGCAGTTATAGTAATTGCATTTGATACTGTGCCGCCTACATAAGTATGAGCACCTGCTCCATATGTACAACTAAATGTAACCCCATTTGGTTCAATTTTAATCAAATCACTTAGTTGTAAGTTATGTGAACCGACTGCTAATTTTAATACGCCTGTTGTAGGATCATACGTTGTACCTGCTCCAGGTGTAAATTTTGTTCTTGTTGGTGCAACTGTTATATTTTGTACAACATCACCAATTATATTAGTTGCAATATGTTGGAATGCATTTACAATAGCTGTTTTTTGCTGTGAATTTGGAAGTTGCGGAGTGCCATCATCAAAGTAACTATTTGCAACTGTTCTAATTGCAGTATTGCCTCCATATAGAATATCATGTGATAAAGAATCAACCAAATATCTTGCATCTCTTAAACACTTATCTTGATTATATCCAGTTGTAACTGCACCTGGTGTTGCAGATTCAAATGTGTGTACAGTAGGATTAGTTGTGTTTGGTCCAACATTAACTGTAACAGTATTACTAGCTACCGCAGTAATTCTTAAATTAGCACTATAAGCAGGATCTGCATTGTTACGTGGATATTTTTTAGTTGAACTTGTTGAACTTGAAATAATACCTACGTTTACTGATATTGTAGTTCCAGTTTTGGCTGTAATAGACAATGCAGTATCTCTTGCTGGATCAGTTGATCTTGGATATGTATGATTTGTTGCATTACCATCAGCATCACAAGTAAATGTTAATGCATCATTAGCAATCTTAATACTTGTTCCTACAGCCAGTGAGTGACTGCCAATAGTCATTTCTATTATGCCAGTAGCATAGTTGTATGTTGCATTAGTAACATCATGATTTACAATTGGTGATGCGCCTACATTTATAGTAATAGTATTAGTAGTTACTGCACTAATAGCAAGAGTTGCTCCAGACGCAGGATCTGTTGATCTTGGATACGTTTTAGTTGTTGTGTTGCCGTCCATTGTGCAGGTAAAAGAGAGTGCATCATCGGCTATAGCAAGTGTGTTTGACGTTGTTAACAGATGTGAAGCAGAGGTAATAATCATCTCACCAGTTGATGCATTATATGTTGCACCTGTAACTGCGTTTGGTAAATTACCTGCATTTGATGTAACTCCGTTGGTTACAGCAGATACGAATGTATGTAGATAGTTACCACCTGACTGAACTGCGTTGCTTGCTGTACCACCAACATAAGTGTGATTGCCTTGTCCATATGTACAACTAAAAGCTAACGATTCTTTTCCTAATCTTATATAATCAGCTGTTGTATAACTATGTGATCCTATTGTAAGAACCATATCTCCAGTAGTTTGATTGTAAGTTGCTGTTGATACATCATATTTTGGATTATTTGCATTTACATAAGCTAATGTTTCTTGTGCAATAAATTCTCTGTTTGCTTGTAATTGATTTTTAGCATCAATTAAATCTTGACTTGCTCCTGTTGGATTTGTAAATGTTATAGCATCTGCAGAAACATCTGTACTAAGCACTCCATTTTGGAAAACATCTATGACTTCGTTGTAACCTGCTAAAGCCCTTGCTTCTCCAACATCGCTTAAACCTTTTTCTAATGTTTCTTTTCTAACAAATTGAAATGCATTAAGAGTTTGTATTCCTTGTGCTTGTTTATTAGTTAATGCACTTGCTCTTGAATATGCAAGTCCGGCTGTCACTGAGCTGTAGTTGGTGCCTAATGCAACATCTCTTGCTACAGCATCTATAATTAAGCCTGTGTCTCGTTGACATTTTGTAACATCATATGTATAATTTACATAGTTACTATTTACATATGCTACAGCTTCTTTTCCAATAAAATTTCTGTTAGCTTGTAATTGTAGTCTTGCATTTTTTTGACCAGTTGTAGCTGTACTTGGATCTGTAAATGTTAACGGATCTGCCGCTTGTTCTGTTGATGTTGCTCCATTGTTAATAATATCTATTACTTCGTCAAATGCCGCTTCCACAGTTGATTGTGATGGTGAATGAGTTGTTGCATCAGATGATTTACTTTTTGCAAAGTTTATTCCTGCAATAGTTTGTGTTTTTTGATTGCTTTGCAAGTATGCACTATTTGCTCTTTGATATGATAATCCTGCAACTCTTTGATTATAATTAGTGCCAAGCAATGTATCATATGCGGCGGCATCTATTATTAGTCCTGTATCTCTTTTACACTTATCTTTGTCGTATACATAATTATTTGCATTAATATATGCAACAAGTTCTTCTTGTAAAAATGCTTTGTTTGCAATTACCTGATCAACACCATAAATTAATTCGTTTGTAGCAGGCCCCGGATCAGGGTATGACAAACCTTCTGACGGTAATTCATCATTTTCAATTATATTTAAAACATCTTCCCACCTTGCAGTAACAGCGTCTTTGATTGTAGTGCTTGATATTACTGCGGCTTCACCTAATGCCTTTGCTTTTCTTAATCCTAATATTGTTGCTGGCTTCTGCTCAACATTTAGGTATGCAGTGTTTGCTCTCTTATATGCTTGACCTGCTTGAATACTATTTGTATTAGTTCCTAAAAGGATATCTCTATTTACAGCATCAACAATGTACCCAACGTCTCTTCTACATTTGTCTTGATCGTATGTTAAAGTAGGATTATTTGCTAAGTTATAAGCTATTGCATCAGTAATAAAGTTATTTCTGTTTAGAAGAATTTTTTGCCCTGCTGTTATTTGTAATGTAGGTTCATCAGTGTAAAGAGGTTTTGTTAATGTAGCTGGTAATCTTGATAATGTTAAATTATCAATCATATCTTGTATATTAAATATCAAAGTATCTATAAAATCTGCTTCACTTTGTGTGGCATTGTTGCTTGCAAAGTTTTGAGCTACACCGTTTCCAGAAGTTGGTGTTACTGCTAAACCTCTAACAACTCTTTGTATTACAAATCTTAATCTTGCAAAAGCATTAACTAATGCCGCTTTGTTTACAGGAGCAAGTGCAGAAAAAGCCACCCCGCCTGCTCCGTTAGCAAAGTAATATTTTGCTTCTTGTACTGTACTACTATTTCCGCCATAAAGAACATCAAATATACAAGCATCAAGAATGTTTGTTAAGTCTGTGGTATATATTGCATCATCATATACGAACCCTGATACTTCAGCTGATAAGAATGTTTTAAATTCAGCTATCAAAAAGTTTTTATTTGCAATAATTTGATCTTTTGCATCAGCCCTATTATTATCAACACCAGCGTGTTCTGGAAATACTATCACAATAGCTGAACTATCACCATCATCAATAATATTCATAAATTGATTAAAGCCTTCTTTAACATTTGTAAGTGCAATACTACTTGCTTGAACATCTGCTAGTGCTTCAAACTTGTCGCTCAAATATCTAAAACTTGACAACAACATTGGTTTAAATCTTGTTCTAAGCTCAAATTCTTCAGCCGCTCTAACAATTTGCTGATTACTTTCTAATGTTGCAAACATTTCTATACCGTCTATAAGTGTAGTCATATTTTCAGTATATGTAGCTTGGTTATAGCTTAATTCAGTAAATTGATCATTAATATATGCAGAAAGTTCTTCAACTAAAAATTCTCTATTTTCTAAAATATTATTTTTTGCTTCAATTTTAGCAGGGTCAATAGTTTGTAAATCATTAAATGTAGCCGCTACATCGTTACTATTATCAGGTTGTATACTACTATCACCTTCACTAATAGTGCTAGTAATAATGTTAAACAAATAATCAATATTTTCTTCCATTGCAAGATTTGTAGTCTGTGCTTTCATACCGTCACGTGCTTGCTCAATGCCATATATTGTTGGTGCTTTTTGATCGTTTAACACTTTAGTAGATGTACTACGTAGATAACTCGTTCCTGCGGCTTGTGATTGAAAAGATGTTCCTAGTACAATATCAGAAGTGACAGCATCAATTATTCTTTTAAGGTCTCGTCTACATACAGTTTCATCATATATAAATGGTGCATTTATTTGTGTGTTACCAGTAATGTAGTAATAAGTTGGATCTGCTTCAAATTTAACAATACTACCTGTTTGCGGTTTATCACGTAAACTGTTTAATCTTATTGTAATATTTTTTGCTAAATTTACAACGGCAGTAGCTTGTGCTGATGCTCCTCCACCGCTTATAGTAATTAATGGTGTAGTTGTATATCCACTACCAGCATCTTGAACTGTAATAGCACTAAGTTTACCAGTAGTAGCATCAATTGAAGTAGTTGCTGTGGCTTGTGTTCCGCCTCCTAAAGTAGGTGCTTCGATTACTACTGTTGGTGCACTGGTATATCCTGCTCCAGCAGTTTGTATTGTTACACTTGCAACAGTACTAAAATAGTTTTGTTCAGCCCGAGCTGTGGTATATGCTTGTGGAAAAAATCCGTCAGACTCAATACCTTTAAGTCCAAAGTCAGAAACCGAGTTTGAAATTGATAAGTAGCCACCATTTGTAGCTTTAAATCCAACAGAACAAAATACAGAGAAACAACTAACAATCTGTGTATATCCAAAGTTGTCAATCCAAAACCCAATACCACCTTGAGAAATTTGTGTAAATGCATCAGCAACAAAGCTGAATACTAATGATGTTGGATCGTAACTATTACCATCAACGTATAATCCTCCACCGCCGCCGGTATCGTTAATTTGCTTGTCAGTTGACAGAGCTGGGTAATCTTCAAGCATTAATGGTTTGGCACCTGGCGTTATTCCAGCAATTTGTACAGTTTCAAAAGGAATAAATTCTGTACCATCATTTAACCAAGGTCCATTCATGTTAGTGCAATTTTGTACATAAGGTGATGTAGTTACTCTAGCACCTGGGCGTATTTCAACACACCAACCTGGATATCTCAAAGCCCTAAATGTAAGTTCGTGTAAGTAACACCCATTGCCCATAAAGAATATTGTTTGTGTATTATTCCTTGGAAAAATTCTTGTGTTTCTTAAATCTCCTGCACCTCTGATTGTAACAAAGTCTGCTAATGTAATCGGATTTGATTCATAATAATCACCCGGTCCTACAATAATAGTAGTGCCTGGTAAAGCCGAAGCGGCGGCACTTTTAATTGTTGCTTTAGCACCATCTTTTCCCATGCTTTTACCGTCGTTGGTATCGCTACCATCTTGAGTAACATATAAGATGTCTGTTGTTGCTGGGCCTGTTGCATTACCAGAAACTATTAAGTCACCAGTAACTCTTGTTTTTGCTCCTTCGGGTGCAATTAATACTTCACCGTCAGCAGTTAAAGTAACACTAGTATCACCTACTGTTCTTTTATGTAAACTCTGCCTCTTAAAAAATTCCATTCCTTATACTTCCAAATAGCTTATTGTAACACTTAAATTTGTTGGGTTTGCTCCTACGAATGTAATCCTGTCGTCTGCTTCTAAAATTATTCTTTCTACATTAAATGTAAAAGTATCTGATGCTGTGACCGGTATATCATTAAGAACAATATTTGTACTATTTCTGCTCTGACCGCTTTTAATAACGTGCATATCAAATTTTGTATCATTTGCTGTGGTGCCATCGTCGGTTGCATTATTACAAACTAAGATTGTAGTCATAGCATATTTTTTACCAGCAGGAACAGTAATTAATGTTGTATCTGTAGTTGATATTAATGAATTTACTATTGCCATGTTTTCGTCCTTTAAAAAATTATACTAAAAAGTAATGCTTTATTTCTGCTTGCAATTTCGTCTTGCGTAGAATCCTGATTTACAAAGAATAAACCAGTTCCACCATCAGCAAGAGGTTTACTATACAAAGATATTCCATCAGCAGGAGCAGAAGGATCACTTTGTTGTATTATTGTAGTTGGAGTAGTTATTTTTACAACTCCAGTACCATTGCCTTTTAATTCAACATCACCGTTTGTATTTTGAGATGTAAGCGAGCCGCCGGAAAGAGTTAAGTTACCTATATCAAAACGATTTTCAAACATAGTTGCTATATTAGTTCCGTCGACACCAAATTCTATTCTACTTGTTGTTGCATCCTCTTCAAAATCATAAGTTTGCACAGATGTTTTTGATGCTTCACCTCTATCAATTCTATTTTGGAAATTATAAGTATAAAAACCTAAAATATAGTCTTCCATCAATTTTACATTTACTAATGCATCATCGTCAGTAGCTAAAGATAATTTATTTGGTCGACTTGGATTTGGTGTTATAGCTGAAGCTGTATACGGATACACATTTTTTTCATAATCTGTAGTTCCACTAACTGTAACTATACTTGTTCCTGCACCTAATAATGTTAAGTTATTTGCATTACTTGGATCAGGTTTGATACTCGAAGCATACAATCCTTGAATTACATTGTTTTGATCTTTTAATGCCCAACTACCTGTATAGGCACTTCCGCCTTGTATCGTTTGCAAGCTTTCATCAAATATTAAATTTGCATCTGGTCTTACGCCACGATCAATTATGATTCCAGCAGTGCCAAGAGTAATTCCTGCACCGGTTTCACCGTTGTTTAAAGTAATTGTGTTATCTTCAACAATCAGCTCACTAGAGCCAATGCTTGTGCTTTGACCTTGTATATCAAGATCACCGCTTACAGTAACTTTACCACCGTTGCCAACATCAAGTGTAATGTCGCCGCCGCTGTTAACTTTTATCTTGTAAGAACTTGCACCTACATTATTGATACGTTCAGCCATTTATTTAACTCCTTAAATAGCAGTTAACCGTAGCAATGATTCTGTTGAGTCGTCTTCTGCTGTCCAAGTATATCGATTATTACTATAGTCTAAACAAGTTCTATTAAACATTTTTCTAATATTAATAGCTTCTCCGCCTGCGGCTATTCCAACAAGCAAAGCTTCTTTATCAGCATTTGGAGCACTACCATCACTAGTAAGTGTGCAAACTCTTGTAACACTTCCTGCATCGTTTGAGCAGTTAAATTTGTTTGTGCCTCGTTGTGATAGAATCTTTCCTTCTATTAATGATGATCCATCGTGAAATCTAATTGGTATTGTTGGTGTGGCGTCAACGCCTGTTGCACCAAAGTTTCTTTTATTGACTGGTCGTCCCATGATTTTCTCCTTTATGACGTTCTAAGTCTACGCTATGGGTCTAGCATAAGTCCTCTAATGAGGCTCACCTATTGACAATAGTATTTATGAAAAAAATAAAAATGGGTTATAATGTATAAAAAAGGCCTACCAAATAAATGATAGACCTTTCTATAATGTTGATAGGTTGGACTTCAGAATACCAACAACCCGGCTTTGCAGTCTGTTCTGCTAAATCACCAAGAGCCTAGTATTAAACAGTTACGTTTAAAGTCGCATCTTCGTATCTCTACGCTCATACGCTGTCACTACAACTACTAGCCAAGTTTGAGACCTGCTATCTCTCTTCCTTGCACTATCTAACTAGGACCGTCGTCTTTGTTATATACTTAATATAGCACATACAAAATAAAAGTCAACCTTTTTTTAAACTTTTTTTAAATTAAATGCATATCTTCTACTATTTTTTTCCATATGCTCGTATACAACCCTGTCTCCAATAATTAAATCGTTTTCTCTTTTGTCAAATAATACATCTCTTCTATATTGGCCAAAGGAATCGGGTCTAATAACTCCTTTGGTTCCAACAAATTTATAAACTTGGCCAGTTTGTGTCATGTGTTTCTCCTACAACCTATTTATATTTTTGTTTAGCGGTGTTATAAATTATATTATCGGTGTAGTAATATTCAATTAATTTCTTTTTTACATTTGGTAAAGATAATAAGGTTGTCATTTTTTCTTTATTATATTTGCCAAAGTTTTGATATTGTTTATTAGATGTGTATCCAAAAACTTTTAGCAAATGTTTATTTAAATTTTCCAAAGTCCAATATTTTGATCTTGTCTGCAATTGATTTGGATACTGCCATGATGTATTTTGTCTCATCGAATGTCCATCATTTTCAATACTAATTGGTAATATTTCATTTAACCAAAATAAAAATTTTGTTTCATCAATAGAATCATTATACCAAGAGGTTGGTGGGTCTGGATATTTTTTTCTTATAGTTTTAAATAATTCATAATATCTTGGTTCGGATTCTCTTTCGTTTAGTCTATCTATTCCGTCAACTGTGTAAGGTAACCTATACATATTATAATTGAAAATAGATATTGCCCTTTCTAATGGATTACGTATTATTGTTATAATTTTAGTATCATCATTACAATTATAATTTTTCTTATGTAATTTTTTATAATCTGTGTATAGATGATTCATTGTGGTTAACCCACATTTAGGGCTCCATGTTATCCATAGATTATGTGTATGCCAGTATCCTGATAAGCCTGTTTGCATCATTTATTTACTCATAAAAAAAGGCCCCCGGAAGGGCCTTTTTAATAGTATCGCTAATAATATTAGCTGAAAGCAAGGTTGCTTGTATTGACTTCTACTTTTTCCAAGTAGTCAGCCGCATTACCAAGAGACGAAGCTGTGTTTGACAATTCAACATATCCGTAACGAGTCATAAATGATACGACTGGCTCGAATGATGTTGGATCAAGCACAACGCCACTTGACATCAACGGGATGTATGGGCAATAGAATGCCGCGGCGTCTGATTCGCTTGTACCTTTGTAACCAACAAGTACATCGTCGTCAGCCGCATATGTGTTTACATATATCTTCATTGCTGAGTTAAGTGTACCAACCATTTTGGTGTTTGTTGGTGCTTCAAATGTACCTTCAGTTGTTCTTGCGAACGCTGAGGTTGTTGCACTTTGTAGTACAGTTAAGATTGCTGGTGACACAACAGCCCAGTTACCTGCGCCTCTTCGTGTTCTTTGAGCAATTCTGTTTGCCGCTCTGTTAACGAGAACAGCCAAAGCGGCGTGCTCATCACCAACAAAAGTTGCAGTACCGGATACACTTGCTTGATTGTATGTATCAGTACCTGTACCTGCTAGGGAAGCAAGAGAACCTAAGATCTCCTGATCGATTTCAGCAGTAATTTCTTGAGCAAGAGCCGCCATAATTTCGGCTTCTACATCAATACCATGCTGTGACTGAGCATCTTGTGCAGATTCAAAAGTCCATCGTGCTGATAGCTTACGTGATTTAGCTTCAACAGTCTGTTTTAAGATCTGAATGCTTAGTCTTTTTCCGGCTTCACCTTCAAGTGCCGCAGTTGCGTCTGCTTTACCTGATGTGGCGTTTCCGGAATATGCTTCCGCAATTTTAAATGGTGAAAGTGCTTCTTCACCTGCTACTGCGCCTGAGGCTCCAGAACCAACAGTATCGGAGTACCGTACTCTTAGTGTGTGGATTTGACCCACTGGACCTGTCATTGGTTGTACACCAACGATTTCGTTTGCAATAACGGTTGGCATAACACGTCTGATCACTGGTAGGATCACACGGTTAAGTGTCGCTATATTACCGGCAGAGGTTGCACCTGCAGTTGCTGTCTCAGCCAAATACTTACGAGTATTTTCTAGCGTTGACGACATTACTGCTTTCTTTGTGCCTGAAAGGCCTTCAAGAAGTGCTGTTTTTGTCTCTTGCCAGCGACTTTCTAATAGTTCTGACATTGTTATCTCCTTAGTTTAAACCAGCTAAACGTCTAATATCAATGATATTACTTGCGTTTGCTGAGATATCAGTTTTTGGGTTTTCTCTGTTGCCTGTAATTTCTTTTGCCTCTGCCAATACTTTTGCCTTTTTAGTTGGACTCTTGCCGTCGATAACTGCCGGTAGATACTTTTCAAACTGTGACGTTAGTCTAGTTGTTTGAACACTTTCTAACAAATCCATCATAATTTCTTTTTGATCAACACTTAGTGGTGCAACCAAATTATCGATTTTGTCTTTGCGTACAATTGACTCATTAATTTTTTTATTTTCATGAGCTTGCTTTTCCGCAAGGTTTATTGCCTTGGCCGCCGCTACTTTAGCTTCGCTAAGTTGTTGATTTTTAGTATCTACAACTTTTAGAAGTTTAGAAGTTTCACTCTTTTCGTTTAGATAGGAGTGAGAGTATTCGTTAGCAAATGCTTCGAATAATTTACGGCCAAAATCATTTTCACGTGCCTTCTCGATATCTTCTTTGAGTGAGGAAATTTCTTTAGTAAGAGTTCTTCCCACAGTATCTGATACCAAGTTTGCACTTTTCTTAATAAAGTTTGATTTAACTGTATCAAGATGGTTTCTAGCTTCACGTACTAAGCGTACTTTTGTTTCAGCTAGGTCTTTTTTATCTTCATAAAATTCTGCAAGTTCTTTTGCAAGTGATTCTACTACAAACTCCTCTAGAGCAACAAACTTATCAGCCATTGCTTTTTGATCGCCATGTAGTTCTTTTATTTCTGTAGCTAGTTGCTCAGTAACAAAAGCTTTCATTAGATTTGCATTTTTACGTTGGGCAACAGCAAAGTTAGCTTTCGCTTCTGCCAGTTGCTTACGATCTTCTGAGAATTCCTTAATTTCTTCTGCTAGTCTTTCCGTAACAAGTGAATCAATAGCTTCCACCATTGTTGACTTATCATGTTCATACTTTTTAGCAAATTCTTCACGGAGTTCTGAGGTAACTTCAAGACGATTTTCATCAATCTTTTTGTTCCATGCTTCTTCTAACTCTGAACGTACTTCTTCCGATAATGCGTCATTTTCGAAGAGTGATTTTAGTGCATCTATCATTAATTTCTCCTCGTTAATGGAGTCTGCTTATTATGTTTAATAAGCTCTCTTTTAAATATTTTTGTGCCTTTTTGTCGCCTTGGACTTCTCTCGAAGTTAAATATGCCTTGTATCCGCCTCTTTCATTCATCAAATGTTCGTAAATTGGCGTTGGATACGCACCAGGGGCGGAGGGCTGAGCCACTACGTCCACAGTAATTATTTCAAATCCTTCAACTTGACCACCACCGTCTACCTCGCCTGAACCGCGAGATGAGACACCTAGTTTAACTCCGCTTTCAAGCATTGTTTTAACTAGGCCTCCCATTGGTGTAGGTAAAATTTTAAGTTTCCCATAACCGTTTGGGCCATCCATCCACATTTCTGTAACCATATGGCACACACGATCTAAGTTTATATTGAGTCCTTCAGGATGATCAACTTCTCCTAACACTGAGTAGCCGCCACTAATTTGTTCGTTGAGTGTGGTGACAGCCCTGCTAATTTCATTAACTGGATATACACGCTGGTTTGCGTTCTTTACTCCACCTTGAATGCAAATACCTTTCATAAAAAGGTCTTTGCCTTCATTAGCAGACTCAACGACAATTCTAGCTTGGTCAAAACTCAAATGTTCATTAAGTATTTTCATCTAGTCGTCCTCGTTTAGCTTCCAATAGTTGATTTTTTATTGTCAGCGTTCTCTGGCTTCGACTTCTTTTCAGCGCCGTGTCCAGGTTGTGACTTCATTGATTTTGAAGCCTTACCACCAGGTACGTTTACATTACCTGCTGAATCTTGTTTTGGAGCAGTTGCACCAGTGCCTTTTTCATCAGCTGATCCACCTTTTGCAATATTTGCAGATGTTCCGCCCATGTTATTTGAACCAGCAACTACTGATTTTGCATTTGCACCGTTGTCACCCATTGATGCTGATACTTTATCAGTATATTCACGCATCACTTCTGTGTGTGACTTGGCAACTTTTGACTCTTCTACTTCTTCGTCATTTGCTTCGTCAACTTCTTCATCAGTTGCTTCATATGCAAATGCTTCTTCAGCTTCGTCATCGTCACCTTCTTCTGAATCCATGTCCATTGGCATTTCGTCGCCCATGTCACCTTCATCATCAGCTGGTGCTTCTTCGTCACCCATGTCGCCATCCATCATTGCTTCAAATTCTTGCTTCAATGACTCTAGCTCGTCTTCTAGGTCCATTACACGATCTTCAATGTCGCCTTCTCCGCCTTCTGCGTCCATACCCATGTCGTCTCCGTCCATGCCCATTTCCATGTCGTCACCAGCGTCTGGCATCTCAATATCCATTTGCATATCGTCTACAGGGTCAGCTTCTATAGTTGGCTCCATAAATTCATCTACTTTTTCGTCATCAGTTGCTTCATCAACTTCTTCGTCATCAGTTGCTTCATCAACTTCTTCATCAGTAGCTTCGTCTAAATCATCTTCAGATGCTTCATCAACTTCTTCATCAGTAGTTTCATCTACTTCTTCATCAGTAGTTTCATCTACTTCGTCATCTTCTTCAGATAGTAGATTTTCATATATATCTCTTGATTTTTCTACCACGATTTCGTGGAAAAGCTCTTCTGCTTTTGTTTTGTCTTCATTGACTAAATGCTCAAGCATTTCTTCAAATTTATTACGCTCAGTCATGTTATTCTCCTTTTCAATTAAATTCTACAAGGCTGTCTACTATATTTACACCTTTTGGGAAATATACGCTTAAAATGGGGTCAAAACACCGTATTTTAAGAATTAAGAGGTTTAATACCAAAAGTCTTACAAAATATTCTGGTTGACATATGTTTTAAATTTTTACAGTCTACTAAATTATCCGGTATGTAACTATCCTCTTCAATAACTCTAATGTATTTAGTTCTTACAAATTGATTTATACATTGTGCAGTCTGTCTTTGCCAATTTCCATGGTATGTAGCCCTATCATTAAGATTTTTATAGTTTGTTGTTCCTGCATATATATTATTCACTAATTCATGGTTATTACCTACACCTACATAGTCAAATCCTAAAATATAAATTCTTGCATTGTCGTGAATGCTTGCCATATACAAAGCAGTTGGTCCACTACTCCAGCCTTTGTTTGGATTAAAAATTTTTAAATTTGGATCAGCTTTAGTTAATTTGTTTGGATTACTCCAAACTTCGTGTTTATGACTGTATGATGTTTTTTGTATTTCCATTATCATTTTAGTATCAACAGCTACTAGATAGTCAGGTGCAAACGTTCTAAACAACGCATTACAGCCGTATGTTTTACCATGTAATTTTAAAGCATGAGGGTCAATTGATTTACGGCTAACACCGTTTCCTAATACAAAAGCAATCTTTTCTTGTGTCATTCTTCATCCTGTTAAACTGCACCAGCCGCCGCTATTGCCGCCGCTCCGTACATTTGTTTAACAAGATCTAACTCTTTGGTAGTTTCTTTTTGATGACTATCATGTGCTTTACGAGCTTTATTAATGTCTTTGAAAGTAAGTCTTGATTTACGTGAATCGTCAGCCATTTGAACACTTGTATCGTCTTTTGGACTATAAGTCAAGTCTTCAATTGGTTCTAGGTTATCTTTATCAAAGTAAAAAAGTTCTTTTAGTATCATAGTATTATTTATGCAGGAGCGTCAGGTTCTGGTGCTGGTGCGCCTCCTAAGTCATCTCCTGTTGTTGTTTCAGGAGGAGGAGCTTCGCCACCACCTATATCGCCGCCTTCGTCGGCTAATGCATCTTCTAGTCCTCCTAGATCATCTCCAAGGCCAGTACCTGATAATGCAGGAGCACCCATTGCGGCACCGCCTTCGGCTTGACCTGGTACCATTTGATCTTCGTTCTCTTCTCTCCACAGACGCTCGTTCTCTGCAACCTCTTCATCTGTCATTCCTAAGAATCTTTTCAATGCAAACCTATTTGATATAAAAGGAACAGCCTGTATTGATCCAAAAGTTCCGATGCGGTTATTATCAAGTTCGGCTTGTCTATATGCCGCAAAGTTTTGCGGAGGTGTCATTGCTAAATCAAACATAGCATAATCTACATTAACACCTTTATTTTTTAAATATAATTTAAATTCAAGATTAAATACTTCTTCAAGCATTCCTTGAAGTCTTTCACAGTATTTGTTGAATCTTAATTCTTGAATATATGCTGTGCCTACTCTACCGTCATTGTATTGGCTAGCACCGTCATCTGCCCCGGTTGGGAGATATGAACTAGGAATTCGTAAGCCACGTACAAGTTTATTAGTAAAATATCTGAGATCATCTATTTCTCCTAAATTAGTGCCTCCTGGCAATGTTTCAACTTTAGATCCTCTGCCTTCAGCAGTTTGTGGAAAGAAGTAGTCTTCGTTGATTGACAGTGGATTATATGATGAGTCTATAACATTTGTGCCACCACCTGTCTTGGATGGGATTCTTCTTTGATGTATTTCCGTTTTAACACGCTCAACAAATTGTATAGCAAGATGCGAGGGCATATTACCCACATCAACGTAGAATACTCTTCTTTCAGGTGCTCGTTGCACTCTGTAAATAATTATAGCATCTTCAAGTAATTCTTTTTGTTTGTATACTTTAAAAATGCTTTCTAATAAACTATTACCAAATGGATAATTTTGATCTAACCCTTCACTCATACTTAAATGAACCATATGATTAGCATCTATGTATGTTTCTCCGTCACCAGTTTGCCATCTGCTAGTTCCTGCCGGAGGTGTTGCTGTTCCTGTTGCTTGCTGTTGACTTACAGTTTGATAGCCATTAGTACCACCTGGTCCATAACTGTTTGTTTGATTTAAAGGAGTTGCTTGTAATGATTCAAATGCAAAATTTAAATTCTTTACACAGTACTGTTCTGGTTTTTTACCGTCACTTTCATTTACAATAATTTTTGTGACTTGGCTTGGATCAACATGAAATAATTTTTGTGTTTCTGGATCTCTAATAAAAAACTGATCTCCATATTTAAAAGCATTACGAATTGTTCTAAACATTCTAACATCAAATTGATTTAGTTTACACCATTGTTTTAGGTATTGACCAAGTATTTGAACCTCGGAATTATTAGAACTTTTCTTAAACTGAATATTGAAATGGGTATCGTTATCTTTACCCTTTTGTGTACAAAATTCAGCAAGTATATCTAGTGCCGCATTTACTTCGCTATCACTGTCCATTGTGTTATATTGATTATATCTTTCAATACGATTAGGCGAACCCACATATACATCAGGTAAATGGGAACTATAGTTAGTTGAAGCAGGTCCTGGACCAGCGCCACCCCGCTGACTAAACGGACTATAACTTCCGTTTGCATTATTTCCAGTTGGTACTGGCGTAAAAAATTTCTTCCAGCTCATGCGCCTATTCCTTTTAGCATATTACCACTTAGCCCTCTAGTTGCTTTGTATTGGCGTTTGCCTGTTTCTGATGCAGTAGTTTCAACTTGTAATAAATTTTGTAATATCATGTTTTGTTCATTTAGTTTACCTTCTAGCATACTAACCATACTATCAGTTATATTACTACTTATCGAATTTTGACCATTAGACCCACCTTCTTGAACACGGTTTTCTACGTTTCTAATAGTTCTCATCATGTTGTTTACCACACCCATACTCGACCTTGAACTCATTACATTAGCAGGACCTGATACAAACTCTGGACCAGCTTCACCAACAACTCCAAATTTTCCGCCTGGAATATTACCTCCTGTGGCAAATCCTCGTGTATAATTACCTGTTCTACGTCCATCTCTTATTCTTTGTGCAGTATACAAGTCTGCTTGCTTTTGTAGTAGTTCACTTTTTGCTTTTGCTAAATCACCTCTAACTCTTTCTATGTCAGATTGAATACCAGCAAACTGTGGATCCTGTTTGGTAAAGCCGTCTGTTGTCATTTGTGCGGCAGTTGCTTGTAGATCAGCTAATTTGTTAGTTGCATCTTCAACTTTTGTGAAAGCAATATCTTGTGCATCAGTTGCTTTTGATACCATAGTTGCCGCTTCTTCTTGCTTTTCTAAGGTAGCAATCTTTCCACCAGAAGTTTCGTTTACCGTTAAATTTTCAACGGGCATTGTGGCAAGATTTGGAAAATCTATCATACCATTGCCGCTGTTCCATAATTTATCAGCTCTTCCAGCGGCTTCAAATAAATTATCAACTACACCGCCTATTTTGTTTGTAATCTCGCCAACACTAGGCATTGCATCTTGAACTTTTTGTAATGCCGTTACACCCATTTCTTCTAAGTTTGTTAAAGCTTTTTGTTGTGTTGCTAAAACCATCTCACGTGTTGTTTCGTTTAACCTAATAGTTTCATCTATGAGATTCCTTGGATCTTCTTGACCCATTTGGATTTCTTGTTGTCTTTCTATTTCAGTTGTAATTCTCTGTAACTTTACAAGTGTATCTTCAGCCGCATCGCCTGCCGCATTTAGTCTATTGGCAAATACATAAGAGTCTTCACGTAGTTGCCCTTGTGCTTGACTTATGTCTGTTAACCCACCTAACATACCTATTTGTCTACCTTCCTCAGTATTCAAATATCTTGTAAAAGCCGCTTGTGTTTCTGATATAGATTGATCAAACTGACTAAAATTATCTGTATTCATGCCGGATCTAAATGAATCGACCTGTGCTTGAAATTCATCTGCACTATCTCCTAGTGCAACAAAAGCACTTCTAGTTGCATCAGTTGTTGGTGCTCCTCGTATCAATAAATCTTTAAACAATTCTGCATACTGAGGACCCATTGTTGAACTTATTTTTGTAAGTCCTGTAGTAAGTGCTTCACTTGCATCAGCACTTTGTCCTGTAAGGAATGCTTGTACATCTCCTTGACGTCTTGCTTCTTTCATCTGGTCAGCAAGTTCGTCTCTTTGTTTGCCAGTAAGCTTACTTAATGAGTCTAATTCTTTAGCAAATTCAAGTGCAGATTGATTTCTGTCTCTACCAACACTACGCTCTAATTGATTATCTTGTTCTGCAATTTCTGCATATGTTAGTAAATTTTCATTTATATCAGAAACGGTGTATCCTAGTCTACGTAACCCTGTTCCTACGTCACTGGACAATACACTACTACTAAATTGTCTAAATGCACTAATAGCCGAATCTGTACTGCCCCCAAAAGCACTAAGTCCTTCTGCATTGTCTTTAAACAGCTTGGTCATGTCTTCTACACTCATACCAAGTTCTGCCGCGGCAATTTTAATTTCAGTCATCTGTTTGCCAAAGCTTGCACCAATACCGGTTAAACTTTGATATTCTGATAAACTTTGTTCAGCAAACATTGTTAATGCATTTACAACTTTTCCAAGTTTGCCTAATAATTTGGTATTTGTATCAAGAGATTTACTGTAATCAGACAGCTTCATACTGCCAGAAAGTAAATTACCAGCTAATCCTACTACAGAATTAGTAGCGCCTTTAAGTTCTGAACCAAATAGGTTTACAGCACCTGAGGTAGAAACTAAATCATCTAACGCCGCCAAAAGTCATTCTCCTAAAAAATACCGGTTATAAATATCGTTATATACTATTTACCTAGGAAAAATTTATGGAAAATGAAAGCCCATTAAAGAAGTTTCAAAGGCAACCAAAGATTTATATAGACTTACCAAGCAAAGGAAAGTATTATAAGTCTCCTGGTATTCTTTATGAAGATTCTTATACTAACTTGGCTGTGTTTAGTATGACTGCTAATGATGAGATTCTTTACAAAACACCAGATGCTCTAATCAACGGTCAAGCAACAGCTTCAAATATGCAAAGTTGCATACCATCTATTCTAAAGCCGTTTGATCTAGTATCAATAGATGTTGATGCTATACTATTAGCAATCAGAATGGCAACTTATGGTAGCACTATGTCAGTTTCGCAAAAATGTATACATTGCGGAGAAGAAAACACGTATGAAGTTGAGTTGCAAAAATATATTAATCATCTAAATGGACTTACGTTTGAAGATAGCTTAATGTATCAAGATTTTAAAATTAATGTATCACCGTTAACATATCAACAATATACCGATTTACAAAAAGAATCAGTTGGATATCAACGTGCAATGTCAATACAACTACCTTCTATTGTAGAAGAAAGCGAAAGAGATAAATTTCGTGATAAAATTTTAAGAGAAATTGCACAACTAAATTTAAAAACTATTTTACTTTCATTAAAAAGTATTGATATCGAAGGTGAAACAGAAACTGATATAAAAGCAATTTTTGACTTTATAGAAAACTATGATGTTAAAATGTATCAAGCTATTAAAGATCATATTAATGCACAATACGAAGCTTGGTTATTGCCAGTTGAAAATGTTGTTTGTGCCGCTTGCGGAAAAGAGAATCAACTAAGGATAACAGTTGATCAAACGGATTTTTTCGCCAAAGGCTAATACAACTTAATGACAGTGAAGTAATGTTATTAGCCGAAGAGTTTGAAGAAGATATTAAAAAAATAAAAGATACTGTCTATAGACTCAGTTGGTACATGAGAGGAGGACTCTCTGTTGATACATTACTGTACAACACTGATGTTATGGATCAGGATGTTATATCAAAGATTATTAAAGATAATATAGAAAATACTAAAAATTCTAAAATGCCATTATTATAAACTACTGTGGTACAGCCGGAGCATCTGGATTAGTTGGTAGTCCAGGTACAGAAGGATCTCCAGGGCCTGGAGCAGGTTGATTAGTAGTAGTACTAGTAGGTGCTTTCATTTCTAGTGCAATAAATATTGCATTTCTTCTTCGCTCAGGAGACAGATAGGGTACTTTTATTTTTTCCATGTCTGGAGGAAAAATCATATCTTGGAATGCAAGTTTTGCCCATTCACTAGAAGCCCAAGCAGTTCCTGATGGCATCTTAGTAACGCCTTTTTTGAAACCAATAGCATCTCGTAAACTTTCACCACCTAAGGCTCCGTTTGTTAAACTATCAAGGACTTGCATAGAACTGTTTGCTAAATTTCCTATGCCTCCTATAAAAAAGACACCTCCACTTGTGCTTGCAATATATTTGGCAAGTTCCATTTGTACAGTTGGATTTGAAAGGGCATAAAGTGCAACAAAAAAAGCACCTTCAGTAACTATAGCTGTAATAATAGCAGGTACTGTTCCGGCTCCTGTTACCAATGCGCCTGCCTGAAATGCCCTTATTGGAGCTCTTAGTAAGTTTATAAATGATTTTGTTAATTTAGCAGATCTTAAAATTGCAACAATACCAAGAATAACTTGAGTTGAATATAATCCAGTAATTACATCTAGTAATTCTTGTCTACCTTCAGGACTTTCAAAACTGTCTTCTGGAGCTGTTAACACCTGATCATAGTTAATAACAAATGTTTGATAAAGTAAGTATTGAAATCCAGCAAACCCTCCGAACCTTCCAAGAGCTTGCCACATTTTGCCATTAACTATTTTTAAGAATCTCTGGGCACCAGGTGCATTAGCTCCTTTTGCCTTTACTTTGTCAATGTAAGCATCTATTTGACTCTTAGACATTGACCTACCAATGTTAAAGCTAGTCATTAGTTTACCAACGTTTAATATTTTATAACTATCTTTAGGTAAAACTTTTGATGCTTGCTTAAAAGTCATACCTTCTCTGATTGACTTTGCAACACCTGCCGCTAATTTAGGATCTTTGAATCTAACAGAACGATTTACTTTTTTTCCATTTTCTGTTTCTTGAAAAGTAACAACAAACTTGTCTTTGCCAACCATTTGTGATGAAACAGTTTTATTATCTATTGATAAGTTTCCTACTTTATTAGATACTTTTAATTCTTTTACTGAAGGAAGAGCATTTATTTTTTTATTATCAGCTTTACTTGCAAGCTTGTTTGTTGCAACATTTTTCCACTGAGCTCCAAGCCATGTGAACTTGTTACCGTCTATTTCTACGACAGTTCCTTTTGGTACTTCTTCGTTTATAATCTGTATTATTTTCATTCAGAGTTGTTCCAACTGTTATGTATGTATTTATATATTCTAAGATGAACGATGTTCATCTGTGTTTTCGCTTTTGCTCAAACACATTTTTATTATAATTTAAGTGCGAAGCACTTATGTTTCATACAGATAAATTGGTCAGACGGAACCTACTAGCGGTTCCACCTTCTCCAGCTTCATACGAGTAGCATGGCCGAGATCGGAAGTAGGTGTTTGACTTTGCTACTGGGCTCTGACCTTTCCCAACCTACGTCGACATCACACTAATTTAGTGCTATCCCTCGCTTCGTTCCTATAGCTAAAGGGTTTTCGTAGCATACAGCCTGTTGGACGATACCACTCCACCGGCGACGAGCATTACCTCGGCTGGATTTTGGCTTTTAAACAGTGTCCTGATGTGCCTTTAAATTTTCTCTAAGTATGTTTGAACCGCCTACTCTTACATTGATAATACCATTATAGTATTCATCTGTTTCCAGTACACGTCTTTCAAATTGTTCTCTTGCCTCTAAGTATGACATTTCACCGCGAGACTTACAAAAATAAAGTATTTCTCGAGTAAAGTTTTTTTGGCCTAAGTTTTTTACATCTTCGTTCAGTCTGTCTGAACTTCCCCAGTATTCACGCCAGTCACTTTCTTTATGACCTCTGCGTTTGTTTTTTTTGCCTTTTAATGGTGGCTTGGTTGTTTTAAATTTTGCTAGTTTCTTGCCTACATACTTACGGTTATCTTTTAAGTTTGTTATTAAGTAAACAAATCCTTCATATACATCTGAAATTTCTTTAACTTGTTTTCCTTTATATAACCAACTCATACTTTATGTATACAAACCGTTTTATTTTTTTGTCTTTTTTGATTTACCTATATTGCCTGCCCATTTACCAGATGCTCTTATATCTTCAAGTACAATGTCGTATTTTTCTTTAATTTCGTTTTGCCTTATTTTTGCTAAGTCACGTAGTTTTCTTAATAACTCTCTAGTATTTCTTTTTGTTCTTAGACTAGGAGCTCTTTCAAATTGTTCGTTTGCCTTAAAGTATTCTAAATATATTTTTACAAGTTGATCATGTGTATCATCGTTCATTCTACTATGTCCACATCATTTTCATAACTTGTAAAGCCGTTTTCTTTTATAACTTTCATAACATGATTAACACGCCCAACAAGTTCGTCTTTATGAGAAATTAGAAAAACATTTTTTCTTCTTTCTCGACCCATTCTTTTCAATACAGCTAAAGCACCTTCTACTCCGGCAGTATCCATTCCTGAGTCTATTAGCTCATCAATAAAAAGTAAGTTAACACCTTGATATAATGATTCCCAAACGTCACGGAATGCAAAACTCATACCTAGTATTAGTCTATTACGTTCGCCTCTTGATAAATTATCAAAGTCTAAATCCTGTCCTAATTGTGTAATTTCTACACTCAAATCATTTTGAAATAAAACCTGATGCGGTAAGCCTAGTTTGTCTAAATAGTATGTAAGTCTGTTATTAAGATATGCTAAGTTTTGATCGATTATCTTTTTTCTTATGAAAGAATCTTTATTTGTCAATAGCTTTAATAAAAACTCCTGATGATCTTTTAAATTAGTTAGTTCGTTTACACTATCCCAAACTATAGCTTGTAGTGCAGTATTTGTTAAATCATCTATCTGTCCTTGATAAGGATCTTCTTCTTGCTCTTTACTTACTAGTGCTTGACGTAAATTATCCACGTTGTTTCTATGTTCATAAGCTTCTTTCGCTGTTTCATAAAATGTTGTTGGCTTACCATTTATATCACCTATTTCATTTAAAAAAGACATAGTAGCATCTAGTTTTCTAGTAACTTCTTTTTCATATGCTATAGCATCATCAAGTTCTTTTTGTTTTCTTTCTTGTATTTCTGCTTTTTTATCACCAGGTAAAGCTTGCCCACAAGTATAACACACAGCGTCATCGAGATCTTGTGTATCTTTTTGTGCTTTAGTAACACTTTTATTTGCTCTCATTAGTGCGGCTTCTAATGTTGCTTTTTCTTTGTTTAAACTTGTTAATCTATTATTATGCTCAATCCAGTTTGTAAGTTTTTCGTGAGAATCTAGTTCGTTGTTAATATCTAACTGCTCTAATTCTGTTATAGCACTAGAAAATTTTTCAATATCTATATTTTGCTTAGATACCCAAGCTTTTTGTCTACTAGCTAATTGATTTATGCTTTCTTCGATCTTTTTATTGCTTGCTTCTATTGCATTTATTTTAATTGTTTCTTCGGCGATACTATCTTTTGTTGCTTTTACCTTTTCTCTTAGTACTTCTGCCTTCTCGGTTAGTATTGTTATACCAAGTAACTGTTCAATAATAGCCCTTTGATCGTTAGCTCGCATACTTAAAAAAGGTTCGGTGTATGTATTCAATGCAACAACGTGCTTGAACATATCATGACTCATACTAATTAGTGAATTTATATCTTCTTGAGTCTTTCTACTATCTCCTTGTGACTCGTTAGTTAAATCGTCCTCTTGTTCATGTTCATTTATATAAAATTTAAGAACATTTGGAGATCTTCCTCGTTCAATTCGATATTTGTTGTTATTTTTTTCAAAATTTAAAGTAACAAGCATACCTTTTGAGTTCGTTTTATTGATAAGATTGTTACGTTTTATGTTAGTAAGAGCCGTGCCGTACAATGCATAACTTAATGCATTAATGATGGTTGTTTTACCTGTACCATTACGTGATCCAGTATCGTCACCACCCTGGTCTAGGTTCTCTCCTAGAACCAATGTTAGTTGTTCTTTATTAAAGTCGATAGCTTGTGTAACATTACCTACACTCATAAAGTTCTTTACTGTTAGGTCTTTTATTTTTATCATGCTAACTCGTTATAAATGTCTAATAGCAGTTTCTTATTAAACTGTTCGCTGTCGATTGCTTGTATTTCGTTGCTTACTATTTGATCAACACTTTCAAATTGCTCAATATCCAGTTCAGTATTAATCTCTTCTAGGTGTTTTTGCGGTATTAGCGTAATTTCTCTACATTCGTATTGATCTATAAAGGTTTCTTTTACATAACTTGCTTCTTCATAACTTATAGGCAAATCTAGTGTTACCCTTAGATACATATTTGGTTTGATTAACGTGTCTTTCTCATCAATTAGTTGAGATAGCTTTACTGTTCTATATTTAGGACAGTCTATCCAGTCAATATACTCTGGTTCTTTGTTATTTTCTCTATCAAGTATCATCATTCCACGTGCATCGTCCCATGCATCAGCATAATTGTGTGGAAATGCATTACCAATGTAGTGTATTTTTCCTTGCTTTTGTCTTTTATGGAAATGTCCACTAAACACATACTCTTGATTTTTAAAATGTTCAGCTTTTAGTTCACCGTGGTCTGGCATCTGTACCATAGCGTTCATATAAAAACTAGGAAGTTCAAAATGACCAAACAAATACTTAGATTGTAGCTTCTCTATACGGTGCCATTCGTCACCTACTAACCAAGGAACTAACGCTACATCCTCTTTAACCAATATATCTTCTATAACAGTAATACCGGGTATATGTCTAGCAAACTCTGTAGACTTTACATCACGTTTGTCTTTATAGTACAAATCGTGATTACCGGCAAACATATAGAAGTTTTCAAACGATTGACCTAGCTTTTCTAAGCATCGAATTGTATGATCCATAGTAGTTAAATTTAAACTATTACGGTTATGATGCCAATCTCCACAAAATATACCAGTTTCGCAATTATTTGCTTTGGCTGTGTCAATATACCAATTAATATAATCTTCGCAATCCTGATTATGGACACGAGAATTACCTTTCATACCTAAATGTAGGTCTGTAAAAACTGCTGATTTTTTAAACAATAGAAGACTCCGCTTTGAGTATAGTATAAACTAAAATAGATAAAAGAGCAACCTTATTATTTTTTAATCTCTGCTTCTCTCCGCAATGCGGCTTCCCATTCTCCTGCGTGTTGTCTTGTATGACTTGGTTTTAGCTCGTTCATCTCTAAAATATCATCTCTAATGTTTTGATTACGTTTTTCTAAGTTAATAACTCTAACAAATGAATTAGTTACAGCCGCAGTGTAGTATGCAAACGGGTTATTAGACTTGGATTCATCAAACTGTAGTCCTATTTGTGATAATTGTAATATTGCTTGCCCTTTCATTTCGTCATTATAGGTATAACCTCTAACATTTCCTCTGGTTGCATATCTATCAACTAACTTCATCCACATTCTTGCTAATTCGTTTGTTGCTGTTCCGTGAGCTTTAGAAAAACATCCGTTTTCCATACCACCTTCCCAATGACTCTTTCCTATACATACTAAATTGTCATCTTCATCAAACATATAGTGTTGAAATGGAGGAAAATTAAGTTTTGTTTTTGTATCAGCTACTGTTTTAGGAGTTTTCTTACGTCCGGGCTCATCTGGAATATGATCAAATGTCATTATACGAAATACTAACTCAGTTTTTGGAATGGATCTATAATCTACTTCAAATTCTGTAATTTTAACTTTTTTATTCAATGCTTTTGCCGCATCATATGCTGTTGTAGTCATTTTCTTTGCACGATTACGTTTTGCTTCTGCTACTGTTCTAATATTAACTTTTTCAATAGCCGGAAGTATTATATCAAATTGTTCATATGCTGGGTCAACATAACTACAGAATGTACTCTTGCTTTTATGTATTTGTTTTAGCATATCTTTATTATTTAGGTAATTTACTCTTTTTGCCATATTTTTTCCTTATTATATATTCTATTATAAACTACGTACATATTTTTGTCAACTAAATACAGTATAGGAGCGCCATTATGTCAATTGATCCAATCACAGGTATAGATAATAACATTGGAAGTGAAAACAATGTTACAAAAAAACAAAGTATATCAGATTTTTTAACCAATGTAAATTTTTTCATGAGTGCATTAAGAAGTAAAAATATTTCTCCTGGTGCTGAGCCTGCTTCTGCCAATTATGCCACCGCAACTTTCAATCCTAGTAATGCACAACAAGGAGAAGACTGGAGAGTTCGTATCTCTGTACCAGATCTTGGAACCTTTAGAACAAGTCCATTGTTAGAACCTTTAGCTGTGACTGGAAATTCGGTAGTTTTTCCTTTAGTGCCTAATATTACTTTTTCCCATACTGCAAATTACGGTAGTTTACATCCTACACATAGTAATTATCCCTTTCCTACATATGAAAATAGCAGTATTGAACCTATTACTATTGCAGGAGAGTTTCCAGTTCAAACTATAGAAGATGGAAAATATTGGGTTGCCGCAATACATTTCTTTAAAAGTGTAACAAAAATGGCATTTGGGGATACTAGTAATAAAGGAGCACCACCTCCAGTAGTAAAATTAAATGGGTACGGTTCGTATGTTCTTAATAATGTGCCTGTAGTAATTACTAATTTTAATTATAGTTTAGAAAATGGAGTAGATTATATTAGAGTTCCTATAAATGTTGGACAATCTAATCAAATAGTTGAACAATATACATGGGTACCTACAACGTCAATGCTTAGTGTAACCTGTACTCCAACTTACAGCAGAGTAAAAGCGTCTGCGTTTAGTTTAGATAAATTTGTAAACGGTGATATTACTTCAGAGGGATACCTATAATGGCTGTTAGTTATTCAAAAACAAGTCCTTGGAACAATACAACAGTAGAAGCTTCAGGAGAATTAGGAGTTTTAAAAATAAGACCTATTCCAGCAGAAGATGATGATGTTTTATACACAATAGAACCGCAATATAATCATAGACCTGATTTATTAGCATTTGATTTGTACGGAACTGCAAGCTTATGGTGGGTGTTTGCTCAAAGAAATATGGATATCGTAAAAGATCCTGTTTTTGATATGGAAGCGGGTATAAAAATATTTTTACCAAAGCAAAGCAATATAAAGAGTGAACTAGGACTTTAAATGGCAGTTGAAATTAATCCTTTACACGTTTATTCAAGCTATAATTATATCTTTACATTTGCTGTACTAACAAAAGATGAAGTAAACTTTCCTGATGAAACCTATGTTGGAGACAAACCACAATTAGAAATTTTTAGAAGTGGTGGAAAAAGCGAAGCGTCGGTTTCTACTATCTTTGAAGAACAAATAGGTGGCAAACTAGAATATTTTATCGAGGATGTAGAAATACAAGCATTAGTAGTTCCTAATACTAGGACTAGATTAACAAATGCAACAAATATTTCATTCCAAGTTATAGAACCATATAGTATGGGATTATTTTTGCAAACATTGCAAATAGCGTCATTACAAGCTGGTTACACAAATTATTTACAAGCACCTTTTTTACTTACAATTGAATTTGTTGGTTTTGACGATGATGGAAAGCCTGTTACGGTTGATAAAGATGGAAAAACATTAAATTTACAAAGAAAAATTCCCATGAAACTTACAAATGCAGAGTTTAATGTAAGTGGTGGTGGAACAAGATACGATATAACAGCTATTCCGTGGAATGAACAAGCACTAGTTGATCAAATTGATAGAACTTATTCTGATATAACTGTTACTGGTAAAAATGTGGTAGAAATTTTGCAGACAGGCCCCGAAAGTTTAACAACAATAATGAATGGTAGATACGAAGAGCTTAGAGCAGAAGGTAATTTTCCAGTTTCAGACGAACTTGTTATAACTTTTCCTAATGATATAGCTACTAGTGCAAGTAGTATTGCAAAAAATAATTCAATTGATCAAGGAGCAACAGTGGCTCCGCAAAAATCAGGAAATAGGTTATTTGGTAATATTGCTAAAGGTGTAGTTGGCGGAATTATTGGAGGTGCAATAGGCGGAAATAAAAATATAGGACAGAATGCACTTGCAGGAGCAATAGGCGGAGCATTTGGAGGAGCAAACTTTGGTGCTCTGACAGGAGTTCTTGGTGCTTTTAGATCGGGAGACATAAACGGTGTATTCCAAAGTATTACAGGGTTCTTAGGTGCCCAAGCACCACAAGACTTTGATGCTTTTTTAAGTAGTGTAACTGGATTAGTTTTTAACAAAAGTAGTATTAGTGAAGGACTGACACAAATAGCTCAAAGTGCAGGTAGCGTTAATGCAATAGGTAGTGGAACTATAGCAAACAGCTATTCTGATCCAGGAAAAATACCAATGGGCAAAAGTGGACAACAATACGATAAAAATAACAAAGTTTATACACGAGGAAAAAATGTAATAGACCCTGTACAAAGGAGTTTTACATTTAATACTGATACAAAAGTTACACAAATGATAGAGGAAGTTGTTGTTACTTCTGATTGGGCAAAAGAATTAAAAACTAGACCAGCTGATGCCGATGGAATGGTAGAATGGTTTAAAATAGATGCCCAAACTTTTATAAAAGACGGAGTATCTCGCGAACAACAAGACGGAACACTAGCAAAAACATATGTATATCGAGTAGTTCCATATAAAGTACACTCTAGTGCTTTACAAAAACCAGCAGATCCAGGACTAAGTTATGAACAATTAAGGGCTAATGCTAAAAGAGAATACAATTACATATATACAGGCGCAAATAACGATATTATTAACTTTGATATTAATATTAATGCCGCTTTTTTTAAAGGTATTATGTCTGATGCTGGACAAAACAATTTACAACGCAAAGGCGGAGGATTACAGCAGAATATTGTACAAGGTGACAAAGATGCAAGCATAATCAACCAAACAGTTAACGGATTAAGTGGAACTGGGTTTGCACAACAAATATCAGTATCTAATTCTAGCTTACAAGGCAGTGGCGGCGCCGGGATAGACGATAGTAAAGTACGTATTGCTAAAATGTTTAATGATAACATTATTAATAGTTTTGTTGATTTAGTTCAATTAGATCTTGAAATACTTGGCGATCCTTATTACATCTTTGACAGCGGAATGGGAAATTTTACAGCAGGAAAACAAGACGAAAATACAACAACAAATGGTAGTATGGAATATCAGCGTGGAGAAGTTGATGTAATTGTTAATTTTAGAACTCCTATTGATTATAGAGATGATGGTAGTGTAATATTTCCAGAAGATACTATTCCAGTTGATAGTTTTAGTGGGTTGTATAGGGTAACAACATTGTCTAATGGTTTTAATAAAGGGCAGTTTACGCAAAGATTAAAATTATTAAGAAGACCAAACCAGCCAGAAGATGTAAAACAAACTGGTACAAATGATAAAACAGTAAAAATGAAAGATGCAGGCACATCTCAACAAAGTTATACACCGTATGGATAAAATAAATGAGTAATATTCCAAATAAAAATGAAGTTACTAGAGGCGCAGATACTGGACAAAAGACCGGTAATCCTGGTCCTTATATTGCAAGGGTAATAGAACATTTAGATAGTTTATATCTGGGTGGGCTACGTGTTGAATTATTAAAAACAGCAGAAGCTGGAAATATTGGTGAAACAGTTGGGCAAACAGTTGAAGTTTATTATGCAAGTCCTTTTTATGGAGTAACAAATAGTCAAAACGGACCTAGAAAAAATGACGATTATGCAAGTACACAAAAAAGTTATGGGTTTTGGGCAATACCGCCAGATCCAGGCAGTTTAGTTTTAGTAACATTTGTTGAAGGCAGTAGAGATTTTGGCTATTGGTTTGCTTGTATTCCAGAAAAGGGAATGACTTTTATGTTACCCGGAGGACAACCTGCTACAGAACAACTAAGCGGTGATATTCCAACAAATCTTAAAGGAAAAAAATTACCTGCCGGAGAGTATAACAAAGCAATAACTAAACCACAAACAAACAACGTAATAAAATATAAAAAACCTATTAACACTGAATTCGTAGATACGTTAATTGAACAAGGATTAGTTGAAGATGAAATTAGAGGAATAACAACTTCTAGTGCTCAACGAGAAACACCTAGTGCAGTAGTTGGCTTCAGTAGTCCAGGGCCTTTAGACAAAAGAGGCGGAAAACCAACAGCACCAGTAGGCTTAAAAGAATCAAAAGCAAATATTCCAGTTAGTAGGCTTGGAAGTAGTAGCATAGTAATTGATGACGGTGATGATAAGCGTATTAGAAAAGGAAACGCTAGTGAAATAGGATTTGAGTATGTAAACAAAGAAGCAAGCGAAAGCGGAGGCGATGTAACTATTCCTCATAATGAATTAATTAGATTAAGGACTAGGACAGGTGCTCAAATATTAATGCATACTAGCGAAGACTTAATTTACATCAATAATAGCAAAGGCACTTGTTGGATAGAAATGACCAGCAATGGAAAATTAGATGTATATGCAGAAGATAGCATTAGTTTTCACAGTGATGCCGATTTAAATTTTAAAGCTGAAAGAGACGTAAATATTCACGCTTCACGTAATGTTAACATAACCTCAAACGAAAGCACTTTTATGTCATCTGCAGAGAACTGGGAAGTAAAAGTTGGCATAGATGGAAAAATTACTACAGAAACTAAAATGCATATAAATGTTGGTGAAGATCTAGCTGTACAAACAGTTGGATCTCAAGATTATAAAGTAGGTAAAGATTTAAAAGTAGAATCTGCAGGATTATATGATGTAAAAGTTGGACAAGACTTAAAAGTTACAACTGAAGGTGCTCAAAACTTCAATGCCAAAACAGACGTTAAATTACAAGCCGCTGAAACAATAAATTTAAAAAGTAAAACACATCAAGAAACAGCAGACCAAATACATATGAATTCAGGAAGTAATCCGGCTAAAGAAGCTGACGAAGCTGTTGAAGCATTAGAAGCAGAAAAGGCCAAACCCTCAGCAGTACCAAAAAGGATACCAGAACATGAGCCTTGGACAGGACACGAAAGTTGGAACCCTACAGAAGTTTCAGTTGATAAAACAGAAGCAGAAAAAGTAGAAGAATAGGAGGGCAAAATGGCAGATACATGGCCAATAAGTGGCGGAGCAGTAGGCACAAAAAATAGTGCTAATAAATTTAATCCAAGAGATGCTGAACAATATCTTTCTGGTGACGAATCTATTTCTACAAAAACAAAAAGGGCATCATATCCTTTTGTACATCCTGATGATAAAATAAAAGCAAACGGAATATGGACATTCTTAACAAGACAGCAAGCTAAAGAATTCGTAAGAAGCAAAAAAAAGCCTTTTGATAATCCTGAAGGTAGACCAGAAAATGATGCAGTTGTTGTACGCATTAATTCAGCTGGAGGCAGGATTTATATTGTTTTATTACAACAGTTTGCAGATGATCCAAAGACTTGGGTAGATTATCCATTGGCAAAAATGATTAGATATAAAGACGATGCAATTAGAGATGCACAAAACGATCAATTACCTGGAACATTTCAAACAGAAGCTTTAGAAGGCTTAGATGAAATAAAACCTTTGAATAATATAGTACGCACTCCTCCAATTTTGAACACACAGACAGATATATTAAGAGGAGCAGACGGAGACCAGATTCCAAATGCTACAAATGATATATCTTTAGATCCTTATGCTGAAGAAAGATTCACAGCAAACCTTGTTGCACAACCTAACACTGTAGATGATAAAGAAAAAAATAATTTAGATAAAGATACAATTACAAAGGCAGGCCCAGCAACAGGAACAACTACTAAACAAGGATATATTATAGGTGATGCAAATGGCGGACTTAGCACAGCAATACAAGATATATTAGGTAATATAATAAATCTTACTCCTGATACATTTTTACAATCATTACCAGGAAGTTTAAGTTCGATCTTAGGGGGTACTATACAAAGTTTGTCTGGATTATTAGGCGGAGTTATGTCTAATTTATTAAGTTCTACTGCTTTGACTAGTACACTAGGAAATGTTATTGGAAGTGTATCTGGTGCTATAGGAAATGCAGTTGGTGAAGTTGCTGGTGCTCTTACTGATGTAGCAGGTACTTTGTTCACCGGATTAGGAAATGTCATTAGTGAAATACCAGGTATGGCTCCTATTGTGCAAGATTTTTCATCTGCTGTAAAAGGTCTAGGAAACACAATATCAACAGCATATAAAGGATTAGATCCTGTATTAAAAACAGTAGTAGATGCTAGTATAGCAGGCGTAGGTGCAAAGCTATTAGATAAAGCAGGGTTACCTAGTATAAATCCTAACACAGCGGCCGCTATTGCAGGAACAATAAGTTTTGTAAACAATCCAGCAAGTGGTTTTAGTGCTTTAGCAACATCATCAAGAGCAATGGATCAAAAAATATTTGAAAAAACTGGTAATTCAACATTTGGAAATTTAGCCGCAAAATCAGATTTTGCCGCTAAAGAATTTGAAAAAGTATTAACAGTAGATAATACCGGAAATTTTGTTTTAAATAATACACCAGCAAAACTTATAGATGAGGTAAGATCTGTTTCAAATGGTGCGTTAGGTGATGTAATACCAAATGATGTAATTAGAGCATTTACAGGAACAATTTTTTCAAATGAAAGAATAAAAAACATAAATGGCAAAACTTATGTTGTACCCCGATAAAGAAAAATAAATACAATATGTCTGCAAATGAAAAACAACTTTATAAAAATATATCTGTAAGTGCTGGAAGTAAGCAAGAAAATCCTATAACTTCAAAAAAATATAGGGGTATAAGCACAGTTGATCAAACAACTGGAAATTTTACAAAATATGATTTACAACTTATAAAACAAGATATAATAAATTATTTTCATATAAGACAAGGCGAAAAATTAGAAAATCCTACTTTTGGAACAATTATCTGGGACGTATTATTTGAACCACTTACGGATTCATTGCAAGAAGCAATTATTAAAAATGTAACAGATATAATTAATTATGATCCTAGAGTCGGTGTTAACAAAGTTACCATTGAAGCATTTGAAAACGGAATTCAAATTGAATGTGACTTAACTTATTTGCCTTACAATATTTCGGAACGTATGCGGTTAACGTTTGATCAAAATTCAGGCCTTATTTAATATGCGTACTTTATTTTTCAGCTAAATATTATATAAATCGAGGAACGAAGAATGGCTAGTACAGAGCGTCAAAACAGACTTCTTTTGGCAGAAGATTGGAAAAAAGTTTATCAAAGTTTTAAGTATGCGGATTTCCAAAGTTACGACTTTGATAATCTAAGACGCACTATGATAAACTATATTCGACAAAATTATCCAGAAGATTTTAATGACTACATTGAGAGTAGTGAATATATAGCATTAATAGATCTTATTGCTTTTTTAGGACAAAACCTTGCATTCAGATCAGACTTAAATGCTAGAGAGAATTATTTAGAAACAGCAGAACGTAGAGAAAGTGTACTCCGTTTGGCTAGATTAGTAAGTTACAATTCCAAAAGAAATCAACCTGCAAACGGACTTTTAAAAATAGAAAGTATATCCACTTCAGAAGATATCTTTGATAGTAATGGAACAAACTTAAATGGACAAACAGTTATTTGGAATGACGGTACAAATGCTGATTGGTATGAACAGTTCATAAAAATTATTAACTCTGCCCTGCCAGCAGATAACAAATTTGGCAAAAGTATTAAAAACGAAACAATAGATAGTGTTATTACAGAACAATATAGATTAAACTCTGTATCTTCGAGTACTTTGCCAATTTATAGCTTTACTAAAACTATTGATAATCTTACAACTAATTTTGAAATAGTCAGTACAACTATAGATAGCAAGTCTATATACGAAGAAGAACCATTACCCGGAAACAGACTTGCATTTTTATATAGAGACGACGGACAAGGATCTGGATCAAACAATAGCGGATTCTTTATGCATTTTCGGCAAGGCAAATTAGAAAATAATACTTTTCAAATTAACAATCCAACACCTAACACTACTGTTAATATTGATACAGATAATGTTAACAATGATGATGTTTGGCTTTACAAATTAGATAGTAATAATCAAGAAACTGAACTATGGACTAAGGTAGATAATATTGAAGGTAATAATATAATCTATAATAGTGTAAGCAAAAAAATTAGAAACATATACGGTGTCCTTAGTCGCATACAAGATAGAGTAAGTTTAATTTTTTCAGACGGCACATTTGGCACATTACCAAAAGGTAATTTTAAAGCATATTATAGAACAAGTAACAATAGAAATTTTAAAGTAGTACCAACAGATTTAACAGGTATAACAATAAGTATTCCATATACAAGTGCCGCAGGAAAAAATGAAACATTAACACTTGTAATGGAGCTTAAATCAGTTGTAGAAAATAGTGCAGAGAGTGAAAGTAATGCGTCAATTAAAACTAATGCACCATCTACATATTACACACAAAATAGATTAATTACAGGAGAAGACTATAATGTTGGTACTCTTGGTATAAATCAAAACATAGTTAAAACCAAAGCAGTGAATAGAACCAGCAGTGGCATTAGTAGATATTTTGATTTACGAGATGCTAGTGGAAAATATAGTAATACACTATTGTACAGCGATGATGGAATATTATATCAAGAAGACATTGATAGCAAATATAGTTTTGATTTTGTAACTAGAAACGACATAGAAAGTGCAATAAACAATACAATCATTCCTACTATTAAAGATACAAAACTTTTAAATTATTATTATACAAACTTTCCAAGAAATACTACTGTAAAAGCATTAAACATTGCATGGAATACAGAATCTTTAGATACAAATAGAGCTACAGGTTACTTCACAGAATTATCAGGCACTAAAGTTGCAGTATCTAGTTTTACAAAAAGTATAATGAGATTTGTTACGCCGGGTGCATTGTTAAAATTTGAAGCACCGACTGGACAACATTTTATGTCAAATGAAGCTCATGGGCTAATGGCCGGAGATGCAGACCATCCTTTTTCAGTAACATACAAATGGGTAAAAGTAGTTTCGGTAGTAGAAAACGGCACAGTAGTTGATGCTGATACTGGATTAGGACCAATAATTTTAAATGATAATATTCCAACTACAGCAGTACTATCTGAAATTATACCTGTACTAGATAAAAGTATTTTAGATGCAGTAAAAACACAAATTATAGATCAAGCATTTGCTTTTAAAACATTTGGTTTGAGATATGATTTTGAAAATAGCCAATGGAGAGTAGTGTTATCTAACAATCTTGATACAATAAATTCTTTTAGTCTTGGAAAGACAGGCGATTCCACAAATACACAAAGTGATGCAAGCTGGCTATTGCTTTTTGAAACTGATGGCCAAAAATATACAATTACTGCTAGAGGGTTAAGGTATATCTTTGAGAGTACTGATCAATTAAGGTTTTTCTTTGATAGCACTAACAAAATTTATAACACAAAAACTGGAAAAGTTGTAGAAGATATTATAAAAGTTTTAAGCATTAATCTTAAACCAGATGAGCTTACACCTTTTACAGTTGATTGGCCATGGAAAATTACAAGCGAATTTAAAAATGATTCGGGTTATATTAACAGCAAAAAGATTGAAGTTTCTTTTAACGATGCTGACAACGACGGTGTTGTAGATGATCCTGATTTATTTGAACATATTGTTGCACCAAAAACAAATTCATCTACAAAATATATTTTTCAAAAGAAGTCTACAATTAATAAAACAGAAACTTTTAATTATGTAGATGCTGGATTAGAACCAATTTACACAAAATCAAGTCAAGGCGCAGTAGGAGCATTAAGTCAATATAATGATAAGGATGTATTCTACTTAATTGACCGTAACGTATTTTTGCGTTATAATAAAACAGCAAATGCTCTACAATTTACATCAGATTATCTTGCATATACAGGTAGAAAAAATATTAAGTTTGAATATAGTCATGCCGCTGATGAACAAGCTAGGATTGACCCAAGTAGTAGTAATATTATAGATGTATACCTTTTGACAAAATCTTATGATAATTCATATAGAGATTATTTAAAAGGAAATATATCAACCTTGCCTCTTCCTCCAAGTAGCGATCGGCTATTTTTAGATTATAATACAAATGTTTCTGCTATAAAAAGTATAAGTGATGATGTGATATATCATCCTGTAAGATACAAACCAATTTTTGGTAGTAAAAGCGATGTAGATTTACAAGCTACAATTAAAGTTGTAAAAAATGCAGAAAGAGTAGTAAATGATAATGATATTAAAAGTCGAGTCATTGATGCTGTGAACGAATACTTTGCACTTGAAAATTGGGACTTTGGAGAAACTTTTTACTTCAGTGAATTATCTACTTATATTATTAACAGGCTATCACCAGATTTAGTTAGTATTGTGCTAGTACCAAAACAAGAAACACAAAGCTTTGGTAGTTTGTATGAAATAAAAAGCGAAAATGACGAAGTCTTAATTAGTAGTGCTTCAGTAGACGATGTGCAAATTATTGATTCACTTACAGAATCAAGATTAAAAGCTTCCGGACGTGTGGTAACAAGTGATGATATATTAAATGTAGGAATACAAAGTTCTTCAACTGCCTCAACTGCTTATACAACAGGAACATCAAGTTCTTCAAGTAGTAGTTCGAGCAGTAGTTCAGGATCAAGCGGATCAAGTGGATCAAGTGGATCAAGTGGATCAAGCGGCGGAGGCTATGGTTACTAATGTCATACGATGATAATCAAAGCGAAGCACCATTACCAGCTGGTGGAAAAACAAGAAGAACTAGTGTTGATCAACTTCCTAGATATTTTAGGACCCCACAAAATAAGAAATTTTTATCAAGTACTTTGGACCAGTTTACCAATCCAGGTGTAATTGAAAAAGTAAATGGATATGTTGGAAAGCGTGAAGCAAAAGCTGTCACGTTAGATGACAATTACCTAGAAGACGTTTCTAAAGAGCGTCAAGATTATCAATTTGAACCAGTAAGTTTATATGAAGATTTTATTGGTAACACAAGATATTATTCTGATTATAATGACTATACAGGTTTGTTAAAAACATACAATGCAAATGTAAAAAATCATAGTAAAACAAATGAGCAAGAATTTTACTCTTGGAACCCAAGCATAGACTTATGTAAATTTTGTAATTTTAGAGAATACTACTGGTTACCGGATGGTCCACAGGACGTAGCTGTAAGAGGACAAACTAATCAGGTTGTAAGCACTTACCGTCTTGAAACTATCGAAGAAGCAAATGCTATATCTTTATTATTCCATCCAAATGGATTAACAAAAAATCCTGACTTAAGATTATATAGAGGACAAACTTATAGGTTTGACATAACTTCTCCTGGAAATCCGTTATCGGTTGCTTTATATAGAGGAGCAGATCCTAACGAAAGATTAGATGATAGTACAGTAATCAATCAACTGTATACTGAAGGAGTAACACTTACACCTAATTCAGATGATACATTATTAAATCAATCCAGTTTTGTAAACACTGGTTATATAGAATCAGGAATACTAGAATTTACTATTCCTGCAAATGCTCCTAATACTTTATATTTTATAAGTCAATATGATTTAAATATTAGTTCTAGACTAAAAATTTATGATATAGAAGAAAATACAAGTATAGATATTGATAATGAAATTTTAGGCAAAAAAACATACAAAACAAGTGATGGTTGGGATCTTTCAAACGGAATGAAAATATATTTTTCAGGGAGCGTTATTCCTGCAAAATATGCAGTTGGTTCTTGGTATGTAGAAGGAGTTGGAGATGAAATTAAACTTGTTAGTGCAAACGACCTACAAGTTCCTTCAACTTTTACTTCAGATGTTAAAGTACCGTTTGATGTAAATGGATTTGATAGAGTTCCTTTTAGTGATGCAAAAAGTTATGCAGGAACAAAAGACTATATTGTTGCCAATAAATCAAGCGGAGATAGAAATCCATGGGCAAGATACAACAGGTGGTTTCACAAAGATGTAATTACTAAAAGTGCTGAATTAAACAATCAATCTTTTGATCTAAATGAATCATCTAGAGGTAAGCGTCCGATTATTGAATTTGATAGAGGTTTAAAGTTATTTAATAATGGAACTAAGGCAAAAGATAATATTGATTTAATTGACGAATATACAAATGATGTAAGATCAAAAATAGAAGGACAACCTGGATACAGTATTGATAGTGTTGAACTTGCAGATGGTATGAGAGTAGTATTCTTAAATGATACTGATACTATGGTATATGGTAAAGTATTTCAAGTAAAATTTATTATATACAATGGCAATAGTCAAATTACATTAGTTGAAACAACAGATACAATGCCTTTGGATAATGAAGTAATATTAGTTACACAAGGTACAAAAAATGCAGGATGTACGTATTGGTATAATGGTTCAGTGTGGACAAAAGGACAAGATAAAACTGGAGTGAATCAAGCGCCATTATTTGATATGTTTGACGAAAACGGAATAAGTTTTTCAGATGAAGTTGTGTATCCTAATAGTGACTTTGCTGGTAACAGAATATTTAATTATAAAGTAGGTGAAGGAGCATCCGACCCTGAACTTGGATTTCCTTTAAGTTATAAGAATATTAACAATACAGGTGATATTGTTTTTAGTTTTGGATTATTAACAGAAAAATTTAGTTATGAAATAAGCAATGCAGTTATTGATAAAACAACTAATACTGGATATTTGAAAAAATATAATGCAGAAGGAACATTATTTGATTATACTAACGGTTGGGTCAAATCACCGGATTTAAGTAAACAATATGTCATAAGAAAATATACAGGAGATACCCAAACAAATAATTTTATCATTGATGTTTATAGTAAAAGTGGTTTAATTACTGACTTAAAAACTGTAGTATATGTAAACAATACGCTAAAGTTAGAAAATGTAGATTATACATTTGAGGTTAACAGAAATAATGAAAAAGTTATAAAATTTTATAATAATTTGCTTCCTAGTGATATTATTGTTACAAAAACTCATACAAATACAGCAGATAAAAATATTAATGGACATTATGAGTTTCCGCATAATTTTGAAAGAAATCCATTAAACGAAGATATAAAAGAATTTACACTTGGCGAAGTAAATGATCATTTAGATAGTATTGTTCCTGAATTACAGGGATTTGCTGGTAATCAGCCAGGTGCTAATAATATACGTGACTTAGGCGATATTAAAAAATATGGTAGGAAATTTTTACAACATAGTGGACCTATAAATCTTCCATTATTTGCTATATCTAACAAAGAAAATAACCTAGTATCTGCTATAAATTTTGCCAAAGATGAGTATAGCAAATATAAAAGAGCTTTTATACAAGCAAGCGAAACATTAGAACTTTCTGGTAGTGTTCGTGAACAAGTTGACCAAATACTTTTACATCTTGCTAAAGATAAAAAGTCTACTATGCCTTTTTTTAATTCAGATATGATAGGTATTGGTGCCTTTAAAAAAATTGAGCATACTGTACTAGATTCAGATTTAAAATATTATGCATTAACAATGCCTTTTACATTAACAAATCTTAGTGAAAAAGCTGTTTATGTATATGTAAATGATGTACAAGTATATAACAGTATAGATTATCAATTTACAAGTGAAGGATTTGTGCAGTTCTTAACATCTTTTACATTGAATGTAGATGATAAAGTTGACATTTATGAATATGAAACAACAAACGGCAGTTATATTCCACAAACACCTACAGTGTTAGGAATGTTTCCAGCATATCAGCCAGAAATATTTGTTGATACTACTTACGAAACTTCACAAACTGTGGTTAGAGGACATGACGGAAGTATAATAGTTGGATATGATGATTATAGAGATCAATTGCTTTTAGAATTAGAAAAAAGGTTTTTCAATAATATAAAAGTTAATTATGATCCAGAAATTTTCAACATTTTTGATTATATCGGTGGTGAATTCAGAAATACAAAAATTAGTAGGCAAGATATAAATGATATTACTATTTCGGATTTTTTAAGTTGGACAAGGAAAGCAGGAAATGTAGATTATACTAGTAATAGTTTTGTAACTGAGACTAAACCATTTACTTATAATTATAAATTTGCATCTAGTGATACAGAACGTTCGCTTAGTGGTTTTTGGCGAGGCATATACACAGATGCGTATGACACCGACCGACCAAACACACATCCTTGGGAAATGCTTGGCTTATCAATTAAACCTTCTTGGTGGGAAACAAATTATGGTCCTGCACCTTACACAAAAGATAATTTAGTAATGTGGGAAGATATTGAAAAAGGTATTATACGTTCGTCAAATACAAAGGTTATCACAGATAAAAGATTTATACGTCCTAATTTAACAAAACATATACCTGTAGATCATGCCGGAAAGGTAAGTAGTCCTCTAGATAGTGGATATATAAATGATTTTAGTTTTAGAGTGCAGTCAGGAGAAAATTTTGGATTTGGTGATCATACACCAACAGAAACTGCATGGAGACGTAGTAGTGAATACCCGTTTGCTATTTTAAAAGCTATTATGATTAATAAGCCTGCACAAGTTGTTGGCGTAGGGTTTGATAGAAGTAGAATTAAAAGAGATATTACAGGACAATTAGTATATGTAGGAGATAATTCACAAAGAATAAAATTATCTAATTTAAAATTTACAGATACTGTAGATTCTACTGGTAATAAAATACTTACTTGTGGATTTGTAAATTATATTCACAGCTATATGTCTACTGATGTGAAAACACAATATAATAATTTTGTTGAAAAACTATCTGGCCTTAAACAAAAGGTTGCTTTCAAGTTAGGAGGTTTTGCAGATAAGAGTAAACTTAAATTAGTCTTAGATAGTAGAACACCTACAAATAAAGGAAATGTATTTGTACCTTTTGAAAATTATAAAATTAATTTAATACAAAGTTCTCCGTTAACAACAGTTTCATATAGTGGCGTAATAATTGAAAGGGTTGAAAAAGGTTATAAGGTAAGTGGATACGATAAAGAAAATCCTGTGTTTGAATATAATGCTCCTATTTCTGCACAAAGTGACCCTGCTATTACAGTTGGAGGGTTGAGTGAAAACTTCTTATTTTGGACAGAAGGTAAACAATATGTATCTGGTAAAATTGTAAAATTTCAAAATAATTTTTTCAGAGTAAATCAAAACCATACAGCTGGCGATGATTTTGAAGAAAAATTTTATAGTAGACTAACCGATCTTCCGATAATAGGAGGCGCAACTGCCTCTATACGAAAAAACTTTAATGAAACTGTATCAAGACTAGAATACGGAACAATTATAAAAACTACACAAATCTTAGTAGACTTTTTACAAGGATATGAAAAGAAACTTAATAGTTTAGGATTTGAGTTTGATTATTTTAATCGAGATACTGAAGCTGTAGAAAACTTTAATCTTGGTATCAAAGAATTCTTGTTTTACACTACACAAAATTGGGCGGTAGGGTCTGTTATTACTTTAAGTCCTGGAGCTAATAGATTAAAATTTGGTAAAGAATATTTTGTTATTGATAGTGTAAAAGAAAATATATTTGGTTATAAAACATTAAACGTAGCAGGCACTGCAATTAAAGATGTGTCTTTAAATATAAACAGAGACGTTTCTAATAGTGTAGAATTATTTCCAAAAGATGATCAGGGTCTGTATTTTGCAAAATTAGGATTAGTGCAAAAAGATCATGCAGTAATTCTTGATAATTCAACTGTGTTTAATGATACAATATACAATCCAGCAAGTGGATATAGGCAAGAACGTATTAATGTTGTTGGTTATAGAACAAATAATTGGAATGGTAATTTAGATATTCCTGGATTTATATATGATGAGGCTATAATTAATGAATGGCAACAATGGCAAGATTATGGATTGGGAGATATAGTAAAATATAAAGAATATTACTATTCAGCAAATGGGTTTTTAATTGGAACAAATACATTTAATGCTACAAATTGGAATAGATTAGATTCTAAACCAGAAAGCGGATTAAAAACAAACTTTGATTACAAAGCTAATCAATTTGCAGACTTTTATGATTTAGATACTGATAACTTTGACACAGAACAACAAAGGTTAGCACAGCATTTAATTGGTTATCAAAAAAGAGAATATCTTAATAATATAATTCCAGATGAAATAAGTCAATATAAGTTTTACCAAGGATTTATTAAAGATAAAGGTACTCTAAATAGTTTAACAAAATTATTTGACAAATTAGGTAGTGCAAATAAAGATAGCATAGAATTTTATGAAGAATGGGCAATTAGAAAAGCACAATACGGTGCTACTAATGTATTTGATGAATTAGAATATCAATTAGATGAGAAAGAATTTAGAATAGAGCCACAGATTATTGAATTAGTCAATACCAAAAATGAATCAAGGACTGATTTAGTTTATCAATATACTACACCTAATGTTTATATAAAACCAAATAATTACACTACAAAACCGTTTCCTAGCACATGGAGTACAAAAGAATATTCTAAGACTGCGGGTTATGTTAGTTTAGATCAGGTAAATTTTCTTGTTAAAACACCAGCTGATATTCTTTCTCTTGATATTACAAATGTTCCAATTGATAATTTTTTATGGGTAACATCTGAAAAGAATTCATGGAATATATATCAGCACGTAAAAACATCAAACAGAGTCTTACTTTACACAAAGACAGATACTGGATTTGATTTAACTTTTGATAGCACGCCAGAAATCGCAGTAGGAGAAACTTTTGGAGTGCAATTTGTTGAACCGTCATTAGATGGATTTTACACAGTCAATACAATTACAGAAAATGTTGTCAATGTTATAGCAGATATTACTACAGCAGATCAAAGTTTAGATTTAGGCGATAGCACTACAGGTATAATAACAAAATTATTATCAAAACGATACAATACTCCTGAGCTTGTAAATGCAGATATTAACGAATATGGATTACGAGAAAATGATACAATATGGATTGATAATGTAGCAAACAATAAATTTGGCGTGTTTCGCAATAAAAAAATTGTAACAGGAAAACAAGAAATTACAAATCAACTAGAAGGCGATGGTAAATTTGCATCAAGCTTTGATAGTAACGATGCAAATTCTATTGTTGCAGTAGGTCGTCCAGAGGATGAAAAAGTTTTTATATTTAATAGAGCAAGTGAAAGTTCTCAATTAAGTGCTGTACAAACTATAGAATTACCAGCAGGATTTCATGGTTCGTCTAGTGGATTTGGACAAAAAATTAAGTTTGCACACGATGGACAATTTTTGTTTATATCTGCGCCTTTGGCAAGTCTTGTTAAAACAAGATATAGAGGAGAAATCGGAAGTGTAACTGGTCAAATTTTTAAAGATGATATTGTTAGTGACAGAGGTAATTTATGGAAATCATTAAGAGAAACTGATGATGATAGTAGCACAATACATACAGATAGTCAAGACTGGGAACAAATTTATAAAATTCCAGCAGATGCTGATGGATCAGCATCATCTCTTAGCAATCAAGGTATAGTATATGTTTATCAAAAACAATTAGATGCAACTTTTGTACTGTTAGAACAGTTTATTTCATCTAATCCTACAGCTGACGAAAAATTTGGTATAGGATTAGAAACTGCGTTTAGTACTGATGAAAAGTATCAGGTATTTGTCCGTAGCGAAGGAAACAATGGTCGTATATACATATATGATACAATCTATTTGAACAAAGAATTTAAAGGCACACAAGACTCTGAATACAGAGGTGAGTATAATACAATTTATTCTTATAGGATAAATGAAATTGTTTTCTATGACGGGGTATTGTATAAAGCTAAAGTTAATATAGTACCAGGTGGTGCTGATCCTACAGATGGAAATGCTTGGAAAACAACAGATATAGGAATTGACAGATTTGGCTATCTACCATATTCAGCAGGTATTCTTGACGGAGATACTGATAGCACAGCATTTAATAATACAATAGATGCTGGAAAAAATATAGATGTCAGTTCTAATGGAGAAGTGTTAGCATTTACAGCATATAATAATACAAGTCAAGAATTCCAAGTATATGTCTACCGCAAGCAAGAAGGCAGATACGCATTTTACGAAATTTTAACTACACCTCAAGTAGATATGTTGTGGGGTGACAGTTTAGCATTAAGTGATGATGGAAATTATATTGCAGTTGGAGCTAATCTTGCAGATGTTGCAGATAGTAGCGAAACAGGAATTGATCAAGGTGTTGTTTTTATTTACAAATATAATACTACTACACTTGCATTTGAAAATACACAATTATTAGTAGCACCAAATAGTTCAGTAAATGAAAGATTTGGATATAAAGTTGATTTTGCAGGAAATAAACTATGTGTCATTGGAATAAACGGAAAAAATATTGATGCAACAACATTTGATAATAGTGCAACAGTATTTGATAATAAAACCACTACCTTAACAAATATATCTAACAGAAGGCCACAAGCATATACTTTTGAGTTACTCAATGATAGATATACAGTTAGCGAGGTTGTTAACTACGAAAGTTACGCCACAGATGACTTTGGTAATACAATTACAAGAGATCTATCAACTGCCGTTGATGTAGAATTAGTTTACACTAATAATCATTTGTATCTTGGATTTATAGGATTACAAACAAGTAATACTAGAAATGGATTACTATTTGATTTGAGAGCAGATAGAGATACAGTAAATTGGACAACTTTAGCATCTGCTACAGACTTTACAAATTATGATAAAATGCGTGGATCCTTTATATATGATAAAGTTACAAGTGATTTAATCACATATTTAGATTTTATTGATCCTATTCAAGGTAAAATAGCTAATGCCGCAGAAAGAGAATTAGACTTTAAACTATATTATGATCCAGCAGTATATAATATAGGAAGTACAAATACTGGTACTGTAAATCCTTGGGGTGACGAAAAGGTTGGAAAACTTTTATGGGACCTAAGTGCAGTAAAATGGTATAATCCTTATCAAAAAAATTCTGAATACAGTGCCAATGTGTGGAATAAAGTTATTCCTGGATATAGTGTTGACATTTATGAGTGGGTTGAAAGTAAACTCCTTCCTGAGCAATGGGATGATATCGCAGATACTACTGAAGGACTATCTCAAGGAATAAGTGGAAAATCACGTTACGGTAATTTACGTTATACTAGGCAAAATATATATGATGCAATAACAGGACAATTTTCAGCCAAATATTATTATTGGGTAAAAAATACAAAAGTATTACCACCTCTTGCAAATAGAAATATAACTGCTTCTTCGGTTGCATCTTTAATTGAAGATCCAGCAAGCAATGGTTATAAGTTTTTAGCAATGTTTGGTACTGATAATTTTGGAATTTATAATTGTAGAAGTTTAATTAGAGACAAAGATACAATTCTACATTTTGAATATTATAACACAGTAGAAGTTAAAGAAAATAATTTACATAGAGAATATGATTTATTAACCGAAGGGCTTGAAACAAGTCAACCTAGCAATACATTAATTAAAAAATGGATCGATAGCTTAGTAGGATATGACGAAAATAAAACTCCTGTACCAGATCCAGGTGTAAGTAGTGCTAGAAGATATGGTATTTTAGATGAACCGTTACAAACTATGTTTGTCAATAGAGCAGAAGCTTTAAAACAGATTATTGAAAGAATAAATCTTGTATTAGCTGGTAATTTAATTGTAGACGAATATAATATATCAGGATTATCTAAAAAAGACCCAGTACCGTCAGCAGTATCTAGAGATTATGATACTAGTATTGATACCGAATCTTTGTTAAGATTTATTGGTACATCTAAGATTAGTCAAGCAACACTAGGAATAACTATCACAGATGGCAGAGTTACTGACGTTAATATAACCAGTGCAGGAAGAGGATATATTGATCCAGCATTTAATAGTGCAAATGATACAAAGCGTAGAGGACCTAAAGTTACAATACAAGGAACAGGAACTGGTGCCGAAATTGAAACATATGTAAATAATTTAGGTCAAGTTATTGAAGCTGTAGTAGTTAACCAAGGAAAAAACTATTCGCAATCAACAGTTGTAACAGTGAGGCCTTTTACAGCATTAGTAAAAGCTGATTCTACTTTATTAGGATTTTGGGCAACCTACATTTGGAATACTACAGATAAAGCATGGGTTAGGGTAAACAATCAAGGATATGATGCTGGATTATATTGGAATTATAAAGATTGGTATAAATCAGGATATAGTGAAAATACTGCTATTGATTATTTGGTACCAGGTAGTTATGCTTTAGGAGGACTCAAAGACCAATTAGGCGATATTGTAAAAGTTGAATCAATAGGTTCAGGCGGCTGGTTATTATTGTATAAAATAGATAATCAACCTGAAGTTGATTACACAGTAAACTATCAAACTATTGGAAGACAAAACGGGACATTAGAATTAAGTTCTTTATTATATAACAATTCAAAGTTTGGTTTTGATAAAGCTGTTTACGATAGTGCTTTGTATGATAGAGATGCCGGACAGGAAATAAGAATATTACTTAATACAATTAAAGATAATATTTTTGTTGATACTCTATTAGTAGAATGGAATAAATTATTTTTTAGTAGTGTTCGTTACATATTATCTGAGCAATTAAATGTAGATTGGATTTTCAAAACGGCTTTCATTAAAGCAAAACATAATGTAGGAGAACTACAACAAAAAGTTACATTTAAAAATGACAATTTAGAAAGTTATACTGAGTATGTAAACGAAGTCAAACCTTACAGTACAAAAATTAGAGAATATTTAAGTTCTTACGAAAAAATTGAACCCACTCAAACAGTTATTAGTGATTTTGATTTACCTCCTAGGTATGATGAAGTACAAGGAAAAATTATACCTGAAAACGCACAAGTTATTAATAGTGAAATAAAAAATTATTCATCATTTGTAACTACGTATCCACAACGTAATTGGTTTGATAATGTTGGTTTTGAAGTTACTGATATCAAAATAACACAAGGAGGGTCCGGATGGGAATCATCACCGACTGTAACAGTAAGTGGCGGTGGTGGACCAACTGCTACTGGCACAGCAACTATTTCAGGAGACAAAGTTACTGGTATAATTTTTAATGGAGCAGGAAAAAAATATATCACTTCTCCAACAATTACTTTTTCAGGAACAAAGAAAGATCAGGATGCTTACGGTGTTGCTAGTACAGATTCAAAAGCAGTTGCAATATTAGGAAATTCTCCAGTACGGTCAACGCATATGATAATACGGTTTGACCGTGTATCAGGAACATACCAAGTTACTGACTTGAATGTTACTACATCGTTTACTGGAACAGGTTCACAAATTTTATTTAATGTAAAATGGCCTATGAGTGTCAAGCCTGCAGATATAGAAATAACTGTTAATAGTGTAGAACAACTAAGCAGTGATTATGTTGTATCAAATATTTTAGATACCACAGCAACTTATGAAAAATATTATGGACAAATAACTTTTACAACAGCACCTTCAAAAAATGCTGTAATTTCTGTAAAATATAAGAAAGATATAGAATATTTAAATGCTGAAGACAGGATAAACTTCTTTTACAGTCCAACTACTGGACAATACGGAAAAGACCTAGCCCAATTAATGGATGGTGTTGATTACGGAGGAGTACAAATTGATACAGTTTCGTTTGGAGCAAATATAGGTTTCAATAGAGGCAAATTTGGAACAGATGCATTTGATGACTTTGATGCAAATTTTGAAGATGAAGTATTTATTTTAGATGGTAGCACAGCTAATATAACTGTAAGTAAACCTTTTGAACCAGGTATAACATATAATATATACTACAAATCTATTACAGCAGGGGTAAATGAAAATCCAACACGTTTAGATGATCCTGATTGGGTAGGCGATTCGTCAACATTTAGTAATCCAGATGCAATTATGCGTAGTATAGTTGGAGATGGAATCACAGATAGTTTTGCTTTAGATGTTACAGGAATAAACACTACAGACGGTGATACTATTATAGTTAGAAAATCAACTAGTGATGGTGCAGTTACGCCAACAGGTGTAACATTTGATACACAACTTACTGGAGGAGATTTAACAAATATAGCAGGAAAATTTTCGACTGCAACTGGTATAGCCTCTGGTAATATTGTTGTAGATGGAGATGGATTTGTTACACCAACTACATCAAAAGGACCAGAAGAAAACGTTCCTGGACAAATTTTAGATACACTTGATATACAAGTTTATGAAAGAGTAAATGACGGACAAGGAATGATTACAGTACAAAACTTTACTACTGATGGTACGGGTGCTGAATATCCTTTAGAAGAACTACCAGCAAATCAAGATAGCGTAATTGTAAAGTTAGATAATATTGTACTGAGTCCTTCGCAATATGAAATAGATTATATAGAAAAAATATTAAGAATTTCTGATAGTTCTTTGTTACCAGTAGGAATACATTTATCTGTAATGACTATAGGTACTAATGGCACAAATATTTTAGATAGCGATACGTTTACAGCAGACGGAGTTAGTAAAAACTTTATAACATATTATCAATACGTTTCAGGATTGACAGCGGTTGTTGCAGTCAACGGTGTTGTAACTACAAACTTTATTATATCAGTATCAGGATCAGAGTATGGAGAGGACGCAGATAAAGTAATGATTACATTGGGTGATACACCCAAAGCAAATAGTATTATCACCTATACTCTTTATACAGGAACAGGACAGCAATATAGTCAACTAGCTATAGATACTACATTTAGCAGATTTGTTTCTACTAATAAATCACACACATTTGGTGCTAATGGTGCAGTGCCGCTACCTTTTAACAAAAAACCATATAGTCATAATGTGCTAGTTAAAAAAGGAAATACATTCTTAGATGCAGGTTACTCGATATTACATACAATTACACAAGAAAGAGTTTATGAATTAGATAACTGGCAATTTGTAGATCAAACATTAATCATGCAATCTGATGTTTTAGTTTACATAAATGACCAGTATGTAAATCCTAAGAATTATGTGTACGATACAATTAATGGCAGATTAAGTTTAACATCAAGATCTGTTGGTGTTGCAGGCGATAAAATGCGTGTGATACTTATTGATAAAGCTGATTATTTCTTTGTTGATACAAAGGTTACATTAAGCAATGCGGCAACACTAGTAGATTATGAACCACTAGATAGCATTAATTTTACTCTTAATGATAGCACAAATGTAGTTTGTACAATACAAGAATTTACAAAAGTAGGAAGCGATGTAACAATTCTATTACAAGGTTATGAGCGTGACTTGGTATTATTAGCAGAAAAAGATGATACACCAACTTTATATTTTGATGATAGTACAGCTTTTAAAATTGATAGTGTTACTGTAGTAGAAAGTAATAGATTATCTTTAAAAGAAATACCAAACGAAGATGTAACAATTTATGTATTTTCTAATCATGATATAAATGAGTTTGAAAGGCTAAGTTACAGAGTTTCATACGATGGTACAAATGCACCCGAAGGTTCAGCAGACTATTTGACAAAAAATTTAGTTTCCCAAGGACATATTCCTCTTAACAAAGAAATTCCTGGGGCAAATTATGCATGGGTATTTTTAAACGGAAAATTTTTAACTTCGCAAGTTGATTACACATTATCAGAAGATGGAAAAACTGTATTATTAAGTGAAGCACCTTTAAAAAATGATCAAATTGAAATACTTTATTCTTGTGCAACAGTAAGTAAGAAAAAGTTTGCTTATAGGATTTTCAAAGATATATTAAATAGATATCATTATAAGAGGATAACCAGTGCAAAAGAGTATGAGCTACAATCTAATATTAATTGGTATGATCTAAATATTGTTTTAAAAGATGCTACAGGCCTAGATGAACCAAATAGAGAATCATCATTACCTGGAATTATTTTTATAAACGGTGAACGAATTGAGTATTTTGCTAAGAACAACAATGTTTTAAGTCAATTACAACGTGGCACACTTGGTACTGGTGTACCAGAAGTCCATCTTACAACTGCTAGAGTATATAATCAAGGAGGAAGCGAAACTATTCCTTACCAAGATACTACATATACTCAAACTTTTACAGGTGATAATTCTTCAAGTACATTTGTTTTAAACTGGACACCTGCAAATATTAATCAATTTGATGTATTTGTAGCAGGAAGTAGATTAATCAAATCAAGCTATTCATTGTACAATAGCACATTAGATCAAGATAGTCCGGGTGGAGACGAAACTATTTCAGCTGATTTTTCAGTTCAAAATAATATTTTAACTCTAAAAACAACGCCAGGTGAAGGTGTAGAAATAAAAGTAATAAGGAAAGAAGGAAAAGTTTGGAATGATAAAGGCAAAAGTATTTCAGATAGTAAAAATACTATTAGCAAATTCCTAACAGACGGCTCAATAAAGCTAACCCGATAAATACAATAAGGATGATAATATGATACAAACAGAACAAAACGGTGTACACATAGAAGGTCATATAAAGATATATAACCCAGAGTCGGGTCATGTGTTTGTGGACAAACGTAATGCAATACATTATGAAAATATGAGTATAAGCCTTGCTGAAAGCCTTGGTAATATTGGACAAGGATTTATAAGCGAAATGAGTTTTGGCAATGGCGGAACTATTGTAGACCCAACAGGAATAATAACATATTTGACACCAAATAGTACAGGAACTAATGCAAGTTTATATAATCAAACTTATACAAAAGTAGTTGATGATAGAAATGTAAATAATTTAGATCCTACACGTAATAAGATTGAAACTCGCCATGTAAGCGGAACAAATTACACTGATGTTGTTGTTTGTTGTTTATTAGATTATGGTGAACCAAGTGGGCAAGATGCATTTGATACTGCATCTGATACTGAACAACAATTTGTATTTGATGAGCTAGGTTTGAGAGGTTATAGTGCAAGTGGAACAGGAAGATTAATTACTCATGTAATTTTCCATCCAGTACAAAAATCATTGAACAGATTAATACAAATTGACTACACTGTGAGAGTACAAAGCCTTAGCGGAGGTAACAGCTAATGTCTTATGATATTCCTTTTACAGATAATGCAAACAAAGGTTTTATTACAATTGAAGATAATGCAATCAATACAGATACTAGTCTTGGATTGATTGGAAATAATCAAGAAGGATATGGTAGTAGTTTAAACACAAATTTTTTGCATTTATTAGAAAATTTTTCCAATGCTAATCCTCCTAGTAATCCAGTTGAAGGCCAACTTTGGTACGATACAACAGCCGGGATTGATCAATTAAAAATATATGACGGAACACAATGGGTAGCGGCAGGTGGACTAAAAAAGTCAGCCTCGCAACCAGCAACTGATAATAGTGTTGCTGGAGATATATGGGTTGATACTACAAACAGTCAGTTATACATTTATACAGGGAGCGGATATGTACTTGTAGGCCCACAATATAGTTCAGCATCAATAACAGGAGCTATCTCTGTAGATATTGCTAGAGCAGACGATGCACTTGCTGAAAAAGTTACGATAATTTATGCACAAGACATACCAATAGCAATTATAAGTAATGTTACTTTTGCACCAAAAAGTAATATTGCAGGTTATACTTCAGCAATTCCTATAAAAATAGGAATAAATTTAAATAAGTCTTTAGCTTCTCAGCTAAACGGAACAGCAGAACAAGCAAATAATTTAGTAATTAATAATCTACCTGTTGATGGTACAAAATTTGTTAGAAACGATGCAGAAGCAGGAGTGCAAACAGTAAATGTACCTTTGAAAATAAGCGATAATCGGGGCATAGAATTTGGGCAAACAAAAAATATAGCAGTACTGGTTGAAGATGCAGACAGTATTATAGAACACTCGGGTACAGGTACTCTTGATATAAGAACTACAGCAACGCAGACTCCGGCTATTAGAGTTAAAACTGCATCTACAACAAATAGTGTTGGTATAAACAATGCTACACCAGCAGAATCTTTAGACGTTACTGGAAATATTTTATCAAGTGGAACAATTAAAACAACGCTAACAACAAACGCAACTAGTGCCACTACAGGTTCCATAACTACACCTGGTGGAATCGGAATTGCACAAGACTTACACGTTGGAGGAACACTAACGGTTAATAGTCAAATAACTGCTGAAAATATTATTCCAGAAAATAATGGCACACATAACATAGGAACATCTACTTTATTCTATGATAACTTATATGCAAACAGAATTACAACAACATCTATTCAACCAAAAGCAGGAGCAAGTTTAGCAATAACTGCAACACTTACCGGAACAGCAACAAGTGCAGGAAAATTAAATAGTGCAACAACGTTTAGTATAAACGGAGATGTAACAGCAGATAGTTTTCAATTTGATGGACAAACAGGTGGTTCAACTAAAGTATTATCTAATAGTACTATAGCACCAGCTTTTGTTACAAATAAGACAGCAATTCCAGCACCAATAGTTGGCACAGATGAATTACTTGTAGCAAGAGGATCTAATTTATATAAAGCAACTCAAAGCGATATAGTTGGAAGTATACAAACAATTCCAGTAGGAACAGTGGTTCCTTTTGCAGGAACAAGTGCTCCAAGTGGTTGGTTATTATGTGATGGAAGTTCACAACTAAGAACAACATATGCAACTTTATTTACAGCTATAGGCACAACCTATGGTGCAGATACTAGCCAGGTATTTAGTTTACCTGATTTACGGGGTAGAGGTGTAGTTGGTACATTAGGTTCTCCGTCTTCAAATAATAATAGAATTACAGCAGGAACAGGTGCTTTGGGTGGAGTAAGTGGTAACGCATCTAATACAATTACAACAGCTAATTTGCCTGATCATGAACATGATTTAAAGAGTAGTACAAATGATCAATTCTATGTAACAAGTACAGTGGGTGGGTTATCGGGTACTGGAGCAAGTGCTGGCGGTGCGGCATCTGATGGTGCAAGCGGTTCTAAAATGTCTACATCTGGTGGATTAGTTACAGCAACAAATTCTGCTATGGATACTACTGATCCATTTGTAACACTTAATTACATTATTTACACTGGAGTTATAGTATGAGTTATAGATTAAACAAAACTGATGGTACTTTACTTACAGAATTAATTGACGGAAAAATTGATAGTACTACAACAGAATTAACTTTTATTGGAAAAAATTATCAAGGATTTGGTGAATTTATAAATGAAAATTTTATCAAGCTTTTAGAAAGCTTTGCAAATGTATCTCCCCCAAGTAAACCGATTAAAGGACAAGTGTGGTTTGATACCACAAATAATAGGTTGAAAGTTTATGACGGAACAACTTTTAGAAGTACAGATAATAGTGTAGTATCAACAACAGCACCTTTAGAAAAAATCGAAGGTGATATTTGGATAGATAGTTCAAAGGATCAACTATATTATTGGACAGGAACTGAGTGGATACTTGTAGGGCCTGTATATACAAAGTCACAAGGATTAAGCGGATTTAAGGTTACAACAGTAAAAGATAGTTTTGCATTAGATAAAACAATTTTAAAATTATTTGTTGCAGGAGTACCAATATTAATTATTGCAAAAGAAACTTTTACACCTGCTGTTGAAATAACAGGGTTTACAAACTTACGCATGGGCATTAATATTAATAGTGCATATAGCACTTTTGTTGTAGAAGGAATAGCCGATAAAGCATTAGCGATTACAGATGAGTTTGGAACAGCATTTACTATTAATGATTTTGTAAGTGCTACAGATTCAGCTGGTGATACAATGGCTGGTAAGCTACACGTTAACAATGATTTGGGCTTAATACTTGGTAGTGATTCTGATCATACAATAAAAGTAACCGGAGATACTGTTGAGCAAATAAACAACCTTACAAGTTCAAATTATAAATTAAGTTTAAAAGATAGTGTAGGATCATATGCCGCACAATATTGGGACACAGATAACAAGCGTTTAGGAATATTAAATGTTACACCATCAAAAACACTTGATGTTAACGGAGACGGAAGATTCTCAGGTGATTTAAGAATTGAAGGCAACCTAACGGTAGGAACAGTAGTTAATGAATCAGTAACTTCATTAAGGGTTGCAGATAAAAATATTCAGCTTGCAATACCAGATGACAGTTCGTTGTTAGATAGCACAAGTGCTTTTGTAGACGATGCAGGTCTTTTAATAGAAACACAAGGCGGAAGCATCAAATGGACGTATAGAGTAGCAAAGCAAGCATGGACCACAGAAGATAATATCAATATTGACGATGACAATGGTGTATTAATGATAGGTGGAGATACAGTATTAACTAAAACTGCACTTAGTTCAACTGTTACTTCTGCACCAGGGCTAATAAACATAGGTAGTTTATCATCTATTACTGTTGATAATATTACAATAGACGGTGACAGAATTTCAAATGCTACAAATGGTATTGAAATAAATGCCGCAGGAGCGGTAAATTTTATTACACAGCAAAAAATAACAAATGTTACAACGGCAGTAAGTGCAAGAGCAGTATCAGAAAATGCATTATTAACAGAAGATGCAGATAGTACAGTTGCAACAAAAGGATATGTTGATACTGAACTAGGTTCAAAAACATTAGTTTTTGGTTTAGACGTTACAGGATTAACAATTACTATAAGCACTAGTGCATCAGATAACAATGAAGTAAAAGCCATTCTTACATCTTTAGCAAATCCATCAACTATTCCAAACGGAACACTTGCAAATATTCATGCAAGTTCAACAGCAGTTACAGGAACAGATACTGCTGATGTTAATAGTCAATTAAACAAAAGCTTTCTTGCAGTAGATAGCGGTGGTACACAAAACGTTAGTGTCTTACAAGATGTTAGTGTTGGGGCTGTTCCAATATCAACAACATTTAATATCACTAGATATACAATGAAGTTTAAAGTTATAGCGGGGGTTTGGTCACATGAAGTCACAACTGTATATACTCCGTAAACAAATAAATACAATAGTAAAACTTGAGGAACATCGATGGCATACATAATTAATAGGTTTAGTGGAACCCAATTACTATCATTAGAAGATGGTACTGTAGACAATACAACTGATTTGAAATTAATCGGCAAAAATTATAGTGGATACGGAGAAGCACAAAATGAAAACTTTTTATTCTTACTTGAATCTTTTGCAGGATCCACTAGTCCTTCCAAAGCATTAAGTGGGCAAGTTTGGTTTGATAGTTCAGTTAATAAATTAAAATATTATACAGGCAGTGCTTGGAAAACAGCAGGCGGCGCAGAAGTAAGTGCCGTAGCACCATCAGGACTTGTTGAGGGCGATTTATGGTATAGTAGTAACACTAATCAGTTATTTGCAAGGACAAGTGCAAATGAATTTGTACTAGTTGGACCACAGAGTGCTGGTAGTGGAACGACACAGCTACTAAGTACTAATATTAATTCTACACCATCTGATGTTGGCGTGCCATGTATACTTGCATTAGTTGATAATAATCCAATTTATGTTATAAGTGATACATCTTTCACACCTAGTAATACACAACCTGCAACACTTACAACTTTTGATATTCCAGGCCATTTTCCAGTAGTCAAAAAAGGTATTACACTTATACGTACTCCCTCAACAGGAGTTACAACAGCAGATGATGATACAGTAGTACCAGTAATTTGGGGAACTGCATCTAATTCATTAAAATTAAACGGACTAGAGTCTAGTAACTTTATAACTGCGTCAGGCGCAGGACAAGCAGTAGATATAACCGACGATGCTGGTATCAAAATTGGAGATAGTTTAGATTTACAATTACACGTTACTAACGGAAATGAAGCTACTGTTTCAAATTTAATTGGTAACGAAGTAAAATTTCAAGCCTATAGTGGGGCTACTGGATTAGTTGAAATTGCAAGGATAGAAAATAATCCAAGTGGACAAACAGGATTTTTTCCATTTATTGATAACACATATGCATTAGGAAGTACAGCTAAAAAATGGAATAATGTTCATGCAACAACATTTACAGGAACAGCAACACAAGCAAACGCATTAATGGTAAGTGCCACTGCATATAGTGGTGATGTTGAAGCAACTGCAGACACTATTGCCGCAAGAGATAGCTCAGGAAATTTAAAAGCAAATGTATTTACTGGAACTGCATCAAGAGCAAGATATGCTGACTTAGCAGAAAAATATATAACACCATCTGAATTAGAACCAGGAACAGCAATAGCAGTATGCCCAGACGATGATTGTGAAGTTTGTCCTGCAAAAGCAAGCGATATTTGTATTGGCGTTGTCTCAACAGATCCAGCTATTATGATGAATAGCGAAGCAGAAGGACAGTATATAGGTTTAGCAGGAAGATTACCAGTCAGAGTAAAAGGTGCAGTCAAAAAAGGTCAACCTGTTTATGCTTGGGAAGATGGTGTATGTACAACTACAGCATCAACAGCATTAGTAGGAGTAGCATTAGAAACTAATGATTCTGTAGAAGAAAAATTAATCGAATGTGTATTAAAAACATAAGTACGTAAAGGTAAAGTGAATGACCAATCAGATTATATCAGCCGCACGTTATAATAATCTACAAGCAAGAGTAGGTAATTTATTAGGTGTTGGTACAGGTAATATAGGTTATAATCAAGGTGTATCATCTTCACAAGTACCAATCGAAAGTATTGTTACTGCAACTGAAATGAATCAAATATATGCTGATTTAGTTAAAGTTAGAACACATCAGAATGGATCAGAACCAACTGGTATTATAAAGCAAGTAAACAATAACGCTACACCTACATTATTAACTACTGGAACTTTTATTAACACAAGTAATAATAATGTTGTCACTATAGTTACAGCTACTGATCATAAATTAATTGATGGAATTTATGTAGATACAATTTCAGGTGTAGTTGGAATGACTCAATTAAATGGACTATTTGGTTTTGCAAAAGTATTATCTACAACAACATTTGAGCTATATCAAAATTATGATAGGACGTCAGGTACACCATTTACAAATCCTATTGGCAGTACTTCTTTTGGATCATATATATCAGGCGGACAATTTACACATACAATAAGTGAAGAATCTTATTACTCTTATGAGTCATTAACTACAACTTGTGAAAATGCTAAATTTAATGTTGATTTTACACAAGCAGATCCAGCAGTCAAAGCAACAAGTCAACGCACAGCATTATGGGGAGGCACAGCTACTCCTCAATCAGTTTACCACGAATTTACAGTTACATTTTCAACAGCAAATGCCCGAAGAGGTTTCTTTAATGCTGGCGGAGAATTACGTTTTAGTGCATCACTAATAAACCTACCTAGTGGTTCATCTGAAAATTATCAAAAATCTGTAAATTGGCAATCTATGTTATCTAATATGGGAACAATAAAATTTAATCATACAGAAACTTTTAGCACATTATCAAGCGGAACTGGATCGGCTATTGGAAATTATGACTTGACAAGTGCATACCAAACCGTATATACTAAAGCTGGAAGTTCGGTGTATACAGAAAACGACTATGTAATAAAAATAAAATCAAATAATGCTACACAACTACAAGTTAGATTAGAATTTAACGATTCGGATGTTGGTAGTGGAGGAGCAGACGAAAGAGTGGAAGGAACATTGGATAGTACTTTAACTGAATACAGAGCTACTGGCCCTTATGTACAAAACGAGTCACCAACGATTACTAGTGTGACTGAATTGTAGGAGTAGAAATGGCAGTCGGCGATCCAATTACAGCTAGTGATTATAACAATATATTCAATAGTACAAACACAATAGTAGGCCCTAGTACAAGCAATGCTGATTTGGGCTATGGTAGAAATATGAATGCTAGTACTGTAGTAGGTGGATCAACACCTGGAGTAAGTGATACAGTAACACAACTACAGCAATTTAATTTATTTAAAGACTTACAAGCAGGATATGTACATCAAAATGCATCTGCAAGTAATGCTATTCTAACAACTGATTTTGATGTTGGTGATATTATAGTATATGCAAATATTACTAAATTTACAAACTTATTAAATTCAGTGGTTAATTTTAACGAGTCAACAACAGAATTTCCAACTGCTAACTTTGATGAATCAAACTTGTTAACGTCTGGAAGCGTATCTGTAGCAAGCTCTAGGACTGCCGCATGGGGTACAGGAGCCAATTCTAGGATTGGACACAGAGTAACAGTATCTTGGGCAAGTGCCGCGAAAAGAAATGAATTTTTTAATGCTGGTGGACAAATACGTTTTGACGCAAGTCTAACCGGGGGTAGTACCGGAACTTCTAACAGTAAAGATTGGGACTGGAACAGAATTTTAGCAGAAATGGGTAAAATTCGTTTTTGGAAAATGGGTTCGGATTATAAAACTGAATCACTAGGATCTGGTGGCACAGGATCTACATATACTATTGGAAGCATTAGTACAAATACAGCCACTAGTAGTGGGTTTTTTAATAGTCCAACAAGGCTTTATACAAAACAAGGAGGCGGCGTTTCAGGAGGTACTCCAGGAACTGTACCAGTTACTCAAATATATGATGACAACGAATATCAAATAAATCTTGTTTTGCCTAGCACAAGTCAAATGACTTTTGAAATAGTTTTTGATGATGCCGATTCAGGCACAGGAGGTCAGTTGGAAGGTGTAAATGCTCCAGTTGATGAACAGGTAGGAGGAACAGTATCTAGTAATTTATTAACCTTTACACCGAATAGTAGTTTTGTAATAGGTGCATCTTCGTTTGATGCTATTGTGCAATTAGCACCAACTGGAACTGTAGATAGTTCGTTATAATATCCACTTTGTATTTGACATTTGCAAATTTTTGTTATATACTATAACTCTAAGTAGGAGAAATCTATGGATGAACGTCTTGAAAAAGCATTAGATATGAGTAATTATATGGTTACTCTAAATAATCAAAAAAGATTATTAAATGAACAATATAAAGAAAACTTAATTTATTATTTTAATGGTGGACAATTTACTGTAACACAAGATCTTATTAGTTTTTGTCAGTGCTTACTTTCTATGGAGCAAGAAGAATCTGTTTTAATTGATGATAATAGTATTCCTATTGCAATAGACAGTCTAGAAGAATTTACTAAAAATGTTCATTCTACATATTTTGTAGCTTCTAATAAGTATTTAATGGAGTACAATAAGTTAAAGCAAAATAGATCAGTGCAAGGTATAATGGATTTATGAGCAAAGGTGTATTACTTTTTGCATTTAATAATGAAAGCATAAACTATATTAAGCAAGCAATTTTTTGTGCAAACAGAATAAAAAAATATTTAGATTTACCAGTAAGTTTAGTTACAGATGTTAATACGTCTGAACTTAAAGAGCACTTTGATACTGTAATAAACTTAGATCAAAAAACTTTTAAAAATACAAAAACATATAGAGATGGAAGTTTAGGTAAGAGAGTATTGTCTTTTAAAAATTCTGGTAGAGAATTAAGTTATGACTTAACGCCTTATGAGCAAACTATTGTTATGGATACAGATTATATTATTGCAAATGATAAGTTGCTAAATTGTTTTGATCATCAAAAAGATTTGTTATTATATAATGACGCTACACATTTGGGTATACATGATAATACATCAGAATTTAAAAGGATTAGTGACACTAGTATACCTTTTTACTGGGCAACAGTAATTTATTTTAAGAAAAATAAAATTAACGAAATATTTTTTAATTTAATAAAACATATAAAAGATAATTATATGCATTACAGAGGAGTGTATCAGTTTAAAAATACTGTATATAGAAATGATTTTTCTTTTAGTATAGCAGTACATATATTATCTGGATATATCGAAGGCGGCTTTGTTGGCACTATGCCTGGAAAAAAGTTTTATAGTATAGATAAAGATATACTTTTAAATATTATAGATGATGAATTTACAGTACTTCTAGAAAAAGCTGATAGATTAGGCGAATATACTTTGACTAAGTTTAAAGGAAGTAATTTACACGTAATGAATAAATTTAGCCTTGAGAGAGTAATTAATGAGCAATAATTTTACTATGTTAGCACAAAATTCAAATGCTGATTATGTAAAGCAAGCATATTTGAATGCTATGAGTATTCGTACCACAAATGAAAATGCAAAAATCTGTTTAATTACAAATGAAAATGTTAATGGAAAATACAAACAAATTTTTGATGATATTGTAGATATTCCATGGGGTGATCATGCACAAGACTCGGATTGGAAAATTGAAAACAGATGGAAAATTTATCATGCTACACCATATGATGAAACTATTGTCATGGATACTGATATGCTAGTGTTGCAGAATATTTCAACTTGGTTTAGTTTTTTAAAAAACTACGAATTATTTTTTACAAACAAAGTCTATACATATAGAAATGAACTAGTAACTAATAATTATTATCGTAACACATTTTCAACAAATTATTTGCCAAACATTTATACTGGATTGCATTATTTTAAAAAAAGTGATCTTGCTCATGAGTATTATACGTGGTTAGAAATGATTACAAATAACTGGCAAAAATTTTATAGACAACACGCTGGCGGAAGATTATATCAAAGAAAATGCAGTATTGATTTATCAGGATCTATTGCTATTAAAATTATGAATGTTGAAAATCAAGTTACAAATAATAGAGTAAAATATCCTAGTTTTATACATATGAAACCACGTGTACAAAATTGGGATCAATCTGTAGTTGATAAATGGCAAAATAGAGTAGGAACATATTTAGGTGAAGATTTACAATTAAAAATTGGAAATCATAAACAAAGTGGAATATTTCACTATACTGAAAATGATTTTGTCACAGAAAGAATAACTACAATATACGAGAAGTACTTGGGAATATAATGGCAGTAACAATCAATAATGATAGATATGTATGTTTTGATGATAATGGCAATATTAATAGAATTGCAAGAAATCCTGATGATAATTTAGAAAACTTATTAGTTGATTTTGAGCAAGTCAGAAAATTTGCTGAAGGATCAGAATCTTTGCGAGATTACAAAGTTGAATATGATTTTTTAGAAAAAAAATATATTTTAAAAAATATCCAGCAATATGCAGAGAGTCATGATACATATAATTTTGTATATGAAATTCCTAAAATTAAACAAGATAATAATGAAATAATAATAAGACAAAACCAAGTAGAAAAATGTTGGGAATTAATTCTAGATACAAAATTTAAATTGTACATCGAATCACAAAATATTTCAATAGATCCAACTAGACAAGTTTATAGTGTAACGAAGTTATACGATCCAAATGTTTTACATAAAACTTTAACATTTCAAAAAGATTTAAAAATACCGTTTGATAGCAAGTTTGAATTTGACAAAACAAGTGTTAGCTTATATACTGTAAGAAAGTTTTCTAGTTATTATCATGAGGAAATATATGCCTAAACAGTTTCGTGTTATTGATTATGACATAATATACCTAAGCTACGATGAGCCTAATGCAGAACAAAATTATGCAGACTTATGCAAAAAAGTTCCATGGGCAAAACGTGTACATGGTATAGAAGGATCTGACGCCGCACACAAAGCCGCGGCTAACGAAAGTGAATCTGATCGCTTTATAACAGTTGATGGTGATAACAGGATTAGACAAGACTTTCTTTCTCAGTCTATTGATTTTGGTGAGAATACTGATCTTACTGATAAAGTTATAAGTTGGACAGCAAAAAATAATATAAATGGATTGTGCTATGGTAACGGAGGAATTAAGTGTTGGCCTAAACAGTATGTTTTAGATATGCGTACACACGAAAATGCACCTGAAGATAATCCTCATGCACAAGTAGACTTCTGTTGGAATACACAGTATATACAAATGAACGGAGTCTATAGTGATATATATAATAATGCCACTCCGCATCAAGCATGGAGAGCAGGATTTCGCGAAGGTGTAAAAATGGCATTAGATAGAGGTGTACGAGTATCAGTTGACGAATTTAATAAAAATCATTGGAAAAATCTACATCGCTTGTATATTTGGCTTATGGTAGGTGCAGATGTGGAATACGGCCGTTGGGCAATTTATGGCGCAAGAGAAGGCTTATATAAGACAATGTGTACCGATTGGGACTTTGTTAATGTACGTGACTTTAAATACTTAAATCAATATTGGAATGAAAAGGGTGAGTTAGTAGAAGAAGATATGGAATGTTATTCACAAGACTTGGGCGATCTATTAACAGAAGAACTAGAACTACCTATCGCAGTAAACCCGCTAGATGCTAACCAAAGTAAATTTTTTAAAACAGTCTATCAAAATCCCGCTCGTGACAACAGCAAGCAATTTTTAGATAGAGAGTAATGGATGGCAGAACGCTCCGAATCCGAAGAAATTAAACGCATTGATGAAATTACAAAAGAAATTTCACCAACATTTTGCTTTGCTAAATGGTATCATGCTAATATCTATTTTCAAACAGGCGAAACACACAGTTGTTATCATCCTGCTCCTCACAAAATAGATATTGAAGAAATTAAAACTAACCCAAGTGCTATACATAATACAAAAGTAAAAAAAGCCGAACGGTCAGCAATGATGAAAGGGCAACAACCTAGTGGTTGTAACTATTGTTGGAAGATTGAAGCAATGGGTGCAGATTATATAAGTGATAGAAAACAACGTAATCAAACTATATTCTTCAAACATAGGTTAAAAGCAGTCAAAGAAGGAGGAGCAACGTTTGATGTAAATCCGGAATACTTGGAAGTAAGTTTTGGTAACGAATGCAATTTCCGTTGCGGCTATTGTCATCCTAAAGCAAGTAGTAGATTTTACAATGAAATCAAACAACATGGACCTTATGATATGGTTACTAACCATAGATGCGATATAGATTGGTTTCAACTTTATAACGAAGAAAATAATCCATATCTTGATGCTTTTTGGAAGTGGTGGCCAGAGCTAAGTAAAGAATTGCATATTTTAAGAATCACTGGAGGTGAGCCTACTATTCAACAAAGCACGTATAGACTATTTGATATGTTAGATGCTGATCCTAAACCAGATTTAGAATTAAATTGTAATAGTAACTTAGGCGGCAAACCTAGACAGTTAGAAAAATTTACAAATCGTGTAAATGATTTACTTGTAAATAAAAAAATAAGAAGATTTAAATTGTTTACAAGCATTGACACTTGGGGAAAACGTGCTGAATATATACGTGATGGTTTAGATATAGAAACATTTGAGCGTAATTTAGATTACTGGATGATGAATACTACAGCACCAATGACATTAATGATAACATTTAATATTTTTTGTGTAACAACATTTAGGACATTATTAGAAAAGATATTAGAATGGCGTGCCAAATATAATGATGTTGAAACGTATAGATGGAACAGATTAGGGTTTGATACTCCGTATCTAAAAGAACCATTACAATACGATATTAATATTTTACCAAAAGAATATATGCCATATATGTATGATCATTTACAATTTATAAAAGAAAACGTAGATGATAATCGTAAAGATGCATTTACTACAATTGAATATGAAAAGTTTAGACGTGTAGTTGATTATATGGCAAGTACTGAATATCCACTAGAACGTATTATACAAGGTAGAAAAGATTTTCATAACTTCTTTGAAGAGCAAGGACGTAGACGAAATGTTGATCACGTACAAGTTTTTCCTGAGATGGAAGATTTTTTTAATTTATGTAAAGAATATGTTTGATATAAAATTATATAATAATGATATAGATCTAAATAATTTTTATGCAGAAGCTTTTAAAAAAAAGTTTTATAATAACTGTAGTAGAGAAATATTAATTGATTATATTAAAAAATATGAAGATGCTAATATGTGGATATTGTTATATAATAATAATCCTGTTGGCACAGTAGTTGCCCACAAGTTACAAGAGCTTGGTATTTTAGGAAAAGACGCATATCGAATAGGGGCAAGAACTTGTGTCCTTACACACTTAATTGGTAAACAACGTGTAAAAAGTCTTAAAGGAAAAACTGATATACATTATTCTCACGCTTCACAATTTTTGTTACCGGCTTGTATCGAAGGTGTTGGCAGAGATAAACCATTGTATCTTAGTACACATACAGGAAACGTAGGTAGTCAAAATAAAGTTCATCTATTTTGGGCAAAATATTTTCATAAAGCAAAAGTACTAGAAGATCCTATAGAGTTAGAATATAAAGGAACATTCCAAACTTTTTGGAAAATTAATGTAGAAAAGTTTTATGAAACACTTAAACCTAATAGATGGCCTGAAGCTGAAAAAGTTTTACCTTTGTTTAGTGAAGGTTAACCCATCTATCTCCGTCATGTCCTTGAAACTTTTTAGTTGTTGTGTTAAAAATTATCATACCAGCTGTTGGAGTAACTTCTGTTTTACTTGCTTCTGTGTGTCCTTTAGCTTGAAATATCGGAACAGACAAAACACCTTTACCGTTAAAATTTAATCCTGTGGGATTATCCCAAAAAGCACTCGGTAGAGTTCTTCCGTCACTTAAAGTAATACCAAAATCTGTAGGATAAATTTCTAAATCTGGATCTGGTACAACCTCGGTGTTAGCAAAAAATCCAAATCCACCACCTATTTTATAGCCTGTACCATCCCATGCATGAACAGCAGATATCATCATACTATCTCCAGGATTAATTGGTAATTTATTAGATACATCGCCATTTACTGCCATATAATTTATATGTGCAAGATTGGTTGTATTTACTGGGTTTGATTGTACATGATAGTTTATACTATCACCAAATATTTTAACTGTTTCTGTTGCATTATTGCCAATCTCAATAAGTCCGTTATTTGTTCCTAACAGTTGTGTAGCATCTCTGTATCTCAACATTTGTTCTTTTGTAGGACTATAATAATCTCCACCTACCACATCTCCATAATATTCAGCTAACGTAGCAGGTTTTTCTGATTCATCCCAGCGTTTTAATGCTAAAACATTTGTACCATCATACCAACCAATGTGTGCCCTAATTGTAGCATGAGTATGATCATCATTTAATTCTAAAATTGTTTTACTATCTTTATGATGTTCTATACCTGCTTTTAAATTATAATGTTTAAGGATATCATGATATGCTAAGACATCATCACCATCTGGAGTAATAATTTTACCTTTTAAATTTCCGTTTAAATCGCCATTTGCGTGTAATGTGACTACACCATCTTCATTTTTAACTTCACCAATATGTGTGCCTTCTGTAGTTCCTGTAACGTGTCCATAATGATGACCGGTTGTATTTCCATTCAGGTTACCTCTAAATGTACCAGCAACTTCCCCAATTAGGTCAAGTTCGCCATGTAAGGTTCCATAAAAATCACCAACAATTCTATCAGCTTTAAATGTGCTTGTAGATGAATCCCAAACTAATTCATTTGTATTACTATCTACAATACTACCTTTTAAATTACCAGTAAGTAGCCCAGTATTCATATCCAAAACTTTATCACCGCTTTGATTTTTAATACTACCTACAACATCAAAATATGCTGTTCTTGAATCTGAATTGAGTAATATATCTCCACTTTCGTGTTCAACATCTCCTACCATTGGTCCGTACAACTTACCAAATGTGGTATCTACTTGTAGTTGTCCATCTTTGTTTACAACACTTGCTTTTACTTGACTAAGCCAGCTATCAATTATGATTGAGCTATCTGCTCCTACAATGTCTAAGCGGTACGAATCGCCTGGAATAAAATCTGTCATTTTTTTCTCCTATATTATATTTATTCTAATATTGACAAATACGAAATTCTTTTGTATAATTACTATATGTATGATGTATATTTTATTGCTGACAAAGGTATTTATAAAGAACAATATAATACAATTAAGAAAAAAATTCCTATTGCCAAGTTTGCAGATAGTTTGTTTACGGCACAACGGACGTCTTTAACAAAATTTTTCTGGGTAGTGTATCCTGATATTGAGATAGATAATAACTTTGATTTTAGTTATACACCAGACGAATGGAGTCAGAAGTATATTCATGTATTTAAAAATGGCGACAGTTATGATGGTATTTCTTTGGTGCCAAAAGATGCTCCCATTAGTACCAAAGAAATAGAATACAGATTTTACACCAATAAAAAAGAAGTTGATATTTTAGCTAGTAACCCAAAGCCATTTGATATTTTTGAAATTGAATCTTTTGCAGATTATGAATATGCAATGCAAAATTCAACAACAGATTTATTTTGGATGAGTAGTGCAAATATTTTTGTTGATAATAAATTTATAAGAAATTTTTATATTAATCATCATGAAAAAATAGATAGATATCAAAATCATAATTTCATTCATAATGTATATGGCAAAGAATATAGAAACGGACTGTTTTTATTGTCAAAACACAGGCCTATAACTAAAAAGGAAATTGATTATAGATTCATTGTAAATTGTAAAGAATGGGATATAGTTGGTAGTGGTCCAGTAAAATATCAAGTTTATAATGTAAGTAATTACATTGATTATCAAAATGCTGTAGTTGAAAGTCCAACAGAAATGTTTTATGTTATACCTGATAACGTAGAAGTAGATGATAGTTTTACTTTTAATCATTATTTTGAATACAACAACGAGTATGATAGACAAATTAACCATACTTTTTTAAACGGCAAATACAACGATGGTATAATACTATGCAGTAAGTATGCAAAAATACATCCACGTGAATGGGAATTTAAGTTTCTTGCACATAAAAAAGATCATGATGAATTAGCAAGTAGTCCTAAGCCTTATGATATGGTGTTTATAAGTTACCAAGAACCAAACGCTGAGGAAAATTATAAAAAAATATGTAAAAGGTTTCCACAGTGTAAAAGAGTACACGGAGTTAAAGGAATACATCAAGCCCATATTGAAGCGGCGAAACTATGTTCAACAGAAATGCTTTGGATTATAGATGGAGATGCAGTAATACTAGACGACTTTGATTTTGATTATCAGGCACCTGCTTGGCAGTATGATCATGTTCATGTTTGGAGAAGTAAAAATCCAGTTAATAATTTAATATATGGATACGGAGGTGTAAAACTATTTCCAAGAGAACTTACATTAAACATGGACGTTAACAAGCCAGATATGACAACAAGTATTAGTGCAAAATTTAAACCTATTCAACTTGTATCTAATATCACTGGATTTAATACTGATCCTTTTAATACATGGAAAAGTGCATTTAGGGAATGTGCAAAATTAAGTAGTAAAATTATAGATAGACAAAAGACAGATGAAACTGACGAAAGGTTAACAACTTGGTCTACCGTTGGAAAGGATAAGCCCTTTGGTGAATATGCAATTAAAGGTGCAAAAGAAGGTATGATGTATGGTAGTGCAAACAGAGGTAATGTAGATGCGTTGAAAAAAATAAACGACTTTGACTGGCTAAGGGAACAATTTAATGGAGATTTATAAATTACTAGATAGGTTTGAGTTACTATATAAGCATGATGAACGTATTGCAGATTTAAGAAGAGCATATATAGATAGAGATTTAGCAAGTATATTCAAATTATCAGATTGTTCAGAAGATCTTCGTAAAGCAATTATGGAAGAAAACTGGCATAGTATATTTAGAATTATCGATAATAAACGGATAATTGGTGAATTAGAAGATTTACGTAAAGCGGCCTTAGAGGGAAATATACATAGTCTATTTAGATTGTTACCTGGTACAGATGACGTGAGAAAAGCTGTTCTTGATAAAAATATACATAGTATATTTAGATTAATAGATAATAAGGATCTAAAAGGTGTAGTCCTTAATGATAATTATTTTGATTTATGGAGATTGTTAGAACAATGGAAAGTACCTAATCAATTTGTTTATGCTTTTAAAACTTTGCATAAAAAAGAAATTGCATTTGACGAAGATTGTTTTAGTAGAGGCCAGCTTGAAAGTAAGCTTTGGTTAGTAAATGAACTTGAAAAATGTAGTATAGCTACTGGACCTCTTGGAACTATATTTCTTTGTGCAGGCTGGTATGCTACACTTGCTACTATGCTATTTGATGCTGATATAGATTTATTAAAAATTAGAAACTTTGATTCCGATCCAACAACTAGTCATATAGCGGAAATTTTTAACAAAAAATGGGTAACAGAAGATTGGAGATTTAAATCTTGTTGCCAAGATATTCACGAAATAAATTTCAATGATGAACATTGTTATAAAGTATTCAAAGGAAATGGTGACAGCGAATTATTATATGACTCGCCAGATACAATAATAAACACAAGTAGTGAACATATAAATAATTTTTTACAATGGTATAACAATATACCCGACGGTAAAATTGTTGTAATACAAGGAAATGATTATTTTGAGATTGAAGAACACGTAAATTGTTCTAAGGATTTAAAAGAGTTTAGCAATAAGTCACCAATGACAACTGTGTTATATGAAGGAGAATTGCAATTACCAAAGTACAAAAGATTTATGAAAATTGGTATAAAGTAAAATGCTTGATGATTTAAATCTTAGAGATTTGCAGAAAGAAAGTGCAAGGGCATTAAGCACTATGCAAGCAACAAATAATAACATACATATGTTTAATAAAAAAGCACATCATAATAGTCAGTTGTGGTACAAAGCAGTAATAGAATGGTACATTGAACAATATGGTGATCTTCCAAGCAAAGTTGGACCTGGTAAGGATGTAAAGTTAGTTAGCGATGTATAGATACGAAGATATACGTGAAGTTCATTTAGAAGTAACGCAGAAGTGTCAAGCGGCCTGTCCTATGTGTGATAGGAATATGAATGGCGGAGCAGACAATCCACATATGACTAATGCAGAAATAACATTACAAAAAGCTAAAAAAATTTTCAAGCCCGATTTTATAAAACAATTAAAAATAATGTATATGTGTGGTAATCTAGGTGATCCTATTGTTGCAAGAGATACTTTAGAAATTTTTAAATATTTTAGAGAACACAACGATAGTATGTGGCTAAGCATGAATACCAATGCAGGTGCTAGGGATATGCCTTGGTGGACAGAACTTGCACAAGTACTTGGAAGAGCAGGCGCTGTAATTTTTAGTGTTGACGGTTTAGAAGATACTAATCATCTATATAGACAAAATGTTGTTTGGGAAAAGGTAGAAACCAATATGCGGGCCTTCATTGCCGCCGGTGGCAGAGCTAGATGGGATTACATAATATTTGAGCATAATCAACATCAAGTTGAAGAAGCAAGAAAATTAGCAGAAGAATGGGGATGTGAAAAGTTTATTCCAAAAAAAACAGGAAGATTTTTTAGCACTAAAAAAATGACAGGTAAAGATACACATCAAGCCATAAACCGCAAAGGACAAAAAACAACTAATCTTGCTAAACCTACAGAAACTAAATTTGAAAATAAAGAATTACAAAAAGAAAAAACTATTGTAAAACAATTCGGCAGTATGCTAGATTATTATGATAAAGCAAAAATTAAATGTAAAGTTAAGGATGCTGGCAATATTTTTATCACAGCAGAAGGACTTTTAATGCCGTGTTGTTGGACAGCTGGACGTATGTACAAGTGGTGGCATATAGATCCTAAAGTTGAACAAATTTGGGACTATATTAACGGAGCCGGCGGAAAAGGCGGTATAAATGTTATTATGAATGATTTAAAAAGGGTTATGGAAGGACCATTGCTTTCTAGTATTGAGCAAAGCTGGAACAAAGATAATGTTAAAGGAGGAAAATTAGGTGTATGTTCACAAAAATGCGGAGCCAATTTTGATCCTTTTGCGGCTCAATTTAAGTAATATAAGTTTTTTAATTCAGGAAAAGTTTGTAAAAAATCTGTGTTTCTAAGTTTATCAAACTTATCAATTGCTATAGGAAAAGTTTTTTTATGAGCTTGTATTTCATCATTTGACCATTTGGTGTTAAGAAAGGCAAGTAAACGTTTTGTGTCCCAAACACAGTAAGTATCATCATTTTGACTTTTTATAGTACGTATCGCTTTTAATTCGTTTTGTGCTTTTGTCATTAGTATAGGATCCAATTGTAACATTGGTGCAGAAAATGGTTTTGGATCTATCCACATACCCATAGATAGATAGCCTTTGAACCCAAGTGTTTTTCTGTAGTAATTGTATAAATTTTGTAAATTTGTTGCATTAAAAATATTGTAAGCACAGCTTATAGATACGGTTGCATTTATCTCTAGTAGTCGTTGTAGTGTATTTTCCCATTTTTTAGTTTTTAACCCATATCTTACATATTCTCCTTTTTCATAATACATATCATGGCTAAGAGATACACTAACCTTTTCCCCCCAGTGTTTTAAATAATCCTCTAATATATTTACACCTTTGTAATTACGAATACTTCCGTTTGTATGAGTCCAGAGTTCTATTTTTTTATGCAACCCATGTTCTAACATCTTATCTAATAATTTATGCACTCCTACTTGCATCCATGGTTCACCTCCATTAAGATGTATTTTTTTAATTGTGTCTTTGTGCTTTATTACAAAATCAATTATATGGTCAGGTGATGATTCCCAATTTGTCTGTCTTATTTCTCCATTACCAAATGGTCCTTTAGTAAAAATTTCATAAGCATCTGTATAATTATCTGCAATAGTTGAACTAAGTTCTGCATTACATCCCATGCAAGCAAAATTGCATTTATTACTAAACAGCAAGTCAAGAAATTTAATATCGTGCTTTTTAACCTCACCGTTTGTTTTTACATTATATCGGTGATATTTATATTTTTTGAAAAAATCTCTTACAGGATGTATTTTACCTGACCTTTGTTCAAAATGATCACAACTTTCACAATGGTTAGGATATTCTCCTTTTAACAACTGCCGCCTAGTATCTATTGATTTTTCTCCATCCATAATTTCACTTAATGTTTGTTCATTTGTGTATCCTATCGGATATTTAGATCCACAACAATGTGATACTAAATTATGTTGTCCTACATACAAACTATTAAATGGAGCAGTACACATTTTGTTATTATCTTTGACCTGTAGAATTTCACTATTATTTTGTTTATTTTCTGCCAGCATACTATTCCAATATTCTGTTTTTTTCATATTTTTTTCCAAAAAGTACAAGTGATAAATATATTTATGAAGGATTATATACGTATTTAATGAATTTAGCAAATCTCAAAAAAATTGAACTTGAAATAACAAGTGATTGCAATGCCGCGTGTCCTGGTTGTGCAAGGACACAGAACATGGACAAATTAAATATCCAAAATTTAAATTTTGAAAAGATAAAACAAATTTTTCCAAATAAAGAAAGTATAGACGGAAAATCATTTAAATTTTGTGGTGTTCTTGGCGATCCTGCAATGCACGTAGAATGTGTAGATATGGTTGACTATCTAACAAGCTATGGAGGTTATTGCGAGCTTAGTACCAATGGAGGTGTTCAGCCAGTGGCTTGGTGGGAACGTATGGGAAAAATTTCAAAACAACGTCCTGGACTTGTTTTTATACATTTCTGTGTTGATGGACATGAAGAAACAAATCATATTTACAGGGTCAAAACAAAATTTAGTATCGTTGCAAGGAATATGCAAGCCTATGCAAATTACGCAAACGAAGGTTCTGCTACATGGATTTATATAGTATTTGATCACAATGAGCATGAGTTAGAAAAGGCTAGGATACACGCAAATACATTAGGATTTAATTTTGCTACCAGAACAGGAATGAGGAATAGTTTACAAAATTGGGTGGCTACTATTGCAAAAAAAGATAAAGAGAAAAGGAAAGTTGTTGTTGAAAAGAAAGTAATCACAACAACAGGTAAAAAAGAGCATAGTAAAAAAACACAGGTAGCTGAACTAGATAAATTTATTATGCAATATAAATTGCACAAAAATAAAAATAAAAACTTTGATGATAAAAAGAAAGAAATATTAAAAACAGTAGTTTGTAAATATATACACGAAGGTGAAATATTTATCGGAGCAAATGCTACTTTATGGCCTTGTTGTTTTTTATATGATAGTGCTTTTAAAAATCAAGAAGGTATAATTGATAGATTAAATCAATTTGAACCAAACTGGAATAGTTTAAATTATCATACTGTAGATGAAATTTTACAACATCCTTGGTACACAAAATTATTAGGAGCAAGTTGGGATCCTGATCATGAATTACATTTTGCACGTTGTATTAGGACCTGTGCAAAAAACAAAGCATATCACAATGAGATTAAATTAGATGCATAGTGAAGTAATATGTCCTTATCTATGGATGCATCAAAACATAGATACTCAAGGAAAAGTTGCTCCTTGCTGTAATTCATATTATAATCATGAATGGGCTATGTTAAATTTTAATGATAAAATAGATACATTTGAGCATAATAAAAGCAGAAAACAAATGATTAAAGGAAAATTTCCTAAGGTATGCAGTGTATGTCAGATTGATGAAAATAAAGGTGTACAAAGTGCTAGAGAAAGAGCTATTGAACAATTTGGTTTGCCTATTGATTTGAATAAAAGTAAAATTACATTTTTAGATATTGCATATTCAAACACTTGTAATTTAGCTTGTGTTATGTGTAAACCTAGTGATAGTAGTCTTGTTGAAGAAGCATTTAGAGACAAACGTGGTAAGGATGTTCCGCATTATTTACATACCTTACAAGCACTCCATATTCGCAAGTGGAGCGATCTGGCTAGATCTCAAGAGAAAGTTGCTTATACAAAACAGTTAATTGAAGAAGGATTACAATTACTTAAAGTTACAGGAGGAGAACCTACAGCTTGTAAATATTTTTTAGAAGTAATAGATTGGTCAATTGAAAATAATTATGCTAAAAATTTAAGCTTAAGATTTACAACTAATGCAACAAAATTTAACAAAAGACTTATAGAAAAAATGAAAAAATTTAAGTCAGTTATAGTTAATGTAAGTATAGACGGTACCGGTAATGTTTACAACTACATTAGACATCATGGTAACTTTGATAAAGTTAAAGAAAATTTATATTTAATCAAAGATTTTGTAAATGAAAGTGATGCAAGAGGTTTTACAATGGCTACTGTACTACAATTTTATAATATGTTTGAAATGCCCGCCTTAGGAAAATTAGCAATAGATATGGGTGCTTCTATAAATATTGATGTAAACTTAAAACCTCCGGATCACGAGTTTGATATTAAATTTGCCCCTATTGAATTTAAAGAAAAATTAATAGCTGATTGTGAACAAGTTTTAAGACATTATAATTATCATTGGTCACTCTTAAAATTTAAAAATGTTATAAAATATACAGAAAATTTTAAAGATCATAAAGTAAAAAAGTCAGACTGGAAAAAATTATCTGAAAGTACTAAAGCATTGGACAAATTAAATAATAAAAAAGTCCAAGATTTTTTGCCAACCCCTATTTCTGATTATATAATTGCAAGAAGTTTTAAACTTGCTGTGTAATAATTTTCTTTCTATAAGTTTGCCTTAAACCCCACTTTCTTGATTGGTGGTTCCATATAGGATCATGATTTCCGTTATAAAACACTTTATTATGTGGAGTATTTTCAAGTCCGTATCCTAAACCTATTAGTAATTCTACAGTTCCGTTACCTTTATTTGCAATATGTAGTTTTGGATTGTCTGATTTCATAGCAACATTTTCATGTAAATAATTTTTTAGTTCATTAGTTAAAAAACATTTACAAAATCCAGTATTCAAGCCATTTGCGGCCGCTTCAATAGCCGCGGCACCTGCCGACATACTTATTGCCAATCCTGCGTTAAAGGAATAATTATTATGTTCGGTACGTTCTAATCTATCATGGCTTCCTGGTCGGAGCTTACCTTTTGTTTCAAAAAACAAAATCAATACAGGTGCTGACATTTGCGTATTGGCATATATTGTAGTATCATCACCGTCGTTTACACAAAGCATATTTATTTCATGTCTATGTTTAGGGTCTGTTACTACTAACACGCTATAATATTCGTTGTTTTGTTTAGTAGGCATTGTTGTACATACTTTTAGTACAGAATCAATAATATTTTGATCAACAGGTTTATCTTGCCAATTCCTTTGACAATGTTCCGCAATTTTAACATAATCTATAATACTGCTCATATCGTATTTATCGGTACACTATTTTATGCGTAGATAAGTACAATATGAACAAAGTAGTAAGCGACACCTTTTGCATTTTGCCTTGGGTGCATTTAAGCACTAGACCAGATGGCAGTATGCGAGTTTGTTGTACAGCAAACGCAAGCAGTGTCGGTGCAACTAATGACAAAGAGCATGGTGGACAAGTTGGTATTTTAAAAACAGACGATGGTAAGCCTAATAACTTAAATGTAACAGACTTTCAAACAGCATGGAATAGTACGTATATGAAAAATGTACGTACCCAAATGATGAATGGAGAAAAGCCTCCTAGTTGTCTAAAATGTTTTAGGGAAGAAGCGGCAGGACACAGTAGTAAGCGTATGTGGGAAACTGAATACTGGATGCAACGTGTGGACTTAGAAAGCTTACTTGCAAATACAAGCCCGGAAGGAGAAGTCCCTCCTCAATTAGCATATATTGATTTAAGATTTGGAACCAAATGCCAGTTGGCCTGTGTAATGTGTTCACCGCATGACAGTTCAGGTTGGATAAAAGATTACAAAAAAATATTTCCAAATGTAAAAAATGAATCATTAAAAGAAACAATGCAATGGCAAGACAAAGGAAGTACAAACGGCAGTAGTTATAATTGGCACAAACAAAATCCTGTATTTTGGAAGCAGTTCTATGAACAAATGCCATATATGAAACAAATTTATTTTGCTGGCGGAGAAAGTTTAATTATTGAGGAACATTATGAAATACTTGAAGAAGCTATCAGACAAGGTATTGCTAAAGATTTGGAATTACGTTATAACTCAAATGGAGTTGAATGGCGAGAGGATTTATTTGATCTATGGAAACAATTCAAACTGGTGCGTTTCCATTATAGTATAGACAGTATAAAAGAAATGAATGACTATATTCGTTATCCTAGTAATTGGAAAAGACAAGAAGAAGTTTTCCATATCCTTGATAATGAAACAACATATAATGTAGAAATTACAGTAGCTTGTGCAGTACAAGCACTTAACATATATTACTTGCCGGATTTAATTAAATGGAAATTAGAACAAGGATTTAAAAAAGTTAATATGTGGCCATTTGGTGCAGGTGGTGTAAATTATCATTTTGTTTACCATCCACCTCATCTAAATGTTAAAGTACTACCAAAATGGTTTAAAGCAGAAGTAAGAAAAAAGTATGAAGAATTTTATCCTTGGTGGGAGGAAAACTGGCATAAAGGAGTTCCTATATGGTACAAATCAGGAAAGAAAAAAGTTACATACGAGCAGTGGCGTAGTGCCGGATATGGAATCAAGCGTTTACAAGGAATGCTAAGTTTTATGGAAAGTGAAGATTGGAGTAGGCGTTTACCTGAGATGCAAGAATTTTTACTTAGATGCGATACTCAGCGTGGTAATAGTTTTGCTAATGTCTTTCCTGAAATGAAAGATATCTTTAATGATATTTGATAAAATTAATAAAATGTACAACGATAAGCACTTTATAGAAGAATATGAACACTTCCATAGAAAAAAATATCCTAGTATAGAAAATGTAAATGGATTACCAATTCATTTTGATAAAAGTTTTAATCGTATAGGTATAAGTCTAAGCGGTGGAGCAGATAGTTCTTTGTTGTTTTATATTTTATGCAAACTTATACAAGATAACAAAAGTAATTGTAAAATTTTACCAACTACAGTAATTAGATTTTATGATACAAAGCCTTGGCTACCTAACTCAGCTAAAAAAGTTTATACATGGATGAAAAAACGTTTTCCAAATATTGTCATGGAACATGATTGGAATTTTATACCGCCAGAACTTGAAGTTGTAAAACTAGAAAAATTAGGTTTAAAACATTTGGATAAATTGTATGATACTAATTTAATGTTTTGCGATGTCCTTTTTATGACAACATATAAGGAATTTTTAATAAGAGATAGAAAATTAGATTACTTATATTCTGGTACAACAATGAATCCTCCTAAAGAATTTCATACATTAGATGCCGCAGGATATGGAGGAAATCCTGAATTTAGATCTCATAATACGATAATTGCTGATAAAATTAGTGAAGTTATTAGTAATGCTGTAATAAATCCTTTTGCACTAATTCAAAAAGATTATACAATGGCACAGTATGAAAATTTTAAAATACAAGACTTGCTAAGTTTGACCAGAAGCTGTGAAGCAAACGAATTAAAAATAGGAGTGGAATGGACTGATGGTGATGTTGATCCTCCTGTTTGCGGTACTTGTTTCTTTTGTCAAGAACGACAATGGGGTACAGATAATCAAGAAAAGTTTTTAATAAAATGAGTTATCCATGTTACTATTCACTCGGCGGCATAAACTTAAAGCAAAAGTATGCGACAAGTTGCCCACAGCAATCTGATAGATTGCAATGGATGTCTGATGGTTATTTGCCTAGTGAATATTTTAACAATAAAAATTTTACAAAACATAGACTGGATCTGCTAAATGGTAATTGGCCTAAAGGCTGTGATATGTGTCAATATGTAGAAGAACAAAATTCTGGTATCAGCATGAGACAAGAGATTACTCCTGATACAAGTTATACTGATTTTACAACTGGCATTACAAAGTTTGATGGACTTAAAACAATTGAAATTCGGTTTAGTAATAGTTGTAACATGGCTTGCTTACATTGTAGTCAAGCATTTAGTAGTGGGTGGGTTTCAAAATTAAAAAGATATCAACCAGACGAAATTGATAAAGAGCATAATCTGATACAGCTCACAGGGCAGATGCATAGAGAAAGTAAAGAAGAGGATCTACGCATTGATCTTAATACTACACAAGCAATAGAAATTGCAGAAGATTTGAATAAAAATTTTCCAAATTTAGAAAGAGTTGATTTCTCAGGAGGTGAAGTTTTATATCAAAAACAATTTTTTCCAACACTACAAAAATTAGCAGAACATCCAAATTCAAAAAATATATATGTAATGTTCCATACAAATTTTAATGCACCATTTGATCCAGTTGCTCTAAATGAATGTTTAGAAAAGTTTGGATCTAGTGAAGTAAAAATAAGTATAGATAGCGGTCCACAAATTTATGAATATTTTAGAGGAGGAAGCTGGAAAATTTTGCAAGAAAATATTCAAAAGTTTAAAGATGTGAGAAGCAAAAAAACAAAAATTTCTTTAATATGCACAACAGGTGTATATCAAATTATGCAATTTAAAGATGTGTTAAAAGGACTAATAGATTTGGAATGTGATTATATTGAGCATAGTATTATATACACACCGGATTATCTTAATCCTGCTCTAATGATGCTACATTTTGGTGAACAAACACTTGAAGAACTAGATTCAGCAGTTAGTATGCTAACCAAGTACTCTAGTGAACGCAGTGATATCTATGTCGCATATCAAGGTGTAAAAAGTATAAAAAAATATGTTACAAAACACAAGGTTTACGAAAAAGAATGGCTTTCTTTTAAAGAGTATGTTAAAAAAACAGATTTAATTTGGAAGCAGGACTTCAATAATTATTTTACAAATTACTATTTTGATAAAATCAATAATAGGATAATTTCAAATGTTTAAAGAAAATAATACTTTATATAGATTACGTACAGAAATACAGGAAAGTGATTCTACTGCAACCGGTGATGATAACGATATACCTGAAAATTGGATTGTAACACGTTTTAGTCATTTAGATATTCTTTTCAATAGAAAATGGAAAAAGGTTGGAGTAAATCTAAGTGGCGGAGCAGATAGTAGCTTGCTTACATATTTTATATGTAAAATTATACAAGACAATAATTTAGATTGTACTGTTGATATTGTAACTTTTACACGATGTTGGGAAACTAGGCCTTGGCAAGGTTGGTGGAGTATACAAGTTTTAAATAAACTAAAAGATAAATTTCCAAATATAATCAAAGAAAGGCACACAACATTTATTCCAACAATATTAGAACATGGAGTTACTGGGCCGTTGGTAGAGCCGGAATACGAAGGCCGGAGTGGAGACCAGATAATTGTAGGTGAATTTAATAAGTATATTTCAGATAAACAAAATTTTTGTGCTTTATTTAATGGTACCAGCAAAAATCCTGACGATTCAAGACAAGATAGGATGAAAAATAGAGATGGTAATGCTTTAGATGGAGAATTATTTGATCTTATGCATTATAGAAGAAGGTCAGGAACTTGGGTTATGCTTCCTTTTAAATTTGTAAAAAAAGATTGGATTGTGGCTCAATATCATCTTTACAATATTATCGATCTGTATTATACTACACGTAGCTGTGAAGGCGATATAGATACAATCCCCGGTATTCAAGATATAGAAATGTTTAAATACACTGAAGGAATGGCAGTACCGACTTGCAATACTTGCTGGTGGTGCGGTGAACGGCAATGGGCTGAATCTCGTGTTGAGTCTATAATAAAAGAGATAAAAAATATATGAGTTTTGACACAATAGACTTACTAACCGGCCATGTTTTTCAAGTTACATGGGACACAGGAAGAAGATGTAATTACGATTGTAGTTATTGTCCTATGCATAGGCATGATAATTTCTCTGCTCATGCAACTTTAGACTCTTTAAAAGAAAATGTTGATTTTTTATATGAATATATTGACTTACATCTAGGATATAGGACAAGTAAAATTGCAAATATTGGTTTTACTGGAGGAGAACCAACAGTAAATCCAAATTTTATACCGTTTGCAAAGTATTTACGAACTGAATATAATGAAAAGTATAAAGACAAATGGACTTGCGGCTTTGCTTTAACAACTAACGGTGCTATGGGTGTAAAAATGGGTCAAGCAGTAATGCAAAATTTTGATCATGCCACAGTAAGCTATCATAGTGAAAGTAATCAAAAACTAAAACAGCAAGTTAAAGACAGAATACTTGAATTTCATTATCAAGGTAGTGATCATAATTTCACTGTTAGTTGTAATGTTATGTTCCATGCAGATTATTTTGATGAATGTAGAGAATTGTGTGAATTTTTAGATTCACACGGAGTAAACTATGTTCCGCGAGTAATTGGCGAGGAACCAGATAGTAGACCTACTTTTGCTCACAAATATAATGATGAACAACTACAATGGATGAAAGATTATTGGAAAAGGAAAAACGAAAAAAAGAATGACGAGCAAGAAGTTACTAAAGTTTTAAGTGCAGTAGGTGAAAAAACAACACAAAAGAAAAAATTAGGACAAAATATAGGAAGACCGTGTTGCGGAAGTAGAGATATGTTGTTACACACAGGAACAAAAAAACGTAAAAGTAATTTTGTTGATTTTAGGCAGTTCAAAGGGTGGCATTGTAGCGTTAATTGGTTCTTCTTACATTTAGAACAACAAACAGACAGTGTATTTCATCACCAAACTTGCCAAGCTCGATTTGATGGCAAGCGTGGACGTATTGGTAAACTAAGCGAGGGTAAAAAATTAATTGAAGACTTGAGAGAAAAGATGAATACAAATACTATGCCTACAGTAATATGTCCTAAAATGACTTGCGGCTGTGGATTATGTGCTCCAAAGAGTATGCACAAGGAAAAATATTTAGAAGTATTAGGAAATCACTTAGATACAGGAGTTTTACATGATAATAACAGGCAATAAAACAAAAGGAATAGCACAAGCATTAAACAAATTATATCCTGAGGCAGAATTTATAAGTCAAAGTACAGGATATGATTTAGCTAGAAAACTAGATATGGAACGCTGTGCAGAACGTGTTTGCGAAGGTAATCACAACGTGTTTATTAATTGTAGTGCTTTGTTTAAATTTAACCAAACAACTTTATTAAATATTGTTTATCATAAATGTATGTTAGAAAAACATTGGTGTCATATAATTAATATAGGCAGTACTACTGATAGAGTAAAAAAGGGTGGTAGCTGGCTGTACAATGCTGAGAAAAAAGCATTAAGAGATTATTCAAATACTCTTGGACTAAATGGTATATGGCATAGCGGACCTAAAATAAGTCATATAAGTTTTGGGACACTAAGTAATAATCAAGAAAAGCATCCAAAACGTAGAGTAATGGATATTGAAACTTCTGCTGAATACATTAAATGGATTGTAGATCAGCCTAAGGAATTTTGTATTAACGAATTAAGCATAGATCCTATGCAACCGGAGCATTGGTATGGTTAAGGTACTTAAGGACTGGCCTTTACAAAAACGTCCTAAGTACGGGTGTCTTATGCCAATGCACCATATGGCAGTACGTCCTGACGGTAGAATATTTCCTTGCTGTATTTTTAGAAATGACGAGGTACCTAAAGATCTAACTGTAGAATTAGAAGATCCATTTAACCATCCTTTTATGTTACAAAATAGAAACCATGTAAAACTTGATCAACCTATACCTGGCTGTGCTAAATGTTATCATGATGAATTAGTAACAGGAAAAAGTATGCGTACTGAAATATATAGTAATGCACAACATTTTTTAAAAATGCCTAAAGATAAAACTATTTTAGGTAAAAAGGAATTGCTTACTAATATAGATATAACATTTAGCAATGTATGTAATCAAAAATGTAGGATGTGTGGACCTGAATTAAGCACACAATGGTATAGCGATGCCAAGAAGATGGGTTACCCTTTTAAGCACAAAGGTATCATATCTAATAACTGGTTCAAGTCAACTGATTTTAGTAATATAACATTTATTAAAATCCTAGGAGGCGAACCTTTAATGGAGCAAGATAAGATTATAGAATTATTAAAAGGATGTAATAGACCTAATCTTACTATTCATATAACCACTAATTCAAGTAAACGTCCAAATAAAGAACTACTAGAATTGTTATTAGAATGTAATGATGTTTTTATATCATTAAGTATAGACCAGTATGGAGAACTTAATAACTTTTTAAGAAAAAATAGTGATTGGAAAATTGCTAATGAAACATTAGATTGGGCAGTTGATACATTTGGCAAAGGGTATGTTACAATACATTCAGCTATTTCTATATACAATGTAAACAAGTGCGACGAATTAATTAAATTCGCAATAGATAAACAAGTATATCAAAAAAATGTAGTTGTTGATGGGCCTAATTGGATGATGCCAAGGAATCTTCCTAAGAAAGTAAAACAAAATTTACAAACTATGTGCAGAGAAAAACAAAAAAGTTTAAAGCAGGATATGCCATCTGTAAGAAGTCTTAATAATTGTACAGAGCTTTTTGATAATTTAATAGACGAATTAGAACAGCCCGGTGATTTTGGAATGTTTTTACGCAATGATATAAGAATGAATATTATTAGGAATGAGCATTGGAAAGACCTAAATCCGTGGCTATGGAAAATAGTTGAACCATATTTTGATCGCACTCAATTAGAACCTGGGCAACTTAATTATTTAAAATCTCTTACATAAATACACATAGAGGAGAACGCTATGGATCATAAGCAAATTGAAAAAGCTGTAATTCGAAGCCAGCATTGCCAACGTAATTGGGATCTTTCTAAAAAAATACCACAAGAAGATTTAGATCTTATCCAACACGCTGTAACAAATTGTCCAAGTAAACAAAATGTTGCCTATTATAAAGTACACATGATTACAGATAGACAACTTATTGAAAATATTCATAGTCATACAAAAGGCTTTACAACTTTTAAAAAAGGTGTAGTTGATGCAGAAACTAATAGTCAAACATTAGCTAATCTACTAATTGTTTTTGAAGCACACAGTGGTCATTTAATAAAAGATACAAAAGTTTTTAGAAATGATGAAATTTTAAAATTAGATAATAATTTACCTTTGACAGAAAAAGAAAATGGCACATTTAGTAGAGATCAACACATGGCTGTAGGTATTGCCGCAGGATATGCAAATGTTACTAGTGCTATGTTAGGTTATTCAACAGGCTGTTGTGCTTGTTTTGATGATAAAGCAATAGGCAAATTAATTAATGCTAAAAAAGGAATATTATTAATGATGGGTATTGGTTTTAAAGATTCTAATCGCCAACGTAGAGAGCATCATGAAACAGGATTTGTGTTTCCTACAAAAGCAAAACAAAAAATCAAAGTTAAAAAATATTTTTAATTATAAATTAAATACAACACATGAATGAATCAACTTTTTGTCCAATTCCGTGGCTATTTCAGGCTGTTAGAAACAATGGCGATATAAGAATTTGTTGTCAAGCCAATGTTACTAAAAACCAAGGAGTTATACGTCATAGTGACGGTACTCCTTATAATGCAAGTAGAGATAGTCTTGAAGATGCTCGTAATGCAGATTTAATGAAATCTGTAAGGCAAAATATGCTGGAAAATAAGTGGAGTAGTGAGTGTGGAAGGTGTAAACAAGAAGAAGAATCAGGATTAAATAGTCGAAGACAATACGAACAACAAAACTGGCCTAAATTTACATTAGACAAAGCAAGAGAACAAACCGATATAGATGGTAATATCAGTATAGATAATATTCCTGTGAATTATTATGATTTAAGATTTGGAAATATGTGTAATTTAGCTTGTAGGATGTGTGGTCCTACTGACAGCCATACATGGTATGAGCAATGGATAGATTATCATAATACAGATGGTTATGACGATACCCACGGAAGGGTTACACTAAAGCGTAATCAAAAAGGTAGACTTTTTACAAATGATTATGACTGGCATGGTGGAGAAGTTTTTTGGGATAGTATAGAAAGTAATATCCCAAATATTCAACACGTATATATGGCAGGTGGTGAACCTATGATGATTGCAAGACATTATGAATTTTTACAAAAGTGTATAGATAGTGGGTATTCCAAAAAAATAATAATTGAATATAATACTAATATGACTAATTTGCCTGATAGAGTTTTAGAAATGTGGAAAAAATTTAAGCAAGTAAGAGTTGGTGCAAGTATTGATGGATTTGGACCTATGGTTGAATATCAAAGATGGCCGTTAAAATGGGATCAAGCATATAAAAATTTACAAAAGCTAGATGAGATATGTAAAACAAATTGGAATATATATGGGTGGCTTGCTTGTACTGTTACTGCTTATAATGTATTTCATATACCAGAATTTATGTGGTGGAAATTAAAAGAAAGTAATTTTAAAAAAATTAATTCATCACGAAAAAGGCCTATTATTACACATCATGTTGCACATGGTCCAAAAAGGACAAATATAAAATTATTACCATTCCAATTAAAAAAAGATCTTACGTTACATTATGATAATTGGAAAGAAAAATTTAGATATGATAATAAACTATCTCCAGAAGTAAAAGACAATGCAGAACAAATATTAGATAGTATACTGAAATTTGCAAATACAGAAGATTATTCGGATAATTATTTACAAGAGTTTATAAACTGGACAAATTATTTAGATAAAACAAGAAACCAAAGTATTATTGACGTAGTACCACAATACAGTAAACTTTTTGTTTGACTAAAACATAGAAAGGTGTTATAATAAGGATATGTCTGAAGATCTTAAATGGAGCAACTATGACTTTACAAAAATACCATTCGACGATATCGTCCAAGTGGGTCAAAGAACACTCTTATATAGAGATTTGTTTACTGTTAGCTGGCTTCTTGGCCGCTTTTGCAACTATCGTTGTAGTTATTGTTGGCCATACGCCAGATCAGATCGTAAAGATCACCGGCCAACAGAGCTATGTCTTTCTACGATCGATGAGATAAAGAGGCAAGCACGTGATAACGGTTTTAATTCTTTTCATTTTAGTCTCTCTGGTGGTGAGCCTACGTTTCACCCGGGATATCTTGACATCCTTAAACATTTGGCTAATGATGTCGACAATACTAATTATACTAGTAGCCACATGACATCAAATTGTTCAAGACCTATGAAATGGTTTGAACAATATGTAGAAGCAGTAAAGCCATTTCATAGAGCAAGTATAACAGCTAGTTTGCATACAGAACATTTAAATACAAAGGAGAAGATGCAGGAGTTTGCAGACAAATTAATCCTGTGTCAAGAATATGATGTACAAGTTACAATTAATATGGTTATGGTACCAGACTGGTTTGAACAGGATTGGGAAAATGCTCTCTTCTTTCACGAGCAAGGAATCAACGTTACCCTTAAACCGCAATCCGATCCTACTGCGAGCAAGGTGGTTGAGGGATACAAACCGGAAGACTTAAAACGTTTATGGAATGGAATGCCACAAGCAGGATATACTGAGACAAAACGTAAATGGTCAGACAGACCAAAACCTAGCTTTATTATACCGCCTAATCCTTTTGGAATTGGAACTAAAAACGATAAATTTGTTCCTTGGCATATGCAAGTGGAATTGCAAGATAAGAACGGAGAAAAATGGTATATGGACCAAGCAGAAAGATTTAATGCATTTAACTTTAATAAATTTAAAGGTTGGAATTGTAATGCAGGATATCAAGGTATAATTATTCGGGAACCAGACGGTAGTATAAAACGTAGCTACAGTTGTCATGATGCTCCACTTGGTAATATTGAAACTGGATTTAAACTTTTTGATAAGCCTTATCCGTGTATGACTGAAAGTTGCGTTAGTTCTGCTGATAGCAAAATACCAAAAAGGAAAGTTAATGCACTATAAAATATTTGAAAATGTAATAGATCAAAAATTAATTGATGATATTTTTACTTTTTACAATAAAAATGAAACCTATACTACTAACGGAATGCATAAAATAGAACAACCTTGGACTTTGGATGTTGTACGCAATTTAGAATCAACTCTATCTAATTATTTTGATACAAGCTTAGAAAATATAGGAGATAATATATACCAACATGATTTTCCTTATTTTCCTCATGTAGATATATCTAAAGCAGGATATCCGTGTTTCAATGTATTAATACCTATAAAAGTTGAAAATGATATTGAACAAAAGTTTTGTGTGTTTGATCAATATGTAAATGATTATAGTGCTGGTGCAACATGGGTAGGTAAATTGTATATGGCAATGAAAGAGTTTGAACATAACAAAAAACGAAGATTTATTTTTAAAGATAGTATTGTAGAAAACAAAACAGAAAAAGATATTGATGAGGATTTTTATGTGAATTACCTTGAACATAGAGGACGTGATAGAAATATGTTTAAATCATGCAGTGGTGTTGCACTTGATTTTACTCCTGGTAATCTTATATTATTTGATAGTAAACATATTCATTGTACAGGTAAAATGGATTGTAAATGGAAAATGGGATTAAGTTTAAGATTTAGAGGTAATTTTCAATGAAGTATGCAATTACTGGTCATACAAAAGGTATAGGAAAAGCTTTTAGTCAACTAGACGAAGTAAAAGATAATTTTATAGGATTCAGCAGGGTTACTGGACATGATATAAAAGAAAAAGAAGATAGAAGAAAAATTATTAATGATGCTACAGATTGTGATGTGTTTATTAACAACTCATACAATTTATACCATCAAACTGATTTGTTGTACGAGCTACATAGAAAATGGAAACATTTGCCAAAAACAATAGTTAACATGAGTAGTTATACAACTGAAACATTTAAAGATTTTCCTCACACATATCAAGCACATAAAGCTTCTTTAGATATGGCAAGCTTACATTTAGATCATATGGGAAAATGTAACTGCATATTAATTAAATTTGGTTATGTTGGTAGTGAAAAAATATTAAAATATATAAAACCTGAAAAATATATCGATGTTAATCATGCCGCTGAAATGATTTTACAAGCAATTAAATGGTCAGATAAATACAAAGTGAAACAAATTACTATAACACCGGGATAAAATGCAACACTTTGAAGAATTAGACTTTCCTAAATTTACACTATTTGAAGAATTTAATAGTTTAATGTCTGATGGAAAAATTTATTGGCACAAAGATAAACAGGATCAAATATGTATTAATAGTACAAAAAGAGATCCTGATAATTTTTTACTTGGACGCTGTAGTTTATTTTATGATTGGGATAAGTCATACACTAATGAAGAAACAGGAAAAATAACAGTTCCTCGTAGAACACCACCAATTAAAGAAAAAAATTTTACCCATCTTTGCTCTGCATTTAAAGATACACAATTTGAAGAAGTATTTGATATTCTTAATTCTAAATTCAAAGTTGGGCGTATACGTATTATGAATAGTCTGCCTAAAACTTGTTTAAGTTGGCATAAAGATGATAGCACTAGAATACATTATCCTATGAAAACACAAGACGGATGTTTTATGATTATTGAAGATCAAGTAAAACATTTAGAAAAAGATACATGGTATCACACAAACACTACAGTACAGCATACAGCAATGAATGCTAGTAAGGAATCTAGATTACACTTAGTGGCTTGTGTTTTGGAGGAATCATAATGGAAGACGAATTTTACTTTTACACAAGGAAAATAAATTATAAAACAATACCAACTGCATATTTAAATCCTTTTAGGAATTATGTTCAAAGTTTACCAAAGCCTATTACTCAAGTAGATGTAAATGAATCTAAATTTTTACCTGCTTCTTTACCAGATACTTTAATAAGATTTTCGCCAAGGAAAGCACTATATCAAGCAGGTAAAGAATTCATGCCTCACCTAAATTTATTACAACCTGTATTTAATTTTTTTGAAAATAACGATATACCAATTGAATATGTTTTTATAAGAAATATATATGGAAATACAGCAGAACGATTAAGAAAACGTAATAATAATGTGCTAGGTGAAACAACTTGTGTTTGGCTTCCGTTATTTGACTACTCATCTGATCATAAAATAATCGAATTGCATAAAGATGGAAAAAATATTAAACAGTTTTCTCCAAAAACTACATTTATTACCAATTCAAAATATGATGCAATAACAAAAAATACTAATAATAATGTTTATAGCTTTTTTTGTATTTTAGCAAAAATTAATTATCATGAAATGAAAGCAAAGCTTTAATGCAAATTGTTTACGGTTTAGTCCGTACCGGTTCGCATTTAGTTGGAAGATACTTAGCAAACAAATACGACTATACATATTTAGGAGAATATTTTAATTCTTCAAGGCCTAGTTTAAAAAAACAATCAAATCCTGAAAATAAAATTAAAAGTTTGAATAATAATTGTGTTATTATTGTACATCCTGATATTTGGAATGATATTTACAGTGATAAATTTTATGATTGGCTATTTGAGCATGAACTACATTTGACAACTACTGATGATGTTGAAAGGCAATTTTTTAGTTTTGCATTAGCAGTAAAGGCAAATTACTGGCATAATTTTGGCATATATAAAGAACTACAAAAGTATACAGTAGAAAGATACTGGTTTGATAATTTCAAAACAAGTTATTTAAAATATTACGATACATATCATAGATTAAAAATAAAAAAAATTTGGCCATTAAACAATGCACATAAAATAAAAGACATTGGAAGATACAAATTAACGCAAAAAACTCATAGTCTAAGCAATGTGCAGATACAAGATCTTTTTACAAATAAAGAAGAAATTTTACAATGGTTGAAAGAGCTTGATAGGCATTGACAAAAACCAATAAGTACAGTATAATAGTAATCTAAAGCTATGAAAAGTATATATGTATAGATATCAAGACATAAAAACTATCCATTTGGAAGTTACACAAAACTGTCAAGCATCATGTCCTATGTGCGACCGGAATATAAACGGTGGTGCATTGAATCCGCATATAAATTTAGACGAATTAAGTTTAGAAGATTGTAAATTTATTTTTAAGCCTGATTTTATAGCTCAACTTAATACAATGTATATGTGCGGAAATCTTGGTGACCCTATTGTTGCAAAAGATACTTTAGAAATATTCAAGTATTTTAGAGAACATAATAAAAAAATGTGGTTGAGTATGAATACAAATGCCGGTGCTAAAAGTGCAGATTGGTGGCGACAATTAGCTACTGTATTCGGTAGGATGGGGGCTGTAATTTTTAGTGTTGATGGCTTAAAAGATACTAATCATTTATATCGACAGGGTGTTGTATGGAATAATGTAGAACGTAATATGCGGGCATTTATAGATGCAGGTGGTAGAGCTAGATGGGACTTTTTAATATTTAAACACAATGAACATCAGGTTGAAGAAGCAGAAAGTCTTGCTAACGAATGGGGGTGTGAAAAATTTATAAAGAAAAAAAGTGGAAGATTTATTACAGCCACAAGTAAGAAGAAAGAATCTCATCAAGCAGTTGATAGGAAAGGAAATGAAACTACTAAATTAAAAAAACCAGAAGAAAAATATCTAAATAAGGCACTTGGCAAGCAAGATGTTTTGCTAGAAAAATACGGAAGTATGGAGGCTTATTATGATGTTGTTCCAATACATTGTAAAGTTAAAACCGATAACAGTTTGTTCATTACAGCTGAAGGATTAGCGTTACCTTGTTGTTGGACAGCTGGGCGTATGTACAAATGGTGGAATAAAGATCCAAAAATAGAACAAATATGGGATCATATTGATGCAGTAGGGGGAAAACAATCTTTGAATGCCCGGATAGGTTTAGATCGAGTATTTGAGACTGGAATATTTGATAGAATAGAATCTAGTTGGAATGTAAAAGGCTGTAATAATGGAAAACTAAAAGTATGCAGTATGAAATGCGGTGTTGAGTTTGATCCTTTTGCAGAGCAGTTCAAATGACAAAAATAGTTTTAGGTGGAAGAAAAAAATATGAATCGGTAATTAGTTATTTGAATAAAAATAATGAAGACTATTTAATTTTTGATATGGAAGAAACTAAGAGCCTTGTAAGTGAACAAATTCCTAATGTAATTTATTTTAAAAAAGAAGACTTTTTTTCTGCAGGACCTTATCTAAGATACTTTGAAGAATATCAAATTAAGCCTACTCATTTAATTAATTTTAGAGATCAAAAGAATTGGATTGAACTTGAAAATAATTTGAATAGATGGATATTTAACAAAAGTTTAGATAATATTTCAAAAGATTTTATAATATATAAAAGTATCCAGCATAAAATTTGTTCTAATTTAAATATTCCAGTTTTACCAACAACCGGAAGTAAAATAATTGTAAAAAAAGATGCAGGCAATAGCGGTGGAACTGATTTTTATATTACTGATAATAAATTCATTAGGGAACCAAATACATTTACACAAAAATATATTGATATTGATTATACTATTGCGGTTCACGCATTTGTAGACAATAATAACTATTGGCATCCTTACTGTTATCATAAAGTAAATTATAAAGATAACTGTCCTGTAGATAGTGTAAGTCCTTATCTAGAGCATACGCAAGAGATTGATAGTTATATGCGTATATTAAAAACTAAAATAAAACTACCAAATAAATTTGTATTTTGGCAATTTGTAAAACCAAAAGAAGAAAATTGTTTGTACAATATGGATTTTAATTGCAGACCTGCTGGGGGCTTTGAAGCAGGGTCTTACGATAGAGATATAGCCGGGCATAATGTTTTAGATTATTTTTTTAACAAAAAAATATCACCTAACCAGATTACATTCAAAAGCCAAGTTGAGTGTATATATACAATAGCACAACAATTTGGGTATAGTGACTTAAAACGCACAGTAACAAAAATAAATCATAAAACAATTAAGGTTAATAAAATATGACATTTTACAGTTATCCATTTAATAATTTAGATTACAATAAATTTTGGAAATCATTTAGTGATTTAGAAACCATCGAAGTTATGGATATAAAAAGCAATACACTTGTTAATGGAAAATTTTCAAAAGCAAAAGTATATTATAAAGTAGGAAAATTTACAAAAAAATGGTGTAATATCAAACCAACTGGTGAAGAATTTGTTTTTCAAATTGGAGAACACGATAATTGTCACGGACATTTTATTAATATGGATATTACAGACTTTTTATGGAGAAACAAGATTAATATTCCTTATCAAGCAACTACGTGGTGGCAAGCACCTAGTTGTGTAGATGCACATAGGAAAAAAACTGTGCATATGCCAACAGTTGAATATAGTGACAAGGATTGTTGGGATACACTTTGGGGTATGATAAAAGGGCTTAGACAATATGATGGAAAAAGTTTAAGTAGCATGGGTATGAAAGATTGGTGGGATGTAAAAGATATGCGTTGGGTAGGACCTGAAGCTATTGGTCATTTACGTGGACTTGGTGAGTTTGAAGAATATCATCAAAAACCATTCTTAAAGTTTATTCCTGATAGAGACGGAAGTAAGGGTATAAACAAAGTTATTTTCAATAAGGGTAACCACGCGGCATTAATGGGGTGCCATAGTATGACAGCAACACACAAAGGTGAATATTTTGGATTTGAACCGCAGAAGAGTGGTAAAGTACAGCCTTTTGTTATGGATTTTTGGACTTGTAAACACGATCCGTTAGGAATAGAAAAACCAAGGCTTGTTGATAATTGGTGTCAAATTGATATGTTAGATCTATGGAGAAACATCAATAAAAAATTCAAAGGATACATTGATGGACAGTTCGGAATATAGTATTTGGGATATTTTACAATTTGGAGATTTTATTCCTTTAACTACAAGTATTGACAGTAGTGTAAAACAAGATATAAAAACATTCGATAATAAATTTACAAAATATAACCCTAGAGATAATATTCCGAGAGACGGACTTTGCATAATTAATGAAAGAGGAGAAACTGGCCCAGGACCAGCGTTAGATAGCTTAAAACAATACAATGCTGAAAATAATACTGAATGGGGAGAAACAGACTTTAATAAACCTACAGAAATTTATTATGAAAGCAATGCTGTAAATAATTTTCTAAAAGATATAAAACACTGGTGTGTTAGAACACATTTTATAAAATTACGTCCTGGTGGTTATTTTCCACCTCATAGGGATCATAGTAAAGGCATACAAAATACATTTAGATTAATTGTGCCTATATATAATTGTAATGCACCTTTTTGTAGATTTATGCTAGAAGATACCACATTATTTTTTGAGCATACTAAAATGTATTTTATTAATACTACAAAGCAACACAGTCTATTTAATGCAAGCCCAAAAAGAGATAGTATGTGGTTGATAGTAAATGCCCTGTTATGCAAAGAAAGTATTGATTGGGTAATAAACAACTTGGATGCAAAATGATTTATAAAGAATTAGATATAGATGTAGACTATAATTACCTACTCGATGTTTTTAATCGGCACAAAGAAACTGACCTACATCAGTACAAAATTAAAAATACACAAGGCGAAATACTTGGTACACGAGATTACTACGAAATGTATTTTAGTTTCAAAAGAGGTAAAAAACATTTCTTTGAACAATTTCCTTATGAGTGTAGAGGATATCAATATGTTTATATGCCTCCGCAATATGAAATGGTAATACATAAAGATATAAGTTATCTTACATATAGGATAGGTTGTAAACTACAAGGATCAGCAGAAATATTATTTTATGATGATGACCACAAAACCATAATTGATAGTTACGATTATAAAAAACCAGTATTTACAAATGTTCAAATACCACATAACGTTAAAAACAATGACGATTATCGTTTAACATTCTTTGTTAATTTTACACAAGAACATTATGAATCATATAAATCCTTCCTCTAGTCCTAGTTCCTTTTACGGATGCTGTATTAGAACTTTAGATAATATTTTAGTTATAGGAGCCAGATGCGGAAGTCCTTATGAGCCAGTAGGCCCGGGCTTTGTTGAAATATATCAAGATGGCGTATTAACACAAACTATACACGGCACACAACACGGTGAACGTTTTGGTGTAGCTATAGAAATAAACGAACAATACCTATGCATAGGCGCTTATAGACAGGGCACACGGGCCCTTAACGGTGGAAGTGTATACATTTACACCAAGCACGATAACCAATACGTTTTTAATCACCTTGTATATGCAGAAGACAAATCAGAAAAAGATTATTTTGGCTATAATATTTCATTACATAACAATATGCTTGCTATAGGTGCATATGCCAAAAATATTATAGGTGGAGAAGATGGTAAAGTTTATTTGTATAATTTAACACAAAAGAAATTTATTGATTCGTATTTCGGAAGTAATCCTGTAAAAAATGAAAATTTTGGAAGATTTGTACACCTAGATAATGACAAACTTTATATAAGTGCCCATAAATCAAATCGTGTGTATGTATATGCTGATAATGAATTAAGCAATAGAATTTATGCACCAGATGATGCAAAAGGATTTGGCAACAGCATTTATACATTTCAAGATTACGTAGTAATAGGTGCATATAGTACTGATAATGTTGGTGCAGTTTACATTTATAAAAATTATAAGCTTATAAAAACCTTAAAAGGAACTACGCATAATGGTTATTTTGGAGGTAGTATAGCTGGATACAATAACGATATTATCATAGGATGTTATAGAGCAAATAAAAATGAAAATGGAAGTATCTTTTTATATAATTTTATTAGTGAAGAACTAATTGAACATATTAATCCCGAACCAAGTAAAAAACATTGGTTTGGTTATAGTGTGCATATCGATAAAAATAATTTATATATTGGAGCAGTACAATATGATAATGTTGGAAGACTTTACAAATTAGAGAGAAAAGTTACCTGAAATATTTGAACTGAATGCTTCTTCTTCGTCCCAAAGCGGACTAAAGAAATATTTGTTATTTCCACCCCATATACTATCTTGGTCATCCCATACAATATCTGTTGTTACTGTAATAGTTCCTACCATTGCACTATGATTAGCACAAATATAATAAAATGTGCCAGGTTTTGTTGGTGTCCATGAAACAGTTCCTCCACCACTAGACCCTTGTCCAGTAGCCGCCGGTGATGTAACTTGGTCTCCTGTTCCTGTTGTATTAGCAGACTTAAAATACATTGGGTGTGATCCACTTGAATTGTTTGTAATTGCTACAGTATCACCAACTTTTATTGCTATTGAATCGTTATTTCCTGCAACAGCTCCATTACGGTCTGTACCATTACTAAGTACATAAGCACCTGAACCACTATTTGTTGCATCTATAGTATAAGATACTGGTGTAAATTTTCCAACATCATTTAGCAAATCACTTTTTGCATTATTAACCATATATGTTTTAACCTGTGCTGGAGTTAACATAGGATTAGCTTCTAATATACAAGCCGCCATTCCTGCCACTTGCGGAGACGCCATACTTGTACCAGAAATTTTCATTAATCTATAATTTGAATCAAGTGGAGAATTAGGACCACCAACTGATGCAAGTAAAGTACTTGAATTACTAGCATTATCTGTACTTCCTACACTAATAATTTCTGTACCTGGTGCGTAAATACCAACTCCTGGACCAGCACAGCTTGATTCTGCCTTTTGTTCTTTTGCGTTTTTGTATGTGTAATCTATATTACCAACTATAAATGCTTCTGTATCATATGGAGAACTTCCTCTAAACAAATACTCTTGTCCACTACCAAAGTCGGCTGTGTCATTCCAGTTTGGTCCACTATCAATGTCTATGTAGTAATAACTGTTACCAGCCGCAATACAAAATATAATACCAGCATCTATACATTCTTGTAAGTCTGCATCAACACTTGCTACTCGTACATTTATTTTTCTGTTTAAACCAGATACTACAGGAACAACTCCAACATTTGCCCAAGCGTTGTTATCACTACTACCGTATTCTGCCCATGTCCATGCGTTACCTCTAAATACTCCTGCTGATGGATCTGAACTCCTCTGACCACTATATCCCCAACTTGCATTTACTACAGTAGGATTTATCAAACCAGTTTTTGGATTTATAGGTTTGTTATTATGCCAACCTTTAATAACATCAAAACAATCTGATATACTTATTCCTGTACCACTATCGCCTGTACCTTCTAATCCGTTTACTTTTACTGAGTACACATTAGCATCTCTTGCCCAGCCCATTGTACGGCCTGCTACAGTACCTGCACAATGACTACCGTGTCCGTCATAATCTCTGTTATGGTTAGCACTTTGTGAACCTGACACTCCTGATTCTGCATACCAGTCTATATTTCTAATTCTTGATATTCCTGCACTATCGGTAAATTCTGGATGATCTGTTTGAACTCCGCTGTCTTGTATTACAACATCAACATCTTTACCAGTAAGGGTATGTTTAAAGTTTGATGTTATTGTAGAAGTTCCGGATCCCCAAGGATCTGATGCTGATGCACCTCTCACTAGCCCCCAATTCAAATCAGAGCTATCACCCGAAGAAGTATCTTTTTTCCACGAACCTGTCTGTACTGCATTAAATCCAATTTCAATATCACTTCTATCTTGTGGAGGTATCTGTACGTCAATAACTCTACTATCACTCCTTAGTGTACTAGCTTCTGCATCTGTTAGTGCATAATGTGTATTCCGTTGACTTAGTGGTCTAGCATTTTCTACATCAACTGTTCTGTCTGGAATATCACCAGCACCAGTTGATGCTGTCATTTCTGCGTTAAATGCATCGTAATCTACACCTTTTTTAAGTGTAACAATATACTCTTTCTCGCTCATGGAGTCTCCTTAGTGTAAGTCTACCCAAGCACCGTTTGCATATCCTTGGAATTTATTTGTGGTTGAGTTATATACCATATCACCATTTGCTGAAGCAAGAGCATCACGTGCTGTTGTTGTGAAGCTACAAAATCTTACTGGAGAACTTGTAATAACCACTGCATTTCCTGCTGTTACTTTTAAGTTTGCATTCGCTTTGATTTCTGGATCATCTGTACTAGTGCTTGTAAACCTATTTGCAGTAATAACATTAGTAACATTAAGATTGTTTTCAACATTTAAATCACTACTCATAGTAACTGCTGGAGTAACTGTAATTCCGCTTGAATCTGAAGAGTCTAATACACTTGATGTAAACGTAAAGTTACCAAGTGTAGCTGGTTGTACTGCACTAGCCGCCAATGCACCTTGTGCTGATGTCGCCGCATCTGTAATTCCGTATCCTGCTAGTGTAGTAGGAGTTCCTGCTAATCTTGCCCATTGTATAGTACCATTTGTGCCATCAATAACCAATGTACTATCGTCTGCAAATACACTTCCAGTTAAGTCACCATCAAAAATACCAGACATTGTGCCTGTGACAGTAACACCATTTGTTGTAGTTTGCATTTTAGAACTACCGTTATAGTAAAGTCGTGTTGCTCCATCTTCTGTTGCATCTATTTGAACTTCATTATTTGCCGCATTTCTTACTTCAAACAAATTAGTTACTATTCTTATACCACCATCGCCTGCGTCTTTGATATAACTGTTTACACCATCATGGTATAATTGCATATCGTTACCAGTACCTAAAATAAGTGTATTATCTGTACCTGGAGTTGTTGCATTGCCAAAAGCAATATTTTTTGTATTTGTATCTAAATTTCCACCTAGTTGTGGAGTTGTATCTCCTGATAATTCAGTAGCCGAAACAATAGTAATATTTCCTTCAGCGTCACTTGTAGTTGTTACGTTTGCGCCACCTTTTATTAGAAAACTTTCACCAGCTTCAATAAGTCTTACAGAACTATCGTCAGCACCAACACCAATTGATCCTCCGCCACCGGCGCCACCTGATCCTGCATTGTCACTTCCGTTTACCCATTCGCTTCCGTTGTATTTTAAAACTTGTCCTGCTTGTGGAGTTGTGGTAACAACATTAGCTAATTCCTCAATATTATTAGGAGCAATATTAACTTTTCCAGCTACACCATCTACAAGTATTGTAGAATCATCTGCTACAAAAGTTCCTTGCATTGAAGCGGCAGTAAGTGATCCACTAAATATACCAGAGCCGTTTACATCTAATTTCTTTGTAGCACCTATTTTTCCTATACCCAAATTACCATCCATTGTAAAGGATAGTCTTCTGTTATTATCAAATGTTGAACCGTCTGCTAGGTTGTAAATTGCAAACCCTGCACTACCTCCTTGCATATATACACCAGTTTTTAGCCCATTTTGATCATCTCTTTTGAATCTAATTGTACCATAAGCACTTACCGGATCTACGGGAGAAATATCTCCAGCATCAGTTCTTGTTAAAGCAATGTCTGGATATGTGTCGTCAATCATAGTTAAACTAGTGCGATCACTAGTAGTATCTTTTAACTCTACACTACCAAAAGCTACGTTTCCTGCTTTCATAGTATTATTTGTAGTGTTAACCATTGCATGAGTTGTGCCATACCATGTAGGAGCAACTACTCTGTTATTTTGCCCATCAACAATAATTGTAGAATCATCCCCGTATACCGATCCTTCAATATCACCGTCAACATTACCAGTAAATGTATTTGCCGTCATTGTGGTAGCACTCACATTACCACCAAATGATCCATTTAGATTAACATCTAAACTAAGTGTTGCATTAATACCACCAGTAATATTAATATCTCCGGTACCAGTAATATCGTAACTATTTAAATCTAAATTTCCGCCTAGTTGTGGAGTAGTATCGTTGACAATATCTGCCAATCCGCCGCTTCCGCCACCTGTGCCTTGAACAGCATTACCACCAGCAGTGCTTCCATCCCCTACGTAAACCGAAGCAACGTTAGCACTGGAATAATCAGTGACATATATAAGTTCGCCTAATTCCGGGGTATATGCGAGCCTTTCAGCGTTCGTCCCTCTTTTAATTCTCAAAGCCATGTGAAACTTCTCCTACAGTAATTATTTACTTGTATTTATCACTGTAAAGAGATAATGCACTTTTACTTATTAAGCTTTAAGAAACGTTTTGTACGTCTTGTGATATCTTTTTTAAGGCGAGGTATATCTAACCTAAAATCAACTGTATCAATAGAATCCTTATACTCCTGCATAAATTCATCAATAACATGACCAGGATCTTCGGTCAATCTTCTACGATTATCAACGGCTATTTCCCAAGTTTTACCGTCTACGAATCTAACAATAATTGTACTTACATACTCTATTGGTAAAAAATCGTAATTTACCTCGTCTAAGATTTCATCCCATACTTTACTATTATCGGTATCTTCAGACAACGTCCACAGTTTTCTTACTAGATTTTCTCTTAGTAGGAACAAGATCTTCTGCTTGTTCTCTAAGTACCTTTGCTTCTTTAAACAGAGAATCTGCTTGTGACCTATATTGAGCCGCTAAATCTGCATCAGACATCACACCATCAGTTTTTGCAGTTGCTGGAGCAGGCGACTCTGTATAAACTTTAGCAGGATCAACTGTTTCAGTACTATCAACTAACGGTTCAATAGTTTTGCCGTCTGGACCTTTAATAGCTAAATCTGCTATAGTAACTCCTTGTTGTTCAGCAATAAGTTTATTTAATTCACTTAATTGTACTGTATCATTATTTGTTGGAGTCATTTCTACTGACTCTGTAGGTACTTTTCTAATTTTACCTGTTGTATGAAAGCCGGCAAGCATATTTCTACCATCTGGTAATGTTACTCTAGCCATTGCTTCGCCAAATTCATTTGCATCTTGTCCTGACGCAGACTCTACAGCCTTAATTAAAGAATCATGCTCGTCTGCTGATAAATTTTCAGTTTGTACTACCAAGCAACTATCTGGATCACCAGGTACTACTCTATAAGCTACAATTACTTTTCTTTTATTTGCGATAATTCGCCCAACGTGCTTAAAAGCCATTATATTACTCCTTCGTTTCAGCAGGTTGTTCTGCTGGTTGTGCTACGGGGGCTTGTGCCGCTTGTTCTTGTGCTTCTTTTGCCGCTTTAGCTTGTTCTTCTACAGTTTTTAAGAAAGCATCTAATTTATTATAAAGAGCACCAACATTAGCTAGTTCATTAGCCTTAAATGTTCCACGTTCTGTGGATAATTCAATTACAGCTCTGGCCAATGCTAAGTCCTGTATATTTAATTCATTTGGATCCGGCGTCGGTGCTTGTGGTTGATCATTCATATTTTAACTCCTTGTATATATAATTATGTTGATCTTAGCTTGTATATTTCAAATGTGGACAAGCTAACATGAATAAACTCATTTCTTTTGTTTCTTCAAAGCCTACTGTATAGACAGTTTGTATTGATTCGTCTTCTTTAGATAAAGCAACATTTTCTCCTAAAAAATATCTACCTGATAGATTATCGGTTATCCATTCAGAAACTGCTGATTCGATATTGTATGTTCTTTGTAAGTTTACAGTTTCGAACGCAGGAGGGCAGAAGTTTAACCTTCTTATGCCTAAAATATCAAAAGGATTAGTTTTAATTTTTCTAAGCAACGGCTTCCTCATAATGAACAGTTGTACCAAATGGTGCTTGTAATTCTTTGTTAGAATGACTATGAATAACAAATAGTGTATCACAATACTCAGTCTCGCCCCAAGAATCAAAAGGATATCCGTCTGTAAACATAATAAGTTTTTTAGGCTCTATATTATGTTCTCTCATATATCTCCAATTAGTCATAAAGTCAGTACCTCCGCCACCAACAACATTATAATTAGCTAAATCGTCAGCATCATCAGATGTAAATACTGCTTCATTATATACCTTCGTATCAAAGCACCATACTCTAATTTTAAAATCTTTATATTCTTCCATAATACCTTTAATTTCACTTAAAAAGTCTTTGGCTTGACTATCACCAATTGATCCGCTCATGTCTATACTAATACAAACATCAATAGTTTCCTCAACTTGCATACCTGGAAGTATTGCACCAGTATGCCATCCTTTTCTATTAGGACGCATAAATGTGTAATCACTTTTTATTATACTTTGAATTTGTTGACGTAGTATTTGTCTCCAATTCATTTTAGGTTCAGTAAGTTCTTTTATCATTCTAGCAATCTCACCTGGAACATTGCCTGCTCCAGCACTTTGAGCCGCCGCCATTACTGCTTCTTTTATTTCATCTTTAATAGCTTGTTTAGCTTCTTCAGACAGTGTTTTTGTTTCACCTTTTGTTCCGCCATCTTTATTGTCATCGTCGCTATTACCAGGACCTTCTCCCCATTGAAAATGTTCATCCAATAGTTCACCTAGTTGATCTATATCTATTTTTTCTGCGTTTTCATATAACTCATCATATATTTCTTCACTAGTCCAAGTTTCATATTTAAAATCTTGGTAACATTCGATTATTTTTGGTTTTTCACCAATTCTATCACGCACTAGTAAATTGTTAACTTTATAGTCACAAGCAATATTATACAGTTTAGGATGCCTATCTTCTCTACGTGTAAGATGATCAAAAACCATGTGTAGTATTTCGTGGGCAATAACAAACTCTATTTCTTTATTACTTAATGCATTAAAAAATTGTGTGTTAAAATAAAGAAAACGACCATCTACAGCCGCAGTTGGTATATGTTTATCAGCTTCTTTAATCCTAAGCCTTGTAGCCATATTACCAAAAAACGGATGTCTTAGTAAAAGTCCAACACGAGCAGTAATTATTCTATCAAGAACTTCTTTCCGCATAACTTCAAGATCTTCTTCTGAAATATTAGGATCTGGTTCCCAGTTCTTTTTCTTTAGTTTCTTCTTTACCTTATCGACAGTTTTGCCTAAGGATTTAAGTTTCTTACCAATTTTTGGAGCAGAGCCTGGTACTGGCATTGAATTTACATCGGACAAACCATGTCCAATAATTTCGTTAACCATATCATCTTCATCTTGTATCTGTTTCTGTGTCAGTGCCATTGTAGTCTCTTCCCTCATTGTTATACGTTAATATAGCATTATTTAATCTACTTGTCAACCTTAAATAGAAAAAATGGGCAGTAAAATTAATTACTGCCCAAGTATATGACTCATTAAACGTTCTGGGCCGCCTTGATATATTTCCCATAACGGTCATGGAACTCATCAAAACAAGCAACTGCGTCCGGATCAATTGGAAGATTGTATTGTGTAAGAGCTAATTTAATACCCATTACTACTAATTCAGTCTCAAAATTATCCATAGCAAACCTTAAAAAGTTACTAACTTTATCGTCAAACTTTTTATCATTTTTATCGCTTGCTTCTTTAAGCTCGTAGCAAAGAGATACAGTTAAGGAATACTTTGCACTGATTTCTTCTGTATTAAGCTCTTTTACTTTGCCTGCCAAAACATCACTTGGATTTGGCATATTTCCCGCTACTTTTCTATGAGCCATAAACTTTACAGCCAAACCTTCACCTACTGAACCTGCTACTAGGTCTGTAGTTGTAGCTTCGTCTGGATCGTCTTCTTCTATTAGTTCACTAACAAAACTCCACGAACGTGGTGTAGCAAATGAACGACTTGGACTTTTAGGATCAAAATCGTATAAGTCCTGTTTTGCAAACTGCAAATAACCAACTACATCTTGATGTATTGTATTATTTACTGCCCAAGCAAACCAATCATCAAAATCAACTGCAAGTTCAAGGTGTACAAACCGATTAGCTAATGGTGATGGCATTCTATAAGTAACACCTTTATCAGCTTCTCTATTACCTGCCGCAACAATAATTACATTATCAGGTAATTTATACTGTCCAACACGCCTATTTAGAATTAACTGATAAGCCGCCGCTTGTACAGCCGGAGCAGATGAATTCATTTCATCAAAAAATACAACAATATTGTCGTATTGCGATGCCATTTCTTCGTCTGGTAATTCACTAGGTGCACCCCAAACCATTTTGCCTTGATTAGCATCAAAGTATGGAATACCTTTAATATCTGTAGGTTCCCAAAGTGATAGTCTAATATCTATTAAAAGACTATTAGGCATTTCGTCTGTAATCTGCCTAACAATATCGGATTTACCAATGCCTGGAGGTCCCCAGATAAAGATTGGTCTTTTCTTTCCAAATGCCCTACGAATGCTTTTCTTTGCTTTATTCGGGCTTACTGTTCGAACTTGTGTGTCCATCTTCGTATTCCTCTTTTATGTGTGTATCAGTGCTTATACTTAACTATAGCAAAATTATAATGCTATGTCAACCTTTTTCTAACCAAGTTTTTTCAATTAATTTAATGTGCTTGCATTTTTTATATGCAGGACAGTCACAACTAAATCCTTTGTTTTGCATTTCTACGGTGTATATGTCACCTTTGCTACCAACTACTGGCCACTGAATGCCTACTGCCCAATGATCTTTAGTGTTGATATGTTCACTAGCATATACAGAAGGTCCATATTTAGACATTAGCTTCTTCCTCAAAAGACTGTTCTTTAGCGGCTTCTTGCATAATATTTGTAAAAATTGGTTCTAACTCTTCTTCGAGTCTACGAAAGTAATGTTGACTAATGCCGCCTCTTGTGTATACTGCAAAACCAAAAAATTGTCTAAAGTGAGCTCCTCTATTCATTAGACCATTATTAAAAAGGTCGTATATAAGATTTTGTGCTACTCTAAACTTTTCTAAGTTTTTATTCTTAGATCTAGAAAATTCAACTGCACCTTGCATAGGTATAAGTGCGTTTAGTTTTTCTTGAAGTGATTTAAAACCTTCATTGATTGCCCAGGAGTTATCGAACAATTCCTTTTGTTCTCCAACATACATATCGTTTAGTTTTTTCATATTGCCCTCTATGTTTAAACTCTATATAATAGTTATAGCACATTAAGAATCAGTTGTCAACCCCTAATGTGTATTTTTTTAAAGTTTTTCTGCTTGTGGATACTTTCCGGAGTTGTCAATTATAACAACATTGATTCCGGTGTGTGCTGTGATAGCGGCACTTGCGGCATCGAATGAGGAAAAGAACTGTGTGGTGTTTGTATCGAAATCTACTATAGCGTACATGGTTGCCCTCTCATGTGTTTAACTTATAATTAACAGTAGCATCTTTTTAATATAATGTCAACCTTTTTTTACAAAAAATATAGTAAAAGATCCTGGGTTATATTGTGTTTGTCTATATTCTTTAATACGGGGATGATTGCTTACCCATGTAGGAAATTCTTTCATCATTTGGCCTTGTCCTGTAATTACTGTACAACGTTTTACACCTTCCAAATAGGCATTTTCAACTTTTTGGTTAAATTTACGCCAACCTTCATGTATATGACATCCATGTAAATCAATTCTCATCAGTCTTAGATCTATTCATTGCTTTTGTTAATCCATATTTTCGTAAATCTCCACTAAAAAGTGTTAATTCGACTGCTTTCTTTTCATTTGTTACCGTAATGCTCCGATTAGTCAAATAATAAGGACAATCTATAAATTTGTCAAGATATATTATTACACTTGTAGTTATAGGCATATCTTTTGGATAAGGAATATCGTATGTTGCCAACCCAATTTCTCTAATAGTTTCGTATCCAGCATCGGTCAGTCTTAATCCACCAATGTCCTTTTCTCTGGTATTTTTCCACCATAATGGTAAGTATTCTTTTACAGATAAATCATTGATACTTTTACCAAGCTCTTTTAAGAATATTTTTGTATAGGTGTTTTTATTAGCCATCAATCAATTTGTTCACCTTCGACAAGTTTTACAACTGTAAATTCGTCTGTTTTGAACATTTCGTTGAGTTTCTTTGCTAAATTGTGTGCGTGTCCAGGATTAGAAAAACTTGTTTTCTTATATTTAGGTCCTGGATAATTTGTTAATGAATTACTACTTTTTAAGTTAAATGGTTTATTTTTAAAAAATACAGCCCATATGGCATCGGCTTCTAAAACTTGTTCACATTTATAAGTTACATTGTTAGTAAACTCTAATAATATATTTGGTTTTGGTCTACTCATTCGCGATCCTTATTAATAATATACGCATATATTTATCTTTTAAAAAGAGTTATATGGTATTATTTCCAGTCAGAATCTGAACCAAATACTACTTCAATATCTTCCATATTAGTACTAGCATTTTCTTTTACAAATTTTTCTAAGTCCCCGTTCATACGTGCCATAACGATACCTAATGTAAATGCAAGATTTTTTGCATTTACCATATCAAGTCTTATTTCTCTAGCACGACTACTTTCAGCGGCTTTAACTTGTTGTATAAATTGTTGTATACTAGCAGTATTAAGAGGTTCTATTGGCATTTGATAATGCGGCTTTCATTTCTATTTCTGTTTTAAACGGTCCTAAATATTCATTACGTTGTAATGTAATCAGCTTTGGACAAAAACTTTTAAGCCAGTTAACATTAAATTTTACAAGGTAATATCCAGCACTATATAAACTTTTAGATTTTTTACTTTTTGTAAATAATGGCAATTTCTCTTTAATATCGTACATACTATTAAAAGGCTCTGATCTAGTAGGATAACCATGAACTTCTTTTTCGTTAGAAGTGCTAGGCGGTAACGTAGCAACAAATAAGTTTTTACCAAGCTTACGTTTTAATGCGTTCTCATTACTATATCGGCTTACGGTTCCTTTGGCGGCAACAACAAATCCTTCATCCTCTTTAGATAGTGTACCAATTCTAATTCCTTCTTCTTCGACTATCCAAAATTTATTTTTCAGTATTGGTTTTGCTTTTACAGTCATGCTTTATACCTCGCTTGTAATGGTTCTGCAAAAGAAGCCGCTTGATCTGCAATACGTTGCAAATCCCATTTAGCACAAAATTTTAACAGTCTCATACCAACTTGTTGTACTTCTTTTGAGTTACTATTGTCCGCAATAGTTTTGTTAATTATATTTCTAATCTCAGGTGGCTGTGCAGTTAAATCGCACAAAGTTACATTGCGTGTATAATCATCTAACACACGATGCTCGTCACCATTATGATCTACCCAACGTTGTAGCATCATATTATTCCAATTATAGCCTTTAGTATCTTTATCCGCAAATGCTTCAACAAGTCCAACTTTATTCTTAGTACCTTTTTTACGTACACCGGGATATGCACTAAACACATTATCACTAGTATCACCACGCATACACTTTTCAAATAACATATACTCTGGAATAGGTGCAGGCTTTTCTAGTTTAGTCTTCTTGTCAATTACAGGATTACCTTTCTTATCAAAGTAACCTTTGTGTGTAATTGTCATGTCTTGTATGCCATTATATTGCCTTACATTAGGAGCAACTAACTGTGCAAAGTCACCATCTGTTGAAACAATTACATGATCATCATTAGGGTGTGCTTGTATCCAACCTGCAATAAGATCATCTGCTTCTAGTTGCTTGTGTTGTAATACAGTACAATTTGTTTTATCATTAACAAAGTCTTTGAACTCATCAAAGATTTCCCAAAACACTTTATCTTCTTCAGACTCAGTAACAGTCATTTTATCACGTGCTACTTGCCTATTACGTTTGTAAGGTTCATAAAAGTCCTTACGCCAACTACGTCCTTCCAAGCAAAACACAACATGACTACCATCAAAATCACGCCATGCTTTTTTTATACCTGCAAGTGTTATATGCATTGCCATGCCTATTTTTGTATCAATATCGCCACGAACAACATGACGAGCACGAAAGAATGTATTAGCAGTGTCAATTAGAATGTAAGTCATAATCTAGCCTATAAGTTGTTATATATACGATAATATACGATTATATACGATTTGTCAAGTATTAATATATTCCTAATATCATTTTTGCATCTTCGCTCATCATGTCCGGACCAAACTCAGGATCAAAGGTTGTTATAATTTCTACTTTGTCAACACCTTCTACACTAACTGTAGCACCTTCAATATCAGCAATGATTTGATCTGCAAACGGACAAAACGCACTAGTTAATGTATGTGTAACTGTTACTGTAGGCAACTTTTCTAAATCAATATCGTATATTAATCCTAAATCGTATACATTTATACTAATTTCAGGATCGTAAACATCTCTAAGATTTTCAATTATGTTTCCGCCAATTTCTTCTTTGTTCATTAGAATACTCCTATATACGATTTGTCAAGAAATTTCACTCTTGCCTTTATCTATTGGAACAACATTAATATATCCAGCACCTCTATCAGTACTTTGTCCTTCTTGTTCAAGCATATTATAAACAATGTCCTTAAACCATCTATCTACAATTTCTTCTTCAGGATCTGCTTCTTCACCATAACCGGATTGTATAAGTTGAATAATAAAATATTTGTTCCAATCTAATTCAAAAAACCCGTTTCTAACATTATCTTTATTAACTTTTACATCTAAAACATTTACCCAAGGTTCTTTCTTTTTAGTTGCATAAGCCTTTGGATCTGTCTTTATTAGAACCTTATCTTCTTTTTTGTCAAGTTCTTTTTCTTTTGCTGTTATACCAGATATGTCTTTAAGCCATTTTTTCATTACCATCCTGCCTTTCTTATTTTATCATCAAGATCTTTTTTAATTGGTGCCTTCATTGCTTTTTCATGTTGTTCGTTCTTATAGTCACGTGTATTATAAAGCTCGTCGAACGGATATGGAGGATGGTAAGGCTTCTTCGCCGGCTTACTTTTAAATAAATTTTTTATATATGTTATCATATTAAGTTCCTATTGCATTACCAAACAAGTATACGTGTACTCTTGCCGCAACATTATAACCACGTTTAAAGGCTCTAGCCGCAACATCACCTGCCGTTGCTTCTTGTTCTTCACTTCTTGCACCAACTGGCATAACCCATACGGGCCATTTAACACCTGCACTACGCATTTGTGCAATTACACTTTCCATTTCTTCCCATTGTTCATCACTATTACCAACTA
>Ga0209535_1000006_pt1 | contig 170937 bp, 186 predicted proteins | sample LinPmetageLP28_FD_184041 | JGI IMG/M metagenome (GOLD analysis project Ga0209535, IMG submission 184041) | Marine viral communities from the Pacific Ocean - LP-28 (SPAdes) (version 2) | ecosystem: Environmental > Aquatic > Marine > Oceanic | place: Pacific Ocean | collected 2009-08-22 | reverse complement strand
AATTTTGGTTAATGAATTCATATCCATATCTGGTGATAAGTCTTTCCAGTCTTTTGATAATTTAATTGTTGGGTTAGGATTACATTGATAATTAAACATTAAATTTTGTAATTCAAAACAGGCTTTATGTTTATTCATCGTGTCTCCTTGTTCAACAAATTTTTTCAAGTAAAGTTCTAATATTTTCCAGAAACTTTTTAACTCGTAACGAGGTAGGGTTAATCGTGTTGGAAATCGTCGTCTTAAACCAGTATTTACATCTAAAAATTGTTTATTCATTTCATATTCGTATCCGGCAGCAATTACAGACAATAATCCAATATGTTCAGATGTGTAATCTGTAAGGGCATCTAATGCTTCTTGTCCATATGAATCATACTTATTCGTATTTTCATCTTTTGCTCCTGCAATAGAATACGCCTCATCTATAAATATTACATTTCCTAATCCGCGTGTCAATTCTTTATATACTTTGGGGGCAGTTTGACCTGTATATTCACCGATTAAGTCTGGTTTTTTAATATCTATTTTTTTACCAACCGTCAAAAATCCACAATTATGTAAAGCTTTGCCTATTATTCCTGCTGTATATGTTTTACCGACACCTGGGGTTCCTAATAAAATTAAGTTAAAATACTTGTAAGATAAATCTAACACTATTCGTTGTAAATTATTAGGATTTTCTGCGCTGCCTGTAACAAATGCTAACACAGCTGTTGAAATTTCAGCTCTCCATTCCGGAACAGAATTTAAAATATCACAATCTTTTAAAAAGTTCATTAAATTTTGTGTTAACATTGAACGACTGGCATATTTGTTATTGTTTGCTAATTTTAAATTAGATTCTGTTATGGCTGGCCCTCCTATCATAGCTTTATTCCAATTTTCTTCTTCTATTTTTCTATATCCTTCTTTTTCTTTTTCTATTTCTCTCTCACCTTCGTTAATTTTTTCTTCTTCCTCATTATATTCCTCTATTTTTTTATTTTCTTCTTGGATTTCTTCATTAATGGCAAATACTTTATTCATATCATCTGTTAATTCCGTTTCTTCCGTCTTAAGATCTTTATCTAATTGTGTTTGTTGTTCTACAATGGCATCAGTTAGCTGTTTTATTTCATCTACCATTTTAGTTAATGACTCTGTTATTTTTTTTACTTCTTCTTCGTTTTGCTTCACGGCACTGTCAATACGACTTTTTGTTTCTTGTGTAATTTCCTCCTTTTCTTGTTTACCTTGGGCAGAGGACTCTGTAGAGGCATCTTGGACAGCATCTGAGACAGCATCTTGGACAGCATCTGAGACAGCATCTTGGACAGCACCTTTTTTTTCGCGTTGTTTTTCGGCCTGGAGGTTCAATAGATATCTCTCGAAGATATCTTTTATCTCATTAGTTCTATTTTCCAAATCAGTTAATCTCTGATTGACAACAGCTGACTCTGGGTTAGCACCTTGATTTCCGGGTGTGGGTACGGCGGAGGCAGCCTCAAAATCATTACCAGGAACATCTGGTATGAATTCCTTAGCATCCTTGGCATCCTGGGCGAGAGCCATCTTAGCATCCTTGACGAGAGCCTTCTCAGAATCCTTGGCCTCCTGGGCGACAGCGCCCACAACCTTCTTGGCATCCTGGTCGACAGCACTCACATCCTCCTTGACATCCTCGTTGAGAGCATCCCCAGTCTCCTTGACCTGAGCCTCATCGTCCGAATCTGACTCACCGTCCGAATCTGACTCATTGTAGTCGCGTTCTGGGTCTCCTAACGTACTAAAACCTTGACCGCCCCCCACCATTACACTAGACTCACTATTAATTAATGATCTGATATCAGTTATGTTCGATTTTATATTATATATTTCATTATCAAAATAGCCAGTATATAGTGATGATGGATTATCTAATGAATTAATTAATTTACTTGTTAGGACAGATAGATTTATGTATAATTTATCCTGTAATAATCCATATGATAATGTGTCCTTATATACATCAAATAATTCTACATAATCTATCATCTTTTCAATTGTTCCACCAATAATAATTTGTTTATTTTTTACTGTATTACCTTTCTTTTTTGTTTTTTTTCCGTTCTTTTTTGTTCTTTTTCCACCTTTTCTTGTTTGTCCCAGATTTGTTCCCCCCTTAGAATTTTTACCTCCCCCCTCAATTGTCATCGATTCCATACCCTTTGTAACACTTTCTATTGCTCCTTCTGAACATTTATCATTTATTTTTTCTATTTTATTATTTATTTCGGTTAAACATAGTTCTTCAGGATTATCAGCACGCATTTTATTTGCTATTTCTTTTTTTAATATAGCGCCATCACAATCAGCTGGAATATCTACAACTGTGTCTTTACAACCAGGTATTATATATCGTGATTCTGATGGTTCAACAACTTCACTACCTACATATGGAATTAATTGGTTATCATACAACCATTGTTGTCTTTTTTTCCAAGGCCTTTGAATAATAATTGCTGCTTTTTCTTTCATTAATTTATCTTTCATTAATTTATCGAATTCTATCACTGTTTTCAAATCAATTTCTATGTCACTAATATTTTTTTCATATTCTTTTATTAATAAATCATACCGAATAACTTTAAATCTTTCATCATAATCTGCTTGAATAACATCTTTTGTTGTATCTTTTCCTATTAAATCTTTATACTGTGGAATTAATACTTCAGCAGCAGAAGACGAATCATATTTTTCCCCGTATTTTTCTATTATTTTAGGAATATTTTCCTCTTGAAGTATCTGTATAGTAGCATCACCTTCTAAATTTTTTTCAGTGTCATTCGAACGAGTTGATTTTAAATCGTTAACCTGTTTAATCTTATTTTTATAGTAAGTAATTAAATTTTGTGAATAATTATTTAAAGTGTTTATATCTAATTCTTTTTTATATATAAAATTTTCTATATCATTTTTATTTTGTAACCATGTGTCATTAAATTGTGATTCTTCTATTTCATTTTCCTTATATAATTTCACTAAAGCATCTTCTGGTCCCTGTGACATAAATATAATATATTATTATATTATATTTATGCCACGAGAACAACAACAAAAACAAACAAAAAAAAGAACGACTAGTGCCAGTACCGATGCTCGAAAAAACTTAATAGACAGCAAGACTACTGTAGACTCTTCACAAGATAAAGAATATTCTGATCAGGAAGTTAAAGATCTACTTTATAAAAAAGGTTTGGACTATATGAAGAAGAAGATGGTATGGAATGAAGACGCACAAATGTTTTTTCATGAAAATGAAAACGGGACATTTGATAGTCAGTTTACAGTTGCTGAGTTGAGGGAGAAAGCAAAAGCTGAAGCAGAAAAGCTAGCAACCCCTGAATATATTAAAAAATTTAAAGAACTAAACAAAAAAAAGGCCGAGTTTAAAAGAGATAGACAAAGAATTACGAGTCAAAGGAATTCTAGCTATCAAAACATAAATGATAAATTAGAAACAAGACGACAACTCAAGGAAGGTATAGAAAAACGCCAAGACAAAATAGGAAAAATAAAAGAAGATATTCTGAAATTAGATAAAGAGATGCTAGAACATAAAAAATATGTATATAAACTCGAGTCAAAAGCAATGGAGCAACAAATGGTTTCAAACCAAAAGAGAGTGGAAAATTATTTAGCTCTTGAACGAGATCGAGATACAGCCACATATAGGATAGATACACAGATATCTAAAGAAAAAGAAATTAATATTCAAATACAACAACTAGAGCAACAACAACAACAACATAGAGAGTCAATGATGAAACAACAACAACAACTAGAGCAACAACAACAACAACATAGAGAGCAACAACAACAACAACGAGAGTCAATGATACAAGGACAACAACAACATAGAGAGTCAATGATACAAGGACAACGACAACATTCAGACTTAATGGATCAACAAAACCTAGCACGAGCACAAGCAGCACAAATTTCTCAAGATATGATAAAACAACAAAATGATATAGCGCGAGAACAAGCTAACACAGCAGCACAGTATCTACAACAACAAGCAGAACAAAGCGCAAAAATGGATCAAGGTTTTGCAGATGTAGCTGCGGCTATTAGAAATGGTGCTATTGCTAGTTCTGCTGCTATGAATGCGTTGGCTACTCAACAAGCTGAAGCTGCGGCTCAAGCACAGGCTAAATGGGACCAATCACAAAGAGCTAGTGCAGCAAACTTAACAGATCCACATCAAATCGATCGATTCTGTGGTGGTAGGTGTGTCGCAAATAACCCGTGGATATTATATGCGACAAATGCAACAAATAAGCAGACACGCGTCAAAGGGGCAATAACAATATGGCAATGTTCGGGTGGGAATCATTATTGTGCATCTGATGTAGGAAATTTAGGTCATCATGGAATAAATAATTATGTATGGTAACACACTTAGATACTGATATGTATTTTAAATTAATAATAAATTTATTTATTATTAATATATCACAATTCCTTTTTTATTGACAAGTTGTGTAACTATCAGATGCTGAACAACAAGTGTATGTATGTCCAGCAATAGGATTTCCAGAACAACCACCTTGTTGATAACTACATACACCATCTGTAAAATAATAATTATTTGTTCCTAATTGATCAGCACAATAAGAACACATCCATGAACATCCAGTTCCAGGTCCGACACTAAATGATACACAATTATTCTGTGGTGTAATTTGAGGAAGACCAGAAGATACAGAGATCATAGCAAACACAGTTAACATTAAACTTACAAAGTTCATTACTAATTAATAAATTATATCTTTATATAGTTATTTCAAAAATGGATTTCTTATGTCTATAACCATATGATATCTATCTGTAGTTCCTTTATTTTCCACTCCATGTAAAGTATTCACATTAGTAAACCATAAATATCCTGGTTCCAAATATTTTTCATGTAATATTTGAGCATTCCAAATATTGTATCCAGGAGCCGGTTTTTGAATTGGATAACCTATTTGAAATTTTACATTTGGATTGGTAATAATCGGTAAATGTATTCGAATTATTTTTCTATCTTTAAAAACATCTTCATCTGTATGAAATTTTATTCTACCATTTTTTTTTAATTTTAATATTCGAACTAGATAAACATCTGATGGTATTTCATCTAATACTTTCTTGAAATAATTACAGTTTTCTATATAGGGTGTATATTGGTATTTATTATTGTTCCCTCTACCAAATTCGGTATTTTTAATAAATGATTGATCACATCCGTCGTAGCTCTTTAAGGTAATAGATGTCCATTCATCTGTCTTTCCGTCTTTATTTATCCAACTATTTGTTTCTAATTTTAATAAATCATTTTTTAATGAATCAATGTCATATTTATTATTGTTAATTTTAAAATAATTTTTATCAATTGGATAGAAAGGTATCAAATGGTCTTTCCATAATGGTGTTTTATCTAGTAATATTTGTTTATTAAACATTTCTATTAAATTCATATTCTTATTCTTGTTATTTCTATTACGCCAACTCATTAGTATATATTATACTAATTTTTTATTGATTTTCTAATTGATTTTCTAATTGAATTAACATCATCCTGATAAGTTATACCATTCCAATCTCCTGGAGATTTTAATATTTCCAAAGTTAACAAATCATCTTTTATTAATTTATTTAAAAAATCAGGTAATAATGCTTCACTTGTTCTATCATATCTGTCCTCACACTCTTCTTTAAAATCTGATATCATTAAAGTTAAATCTTTCAATATTTTTGGTTGGAGTAATAATAAATTTACACTTACATATGTATTATCTAACTCTAATTGTGAATAATAAGCTCTTTCAATATTTAGTTTTTCTTGGAGTGATAAAATATTTCCTGATTTATCATTGTTTATAAATCCTCTATTTGCTTTTTTATTACCTAATAATGTAGAGCCTAATTTAAATCCTATCAAATAATTTTTTGTTATAATACATTCATTTGATATTAAATCAAATGTTTTAAAATCATACAAATCATCACTATTCATCAATAGAAAAGGTGTTTTTATATATGTATATGCTGATGCTAATGCGTCTGCTGTTCCAAAGGGCTTTTCTCTGAACGCAGGAATTATTTGTATATTATGAGTAATTTTTTCACAAATATTATATTTTTTAGAGACAGATATTACTTCATTTATAATATCTTTTTGGTTAAATGAATTTACCACAAGATGAATATGACATACTTTAATCCTATCCTTGAGTTGTCTTATAGACATTTCAAATAAAGATTCATTATTTGGTCCTATCTTACTTAACATTTTCGGACTTCCTCCGAATCTAGAAGATAGTCCTGCTGCCATAAATAATAATGTTATTTGTTCCATTATTCTTATTATGATATTATATTTAATTAAAAATATTTATATTTAATTAAAAATATTTATATTTAATTTTATAATAGTTTTTAATAAATTCTTTTTCTTCTTTTGTTATACCAAATAGCTTATAGATGTCTACATTATTATTATCAAACATATTCCAACAGTCATCTATTTTACTGAAATCTGGAATAAACTCAAAAACATATTTTTCCAAATAACGCATTCTATATCTTGTTGTCTCAAAAACAAATAATATTACTTCAGTAGAGAGAAATTCTTTAATTAATTCCATCTCTTTTAATTCTTTATTAATTATTACATAATTATCTCTTGAACATATTCCATAGGATCCTTCCTTATCAATATATGGAAAGCCATACATTTTGTGACCCATAATTATTTTAGGTTGGTTATTGAATGGTAATTCCTCATTACTATATCTTATTTGTAATTCGGGAGCTTTATTTTTATTAAGGGTAGTTGTTTTAACATTCTTAAATGGGAACTTTACATTAGGATGTTCAATTATTTTTACTCCTTTTTTTGGTAAATTGGTTTTGATAACATCTAATCTACCATATTTATTTGTTAGTTTTAAAAACTTATTAATAATTGAACTAAAATCTAATGGTATAGGTATGTTCTTATGTAATTTAAATGTTATATATTTATTGGGTAATGAATCATATAATTCTATTTTTCCTTCATTTTCTCTCTTTGTCAATAAAAAATAACAAGTAGGTGTTTGAACATGAAATCCAAAAGTTTTATTTGTTTGACTCGAACTTAATGTATGTAGTTTTTGAATATCATATTTTGAAAATAAATCATACATACCCGCCTTATCTGGTTTCATCCATATAGAAGGAATTAATATATTCATTATTCCATTTTCTTTTAAGAGAGAAATATTCTTTTTAACGAATTCGCACCATATTGTTTTACCATCTTCCTTTTTATTTATATTATTTTTGGTTGGCACCTTTTTAACACCATTAAAATTATAGGGTGGATTACCGATAATAAAATCAAATTTTAAATCTGTTTTCCATTCTAAATAATTTTCTTCTATAATGTTTCCTTTTTCTCCGAATTTCTCTCTAAGGAAAGGTATATTATCTTTATTCAGTTCAATCATATAAATCATATTTTCTATTATATGTTTCTTTCTTTCATCGGGATTTGGAAATGATTTAATGAGAGATTTAAATAAAATAAAAAATAAACATAAACTATAGTTTCCATGACCTGATCCTGGGTCTAACCACTTTAATGTTTTATTTTCAAAATATTCTTTTGGAATAATAGACAACATTTTGTTAATGAAATAAAATGGAGTATTAATCTCTCCATATAATTCTTTCAATTCAAAATTATAATCTAAGTGTTGAGAGAAATTATCTTCTAAAATAGTATTTTCATTAATATTAACCACTGACATTAATATTAATTTATTTTTAAAATAAGATAATCAAACATAAAGATTAACTCTTGATTATTTTAATTTTGTATTGTATCCTTTGTGTAGAAAATAAAGTGAAGTTATAAGAGTAGTAGCAGATATACTATATAAAGTATATTTTTCAGGAATATATGGATTTAGTTTTGAACCTATTACTGAAAAAGAAATAACTGTTGGTATTAATATAAGACTTATTCTCCAGTCTACTTCATTTCGTTTATAATATTGGTAAGCCGCAGCCATCGTTATTGGAAAAGAAGTATATACTAATGTTGTTCCTGCTGCTACTGCTTGATTTTTTACAATACCAAGCATTAGTAGTCCAGTTAATATATATATTGCTCCTGTATTTCCTTGAATTCCACCTAATAATCCAACAAATACAGATAAAATAACAGTTAAAATATATTTGTTCATATATTAAATACAACTATTATTTATTATTTTCATTGTAGTTTTTAATTTATTAAGAATCTCTCTCCATTAATATATATTATTATGAATATTCAAGAAAGAACATCAGAAATTATGAAAATATTTGTTAAATTAAGGGAATTAAACCTAGGTATAACTGGATATACAGAATTTGTTACATTTAGACAGGTATGTAATGATTTTATTAGAACAGGAATCCCATCAGAAGGACAAATTAAAGTATTAGGAACAAAAAGAGTAATTGTTTATAATTTCTATAATACCATAGATTGTGCTTTAAAATATGATCCCAGAGTATAATTATTTCTTATTTTTAAGAGTAGTTTTTAATTTTTTTTTAAGAATCTCTCTACATTTTTTTGTTTTACACGATTTTCTCATCTTATTGGTAATAAAACTTTCTTCTTTAATTATTAAATCAACAATATTTTGATAAAAACTACGAAAATCCCCCTTCTGTTTTTTCAATTCATCATAAGAAAACCATTTAATTTTGGCCTTTTCTAGCAGTCCATTATCTTTCTTATGTTTGACATGAGGCAAATATCTTGAGAAAAACTCGTAATTATTTTTATAGTAAAAAGGGAGATTCTCATCATAATCCATTTTAAATATATAAGTTGAATATTCTTTGAATTTTATATTTATTACTTTATTTTTCTTGACTCGTTTTCTTAATTGTTCCGCGGAACCTAGAAAACCATTTATTTCTTCTGACCCTTCACGAAGAGCTGTATCGAAATGTGATTCACCATCTTCTGCCCCTCCACCAAAATCTGCCCATCCTGGAGTATCATCTAATTCGTTTTCTTTTCCGAATAAAAAAAAAAGTTTGTTATTTTTTATAGCTATTGGTAATAAACCACCTCCCATTATATTATTGTTATATTTTTATATCTACTAAATTTATTAGGCATTATTACATACATTTTGTGTCATCCATAACTTATCTTGGTAAGTTATTTGTGAAGAATCATAATGTGTTATTTCAGAGAACTCGTCCACTATAGTAACTTCATCATCCTCAGAATCACTACCTAGATTCAGTTCAATATCATAGAATGTATCCTCCTCTGGATATATCTTAGCATGCTTGGGGGGAAGATGTAATGGTGTATCCAGTTCTGATATACTCATTGGAGTTTGATTTCCATAAGTATCCATATCCCACAAAGGCTTTACTGATGGCATATATTCCCTTTGAAACAACTCTTCATAAATACAACTTACTTCATTTTCTAACTCTTGTAACTTTTTAGTAATATTAATATCGATATTTATATTGTCTTTATGCTCAGATGTATTAGGAAGAACTATCCAATACCAAGGATCATCATATACTAACTTTGCTTCGCAATTTGGGTCTTCTATTTTTTTTCTTAGATTATTGGCTCCTGAGTTATCATACCATTGATGAAAGTGAACAAAAGCCATTTTAATTGGTTCATTGTTCTTACCTGTTCTCATTATAATATCAACACTCTCTACTTCTCCTAAGTTAAGACTTTCAAAAGTATTAACTATTTTAGAGGTAGGAATGTTATTAAAGATGCGAGGAATACAAACGGAGAACATTTTAAATGGCTTTTGATATGTTAAATTGATTTACATTACTTAAGTAATTGAACTTCAATTTTTTAAGTAATTAAAAAAAAATTGATTTAAGTTTATTAAAAAACAAAATTAATAAACTAACAATTAATTATGGATAGAGATTTTAAAAAACGCAAGACAGGAAAGGATAAAGAAAAGAGAAATAGGGAACTAAATGGTAAACATAGTTCTAAACACATAAGAATTCAAGAACAATGTCAAGAGAATCATCTTAAAAATCTACAAAATCTACAAAATAAAAAAGAAAAAAAACAAAAGGATAAAAAAAAATAGAAAATAAATCCGATTATTAATCTAGTAATTAAGAAAAAAAAACAGAATTCCTAGTGCTTCTAGTAGGATATCTAGAATTGCCACTAGATACTACTTTTTTCTGAGTAACAGATGAAATTTCGGATGAAACTTCTTGAGAAATTTCATTCTTCATATCATTTCTACGAACTAGACGAGAAGCTCTATCGTTTTTTTGTTGAGAAACATTTTTCTTTTGATTTCTCTGCTCAAGGCGTTGTGTTCTATCGGATTGAATATTAAGACCAGTCATTATAATATTATTTAGTTATATCTTTTTAAATAGGTTTGTAATATTTATAATACCAATAAGTTATTCACATATAAGGTAAGGTTGTTTAAAATAAAATTAGGAATAAATACATTCAAACATTAGAGCACATGACCAATCCATATTGTTTAAAATTATTTGACGACCATATTCATCATATAATGTTATTCTCATTTTTTCAATATTAACAGGACCAAAGTATTGTCTGCTTCTATTTACTTGAGTAGAAAATCCATCATCCTCGCCAGTTTGATACACTCCATTCTTTTGAACAATCGATGATAAATTAATTCTAGCTAAAATATTTCTATTATTAATAGAATCACTATATGCCGAGACATAATAATTATTAACATTATTATTATAGTCATCTATCGCTACAAATAGATACGATGGGCCTTTCGGATAACATATTCCTTCTGATACTATTGCTGCTGGTAGTATTATATTGGTGCCTACTACACTTCCTGGTCCAGCATAATACTTGACTATTCTATAACCTAATTGCCATCCCAAAAAGAAAGGTAAAGGTTCTGTATTTATATTATTTCCTGTTTCATCAACACCAAATGTTATTTGATATGCTAACCTATTGTTAGATATTATTTTATTCAGACTAGTTCCTGAAGCATCACTGCCAAATACCACACCCGATATATCCAAAGCGAATACACTTCTACCACTTTGAGAATCTACTGTATATCTTAAATTAAAGTATGGGTCATCTTGAATAGCTGTATTATGAACACTGGGATCAATCGGATTATTAGGAACTCGAGAAATTGTTTGTGAAGCATTTAAAGCAGCATTCATGGCAGTTTCAATTAACGCGCCCCCTGTCCCTACTGTAGGAGCGGAAACATAGGTTTGATAATTACCATCAGGTATTTTACATAATACACTATTTTTAAATGGTCTTACAGGCCAATTTATATCTACATAAGAGGTTCCAGTTACACTGTCATTACCACTTAAATCCCAATCAACTCTAAAACAATTATTTCCTTGAGCTTCACTAATGGAATAAAATGTTAATGGTAATTCAATAGATGCTAGTCTCATATTAATAACATTTTCAAAACGATAAGGCAGTGTTAAATGTTGATCAGAAGCTGATGTTTGATAATAATTAGGTCTGAATTTAGAATCAATATTTACTGCTCTTTTAATGGTTCGGTATTTAATTGGATTTAAAACACCCGGAGGTGCTCCACCATTTTGTCCAATATTTAATCCAGCACTAGGAGGTAAAGAGTATGCTTCTTTTCTTTCAGCTTCTTTAGTAATTAAAAAATGACTATTCACTTGATCCACACTATTTCTGAGTTCATTAAAATGATCTCTAGGTTTATCAGATAATTGAATTCCTCTTGATATAATACTCTCTAAGCGATGACTAACTTGATTTAAAAAATTCTTTATTCCGCCTTTTGTTTCAACTTCAACTGAATTATCAGCTATTAATTTCTCATATAAATTTTTTTGTTTATCCATTATATCTTGTTGATTGTAAGGATAGTCAAGAGATAGAATGTCCTCTAATTCTTTATTTGTATACTCATCTATATTAAGATTTAATGATTCCATATATAGTTTGATTAGTTTTTTTTTATATAGTAAAAAACTAAAATATATAACAACATTTTTTTAGTTTTTTTTTATTGATTTTTTTATCCAACAAGGAAATGTTCCCATCTGTTATTTGAACACCTTTACAGTTATTAATGTATTCATTAGAAAGTAGTTTTTCTATAAATAACTCGAATATATTCTCTAAATCACTATCAGTTTTACATGAAACCTCTTTGTACATAATATCCCTTGATTCTATAAATTTATTAATCTCGCTGTTAAATATGATTCTGTTATTTATATCTTTTTTGTTTCCTAATAATAATATACTATGTTTATGATCACAATAGTTTTCAAAATCAATTAATTCTAACCATTTCTCTAAATTATCAAATGAACTTTTTAATGTTAGGTCAAACATTAATACCACACCGGATAATTGTCTAAAATATGACCTTACTATACATTCAAATTTTTCTTGACCTCCTGTATCCCACATTGTTATTTTTATTTTTTTATTATTTATATTATATAGTTTGCTGGTAAAATCAACACCCACTGTTGATGATGTAATCATCGGATCATCGTTTCTTAAAATGTTAAAAAATGATGATTTGCCAACATTTGTATCTCCTACTAATATTAATTTTAACTTAAAATCATATTCATTTGTCATATGATACATATATCCTTATATTTATATTCTATTATTTATCGTCTTCATCTAATAACATTATAGCCATAGCAGCATAATTATGTAAATCAATTAAGGTATCTTTCATTTTTTCATCATTTACTAAAGTAATTTGATTCTTTTCAATATTCTGTAGTCTTTTTATTTTATCTCCCATTCTTACTAATACACCGATTACCCCATATTCCGCAAACGCATCTCCATAATCTTTATTTTTTTTCTTAAATAACTCTAAACCCTCATTTTGGACCATTTCCATTTGCTCTATTCGATTAGCCATAATATTTAAATAAATTAATATGTATTTAAATATTTTTTTATGTTCTTCGTCTAACAGCACCAAGATTTCCTGCTTGACATGATGCTCCTACGCGACCATTTGCTGTATGAGGAGTATAATAAAAATTATTACCTTTAATAAAAGTCATTCTAATACTTGGTAAAAAAATTGGTTGACCTAATGATGAACTAGACCCTTTAGTTTGATAACTTTTTCCGAAACTTCTAATTGTAAATTGTCCCATTTATATATATTTCATTTATTTTTATTTATATTAATTTTGTCGAGTTTCAAAATTATATGTATTCATCTTAAAACTGTCATTCCGAACATTATAGTTCCATTAATCTAATATAAAAATATCAAAAATTATCGTCTAGCTCCACCTCATCCGCAAGATGGTCCACGAGCACCATAAATCCCCGCCATATTGAAATTACTCCCTTGACGCATAGTAGGATTAAGTGTAGTTTGTTGAGTTGTAGTTAATAGACGCATTGAAGGGTTCTTGTAAGAGGTTCCTCTTGTTAAGTTCATGCTAATTTTTTGAGGCATTATATAATACATCAAGAAATTTCATAATAGTTTATTACTTATTTTTATTCTTATTTTTATTCTTATTTTTATTAGATTTTAAAGTATTTTCTCTAGGTGATGGTTCAGATTCAGGATATATATCTTCGACTACTGGTGTGATCTCTATCGACTTATCCTCTATTTTTTGTTGTTCTTTAATTTTTTCTTGCCTTTGTTCCTCAATTTGTTTTTGTTGTTCTTCTAATTGTCTTTTTTCCTCTTCTTGTCTTTTTTGTTCCCTTTGTTTTCTTTCTTCCTCTAATTGTCTTTCTTCCTCTTGTTCTCTTTTTTCTTCCTCTAATTGTCTTTTTTCTTCCTCTTGTTTTCTTTCTTGTTTCTTTTGTTTTCTTTGTTCTTCTAATTGCCTATCTTCCTCTAGTTGTCTTTCTTCCTCTTCTTGTCTTTTTTGTTCCCTTTGTTTTCTTTGTTCTTCTATTTTTTGTTGTTCCTCTTGTTGTCTTTTTTGTTCCTTTTGTTTTCTTTGTTCTTCTATTTTTTGTTGTTCCTCTATTTTTTGTTCTTCCTCTAATTTTTGTTCTTCCTCTTGTTGTCTTTGTTCTTCAATTCTTTGTTGTTCTTCAATTCTTTGTTGTTCTTCAATTCTTTGTTGTTCTTCAATTCTTTGTTGTTCTTCAATTCTTTGTTCTTCCTCTAATTTTTGTTGTTCTTCAATTCTTTGTTGTTCCTCTTGTTGTCTTTGTTGTTCCTCTTGTTGTCTTTGTTGTTCCTCTTGTTGTCTTTGTTGTTCCTCTATTTTTTGTTGTTCCTCTTGTTGTCTTTGTTGTTCTTCAATTCTTTGTTGTTCTTCAATTCTTTGTTGTCTTTGTTGTTCTTCAATTCTTTGTTGTTCCTCTTGTTGTCTTTGTTGTTCTTCAATTCTTTGTTGTTCCTCTTGTTGTCTTTGTTGTTCTTCAATTCTTTGTTGTTCCTCTTGTTGTCTTTGTTGTTCCTCTTGTTGTCTTTGTTGTTCCTCTTGTTGTCTTTGTTGTTCAATTCTTTTTTCTTCCTCTTGTTTTCGTTGTTCCTCTTGTTGTCTTTGTTGTTCAATTCTTTGTTGTTCTTCATTATTATCGCCAATTATTAATTCGACTTTTTCTAAAGGTGTTGGAGGATTAGGAGGCTGTATATTTTGAGGTTGTTGAATTGATGGAACAGGTCTTTGTAATGGTTGTCTTTGCTGCTGTTGTCTTGGAACAGAATTTCCTTGACGGTTTCTTCCTCTAAAATTCATAGAAAACATTTATAATAAACAATTAGAAATTAATTCCTCTTTGGAAACAAACACAAACAAGCTCCTGCTTTTCCTGGTCCTGTATAAGGACCAGATTTTACTATACCAAATGACCTGGTTTTGTTACCATAAACATTATTAGCTATAGCTATTGCTTGAGCTTGTTGTTGATTTGAAGCATTTTTAATACTTGTTCCAATTGTAGTTACCTGTTGTGTTCTTAAAGGTCCTTTACCTTTTAATCTAGCTAAATATCTAGCATAACTTCCATGTTTAATATCTACACCATTTCCACCTGGACGCATTGAACCTGGTCTGTCACGAGTAATAGATGACCGCGTAGAATTACCGTGTGAAGGAACAACTGTTATTTTAGATATATTTAAATTAGCAGGTAACGCACGATCACTCATTTGATTCCAATTTACATTACTGTATTTCGGGTCAGTAGATGGTGCTTGGTAAACGGATAAACTAGCAAGATTCATTACATATTCTGATGCGGGAACACGAACAGTATTCCATATTCTTTTTTGTGTAATATCAAGATATGAGCCACTAGGATCACATGTTTGACAATAAGTATTACTACAGCCTTTACACTGAACTACTCCATATACAATATCTCCAGTACAACTACAATCTATAATATAAGTTGGTGACGCCATAATATATATTATATTTATAATAAAATTGATTAATAAATTCTAATAAAATTAAAGATAACTTAATCAATGACTTCTAAACATATAATAAACTGTCCATCATGTTTTAAAAGCTTTAAAAGAGCTGGATGTTACGAAAAACATATATTTCAATGTCAGCGACGAAATGAAGAAAAAATACCTAATAATAAGGAATTGTGGGATATGATAACTCATTTAACGGAAAAATATAACACAGTTCAATCTGAAATGGAATATTTGAAGAATAAAATGGGGATACAAAATAAGAAAATAGATGTATTAGAATGGTTAAATAAACAAGAAAAACCGAATAATACCTGGAAAGAAATTATTGAAAATTTTGAAATGAAAATATGCGATTTAGACTTAATTTTCCAAAAAGGTTTAATTGAAGGTGTAGTTGACATTATGATTAAATATATTCAATCATTTAACTCAAATGATGTTATAAGATGTTATGAACAGAAGAAAAATGTATTTTATGTATTCAATGGTTCATGGGAAATTTTAAATAAAGGGGATTTTGAAAATAGTTACAAAGCTATCTATCAAAAAATTCTAAGTTCGTTTGAAGAATATAAAAATTTGAATGAAAACAAAATGAATGATGATGAATTTCAAATAGAATTTAATAACAATTTTGTGAAAATTCTCTGTGTTCAGACCCCATTTGAATCACAAAGTGTTCGTATTAAAAATAAGATATTCGATGAATTAAAAGAGAATTTTAAATCAATAATTGAATTAGAAATTTAAAATATATAATTATTATAAATAGTTATGGACTTTCAGCATTGGACAAATCATTATATTTTTGAGAAAGCTACAGCTATATTTATATTTATGTTAATTATTTCAGGAAATTTTTTAGCTGAGTTATTTCCTTGTAGAATACAAAAAATGTTAAAAGAAAATATATATGTAAAACATTTGGTGGGATTTTTAACATTATTTTTCTTTGGCGTATTAACGATACCCGATTTGGCTAATATTGGTGGAATTATTAATTCTTTTCTATTGTATTTTATTTTCGTAATTACAGCTAATGTAGATTATAAAATTTGGATTGTATTATTTGTGTTATATGCTATTATGTATTTTCTTCATTTAATTAAACAAGATTACAATAAAATTAAAGATGGAACAAAAAAAATGCATACAAGTAATGAAGTTACGATTTTTAATAAAATAAACATTGAACAGATAAATAAAATTCAAACACTAGTTATTACCCTAATAACTATACTTACAATTATAGGATTTATAATTTATATGGGTGAGAAGAAATTAGAATATGGAAACAAATTCAAATATTCAATATTTTTTACAGGCAAAACAAATTGTCAATACAAATCACCAAGTCATAGTTTATATGAGAAAATAGTAGCCTCGTTCAGGTAAATTGTCAAAAAATAAGTTTTAAAAAAAAATTGAAGTTCATTTCTTAGAATAAGTAAAAGATATCATTAAAAGTTCTAAGCAACTAAAGTTCTACAACAATGTCATCTTACTCAGTTTTCATTCCCCGTGTGTTCACCAATATTGGTGAGGAGCGTATTAGCTCAATCTTTAACCATCTTTCCATTGGAGATGTTAATCGTGTTGATTTGATTCGCAAGACAGGCAAGAATGGTGATAATTACAACATGGCCTTTGTTCATTTCAATCATCTTTACGACTCTCCTAGTGCGGAAGCCTTCAAGAGAGATGTGGAAGATACTGAAAAGAAGGCCAAGATTGTCTACGATGACCCTTGGTTTTGGTTGGTCTTGCCATTTGAAGAGAAGGAGAAGCCTATTCAGACACTGAATAACACTCTTTCCTTGAATGCTCAGTCATTCGTTCCACAGCATATGCCTCAGGGTATGTGGATGATGACGGCTGAAGCTGGATGGCAATGGTGTTGGCAACCACAGATGAACCATATGGGTTATCCAGTTGCCCCTATGTTGTCTGCTCCAGCATTGTCTACGCCCACAATGGTTCCTCCACAGGTTCTCTATGGTAATCGCAATGCCAATCAGCGTCAACATCCTAAGCGCCGCATCAAGGTTCCCGACCAACCCCAACCGCGTCTAGGAGCAGCAGCTCCGCCTAAGAAGGAAGAGTCAGTTAAGCAACGCGAAGATCTTGAAGAGGGAGAAGATGATGACGAAGGGTTTTAACTAAGGAAGGTAAGTTTTAGTAGATAGGTTTGTTTCTTAAGTAATTAAAAAAGTAAAAATAAAAATTAGGGAAAACCCTTTTTTTATTGTAGAAAATATGTAAATAATAAGATTATATATTTTCTAATAATTAAACTACAGGATAAGATGCTTGCATAGCAACTCCACATACACCTGGATCATTAGTGCTATCACTGCGTCCAAGTTTAATATATCCATCATCGCCCCATGAAGGACCCCAACTATTCTTAACGAGCCAGAACTCAGTTCCTTTCTCTTCTCCGTATCCAACAATAAGAACACCATGGTCTAGATTAGTTCCACAATCATCGCCAGTAAGAACACCACTCTTGTATAATTGGAAAGTCTTAGTATCAGCCTCAATAGCAATAGACACAGGTCCTCTAGAAACGGCTTCCTTTAAGTCGACTTGATTATTTTTGGTAACATCAACACATCCAGAGATTTCAACAATAGAATCACACTTTTGACAATCACCGCCTTTGGCAGTGTATGGATATGCGCTTTCAGCACACATACCTGTATCCATTGCGTATTCAAAAGCATCATCCATAAGGCCTCCATAACATCCGTGATTACCATAAGATTTAGAGCAATCAACGAGTTGTTGCTCAGATAAACTTACAAGTTCTCCCTTAGCAATAGCCCATGCTCCCTCCATTGCTCCAGTTGCGCTAAATGACCAACATGAACCACATTGCCCTTGATCCTTTACAGGAGTAACGGCCTTATGATCTCTCCAATCATATGATACAGCTACATCGTCAGATGAGGAGGTAAATTTCTTACAAGCAGAAGAAAATGGACCTCCCTTCATACCATTAAATCGAGAAAATTCATCTTGAGTCATATCAGCAAAAGGTGTAACACCTAATTCAAAACTATGGTCCAATTGATTTTGTTCATGAATATAATGAAGATTATCACGGAAAATATCGAATCGTTTTTCTAACTCTACGAGAGTAGAATATGATTTGTCAAATCTATGAATAAAATTCTGAAAAACGGTCCAGTGATGAGTATCGGTTTCATTAAAAGAAGCGACAGCGGTCGCAGCGGAAATACCGAAAAAAGTTACAATACTATAAAAAAGCATATTATACATTATGTTGATATATTCTTTTTAAACCATTTCTATTTACTACATAATATTTAAATTAAAAATTATGTAGTTAACACCATACTACTTAAATGGAGAACTTAAGATTGAATTTTTCTTTAAATTCTTCTGCTGTGTAGATAGGAATATTTTTTTCTTTCGCTGCTTCAGATTTTCCAGTTTCTTCGTCATTGTTTTTAATAACAACAGCAAATGTATTTTTACTAACAGCACTGGATTCATTAGCTCCAATTTCTTTTAGCTCTTCGCTTAATTCTTTATTACGAAATCCAGTAATTATAATAGATTTGTCAAATAACGGATTTGATTCATCCTTTGCTTCTACAACTGGTATGTCATTTAATTTGTCCTCTAATTTTGCCTTTTCAATAAAAGCCATAAACTTCGGTATATTGGTAACAAATCGTTCAGATGTTTTCTTCTCCATTCCCTTGATAGATTTAACCAGTTTTATCTTATCTTCGTCACTTTCTGAAGATGTTAATATATCAGGATATTTAACCAATATAGGATCAATTCGTCTTTCTCCAAATCCTCTTCCAAAAATATTGGAGACAGCCATTAACTTGGATAGATTAACCTTATTGATTTTTTCATGAATTGAATTATAAACCTTTTCAGCCATTTTCTTTTTAAATCCTTCAACCTTTAAGAAATCTTCTTCAGACATAGCAATGATTTGTGGCACACTTTCATAACCTGCTTTAATAATTTTTTTCACATTTCCTGGACCTAGTCCATCCACTTCTAATCCTTTAAAGAATCCAACTATGTTTTTCTCTCTTACTGTTTCATCTTGTTCAGCATCCTCTAGTATAATATCAACATGAGTATCGTTCCACTTATATGGAACATCAGGCATTTTTGCTTTGTCAGCAGGTTCAATAACATCCATAATATGGGGAATAACATCTCCACTTCTTACTAATTTAATCAATGCTCCAATTCCTAATTTATTATCTTCAACAAACGCAGCGTTAAAAGCTGTAGCATATTCGATTTTTGCTCCTCCTAATACTACAGGCTCTATTTGAATTCTAGGTTTTAAATATCCATCTTTACTTGGTGACCATAATACATTTAATACCTTTGCTTCGGCTACTTGATCAGATAATACCATTTTAAACGCAAATCCATGTTCTGGATTTTTATCAGTGCGTTTATAAATTTTGTCATTAGTTACAATAACACCATCAATTGTATATTCGTAATTCTCTCTCCAGTCAACTAGTATTTCAGACAATTCACTATTGTCAATACTATTTTTTACTTCATTAATAACGGTTATTACATCTTCATTTTCTAAGAATTCCATTTGAGCACTAGGAGTTAATGATGGTTTAATTACTTCATAAGCAACAAAATCAACATCTTTAAACCTTTCTGGATCGATTTTCTTTTGATTTACTAATCCTGCCACTAGATTACGCGAGTTGGAAAAATCATCTTTATATTTTTCTAAAAAGACAGTTTTTTTCATAATAATCTCTCCTCGAATAGTAATATCTTTTGTGGAAGGTAATTTTAAATAAGGTATTAGATGTGATATATCTTGACCAACCTTTCCATTTCCTCTAGTATATAATTTAGATTCACCGTTTTCAGTAGAATATAGTCCACTTATTCCATCTAATTTCGCAGATAGCACATATGGACCACTATATTTATCCTTCCATTTTGTCAAGGCATTAGTATCTGGTTTAATTTTATCCATTGAAGGCATATTATATGGAAGTTTCACTTTATTCTTATCTTGAATAGGAGCCCCTATTTGTTCTAATACCTTATTTTTGGGATATTTTTTTTCCATATACTCTTTAATAATATCATACTCATTATCGGTCATTAAAACATTTTCTGAATCATTATAATAGGCTTTATTTGATTCATCCAACATAGTAGACAATTGTTTTTCTGATAACATTTTCAAAGCATCAATACCATCTTTTTTAAATTCATCTATATGTTCTTTATAACCTTTTTTATCCTTTTTAACTTTCATAGTTTTATTTTTACTTGTTTTTTTAACTTCTTCTTCAGATTTGTCATTTTTTTCCTCCTCTATTTTTTCTCCATCTTTAGTTTCTAATAATTCAACAGATTTATATCCTTCTCTCTGTTTTGGTTCTTTATATTTCATTCCTAAGAATTCAAAAATTGATTCTTCTGTAGGAAAATCTATATCAACGGCTTCACCTTTTTTTCCTGCCGTCATTTTAAATAATCCATGTTCATTTAATGTTAATCCCACATCTAATGCTCTTTGTCTCATAACAATATTAAATGCTTTTGAACCGGTGAAATATAATGTAGCAAATGAATATTCTTTTGGTGCTGTATATAGAAAATCTAATCGTCTAGGAATAGAACCAGGTATCTCTCCAATAGTTAAACTTTTAGTTTTACCCCTAGTTAATACTTCTGTTACAACCTTTTCTTTGATAAGTTTATCCAAAAAATCATTAAAAACACTGACATTATTTTGATCATTGGTTATAATAACATCAATATCTCCTGATGTTTTTGCTCCTCTTCTGTAACTACCTACAATTTGATATTTACTACCTTCGGATGCGACTTCTTTGAATATTTTATCAAATTCTTTATTAAAATCCTCGATTTCATCTCTAGGAATTCTTTTTTGTAAAGGTTCGAAATATTTTAATCCAATTTTCTGTGTATCATTTAATTTATTTTCATTTTCTCTCAACTCTGCTATTGTTGTAATACCACCTTCAATTAATTGTTTTGCTTTTTTTGGACCAATTCCGTAAATTTGCGTAAATAAATTCATTGGATTTTTTCTTTCTCTTTCAAGAACTCGTAATGTTCCTGTTTTTTGAAATTCTTCCAATTTTTCCATAATAGTTTTGCCAATAGCAGGTTTACCTTTTAATTCACTTACATTTGTAATTTCATCAGGATATCCCATAATAGTTTCTGAAGCTTTTTTATATGCTCGTGACTTAAATGGTTCACCTTGTCTCATCATAATATCAGCCAATTCTTCCATAATATCAATTAATTCTTTGTTCATTGATTTACCTTTTGGAGATGGCTTTATATCCATATCAATTGTTTCTTCTATTTTAATAGGTGATTTAGACCTACTTTTGGACTTACTTTTGGACTTTGATACAAGGTTAATAGGTGATTTCGACTTACTTTTGGACTTTGATACAAAATTAATAGGTGATTTCGACTTACTCTTTGATTTTGAAACTGTTTTTGACTTACTCTTTGATTTTGATTTAGAAATACTCTTTGATCTTGAAGGAAATTTATCTACCAATTTTAATTTTTTTGACATCTTTAGTGCCCTTTTTTTAGTGATCTTTTTTAAGCTAACTTTTGATTTACTTTTCGATTTACTTCTAGACCTACTACTTGTCTCACAATACCCATATGTCTTTAATGTCCCTCTATCTGTTACTGAAGTAGCACATATATTTCCCTTATCAGTCTCTAAACATTCATTATTATCTTTCCACTGAAATTTAAAAGGAAATATACACTCTCCTTCTTTTACTTTTTGGTTCTTCTCTTTTTTTCCAAACTTATTAACATTTGTTCCTCGCATATATAAAAAAATAAATATTTTATTCTAAAATATTAAATAAAATATTTTAATAGTTTATATGGAATCTTATATTCAAAATTATGGACAATATAATACTATTGTTGATGGTAATATTATTGATGAAACTAAATGGAATATGGTATATGATGGAGATGTTTTAGATTTAGAAGCAAGGCATAATGATGAAGCTATTTATATGAATTTAAATAACGATGAAATTATGAAACTATTAGAAGTTCCCGCCAATAAAAAAACTATTCATGAAAGATTAGAACTAGATTTACATAACAAAAAAGAAGATTTACAAATACAACCTATTATTATTGAAGAAGTTATTGTTGATAATACTAGTAAACCTAAATATAGTAGGAAAAAACATCATAAAAAACACAAAAAAAACAAGACAAAATCTAGTAAACCTTCTAAAAAACGAAGTTCTAGAGAAAAAAAAGAATCTAAGAAAATTACGCCAGATTATTTAAAAACAATTTATTAATATTTTTTTTTGAGAATCTCTCTTAAAATAAAATAATCCGTTTCTGAAAATGACCTTGTCTCTCTCCTATGTTTATAATCGTCTTTTTGATCTTTTTCCATTAAATTAATATAATAAGGAGAAGCATATATCAAATTATGCTTATCTACCTCATAAATAGACTCAATGTATATCTTTTTCTTGTATCTTTCTATTACTTCTTTCAAAAAATTTGTCATTTCTGTAAATCTATCTTCATTAAAACAAAATACTAATACATACGATTGACGCTTTAAATTTCTTACATTTCCTTCACATTCTGTAAATTGAAAATGTCTCTCACAAAAATTATTATCCGCCAGTTCTATCGTGCCATTCAGTAAGTTTGTTATGTTTTTTTGCTTTCTTAAATCAAAAGACATCTCTATTTCATAACCCATTATACACTACCTAAACATTTTATTTTTTATTATCCCCCTACATTATGTAGAGACAAATATTTCACTATTCTCTATCTACATAAATATTATTGTTGTTTTTTCATAAATATTATAAAGAGATAATTTATATGTCACAAAGTTTTCAGTGGAAATCACAAGGAGGAATAAATAGACGTCCTGTTGCTAATGTTGTTAGAAGCTCTAATACATTCGGAACTGTTTTAAATGCTCAAAGTCTAGGGCAAAAATATACTACTATGGTTACAGAATCTGATGTTAGAGCTGATGAAACATCAGCCATATATAATTTTGATGATAATGAAATTAATTTTAATAATGTTATTTGTTATTATCCATTTAATAACACAACTGAAATTAATAGCATTAACAATCAATCTTTAGCTAACAATTTACAAACACCAAAACCATTTACTTTAAACGCCGTTGTTCCATCTACATTGACATTAACCTCAATAAATTATACTTATAATGATTCAATTAAACAAAATGTTCTTCAATTTCCCACAACTGATAGTAAAGTATTGGCTACTACTTTCCCTATTAATAAAGATAATGCCTTCAATTCTACTTCTACTACAGATATTACTACTGCTTTTACAATTAGTTGTTTTGTTAATATCAAAAATTCTGATATTTCTACTACAGCTGGTCAAAGTAAACATTTCTGTTTATTTGCTATGGATGATTTAAATCAAACCGCTTTACAAAATTTTAGTTCAAGTGGAAGCACGGTAACTGGCACAAAGAATTTACTTTATTTATGGTATCCTAATAAAAATGGAAAGGCACAATTATTATATGGATATAAAAGTCAAAATGCGGCACAATCCTGGTCATACATTAACAAAGAATCACCCAATCAAATACCAACTGATAAATGGACACAAGTAATATTGGTTCTAGCAGGAATATCTATATATGTAATTGTAGATGGTATAGTGGTTATTACTTCTTCAGGTAGTGAAATTCAAGGTGCTAGTTCTGTTCCTGACCAACCATTTAATATAAATCTTGGTCCTTATTATTATGATTATGATACTGGTGATGCGGTTAATTCTGGTTCTACAAATACAGCTACACCACAATTATCAGATTGTAAATTAGCCAACTGGGCAGTTGATGAAGAGTTAGCTTCTGCTGCTGCTAATCCAGGACAGTATGGTCATCAATATACAGTTGATGAAGAACCCAATAAAGAAGGATTATTGTATTATTTATTATCAAAAGATTTATGTTCTTTCTCAACACCTACTCTTTTTAGATCGGCTTTAAATCTAGGTGGCGATTTACAATCTTATGGAAGTAATAATTTTTATGGAAAAAATAATTTTTATACTAAAGTATATTTTGCCGACGGTTTCATTACTGATGGGTCTAGCAGTGTCGTAGTTACTAACGAAACTGGAAATGTTTTTATAGACTCTAGCACTCCAGTAACGACACAAAAAAATTCTTCTCTAATAATTAACAATAGTAGTGAAACAGGTGGTAATGATTTTATGGCATCTATGTTAGTATATAATTATGTTACAGACATTAGTAATGTTCTAAAATCTGATCTTCCAAACTATACTGATAAATTACAATTCTCTATTAGTGGAGAGAATATTTCTGTTGGTCATGGTTTTGGAGATTCTAGTTTTAATGTATTTGGTGACTCTGTTATGGATGGAAGTTTAAGTCTCATTAATAATGGTGTTTTAAATGTTACAGGTCCCATAGAAGCTAACGGTGGCATTAATACAACTGTCATTAATTCTAATATTATAAATGTATTTGATAAATTAGATGTTTCTGGTATTAATTTTACTAATGGATATATTGGAATTAGTCAAGATACTACAACAGGTCCTATAAGAATCGGTAATGCTGCGGGTAATCAAAATCAAGGAAATTATAGTGTTGCTATTGGTAATAATGCGGGTAATCAAAATCAAGGAAACGAAACTATTGCTATAGGTCGAAATGCTGGTTTTACAGGTCAACTATCTAATGGTGTTGCTATGGGTAATGGTGCGTGTGAACAAGGTCAAGGAAGCGGTAGTGTTGCTATAGGTCAAAGTGCTTGTAATGCTGGTCAAGGATCTGAGAGTGTTGCTATAGGTTATAATACAGTATGTGCACATGATTATAGTGTTGCTCTTGGGAAAGAAGCTACGACTACAGCTAGTAATCAAATTGTATTGGGAACTGCGACTGAAACAGTCAAAATTCCTGGTCAATTAGATGTTGTTGGTGATATATCATCAGCTAACATCACAATTTATAATACCGGCTCGGATGCTGCCCAACAACCAACACTTATACTTCATCCGGCATCATCATTGGCAATTGGTTACTTGGCTTGCACTAGTAATAGATTGACACTTCAAACAGATAGTGGAGGATCTTCTCCAAATAATACTTTAAATTTGAATAATGGAAACGTCGGGATTGGAACACTTACTCCTATTACTACTTTGGAGGTTATTGGTGATATATCAGCAAATAGTTTCATAGGAAATGTAAATGGTAATGCTGCTACAGCAACCGCTCTTAAAACAGCCAGAACAATTGGTGGTGTTTCTTTTGACGGAACAGCAAATATTGATCTTCCTGGTGTAAATATTGCTGGCAATCAAAATACAATAGGTAATGCTGCTACAGCAACCGCTCTTGAAACAGCCAGAACAATTGGTGGTGTTTCTTTTAACGGAACAGCAAATATTGATCTTCCTGGTGTAAATATTGCTGGCAATCAAAATACAATAGGTAATGCTGCTACAGCAACCGCTATTGAAACAGCCAGAACAATTGGTGGTGTTTCTTTTAACGGAACAGCAAATATTGATCTTCCTGGTGTAAATACTGCTGGCAATCAAAATACATCAGGTAATGCTGCTACAGCAACCGCTCTTCAAACAGCCAGAACAATTGGTGGTGTTTCTTTTGATGGAACAGCAAATATTGATCTTCCTGGTGTAAATACTGCTGGCAATCAAAATACTACAGGTAGTGCCGACACAGTTACAAATTCAAACCAACCAGCAATTAATTCAGTGGGATCGAGTCTCGGTATTGGGACAACTAGTCCTACTTCTAATTTAGATGTTGTTGGTACAGGTAATTTCACAGGTAATCTAACTGTAAATAATCCTACCGGTAATAGTGCATTGATAGATGTTATAGGACCTGGAGGAGGGGGTTCATATGTTATGTACGGTTTAGATACGTTCACCGCACCGACTAGATCCGGTCCAGCAGTACAAATTCGTGCGACAGATTCAGACAGTTATGCAGCCAATTTATCTTTTTGGACAGCGGAGAATACTCCGACGGCTCCGTCAGGTACACCTCAACAATTTGCTGATGCAAAACAACGCATGACCATCACTACTTCTGGAAATGTCGGTATTGGAACAGATAGTCCTGCTACTACTTTGGAGGTTGTTGGTGATATATCAGCAACTAGTTTCATAGGAAATATAACAGGAAATATAACAGGTAATGCTGATACTGCTACAAAGATTAGCACTATTGCTAATAGTGACATTGTTCAATTAACTGAGATACAAACATTAACTAATAAAACTTTAACATCACCAACAATTACAGGAAATATAACAGGTGATACAGGTAGTTTTACTGGAGTGGTTTCTGCTGCTACTCCTGGTGCTGGTGCTCCTACTTCTAACTTAGCTACTATAGATTGGGTAAATAGTCATACAAGTGGAGGTGGAGGTGGATGGAATGTTAGCACGGGTCCAAATGAGATAACAGCCATAAGTGGTGCTTATAAGGTTATTATAGGAACCGGTTTTCAAGGTGGAGAGACATCACTCGTAGTAACCGGTATCACTGAATCTACTTCTTTCAACTCAACTTCAGATGTTAGATTAAAAGAAAATATTACTAATTTAGATAATAGTTTGGATAAAATATGTAATATTCGTGGTGTAAATTATAATTGGAAAAATGATGAAACAAAAACGAAAACGGCTGGTGTCATTGCTCAAGAAGTATTAGAACAAATTCCTGAAGCTGTGAATGATAATGATAGTGAAAAATTAAGTGTTAATTATAATTCCATCATTGCTCATTTAATTGAGTCGGTAAAAGAATTAAAGAGAGAAATTGACGAATTAAAGTCTAAATAAATAATTATTTTAAGTTTATTTAAAAATAATTATTTTTAATAATACACCCATCCTGTTAAAATATATTTATCATTGGATACTGGTACCTTTCCTCTATGAGGAAAAGTCCAAGATGCTGGAAAAATTAGTAATTTTCCACATTCAGGTTTAATTTGACGATTACCCCAAAATTCAGTTTCTCCTCCCTCGTCTACATTATTTAGATACCATAAATAAGTAAAAACTCGTTGACTTTTATTTTCCCATTTAATATGGGCGTCATCATGGTATATATATTTACCAGTATTTTTAATGTATCTTTGAATTTGAAATACAGAATAACTTACTGGTTTGTCTGAAAATAAGGTATAATCGTTAGTACCTTGACTATTACTAATTGGCTCGTTAATTTTTTTTACATATTTTTTAATATTATGTAATATTTCATAGTTTAAACATTTAACAATTTTAAACCATTTATTTTCTTTATTATTTTCATTTGGGATCATTAGATCTAAAGTATCTTTTACTTCTGTATCAACCCCTCCAAATGTTTGACCTTGATGTGTATTTTTATCTTCTTCAAAATATTGAATAATATTTTTACATAAAAGTGGTGATAATGAATTATTATTTATATAGATATAATCTTCCATATTTTAAATAATAACTAAATATTTAAATATTATTATTATTTTTATTTTTATATTATAAGAAATGTCTGGTTCTGGTTTTTCATATAAAGGTGTTGATATAGGAAATGTTGTAACTTCTAATGATCCTGCTAACTCTACCACATTTAGTGATTATAATTTACAATATACACCTACAAGCTATGATTATCAAAAACCGTTAGATTTTAATTTATCACAACAAGGTATTAGTTTACACAATGATTGTACGGCTGTCCAATCCACCATCACGACCGATGTTACTAATGCAGCAGCACCTGTATATGCTAAATCTGTGAGACTACTAATGAGGGGTGGGCAAGGAGGAAAAGGAGGACAGGCAGGAAATGCAAAAGCAAAAGCAAACCAAAGCTTTGGTGGCGGTGTTAGTGCTACTGGAAATGGAGGATCGGGAGGGGCTGGAGGTTGGGGTACTACATCTCTAACCCCATTAGCCATAGATACAGGATCTAAATATACCGTAACAATTGGAAAAATAGGTAATACAGGAGCTACAGGCCAAAGTAATAGTCAAAATGCGAACGGTACAACTACTAGTGGTGTGGGTGGTACTGGTGGTATTGGTAATTCAACTGTTATTGTATTTGCTGATTCTAACGGTACAACACAGACCAATGCTAGCGTGGATGGTGGAAAAGGGGGAGCTGGTGGGAATGAAGCTACAGCAAAAACAAATGGATTAAATGGTAAGGTTAATAGTACTCAAGGAAACACAGGTACGCAACCAAATTACACAAGCACAGGAGCTTCTGTCGGGAATTCATATCCAGATATAGCTCCAGCCCAAAGCGATGGTTTTGTTCAAATAGTATGGTTATATGATTAATTTAAGGTTAATAAATCCAACTAATAAATATCTCTTTCCTTTTGTAATAGGAATACCAGAATGAGTAATTAAACTAGAATGTATAAATAAATCTCCTTGCATATTTTTAGTTATTATTCCATCTTCAAATTCAGTTCCACCACCTTCAAAGTCGTTAGGATTAGTTAATAAAATATTAAAGCTTATAAAAGAACCATCTTTATGGGGTTCTAAAAAATTTTGTTTGTTATGTTCATACTTAACAATAAATAAATCTTGAATATCTAATCCCATCTCATTCGGGATTTGGTATGACTCTTTAATAAAATTACAAATATTAATACTAGATTGAAAAATAAATGTAGAAATTGAATTTATTAAATTAACAGGGATATCTGTAGTTGGATAATTTATATGTCTTTTTGTAGTCCAACCACCGTTGTTAGAAGCATATTTTTCGGATTCATAAATAATCCAATTACATATATCTGAATTATAAAATCTATTATAAGTAAATCTTTGGAAAAAACGATTATATTTTATAGTATTTTCTTTTATATAATTTATATCGTTAATTATAGTTCCATATTTATTAATTAATTTATCATTTTTAATATTTAAATCAATATTTTTATCTGCGATAATATGACATGTGAGAGAATTATCAATCCATTTATTAAATTTTTTAAAAGCATTGGGATTATTATTATATAAAATATCTTCCATAGTATCAAAATTTAATTCTTGTTCTGAAATTGGAATATTCTTTATATCATCGGTATTTTTATTAATTAAAAAAATATTATTTTCTTTATAATCAGATTGATAATTATAATTATCATAATATTGTATATTAATAGGTTGGGTTTTCCAAATATTAAAGGCAATAATTATTCGTTCTTCAGTTAAGTCGTAATTATCAGTTAAAATAGCAGTTCCGTGAAAAAAAGAAGGATTAAATGTTATATGTTTATTAATATTAGGAAAGGAAAAAGAAAAATTATTGTCAGTATGAAATTCTTTGTAAATAAATTTATCCATATCAATATTACTCACTACTGTTGGAGTGTTTGTTTTATTAAAGTAAGAAACACATGATAACAATGGGTAATTATAAATAGATTTTTCTATTTTTTCATGTTCATCACAATCTACATGTAAACAGGGTGTTTCAAATTTATTTTTAAACCAGAATTCTACAAAATAATTGTTGTCAGTTAAATTTAAGTTTTTTGTATGAATTTTAGATAAATCATATACATATTTTTCTAATATATCGAAATTTGTTTTTTTAGTATTTAATAATCTGGTTCCTGTAAAATTTTTTTCTATAATCAAATTATTTATTTTTTCTTTGATTAAATTATTATATTCTGGTGTATTGTTTGTATTCCATACTTGTAATTCCATAATTCTATAAGATAAATTTTATTTAAATAATAATAAAGTTGAAGTTTAATATTTAGTTAACACTTATTTAAATATTAAATGGAACCTCCAACCTACTTAGCAAAACTAAATCCTCATGAAAGAGACAGTCGTATTGTCTTTGACGAGGGTCCTCATATTTACTACATTGATGGTTCTTCTGATGGCTATATGTCTGTAACGACTTTTAATCACGCTCACTTTGAGAAATTCGACAGTGACGCGATTATTGTGAATATGATGAAATCTAAGAAATGGCCTCAGAGCAAATATTATGGACAAACAGCTGACGAAATTAAGGCTGGATGGGATAAAAATTGTAATGAAGCAGCGGAAGCGGGAACCAAAATGCACTACGATATTGAATGCTATTACAATGAATGTCCAAATGATAATGATTCTATTGAATATCAATATTTCAATAATTTCTTGGCGGCTTATCCAGAATTAAAGCCTTATAGAACAGAATGGACTGTATTTCACGAAGAGCTTAAATTGGCCGGTTCTATTGATATGGTTTTTAAGGATGACGATGGAAATTTATTAATCTATGATTGGAAACGATGTAAAGAAATAGTGAAAACAAATGCTTTTGGTAAATGGGGAAACAAAGAATGTATAGAACATCTACCAGATACAAACTACTGGCATTATTGCTTACAATTAAATACATACAAGGCAATATTAGAGGAAAAGTATGGTGAGAAAGTGAAAGACTTATATTTAGTATGTTTACATCCAGATAACAAGAATAAAAATTATCAACGAATAAAGGTATCAGATTTACAAGAAGAAGTGAAAGACCTATTTAATTTAAGAAAAAAACAAATTGCGAACAATGCTTAAAAATAATTCCTGATAATCATATAATATGTTTTTCAAAAGTCCACAATTTGTAAAAGGTGTTAAGATATTTGGTTATGGATTAGCATCTTTTTTTCTATATAGCTTAACAAGTAAAATATATTTAGAATATACAAAAAAAAAGATTACCAACGAAGATGATGAAATTAAAGAAATACCATATACTTATAAATATTATGAAGAATTTGAGAAATTTCCAGTTATTGAGTTAAGTAAAGAACGCATAAAATCGCTTTTAAATAATGTTTTATTTGAAGCTACACCAAAAGGAAATGTTATAATGTATTATGATTACGATAAAGAATCGTTTAATTATTATTGTGATGTGAAAGATATATCGTATTTATATTTGGAAACAGTAGTTAGAAAATATGCTATTAATTTTAATTGTAAGAAATTAGTGGTGAATATTCAAAAGGAGATAGAAAATGCTACAAATAAATTGAAAGACTCTGAAGTAAAGGATAAAGATGTGGTTAAGAAAGATACTGGTATATTTGCATCCTTTAAATCTTACAATCGAAAGGGAACTGGAGGTAGTAAGAATCCAAAAAAGAAATATATTGTTTGTGAGTTCGCAAATAGATATTCTTATTGTGGTAAAGTAAGTGAATATAAATTTCTGAAAAAGGATGATTATAAGGTTGAAAAACCTCAAGAGAAGATGGATTATAAAACATTTAAGAAATTAATGGATAAAAAAAATAACTTATAAAAAAAACTAAAGATAGAATATATATGAATGAATTATTAGATGTTCCTAATCCTGATGAAAAAATAAAAGAAGTGTTAAAACAAGCAATAAAAAATAGAGAAAATAGGATTAAAAAAATAAATTCACAAATAGATAGTATTAAAAAACAAGATGCTGATGGTAATATATTTGTTCCATTAAAACAAGATCCTGAATTTAATGTTAAGTATGTTGGAACAGCAATTATCACTATCATAGGAGATGTTTTATATGGTTTTGGGAAAGGGGTAGAGTTGATGAAAGAAGGTATAGATAAACAGACCGGTGGACAATCTACAACAGGTGATAAAAAAGAAATATCAAAGGAAAATGTAAAAAATAATACAAATAAATTATCCCAGGTAATTGATAAGGCAAAAAACAAAGCAAATTATCAATCTTTAGGGGTAGATGCTAACGACACATTAAATAAAAGTTATACTGAAGCTCAAAGGTTAGGAAAAACAGCATTTAAGACTGGATTGAAATGGACTGAAGAGTTTATTAATATGATGATAGATTTATCATTAGAAATGACAGGAGAATCTAAAATAGGGGATACTCCTTGGCAAGAATTAAGTCCTCAGTTAAATAAGAAATTAGTTTTAATAGCAGGACTATTAAAAGAATTATCTGAAAATCCTGCCACGCGTGAAGCAGTAAAAGAGATTGCGCAAGCAATAGCTGTTACTATGATAGAAATTATGAAAGAAATTAGACCAGAATTAGACAAGGTTACTGATCAGGCATTAGTTATGTTGGATGATGTAAGTGAGAAAGCAATTAGAGGAGCAGCTAAAACAGGTTTATCTGTAATTCAAGCGTTTGTAGCTGAAGTTCCATTTTGGGGAGGCATTGTAGATTTTATAATAGCCATTGGTAAAGGGTTTAATGCTGTAATGGAAACATATAAAGTGTTTGTTACTAAGTCATCGCCTATGATGGTAGATACAGCAAAAGGATATGTTAAAACAGAAGATACAATAGAGAAAGGAAAAGATCGAATTACGACTGCTTATGATAAAGCAGCGGATACTTTAAAAGAAGCAAAAGATGTGGAGAAAAATATAGGAGGTGAGGTTAGTAAGGTGGATAGTATTGAAAATAATAAAACTCCGATGAAAGGAGGTATGTTTAGTCCTGACAAGAAACTAAAAAATAAAATATTAAAAGGTGGAAAAAGACTAAAAAGAACAATGAAATTATTTCAGGATACAGTTCCTAGAGTAAGATATAGTCATAAAAATAGAATACATAAAAACGATAAAAGTCGTAGAAATAAACGAAAACATAAAAGTCGCAGATTATAATAGTGCCTTTTTTTTAGTTCCTTTTATTCAGTAGATTTTGTTTTGTTTTCTTTCCACTTGATAAATCCTATGCTTTTTCTCAAATTAAATGACGATTCTAAATGATCACGCGCTATTTCTAATGTCTTTGATTCTTCATCTGTTAAAGAATTAAGATATTCCTTTTCCTCTTCTGATAGTGTTACTTTTGAGTCCATCTTATATTATATTGAATTAATTATGTTATGTTTAAATTAATTCAATTTTTTTAGTATTGTATCATACATATTAAATTACCACTCATTTTTACATTTGTTTTCTGAAGTATTTTTGTTACACTTGTATCTATAGTGTATCCGTTATTCACTAAAAATTCAAATAATTCCGGTAATTGATCTATACACATTAATTGATTTGTATCGTTTAACTGTGTAACCCCTATCACACAATTTGGTTTTCGACATATATTTGTATTCGCTTCAAATGGGGATAATTTATTAAGAGTTACTCTTTTTGTTATTTGCTGTAAAGGTCCAGTTGCTGATTGATTAAGTATTAAAATATTTGTATATTCTTGAACTATAGAGTCGTAATATGGTATACTTTTTAAAGAATATAAAATCATTTAATATATCATTAGCAAAAAAATTGAAGTTTTTAATTTAAATTAATTGATTAATAATACAATACTTATTATGTCAACTGAAAGTCAAATATTCCGATTTAAATTCTCTGACGAGTTTATTGGACAACTTACTCCGTTTGCCAAATTACATCAACACTCTGATAGAAATACATATAAAGAAGAATGGAAAAGATGGGTAGAAAATAATGATGAAATTATTTTAAACGAAACAAATCGATTAATAGAACTCGGTTATAATGGTAATATTACAGATAAAATGTATAAGAGTGGTAGATATTATTTTCGTAATAAAAAGGAACAACAACCAAGAAAGAGAAGACAATATGTTTCGATAGAGCATGAAGTTATTGAGATTATGGATACTCATATTAATAGTAATCTTGACACTAAACCGTCTGTTTCTTATGGACATTTCTCTGAGTCTTATTCTACTCAATTAGATGAAGAAATGACTAGATTATTAGATGAAGGTTTGACTAGAGATACAATTAAAGATAAATTTAAAAAAACATTCAAAAATAGATACTTCCTACTAACAAAAGCTTAAAAATATTAATTAGAATATATTAATGACAGATTTTGTAGAAAATTCTTTTTCTCTCAATAATCATATTTCTATTTCAAATAAGATTAAAAATATTCCTTATTTTTTTATTTATTTTAACTCAGTTAATAGTTATAAAAATTTAAATAAGAATTATAAAATACTACCAGAATCAAAAAGTAATGTCATACAGAGAGAAATTAAGTATAAAATTGTTACTCATATTAATAATAATTGTAACACATTCTATTTCAATCAGAATAATTTTTTAAAATCTCTCTACCATTTATGTTTTTCTTTAAACATTCTTCACAATAATAATATTTCTTTTATGCTTCATGATAATCCGTTTGTTTATTCTCAGAATAACCTACCATTATTAATGGATTTTTCATATTCTTTTAATTTATCTTCGATTAATTTCAACAATATTAAAATGTTTTTCTCTCCTTCTCTTCTTAACAATAAGTATATTCCTTTTGATGTTTTTATAATAACATATTTAATAAACAACTCAATCAAAACATTTAATAATGATTGTGCTGAAGCTATAATAGAATTATATTCGTCTTGTAGAGAGAAATTAAAGAAAGAAAGATTGTTGTCTATAATTAAATATTTCATTAATTATGAACCTAAACAGATTATCAAATATTTATTTCAGTTTAAATTATCATGGAGTTATTATTCGTTTTGTTATTATTTCATTTGTAATCATTCAGATTTATTATCACGCAATACATTGTTGGTTCCATTCTATATTTATATTAATTCTGACTTCAAAGAGAGAAATAATCATTTAATTAATGATATTCATAATCAATTATTCGATATTAAATAAGTAATAAAATATATAATTATTTATTTAATGTTTTTTCTTGTGAGACTTTCTCTTGGCAGACTTTCTCTTGGCAGTCTTTTTCTTGCTGCTCTTTTTCTTGCTGCTCTTTCTCTTAGCAGTCTTTTTCTTGGTAGTCTTGCTATGTTTAACAGCAACATCACCACTCTTTTTATATGTTTTTCCTGCCGCCTTTAAAACATCCTTTAACATAACAGTTTTTCCTTTTGCCTCAGCCTTCATTTTGACCATAGTCTTTTTAACGTGTTCTCTCCATGCGTTTGCCATTATATATTCATTCTATATTATAAAAAATTGAAATTATTATATTATCATTATTAATATTAATCAATAATGTCTAAACTTGCTTTAACGCGCTATCTCTATATTTATGATGAAGTTGGATTCTCCTTTATCACAGCATTACTTAAAAAACAATCTATAAATGAGTGTTATTTTTGGATATCTGAATTGTTCTTGTCTGGATATGAAAAAGAAAGCTGGGAATTAATTTGGTTTATTTATTATGACTTTTATTATATTAATAATCCTCAATTTATTCCCTTTATTCTTAAAAAACATAATAACGGGGAAGGAAATCTTAAAGATTTAATGACTGTAATTAAAAATTTATTCAAGTTTCCAACATCATCACAAGTATTTGTTACAAGACAATATAATATGAATATTAAAGAAATAACATCTATGTTTAGAGGTAAAAAACCTGCGTGGTTAGTTAATTCTATACCTACAAAATATCATGCTTTATTTCGATATATTGATAAAAAATTATATCATTTTGCTGTTGTATCCTTACCCGACACAATAGATTCGGAATTGTTTGATTCCCTTCGGATATATTTTAACTTAGGAGAAGAACAACTTAATGATATTAAAACAAAATTCAATAATAGCTACAATAACGACATACATAAATTATGGTCTATTATTTGTTTGTTAATATTTAATCCAAAATATACAGATTCCAAAAAGAAAATGTTTCTTGGATTGAGTGATGATGATTATCAAAATGTTTTAAAAATTCATAATGAACCTATCCCATTAAATAAACATGGAGAAATACAAGCTAGAAAAACTCTAATACATAAATGTTTATATTCTATTACTCCATTGTCTTCTTCATTTAATTTAATGAGAGACGAAGAAGATAGTATTAGCAAGTGTTACTGGTATCATTGGGAATATTATGCTTATAACTCTCCTATATGGAAAAATCGATTTGATAAGTATGATGTTGTAGTTGATGATGAAAATAAAAAAATAGTATTTAATGACGATGACGAAATAGAGGAATTTTATGAACAATATGGTTACGAACCAGATGAACAATCATGTGAAATACAAAATAAATTATTTGGATTGTTACCTGATAATAATTGGAAAAAATGGATTCAAGAAATATTTCCAGATGATCCTATTTACGAATTTAAAGATGATTTTAAATTTAATTATTAAAAAAATTGAAGATAACTTATAATATATTTTTATTACATATTATAAGAACAATGGTCAAGAACGCAAAAGGTGGTAACAAATCTAAGAAAATGGGACGCAAGTTCCTTACAGCTCCAATTAATAAAAAAATTCGATTAGCACAAGAAGAAGGAGAAATATATGCTGTTGTTACCAAAAATCTAGGTAATGGTATGTTTTATGCTAATGATATAGATGGTCGTGAACTATTATGTATTATGAGACAAAAATTTAAGGGTAGAGGTAAGCGTGATAATACTGTTAGTCCAGGAGGATGGGTATTGGTAGGTGTTAGAGAATTTGAATCTTGCGCCAAACCCAAACATGACTTACTTGAGGTATATACGGACTCAGAAAAACAAAAATTAAAGACTTCAGGCAATCCAATATTTTCAAAATTAAAAAGTGAATATGATAAAGGAGATACTGTTGAAGAAGAGGGTGGAATTTCATTTGAACATGATGATACAGATAGGTTTCAAGATTTACTTGAAGAAGTTAACGAAACTACCACACCCACAACTATATCTGGTCCTGTTATTATGGATGATGAAGGCGAGGAAGTAGACTTTGATGATATTTAATTCCCAGAAATATCTCGCAGACTATTTCTAATTGCTCGATCCAATTCATATTCGGGACTTCTATAAATATTATCTATATATGAATGTGGTATTGTATTAAAAAGTTGTTGTCTTCCGAAAGGATGAATTAAATTATTTAAAGCATTTAATGATTCTAAAAAATGAACTCTTGATGTATGTATAGGAATATTTTCCACATCATCTGAGTTATCATTTTTTATTTCTTTTGAATCTAATTTAAAACGACATATTGGACATTCTGGACATTGTGTTTCTAACCATATTTCTATTGCGTTGGAAACATACCCATGCTTACATGGTAATAGTGTTATCTCATCACCTTCTTTAAATTCGTCTTGTGTTATTGGACATTTATCATTTACACATATATCACTATCATATTGGATTTTTTTTAATTCTTTTTTCCCTTCATCAGAAATCACATTTTTATATGCGTTTTCTTCATGTAAAGAAGTATTTAAAATATCATTATTATCTTGATTATTTAATAAAAAGTTTCCGAATAAATGTCTTTGTTGTGATAATTCCAAATCTCTCAATGCTGCGGCATATCTTGTAGGATTATTATTATTAATATCATTTAAACTCATATCAAATAATGTGTTTAAAATATTTAAATTTTCCATTATATAAATCGTTTATTATTTTTTAAATCATTTTTTTAAATTAACTCTCCAATCTCGTTATATCTTTCTTTTTCTAACATTTTTACTAACATATTCCATGGAGTCAACTCCTTTAATGCTGTCATTCCCGCTTCTACAAATGAATTTAACAACATTGGGCTATAACCTGATAACATTGTTACATTGTCTTGATAAGACAATTCAGGAAATCCATCGGTGCTTCTAAGATTCCAAAATAAAATATGCGGAACTTTATAACCTTTTCCACATACTCTCACACCTGCTTCATGAAATTTATCTGATAGAATCTGTCTTACTGAAGAATTAAACGGAGAAGATTTTGTATGTGCTGAATCAAACTGCATATCAGACAATACAGTTAAAACGATATTCTCAACATCTTCAGCAGGAATTTTATTTTTTATAATCACATCAAGAATCATATCCATAGCTTTGTGAAAGTTAGTGTTCATTCCCCACCCAGCATCTCTTACTTTTACAACTTCATCTACAAAATCTTTACATTCTTCCAAGTTTACCCATTCTGGTTTAGAATTAAATGTCATTACTCTCTTGCCTAGTTTTGATTTTTCGCTTATACGAATTCCTAGACCCATCGCACTGTAAAGAGGATTTCCATTCTCACATTCCATTGACCCTGATGTATCTACCATAGCAATCATATTATCTAGACTCTTTGTATCTTTGCCGTTATTTTTCCAAGCTTCATTAATAATAAATCTTTCATCAGGATTCTCTACACTAAGAGCCTGTTTAATAAAATCAATCATACTAGTTTTTCTCCCTTTTACTTCGCTTTTTCCATCCTTTACATCTTGAATATATTTTAACATATTTTCTTTACAATTAATTCTATCAAAAGATTCCTTATTTTTATTATTTAAAAAGGCTCCTTTTTGTTTCATCATCGTAATACTCGTAACCTTATCAAAATTAATACTTTTCCAAGAGGAGCTACATTGTTTAATTTGTGTAGTATCAATGTATTTATTTATTGAGCTTACCAATTTTCTATAATGTGTTTTAGCCTTTCTCACAGCACTATCACACCATCCATGTTCACTTGAACCATACTCCTCAAAATAATCCTTTGCCAGTTCTTTATTAATCCATCCAAATTTGGAACTCTTTTCACGAGGAATCCATTTAGCTACCAATGAACATTCTTTTTTTAATATCATATTAGCATTGTCAAGTCGTAACTGACTATTAACTAATTTCATTATTTGGACTGGTGCTACTTCTGTTTCCGATAATTCATTTAAAAAATATTTTACATCTTTCCATGACCCAAGTGGTTTTTCGTTACTCTCTAAACCAACAAAGATTTTCAATACATTTACTGCTAATGTCTTGTCATATTTATATAACTCTCTTAAGATGATGTGTGGGATATTATATTCTCCTTTACCATTTTCAATATCTCTTGTATGTGCTAACAATTTTAATAACATTCTTTTATCTTCTACATCTCCTCTTTTAAAACATTCCATAAATTTATTAGCTAGTTCATTTTTTCTATTCTCGTCTGAACTCCTTACTAATTGAAATGATATTTGCAGTATCTCTTCTTGTTGGATATTACTCCAGTTATATTCAATATGATTATTCTCTCCATATTGAATATTCGTTTGCGTGTCTAATGCTGATACTAGTGCTGCCATGGTAATATATATTTTGAACATATCTTTAAATACATTCCTTATATGATTATTTAGCTTTTCGTCTTTTCGTTTTTGACTGTAATACATTAAATCTTACCCTTTTTGTATTGTTATTATTGCTTTTTTTTTCTTCTTCCATTAAAATTATATACAAATTATTCACATCTTGTAGACAATTTACAGTCGATGATAACTCATAGTCATCTAAGTATTTTAATTTTGTCATAAAATCATAATTATCTGAATTATATAAGAAATTTTTCAATTCTTTATTTTCAATAGTTAAATTATATACAAGAATGCTCATTAATGTGTATTTCTTGTTATCATTCTTTTGAGATTCTTTAATTAATCTTAAAAAGTCCTCTTTTTTTAACATATTATCTTCAAATAATTCTACTTTCCTTTCTTTTATTTTTTCTAGTTCCTTTTCCTTATTGATATACAGTATATTTGTCTTGATACTTTTATTACTTTCTGGATAAAACATTGTATAGTATTTTTCTTCGTCTTCGTAAGATTCTATCCAACTAGTATCTAATAAATCTATTTCTTCCATTATTAAATTTAAATATTATTACCTTTTAAATTTAACTAATCATCTTCTAAATATTCATCACTTTCTTCTTCTTCTTCTTCTTCTTCGTCCATTTCAAATTGTTTTGCGTATTCTTCATACTCTAATCTATCTAATTCCGCTTTGGCAAATCCATCTAATTCTCCCGTTTCATAATAATATTGTTCTGATTCTAATCTTCGCTTCTCGTAATTTTCTTCTATACACTGACACCATCTTTGAAACATTTTTTCATTTTCTTCATCATCCATTGCCTTTAATTGCTGTTGTGTAAATGTATCATTCCAACTTTTATACCAATTAGTTCCATCCCTACTATATTCTGTTCCAGAATGTGGAATTACTATTGTTGATACTTTTTTCTGTGAAATCATATTAAAATAACTATCCCATTTTTTATTTGGTTTTTTTTGTCTCATCATAATAGGTCCAGTCCATTGAGCACCTCTCCAATAGTCTGGATCATTTGGATTAATAATAAATCTACTATCTACTTCTGATTCATTCTGTTTTTCAATTGCCTTTAACCATTTTGACTCTTTTTTTTGTTTTCCTTCATCTTCCTTGGCACATTCAGTTGGTTTTAATAAATCTGGAAAATCTTCTTCGGTTGTGTTAAATTCCTTTTCTTTTTTTTCTTTGAACAAATTTCTATCATCTCTTGGTCTATCATCTCTTGGTCTATCATCTCTTCGTCTATCATCTCTTCGTCTATCATCTCTTCTTCTATCGTTTCTTGATCTATCATCTCTTCGTCTATCATCTCTTCTACTATTTGATGATGTAAATGTATTCCCTTTTAAACTATCAAATCTACTCATTGTATGTGTTGTTTTCTCTTTGTTACTAGAACTATATATTCAAATCGTATTTTGTGTTCATATTGTTTAGTTTATAATATATTAAGTATTAAAAATATCATTTAAATAATACCTATTATATTAATATGTGTATGGGTGGTATACACATGTTTCCTAACAGCTATTTATCGATTTCTATTATATTTTTAATTAGTAAATAATATATATATATTACAGGAAACAGCAACTTTATAATTATATTAATATAAAAAAGAATTGACTTGTTATATTGTTTTTTAATTAAAACAAATATTAATGTCAATTAACACTACAAGTTCACAATGTATAATAGATGATGTTGAAATTATTTCTCCATCTATTTGTATTCCTCGGGTATTCGCACATATATCTACACAAACCATTTCTGATATCTTTCAAAAAAAAATAAAAATTGGCCTTATTAAAAAAATAGATTCCATTCCTTGTGGAGGAGATGGTAAATTTAAAAAAATATTTATTCATTTTGATTTCTGGTATAATGATGAAAAAATATCACAAATTAAAAATAAATTCTTAAACGGAGATGTTATTAAAGTTGTGTATGATAATCCATGGTTTTGGAAATGTTCTCTAAGTAGAACAAATTAAAAAAAATGTTTATATTAAAAATTTTTTTTAATATAAATATTTCATTATATATTAATTATGCTTATTGGGTCTTTAGATATATATCAAAAAAATAATAAATACTACATTGATAATGTAAATCAAGACGATATTTTTTTAATGTTAATTGATTCCTTTCAATTAGATGGAAATGATTTTTCAACAATTTTCTCTCTATCATCTTTAAAAGAACATATGAACCAAACCATCTTTAATAATGTAACTACTAACAACTTATTAAGATCACTATACCAACAACTAGATTTCTTTAGAGAGAGAAATTATAGTATATCTTTTATGGATGTTTCTGATATTATGGTACTTAATAATGACAAATTTCTTTTCTGTAATACAGACAAATTGTTAGAGATTAAAAATGGAAAAATTCTAATTACACAAATATATGATAAATCAAATATATTTTTACCTCCTGAATTTATTACCAATGATACTATACCATTCTCTATAGATTATTCATCATTTTATTATAGTTTAGGTATTATGGTTCTCCATTGTTTACAACAAAAAGATAAGAGACTTTATTCCTTTGAAGAAATATTAGACTACTACAAAGAATATAACTTTTATTTTACAATTTCTCAATGTTTGAATATTAATCCATCTAAAAGGAAATTTATCATTTTTTAATTTCTAATGTTAATTTATATGTCAATTGCTACTCTTAAAAAAAAATCCCGTAATAATAGAAGATTTGCTCCCATTTCTGGTAGAGGAGAGAATGGTTTCTCACTAGTAGGAGGAACTAGAAATCATGGAGGTATTGGTCAATTTAGAATGATATCTAATACTACCAGAACACCTTATAAAGGAACAGAAGCTGTTGGAAACGGTGGTAATAATGGTAAATATTATAAAACTAAAACTCAAGGAGGTGGTTTAAACTCCGGTAGTTGTTGTACAAATGATAATACTATTATCAAAAAGGCATCTATGAATACGGCTGGTATGATTGATACAAAATATAAGTGGACCAAAGGAACATATCCTAACTATTGGGTCCAACCCGATGATAATAGTTACCAAATTAGTGGTGACCAGGCAACTTATATTAAGAATTTAACACATGCTTTCGGTTCGTGTGTTTTTCAAAATGTTCAAAATAATGGCCAATGTGGAAGTACTGTAGATTCAGCAAATTCTGGCTATGTTTATAACTGTAATGGTAATAGAAATGCTTGTTCTTATTATATTGGAACTAAAAAATATATTAAAATGCCTTATGCTAAAAATTTAAATCAACCTGCTGTTAGTTATGGTCAATATATTAGTAGTGGTGGTGTAGCAAAGAAAAACTGTTTACCTACACCTTCTTCTAGTAAAGCTTTCCCAGTAAGAGTTAATAATTCTTCATCCTCGCTGGGAAATAATATAATATCGACTGGAAAGGCAGGCGCAGGATGTAATATTAATCCTCTTACTTGGCAAGAAGCTCAACAGTGGGGATTTCTTCCTCAAACATGGTATCCTGGTAATCCTGCTGAAGGAACAACTGTTAATTATCCTAATTACGATAATTTAGTACAAAGAAGTTCCAATTATCGTGTTAATCCTCCTTCTGGTTATCCACAAGTAATTCCCAATACATAAATCTCAATAAATATATAATTATTTTAAATATATATTTTTTATTTCTATATTGTATAATGTCTACATTTGAATATATATTAGCCCATACTGATGCTTCTACTTATAATGGTGAAACTACAATCTTAGTTAAAAACAATAGCAACCCAAACCCAAACTTTGACGCTATTGGTCCGAATGCTTTTGAAGGATTGATTACTACAGGCAGTGTATCGCTTGAATTTGAGTCAGGTAGCATCTGTAAGTACATCAATAACAACGCATTTAAGAATTGTCCTGGACTTACAAGTGTTACTTTCCCTCCTAGTTTACAAGATATTAATGCGCAAGCTTTTCGTTTAGATGCCGCACCAACAACAGGCCAAGGTTTATCTAGTGTAACCTTTACCGATATAGCTAATTCTGGATTACTTATCATTAGGGCTGGAGCATTCTATCTTCAATCTCATTTAACATCCATAACACTTCCAAAGAGTCTAACCAATATTGTAAATCAAGCTTTTTTTAAGTGCGGTCTTCAAACTTTAACAATCGAACCAAGTGACACTACTGGTTCATCATTAGTTGGTATTGAACCTCAAGCTTTTCAAGATAATAATGGAATGACAGTAAATATAAATAGAGTTACTGCTACTACAATTGGTGCTACTCATCCATCACAAAGCACATCTTTCTTTGGAGCAGAAAATGTAATAACAGTCAATTATCCTAATACATTTAATTATAAAGCCGGTGGAGGTAATGCTACTCCATCATCTGATTATAATGGTGAAAATACAATATTAATTGTAAATTGGACTAATTCATCTGGGGATGTTGCTATTCCTGCTAACGCATTTGAAGGATTGATAAGTCCTTCGGGTCCTCATCCACCTGTAGGCAGTGTATCACTTGTATTTGAGAATGCTTCACAGCCTGCTAGCAATACTGTATTAATTAATGACAAAGCATTTAATAACTGTCCTTCACTTACAAGTGTTACTTTCCCTATTAGTTTAACTGGTATTGGTAATAATGCTTTCACCTTCTCCCAATCTTTCCTCCCTATAGGAGGAGGAGGTTTAACTAGTGTAATCTTTACAAATATATCTAATTCAGGATTACTTAGTATTGCTAATGCTGCCTTCCAATATCAATCTAATTTAACATCCATCACACTTCCAAAGAGTCTAAAAGCTATTAAACAAACTGCTTTTGACAGCACTGGTCTTAAAACTTTAACCATCGAACCAAGTGGATCTGGTTCATCATTGGTAAAAGCAGATATTTACACTGATGCTTTTTCGAATATTAATGAGATGACTGTTAATATAAATAAAGCTACAGCTAACACACTTGACATCACTCTTCCGTCTAAAACCACATCTTTCTTTGGGGCAAACGGTGTAACAACAGTCAATTATCCTAATACATATGAATATACTTCTGGGACCACTGATCCATCAACTGATTATAATGGCGAAAATACAATATTAGTTAAAAATAGTGGCAACCCGGTAATGGGTTCTGTCTACGGTGTGGGCCCAAATCAAATCAATGGCAGTTTTCAAGATAAAATTATTGCTTCCTATGCTCCTGTATCGCTTGAATTTGAGTCAGTTAGCACTATAACAGAGATTTACAACAAGACCTTTTTTAATTGTCCTGGACTTACAAGTGTTACTTTCCCTACTAGTTTAACCAAAATTGCTTATGATGTCTTTCAAACTTCCTTTAACCCTATTCCAAATTTCTCAGGAGGTTTAACTAGTGTAATCTTTACCGATATAGCTAATTCATCATTGACTGATATTTTTTCTTCTGCATTCCAATATCAATCTAATTTAAAATCCATCAAACTTCCAAAGAGTTTACAAACTATTGGACAAAGTGCTTTCGGAGGTACAGGACTTAAAACTTTAACCATCGAACCAAGTGGAAATCTTTCATCGTTGAATACTTCAACGAGTATTAATCCTACTGCTTTTTCTGGTGTTCCAGATAAGATGACTGTACATATATATAACGCTACTGCTAGTAATATCAATATTCCTGTTCCGTCAAACAGTACAACTTTCTATGGGGCAAACGAGGTAATCACAGTCAATTATCCTGATATATTTTTCCATATTGATGGGGTGACTGACTCATCGGATTATAATGGCGAAAGTTCACTTATGGTTAGTAATACTGCTGCTGGTAAGGTTTCTGCGAATTCTTATAATGGTAAAATGCTTTCTTCTTATCCTCCTGTATCGCTTGGATTTGACTCTCCTAGTTATACAACAACAATTGAAGATTCCGCATTTGCTAACACTCCTTCACTTAAAAGTATGTCAGTGCCTAATTCTTTGAAATCTATTGCGCCGAACGCTTTTTCAAGTAGTGGATTACAGTTTGTAACAATATCTAAAAATAATGGGTTAGGGGTAAAGGTTCAGCCTGGAAAACAAGTATCCTTTTATGGTGCCACTGTTGTTATGTCACTTCCAGCAGGTGAAATACTTGAAATATCTACTGACATTATATTTCCATATCCAAAAAATGAAAAAAATAAACGATTATTAGGAGTCAACCAAAAAATTTCTAGTGGTTTAGCTAGACCTAATTTTAAATTCCAAACGAATCAATTTAGTGCTGGTCGCTCTAGAACAGCACAATCGAAACAAAAGGCAAATGGTCCATATACTGTTATTTTTCCTATTCGCTAATTAATTCTCTAGGTTTCATTCCTCGATTGATAAAACGATTTCCTTGACTAATATGATTTGTAGTATAATCTCTAACTTTACATTTAGTTAGAGATCCAATATTATTACTATAAATGATATATTTTATATTTAATTTTTTCATAAAATCAGCACATCGAACACAGGGTGCTGAATCTTTATACTCACCCTCCCCCTTTTGTTGATGTCCCTTGTTTTTTCTTACAACATACAAGCTGACCTTCTCGTAAAAAGCACGGCCGCTTATTTCGTGCCGACGACAAACTCTTCTTCCTCAATATCCTGTCCAATCGCCTCATTACATCTATTTCAGCATGACACGAACAAGTATTAAATAGAAATCCATCGCTAGAATAACATCTATCAGAATTAAATCCTTTGGCTACAACTCTTCCTCCCATTACAGCTACACAACCATGATTTTGCTGCATAGTTGATTTATCGGCTTCCCTCAAAGCGATTTGGGCAAACTTCTCGTCACGGTTATTACAGTTATATCTCGTCATTTTAGTATTTGTTAATCGGTTCCTCAAAGTGGTGCAAATCAATTTTATTTTTAATAAAATAAAATTGAATCTATTTAAAAGATTATTATTATTATTACTATTATAATGATTCCTACCAGCGATTTCGTAACACTTCGTATTTATGTTTCCCAAGACAATGAAAGTCTAAGGAACTTTTATAGACACCGAATTGATGAGCATAACCAAAAGGTTTTTAATGATAAGTATGCTGATTCTGGTTTTGATTTAGGACTCCCCCAAGATTTTCTTGTAGATAAACCAATTGGATTTAAGGTCCCTTTAGCAGTACATTGTTCAATGTATAAGGAAGATGGAACTCCACAAGGATTTTCCCTATTGCCTCGGTCTAGTATTGTTAAGACCCCTCTTAGACTATCCAATTCAGTCGGGGTAATTGATAGAGGTTATCGCGGTCAAGTAACAGCAGTTGTTGATAATCTTAAATATAATTCAGAATCTAGATTACAATTAAATTCATTGGAGAGATATTTCCAAATTGTTCATCCTTCATATAATCCATTTAAGGTTGTTTTAGTAGATAATAAGGATGATCTTGGTTCCACATCAAGAGATGAAGGTGGTTTTGGTTCAACTGGTCGTTAAATAATTGATTTATAAATAATTTAAAAATTTTTTTATTTTAGTAATTTCTCTCTATACTATATAATGGCCTATACAAGAAGTATGCGTAAAAGAAGTCTTTCTAAAAGAAGATCTTATGCTCGTCGCGTAAGAAAATCTCCTTGCCGTGGTAAGGGTCCTGCTGCTTGCCGCGGACGTGCTGGTTGTAAATACACCAAGGGTAAAAAAAGAACTTTCTGCCGTAAAAGCAGAAACCATAAAAAGGGAATGAGAGGTGGAACCACCCATTACAATGGACGTTCTACTATGAATCCTAATACTCCTCTTAACCAAGCTCTTGATGCCGAATAAATATTTAGCATTATATGATAATATATAATTATTATATAATGAAAACAACATTTGATATTGATAAGTCAATGAATAATATTATTAATTATTATGATCAAAATATGGGCGGAACATTAGTATTATTATTGTCAGCAATAATAATATCTTATTTTTCAGACAAAGATTACATTAAAAGTGTAATTTCTCTCATCGTTGTATCCTTTGTAACTTGGCATGGTCATTTATCACTTCATAAATATCCGAATAATCCCATAAGTAAAATACATTCTTGGACACATCATTCTCCTTTTGGAAAAACTTTTTTGGGGAAGTTTTTAGAATATTCCATTATTGAAACATTCTTTTTTGGAGGAGGATTATTACTGTTATTCATTATGTGGTTTCACAGAGAATTTGGTTATTATATTCTTAACCCATATATCATTTTTTGGTGGACTTTATCTGTTCCTATAGTTCATGAATTATACTATCATCAAACTAAATCAGATAATATACACAATCTTCATCATAAAAATAATTTACATAATCTTGGTCCAGATATTTGGGATGTTGTTATGAGATCAAAAAATGATGGAGAGATAATAGAAGATGAAAATACAATATCTATTATTATGATTTTGTGGTGTTTATGTATTATTCCATTTATCCATTCTAAATATGATTTTATAAAAATATTATCAAATTAATTTTTAACACAAATAAACTTTTTAACCGCACTATTTCTTCGTAAAGCAATTAATAAATATATTACCAATATTTTTAACATTACTAACAATAAACATATCCATAACATTTCTAATGTTATTAATGCTCTATTATCTTTTGAATATTTATTACCGAATAAATTTATTGTATTATTGGCCATTAGATCTATCATACTATCATTACTTTCATTATTGCTATATTTATCTTCAATTAATGTTATCGCACAATCACCTAAAATATAATTACTAATTATTATCATAAATAACATTATTCCGATTATTGCTAAGGCAAAAATATTATACGAAAATAATACTACAATAGCAAATAATAATGGTAATATAGAATGTAATAATGATATCAATAATTTTACTAACTTCATCTTATACTATATAAAAATATTTTCTTATAAATAGTTTTATATATCTTTAAATTAATTTAGTGGAGACGTTAAATTGACTAATTAATATAGTACCTATAATTATAATGAATATTATATCAAGTTTTTTTAACAAAGGAGAAGAAAAAGACATTATTGGTGATATAGAATCAGGTAATCTTGATGATGACAGTTCTAATAGTTTGGACGATGATATGTCTACAGGTTCAAATGCTATACGACCTGTTAAACTTGTTAATAAACAACAATCATATGATAGAAATAGTAGTGATTCTGGCTCTGAAATTGATTCTTGTCAAGGAACGATGGATAGATTAAGGTTAGAGACACAGGCATACCGAACATTTAATACAAAAGGAAAATTAGTTAATTTAACACAAGATTTTTTTGATACAGAATGTGATGGTTCAGATTTGGAAGAAACAAAGAGAGAAAATAGAGAAAATAGAGTAAATAGAGCTACATATAATAATTATAATGAATTTCATAATAGCGGTAAATATAACAGATATGTTGAATCTGAATCTGATTCAGGAAATGAACAATATAAGAATGTTCCTTTATTAAAAACTATTTCTAGACATAATCACCATAATCAGAATGAACCTGTTAATATTACATTATCTAGATTAAAAGCCATATTATCTGAACTTACATGGAAAAAACATACTCTCGAGGATATTAAATTGTTTGTTGATAATAATTTTACTACTAATATGGTATCATTATCATCAACACATCTAGATATTATTGGAAGTTATTTAAATAGTCAAAAATTGATATATCTAGAATCAAGTCATTATACATCCAAATGGTTAAATATGTTAATGATTCCAACTATTATTATTTCTGCTGGAGCTTCAGTTATTAGCGGGACAGATGATATGATTCCAAACTCATCTCTTATTATATCGTCTATTACAGCTTTTAGTGCTTTTTTATTAGCTATTATTAATTATTTGAAGTTAGATGCTGCTTCTGAAGCACATAGAATATCTGCTCATCAATATGATAAATTACAAAATCATATTATGTTTTATTCTGGCAAAACATTATTATTCAGTAAATCTAGTTTTAATTATCATACACGAAATGACAGGCTTCAAAAAAAACAATTGGAAGCACAAACACAAGTTCTTGCCGACTTAGATAAGGCCAATGTTAAAGCTACTGAAAAATTTAAAAGTGATAAACAACTTATTAAAGATGAATCCGCAAAACTTCAAAAGGATGTTGAAGATAAGCTTATTCAGAATAAACAAAGTTATATCAAACAATATGATGATATTAATACCGAACCTCCAGTATCTATAGAGGAATTAGAACACAATGCTGTAGCGGAAAAAGAGAGAATACATATAAGAAAAGTTGAGAGAATTAGCCATCGAAGGAAAAGATATGAAAACAATAAAAAAGCGATTATAGATTCTCAACAGACGAGTATTTCTAGAAAAAATGACGAATTAAAACTTGCTCTTACTGAAGCAGAAAGTTCAGATTATTGTGCATTATTTGATAAATGTTCAAAAGAAATTGATTTTGTTCAGGAGAAGATAAAAGAAATTAAAGAAACAAATCAATTTGAGGTTCCGAGAGAAATTAGATATCGATATCCATATAGTTATAATGCTAATGTGTTTACTATTATTAAAATGTTAGATGAATTTAAAATAGTTCTTACTATTAAATTGTTTAATGTTAAAAATGGTATTCGTTTTTCTACATGTTGTATTAAAGAATGTAAGAGAATATTAGAAGAGAATAACATTACGAGAGAAACTTATAAAATGATTGAAGAGGAAATTGATAGATTATTTGAATATAAAAAACGCTCTATTAAAAAAACTCAATTGATTTATGAAACATTGATTACATTATCCACCGCATATATTGAAGTAGATAGAGTTTTTGCCGATGAAATGACAAATGCTGAAACCAGAAAAAAATGGTTTTTATGTCTTACATTCTTTCCTTGTATCTCATCATTTGTCCCCAAACTTAAAAAGGCTAAAAATAGTTTATTAGGTAAAATTGTTCTTTCTATGACCAATTCAAAAAATATACAAGAAATTGAAAAGGCAGATGAATATGATGAAAGACTGGATGGACTTATTGTATAAAATAATATCAAACAATAATTTGATATTATTCTTCTCGGTTACCGGATTTGAACCGGTGACATTTCGATCACTACATAACTACTACAGTCAAATGCTCTACCACCTGAGCTAAACCGAGAGAAAATAGAATATTATTAATTCTATTATATTAATTCTATTTTTATGTTTAAGTTATTTAATGAAAAAATATTTCATTTATTAATTAATTTAAAATACCTAGACTAATAATCTATCTTCAATTTCTCTCTTCTCTTGTTGAATAAATTCAGAATACATCTCAATGTTCTTCGTTCTTAACTCATCATCAAAGCTCCCCATTACAAATCTAAACACACTTACCTTTTTCTTTTGTCCTAGTCTATGACATCTGGCTATAGCTTGCTCTTCTACTTTGGGATTCCAATTTGGGGTCACAAAGTAGACTTCACTATATTCTTGAAGATTTAGTCCTTCATTACCTGTCTTGATTTGTAATATCAAAACATCTAACTCCTTAGATAGAATAGCAGCTCGTTTTCCTTTACTTACTCTTCCATCTATAAAGTCAGACCTTAGTCCATGTGCGGTTAATTTCTCAATCAAATAATCGATTTCTCCTTTAAAATTAGTGAATAAGATTTTTCGATGACCGTTTTCCTTTCGTTTCACAATAACATCTACTACATTGTCCATCTTGCTATTATAAGTCACACCAGATATACTATCACTACTCACATAGCCCATTTCCTCTAACTTGTTCATATGCTTTTTTACTAATCCAGGATAGACGCAAACCATACGAGCATAGGTCATCATAGCTAACATCATTCCTCTTTCGAGTGGCTTTTGTCTTAGCAAACTAAATGATAACTTATCGTGAATTTCTTCGGAAAGATTCTTTTCACAAGCACTTTTCCACGGCGTGTTTATTCGTTGTATAGTCAACTCTGGTAATTTCAAACCAACCTCTTTTTTTGTTCTTTTTAAAACTATCTTCTTCATAATATCTTTCAGATTCTCCGTTTTCATGAACACCTTATTCGATATCTTAAGCACCTCAAACAGCGAATATAGATCATTGATGTGATTCTGAATTGGAGTCCCACTTATCAACCAAGTAATTTCTGTTTTCAGATCGCTTATTGCCTTAGTTACTTTCGCCTTGCGATTTCTTAAGTGATGTGCTTCATCACAAATGACCCTTGACCAATGCACCTCGCTCAGAACATTATATTTCTGAGCATCACTAAGAACTGTTCCATAAGTTGTCAACACGACAGGGATACCAGACAACATTTCTTTTGTTAAAATTTTTTTTATTTGACCATGATAAACCAATACACTATGACCAGTTGTTTTCAAAATCTGTTCTCGCCATTGTTCTACAAGAAATACTGGAAGAACAATCAAAGACGGCATCTTGAAATTCTTCATCATAGTGCCTATCATCATAATCGTTTTTCCTAATCCCATCTCATCGGCTATAATACCTCCTCTACAATACTCCTTGCTATTCTCTCTCTCTATGCACCATTCCACTCCCTTACCTTGATACTCCTTATAGTCAAGATTGCTATGTTTTACGAAATCTTTGAATTCCATTTTAAATTTCTTTTGATATCAATACCTTTGTTTGACAAAATACACTTCAACTTTTTTACGAGTCACAAAGTTCCGTTATATTTTTAGTTCCGTTAAATTAACTCAATTTTATTGACCGTTACCTTTTCTTTATTACCTTACAATTTAAGCTAAATTTATTTCAATTTTATATTTTTTTTATATTTTTTTTAAATTTATCGGGTAGTTTCCCATATGGATGTGATGTATGAACAAAATCTTGTAATAATTGTGTTAATGATAATACCCCAAATACAAATAAGAAAAATTTAGTATGTCCGGCGACACAAACACGATCTTTATTTCTTCCCGAAAATAATATAATTAATAATATACCCATACAAAATGTGAATAGATTATGTAATCTTTCTTCATAATGTGCGTATTTCTTTTCTTTCTTCTCATTTCCTTTTCTAGATTCCATAATTTTCATAAATAAACAGAATACGAATAATATCTTGACAATCAGAATAAAATATAAAAATCCCTCAAACAGTAGCGAATTCTGAGAACTTTCATCCATTTATATTATTTAACTAGATTAAAAACTTATTTAAATGTTATTAATAATCATTTAAAGCCATATCTTGAGTATATATTGTGTAGCGATGAGGGGGTAGTCGTCGTTACAATTTTATGTGTTCACAGCAATAATTATATTTAAATTGAATAAAGCACATAGCATTGTTTCCGGAGTATTTAAAATAAAGGTAAGTATTTTTTATCCCCTCTTTAATTATTAATCAACTAATTATTTAACTAACTAACTTTTCTCTTTTTGAGCCTGTAAAGGCTCTTGTTCCTGTAGCTCAGTTGGTTAGAGCATCGGTCTTATGAGCCGAAGGTCTGCGGTTCGAGCCCGCACCTGAACAATGGATTTATTTATTGTTCCATAAACAATTCTTCTTCTTATGCTCAGATGGCCGAGTGGTCTAAGGCGGCAGACTTAAGATCTGCTATCTTCGGATGCGTGGGTTCGAACCCCACTCTGAGCAATAAAACTGGCTTTGTATGATTGTGCCGGACCAAAACAACATTCATTCCTACTTACAGCAAAATATTTAAATTATAATGAGAATAATTAATTTTATTCATAAAATGACTACATACAGCAATTCAAATTCAAACCTAATTATTTTAAAATTAAATGAATCGTAGTCAGCATCAGTAGGAAGCATTTCGCTCTTATAGTGTAGTGGTTATCACTCAGGACTTTGAATCCTGAAACCTGGGTTCGAATCCCGGTAGGAGCTCATATAAACCCGGTTAGCTCAGTTGGTAGAGCGCACGCCTTTTAAGCGTGTGGCCGTGGGTTCAAGCCCCACATCGGGTAAGGGGGTAGGACGACCCCTTCGCCTAGAGCGAAAAAAGTCCAATTGGGAAATGGGGAGACGATACCTCTAAAACAAACGGCGTCTCACAGTCTTAAGCGGGAAAAGGGGAGAAGGGGGCTTAAGACACGGGTAGATAGGAACTGGGTAGATAGGAACTGGGTAGATAGGAACTGGGTGGTAGAATTTGCGTGGAAATGGAGGAACATATTCCCAAGCCCGGTTAAGTGCTAGATGGGTGCCGATTATTTAACAAAATTAAACCTCTGAGCAGTGTACAAGTTTTGAGTTAAATGACGGAAGTGTAGTGTTTCACAGTCTTAAGCGAGGTGTGGGGCTTAAGACATAATAAATTTTATAATAAATCAGGGTGGCGCAGAGGCAGCGCGTCGGGCTCATAATCCGAAGGTCGGAGGATCGAAACCTTTCTCTGATAAATGACCTGAATATGTCATTTGACCGGAATATGTCATTAAACTATTCAAAGCTCTCATAGCTCAGTTGGTTAGAGCATACGACTGTTAATCGTGAGGTCAAAGGTTCGATCCCTTTTGAGAGCGGTTAAAAACTTTATAAATTAGAAATATTTTAAATACTTTTATATTTTATATGACTAGTCCTAATATATTTATTATGTCCATTATTTCAACTATTATATTTGGATTAATAGATGCTTCTTTTTTTTTATTAGGCGAAGAAACCTTACAAAAAATATTAATTAATAAATACAATTTTGATCTACCAATGGCTGAATTAGCTACGGGTGGTTTTGCTGCTAGCTTATCTATATTTGTTGCTAGTTTTATTTCAAATCATATTCACAGTAAATACACTATTATAGATAGTCCTATTATTGATGCTATAGGGATAATTTTAGGAACCTTAATTATTCTATTAATATATATTCATTTCTTAAAAAATAAAAAATAAAAAATAAAAAATATGGTTTATATGTAAGCCCGACTGGCTCAATTGGATAGAGCATCAGACTTCTAATCTGGGGGTTGCAGGTTCGAGTCCTGCGTCGGGTGCGTTACAATAGTGCGTTACCAAATTAATTATAATGCTTATTGCTTTATAATTAATCTAACAGATTTAAAGTTATACCTATTATTATATTAATAATAATACGATATGATTGCTGTAAATAAAAAAAATGAATATTCTGCTTTTCTTAAAGAAAAACTCATTGATAAAGGATGGCAATTTATTGAATCTAAAGAAAATAATATTGTTCTCAATAAAAAATATTCAGAACTTGAAGAAATCAATATTCTTATTGATAACAAAACAAATGACTCATATGTATTTCATCTAACATTACCTCTTAAAAACTCTATATTTAGTTTTTATAAGAAGATTTATGACGAAGAAACATTTTCTACATATCTTGAACAATATATTGATTATATTAGTTTGTAACTTTTTTTTAATATATATCTATCAATTATAATGAATGATTCCCACTCCATATCTGTAGACTCAAATGCTACCACTGAACCTATTAATACTAGCATTATTGCTCCAGAACAAGTCGCTCTTATTGATTTAGCAAGAGATACTATTTTATTAGAAATCAAAGACCAACTTTTAAAAGAATTTAAGGACCAAACTCTTGATAAACCTCTTCTTATGAAATTAATCATTAGAGGTATGGAAATTGTAGAAACTACTGATTTCAAAGGTAGTGACCAAAAAGATTTAGTCATTGATATTCTTATTAAATTATTGGAAACTGATGGTCTCAATGCTCCTCATAAAAATCAACTTGTTACATTTTTAAAAGATGATGCCACCAATGTCATTGATGTTATTGTAGATGCTTCTAGAGGAAAAATTAATATTAATAAACTAGAACCATTAGTTACTCGATTAGTAACCTGTTTATTCTCATGTTTAAAGAAAAAACAACAAAATAAAGTATAAAAATATATTATGACTTCAAATTCTAAATTACAACTTGAACAGATTTTAAATTTTTGTGAATCTAAATTAAAATTAATATCTAATGACTCTAAGTTTAATGGTTTTATTGTATTTTTAATTCATTTACTTATCCAATTGGTCAGTTTCTATTTTTTAATTCTACATCCAATCGGTTTTATGTTCTATTTCATAGTTGTTGTTTGGACACTTATATTAATATCTAATTTTTACTTTCATGGTTGTATATTAACCAAACTTGAGAGAAAATTATGGAATACCAAAGAATGGTATGGACCTTATTTTTTGTATTGTGAATATTTCAATCTCTCTACAAACTTTCTAGACAACTTGTTCATTTGTAAAATCATACTCATTGCTACATTAGTTTTTTTAAGAATATTATTCAAATATTAATAATAAATTCAATTATCTTTTATTATTAATTTTAAACACTTAAGCACGCTTGGCGGCTCTGGCAGCACCGGCGGCGGCACCAGCAGCGGCACCAGCAGCACGGCCCATAGCAGCAGCACGACCGGCGGCCTTGGCAGCACCAGCAGCGGCACCAGCAGCCTTGGCAGCGGAAGCACCCTTGGCAGCCTTAGCGGCTCTGGAAGCAGCCTTGGAAGCAGCCTTGGCAGCAGAAGCAGCAGCCTTGGCAGCCTTAGCGGCACCCTTGGCAGCAGCCTTTTTCATTGATTTAGCGCGAGCAGCAGAGCGACCGGCAGCAGCACCGCGAGAAGCAGCGCGACCACCCATACGTCCTCTGGAAGCAGATCTTGATCTTCTACGAGTCATACCCATTATATATAATATAAACATAAAAATATAAACTTACTCCTTTTCTAAATAATTATTATTTACCATATAGTGTCAGTATTATGCCAATACATTCCATCCCCTTTTTTTACTTGATATATTTCTCTAAATAATTTTAATCTTGCTAAAGGACAATTACATCTATATTTCTCTAAAGGATGAGGATTTGTTTTTAATTGTGCTGGAAGTGCTGCGTCAAAAATCTTTTGTCTTGATTGTATCGCACTATATACATAAAATGCTTCTAAAGATAAATTTTTTATTAACGGAATATCTTTGTGTAATAATTGAAAGTAAAACAGATATTCTTCTGCTAATGATAATCCTGATATGTCCGCTAAATCCTCACCTACACCTATTTCCGCATCAAATTTTATATTGTCCTTTTTAGCCGCATCCTCATATTGTTTTACTACATCCTTAATCTTATTATTGAATATCTTTCTATCATGTTCTGTCCACCAATTATTCATATTACCATCAGCATCAAATTTACTTCCCATATCATCTAAACTATGACTCAGTTCGTGACCTAAAGTATATCCCATATAAGCTAAATTGTATTCTATTCCTCTTTGATCCATATCAATAAAAGGTTTCTGGATATATGCTAGTGGAACATAAATCGAATTACTTGTTGGTCTATAGTAAGCATTTACCATATATGCTTGTGTTCCTACCAACTTGAAGGCATTCCAATCTATTTCTGGAATATCTACTTCCTTCTCAGTTCCATCTAATTTTATAAATTCTTTTAATCTCCATTCTGCCAATGTTTGCATATTATACCATGGATCATCCTCTATATAATCTAATATCACATCATTCCTTATGTGTTTTGGTGAACCTATTTGAACTTCTAGTTTCTTTAATTTCTCTAATGCTGATTTTTTTGTACTGGGAGACAACCAAGTATTTCTTTCTATTTTTTTTATAAATATATATTTCAAATCTTCCACCATATTTTTAACATACAGTTCTAATGTCGGATTATTTTTATGTTTCACATATTCTTCAGTTAAAAAAGTATTGAAGGCAAATGATAGCGGAAAAATTGAATAGGTCTTCTTTGGAAATTGAACTGGTTGTCCTTTGACAAACTTTCCATAAAATTCATAATAAACTTTTGACCAATCATAATCCAATCTTATCATCTGTTTAAATTGTATGAATAACCAATATGCTTTCCATTTTTTACTTGTCCAATTCTTCTTTAATAAATCTGTTGTACATTTTAATGCGTTTAAACTTGACACTATTATTTTATTTGGAACATCTCTTCCTGTTACTTTAAATTCATTCATAAAATAAGTCCAATTAAATCCATATTCTTCTTCAATTTCTTTTTTGCTCAAAACATTATAATAATCTGGATCTTCCTTTTTTATTTGGTTACAACCCATCGCATTTAATAAATCTAACTCCGTATCCCAAACATCTTGAGCATTTAATTCTTTATTCTCAGGTAATACTAATTTAAATACCTTATTAATAAAATCAAAGTATTTCTCTCTAAAAACTGTTTTAAATTTCTTTTCCTTTGGTGTGTCTTTTGGATCATCAATGTATACAAAATAATCATATATTCCTAGTTGTGGAGGACTTAAATGACTCACATATCTTTTTACATTCTTTTCATCAGGTATTACGCTCCATACTATTGGAGATTGCCATGATACTATCTCACTTGAATTTGAGTATGCTAATAATCCATACATATTTCCCTCTTCTATATATCGTGTTATATCATCATATGTTCTTTTACAATGAACTAACCCTTTCTTCTTATTAGCCTTTTCGATACAATGTCTTATCGCATTGATAGCCTTTCCTTTTCTTGTTGATTTGTTTTTTTTTATATATTCGTCTGTATATGATAATACTTCATCATAAACCTTATCTTGAACTATTCTAAAATCATCTACCTCTACATAGTATTTTGGTAGTTTCTCTAATTTTTTTGTTTGTCTTTCAATCCACGCGTAATTTACATAATCGTAATAATTCTCATTTGGTCTAAATTTTTTTCCTGACTTTAATTCTTTAAACTCTTTCGTTACTAACTTCGTATAAGCATCCATATTTGTCAAATCATGTGGTAGATCTTTTATCTTTTTTATGTTGTTTTCTCTAAACAACCGTTCAAGTGATGGCTTATTATTTTGCTTTTCTTCCGATTCTAACTTATTCATTTTAAATTTTAAAACTTTGTTTAATTTTAACTCTTTTATTTTTCTTGAGTTATTCTTTTTACTTTGTTTTCGACCTTTTGTCTTTCCCATTTATATATTAATTCGATTTTTATTACATTACTACAAAAAAAAACTTTACTTAATTAATTTAAACAAAACCTATCTACATCAATCTATCTTACTTATTCTACCATGCCCCTACACCAACTGGTTCACACTCCTCCTCATCGTCGTCATCACTGTCGCTATAGTCTGCCCAACTCTTCCATACTCTGTTCGAAAAGTCCTTTTTCAGGTAACTGTTTCCTGATTCTTCCACAGGTTTTTCCACAGGCTTCTCTTTTACTACCAAGGTTACCTTATTAGGTTCCTCCTTCTTTGGCATAGCAGCAATTGCTGCCCAGCCACTCAATGCTACTTTTGGAGCACTAGTCACAATGGATGGCACAAGATGCTCTTCATCTTCGTCGTCACTGTCCATAATCAAAACATTGAATGGATTACTTACCTTCTCAACTACCTTCTCTTTTTTTACTGGAGACTCTGTTGGCATCTCTTTTCTCTTTTTATTCATCTTCTCTTTCTCTTGTAAAGCCTTACAAAACTTTACAGTATGTCCACTCTTTCTACAATAACGGCATTCAGTTGCCTTCAATGTTGGACACACAATTACTCCATTTACTGGAGCACTCTTCACAAAATGTGAAGTATAAATCGATTCATTCTTACCTGAATCAAAACACACCTTACAAAATTTACCGGTCTTCTTGGTAGCCTTAGTGGAGTTGTTTGAGCGAACTGACATATTAAATAGTTTTACTATACTTGATGATTTAATAATACATTTGGCTTATTAATATAAATCTACTTCAATTTTTTTTTCACAATACTTTTTAGTAAATTTTGATAAAGTAAAAAAATCAAATTTCTTACTTTATTTTAAATATTAAAAACTCCTAACTACAATTTATTCTACCAAGCTGCCTCAGTCTCATCATCTGATTCCTCCTCATCTACCTCCCATTCACTACCATCTTCTTGATACCGTATAATGCTTTTGACTAATCCCAAACTGAATACACGCAACATACTTTTTAAACTCGATCCTGGATTATCGAATAATCTTATCGCATCTAAATGGTCACTTACCGGGAACATGTCCAATTCTTCGCTAGCAATCTCTGCTCCTTGTATCAGTGTCAATGCTTTCGTCTTTATCGGTTTCTCTTCCTCAATATTTGCTCGACATATCGGACAAGTATTATTATCCTTCAGAGCTCTTACCAAACATGTCAGACAAAACGCGTGTTGACAATTTGTTTTCGCAAAATTCTTACCTGGGTTTAGAGTGTCCATACAAATACAACAAGTATCTGTTTGGTCGTGCTCTTTTTTTAGTTCCTTTTTCTCACCACTTCCAGCTGCCTTCACTTCAATCTGTTTTGTTACTTTCGATGACATTTTCAACTTTTAAACTTTTCAAGTTTCTTAAATTTAAGAATGAATCTACTTATTTCACAAAAAGTACTTCAATTTTTTCTTTGTTTTGATTTTTAATCTTAATACTTTATATAAAATGACAAAGACATCTAGTACCAATAAAAAGGCCACAAGTCCTGCTAAAAAAGCTACATCTAGAAAAATCAAACCTAAGGTAGACAAGAAAGATGCCGCAAAAAAAAGAGCACATACTGGTGTTCAAGCACATGGACATGAATGGGAAGATGATTTAATTGCCGTATTTGTTAGTCCTTCTGATATGGATTCTATGAATAATCTATCATATACATCAGTTCATGATATTCCAAAAGAATTTAATCAACTTACTGGACGCAATGTTAGTGTTAAAGCTGCCAAGACTAATAAAGTTGACTTTGGAGATGCCCTTAGAACTGTTGATAATATGAGCAAACATTCTCCATTAGAGGCTGTTGTTATTCAGTATACTCAAGATGGTGATAAAAAAATACCCTCTCGTGTTATTCGTTTAGATCTTACCGATTCTAAATCTGCCCTCTTTGGAACTGATGATATGGATGAGATGAAGACGGATATTCAAGAACTTGACAGAATGGTCAAAACGGGTGATCCTCAATATAAACAAATGGCTAAGGATATTAGATCCAAATATCCTCGTTCACATATGAAAGTTGCTCCCAAAATTGGTAATATTGAAAAAAAACGAGCAGGTAGATTACAAATTAGTTTGTCAAACATTAATAAATTAATTGAAGAACACCCACATATTGTTATTGAAGATGAACATTGTGATCCTATCAAAGGATGTCTTCGCACCTTACAATCGTCTATTAGAACTATTGGTAAAAAACCAGTTGCTGAATCTGATAAAGAATTTTAATGACTTACTATACATTTCGTTTTTATACCTGCTGATAGGTAAACCCCACCTAAAAATCCCAATGATGACACTATAAATGTTCTATTACTAAATACTCTTTCCCAATAATCCTTTTTACTCTTCAATAAATTTACTGATGTAGTTAGGTAAAAACTTATTCCTCCTCCTATTATTCCTCCTCCTATCATTCCTATTATTTTTGAAATGTTATGATACATTATACAATTTATTTATTTTTTATTTCATCTTATATATTATAATGCCTCGTTCATATTCTAGAAGACGCGCACGAAAGGGTGGTGATAGCGCTCAAATTATCGACCTCCAAACCAAAGTTGAGAAAATTGAAAAGCAATTATCTGATGTTAAATCTGAATTAAATAGTTTAGAAAAACAAGATATTGAAGCTTCTATGGAAAAACCAAAGTCTGATGACGATGTGGTAGAAGAAACTAAAGAAATTATTGAAGAAGAACCTTCTGATAATGAAGGAGAAAAGGAGGAGGAAAAAGAAGAAATTGAAGAAAAAGAAATCCCTCTTACTCAACAAAAAATTGATGTTACTGGATTTCAAGGTTCAGTTGGAGATGCTATGCAAAGTATCAAAGGTAAGATGAGACAACTTCAAAAACCTAGCAATAAAGGCAGATATGATGAAAAAGCTGATAAATTTAAACAATCTCTTGCTGAAATGAAAGCTGCCAAATCTATTTCTGATATTGAAGAAATTATTAATAAAACTCCCAGTCTAAACTTTAAAAACAATAAACTTATGGGCGGTAAAAAAACAAAGAAGATACATCATAGAAAGGGTAAAAAATCTAGAAGACATTAAATCTTATTATTTTATTAAAATTTTATAAATAAAATAATACTTTTTTAAAATATAAATATATAAATGAATCATCATACTAATCCTGTGGACATTTTTCAAACAAAGGCCTTTAGACAAGGAATCAGTTTTGGTGTTGTTAGTAGTGCTATGACTGTCTTAGGTATTAGTCTAGGTGTATGGTCTTCTGGCGAACATTTACGAGCTATTGTTTCTTCTGTTGTAGGATTGAGTATTAGTAATTCTTTAGCTGACGCTTTTTCTATGTATATGTCTGATACAGCAACTGGACAATCCAAAAATGCTTTGATTTCCGCAATTGTAACCGCAATTATTGAATCTATTCTTCCATTTCTTTTCCTTATTCCATTTCTCACTATGAAACTTAAAAATGCTGTTATTGTTAATGCTATTATCGGCATTATTCTTGTTGCCATTACAGGTATATATGTATCCAAACTCAACAAGGTTTCAGATAAAAAAATGGTTGAAAATGTTTCTCTATATGTAGCCATTACATGTCTTATTATGGCACTTACATATACTGCTGGAATTATTATTAACAAGATTATTAAAGATAGAGGAGTTTAATTTTCTTCATTATCAAACACATTTCTAGAAAATGTCAAATTATCAACATTTACTATTTGTTCATCATCAAATGGATGACCTAATTGGACTAAGTAGTTTGCTATATCTATATCCATAACGGATTCTTCCATCTCTAGTTCAAACGAGGTATCCAATCGTTCAACTCTTATTCTATTTACTCCATTATCTATATATTCATCATCATCTACTATTTTTGCTCGACACATCGGACAACTATTTTTTCTCAATACTGATTTTACAAAACAACTTGTACAAAATTTGTGTCCACATGGAGTAGATGAACTGCTTCCTTCTATCTTCTCCATACATACTGGACACTCTTCAATCATCATATTTATTTTCAGGGCTGCTATTTCTCGTTGAAGTTTTTTTAGTTCTTCTTCTCTTTCTCTTTTTTTTTGTAGCCAATTCTTTTTCATAATTAAGGCCAAATGTATCTTACCTAAAGATGTTTTTACACCTATTTGTGTTGCTATCTTTTTTAATATTTTTATAGACATATTGTTAAAATCTGGTTCTACATCACTTGATAGAAGTGATACTAAATCACAATCTATTGGGCATCCGTTTATATTATGATCTTTACTATCACAATATGAACACAGTGTCATTATTTTCGGTTCTTTTCTCGGTTCTGCTTTTGGTATTACTAATTTTGCTACTCCTGGTGGTTTATTTAAACTCGAAAGGTTTTTAAAATTCAATCTATACATACACTATGTTCAAATAAAAAAACTTCAATTTTTATTTGAGCTATTTTTCTTAAATATCATAGCCCATCATATATCTTACTATTATTGTAAAAATAAACGCACTTAGTAACATACCTTTATAAGTTGGACATCCATTTACATTTGATAACTTTCCTAATATCTTTCCAAAAATTGCCTCCATTAAGTTATAACTATATGGATTCATAATTACGAGTAATACTACAGTTGTTATTAAGGTATATCTCCACTTGTCTGAAGATGATGGTTTGTGAGGACAAATACAATCTTTACAACGAGGACAATTCATTATATACTCTTAAAATAATATTTTTTTATTATATAATGAATTCTTTAATTAAATATTTAACTGCGATAGCTATTGGATGCGTTGTTGGTTTTATCGGTGGATTTCAAGGCATAGCAGGTGGATTTTATATATCAATGTTGTTAATATTTTCAGGTATTGCTGGTAGCCAAAAGAAGGCGGCAGGAACTACATTGTTAGCTGTATTGTTTCCTATTTCCGCAGGAGCAGTTTATGAATATTGGAAATCTGACAATATTGATATTCCAGTAGCTTTAGTTATTACTTTCTTTTACATTATATTTTCATGGATTGGGGCCAAAGTAAATCCGCACTTTAGTGAAAGTTTTATTATTTTAAGTTTGGCGGTATTATTGATGCTTACCTCTTTTTATTTTTTCTATAAGTATCATAATTTATTAACAAAAACCACTTCAAAATAATTCTTTATTTATATTAGATGTCTATTCCGATTATTCCTATTTCTTATAATGATTATTTTTCTGATTATAATTCTGATTCAGATGAACCAATTGTTAGCTATAATGACACTGTCAGGCCATCAGAGTTGGTTACATCTATAAACCATTATAATTCAAGTGATACTGACTCTGACTCTCACGATGATAATCTGATACTAGCTTCTATTCATGAACAGAGAGAAAGAGAGAAAAAAACTCCGGCAGCTATTCGAAGATCATTAACTTCCTTTTCTAACAGAATTCGTATTCTACCTGAACCTGTTAGAAATACCTATACTAATACAAATATTGAAAACAATCAAGAAACTACTTGTCATAAAATTAAACCTGTTATTGGTCTTACAGCTACAATATTGCTTACTGTTGGATGTATACTTGCTGTTTAAATTATAATTCATTGAGAGAAATTATAATTTAATTATTTCCCATTCACTTGGGTTATCACTACATATATCAATTACATTTAAGGTTCCATTTATTATTCTATTCTCACCACAAATAACCGGTAAAATGTTTTTAGAATCTTTTGTATAAACCATTGAGGTATGAGGTTGATGAGAGAAATTACAAGAATAATTGTCTGTTACTTTTTTTATTTCATCCCAATTTAAAACAGTTCCTGTATATCCCCACGAATTAATATCATTAGTATCATTATCGTATAAATTTGCTTTAAATATTACTGGTTCTTTACAATTTGTATAAATCATATTAGTTGTTCCAAATTTTGTTTTTAATTCTTCGTATAGTCGGATAGCATCACATTTTTCCATAAAACAAGTCACAGTAAAATGACCTTGGTGATGTAGGTTAAATAATTCTCCCGAATATGTATACCATACTCCATATTTGTAGCCCATTATATATAACCTAAATATAATATAATTTTGAGTATTATGATGTAGAGTAACACCTATGTAAGGAGGCTCTGAAGGGAGATACTGTGGCACCAACGGTACTATACAACGGCACCCAGTTCTACAAAAAACCCGTCCCCCCTCTCCCCCCTTTCACCCTTGATCCCCCTATACCCACTAACCAGAAATCGGTTACATAACGGGAAATCGGTTACATAACCATTTACCGGTGTAGGCAAAAAAAATTGATCTCGAATTCTCGTCTCAAGGGAAGGCAAAATCAAAGCACGGGTCTAGAACTCCACAATGCCTCCGTCACGCTCAATACCAAAGAAGTTCGCTCGCCCCCAACTCAAGAGGCTTCTCTATGAAGCGTTTGAGAACCACTGGTACAGTATGGTTTGGGAGGACGAGTACGGGTCGACAGGTGAAGCCGATATGTGGTGGGACGAGACCATTGAGTGGTTGGAAAATGTCCCTCTAGAGAAGATCAATCCGGCTATACCGTTTCCCACGACCCGAACTAAAAACCCTTCCCACGACCCGAACTAAAAATCCTTCCATGACCCGAACTAAAAATCCTTCCATGACCCGAACCTTCAACTTCAACTTCAACTTCAACTTCAACTTCAACTTCAACTTCAACTTCAACTTCAACTTCAACTTCAACTTGGAACAAATTGGCACAAAAAAAAATTGATGTTGGTTTTACCAAATCTGTTACCCACATACTAAAAGCAAAGTGTCTTGAACTTTCGAACACACAAACTAACACTATGGAGTCCTGTTTAATATGCTGCGAGGACTTTAACCAGTCCAACCACAAAGAAGTCTCGTGTCCTTGGTGCCAGTTCGCAGCATGTCGTTCTTGCTGCCAAACCTACATCCTGGACCAAGACGAAACCGTTTGTATGAATAAAGGTAAGAAGCCAGACGACAGTTACATCTGTCAGAAAGTATGGACTAGAAAATTTGTAACTGATAATTTCCCTAAGACCTGGGTCAATAAAGAGTGGAAAGCTATGAACTCTCGGGTTGGAGTTGAGCGAGAGAAAGCTTTATTACCAGCTACTATGTCTGTTGTCGAAAGCCGAAAGGAGATCAAATCTATGGAAGCGGAAGTTAAGCAAATCGAGCTTGAGATTCGTCTTCTTAACCAGCGACGATGGGCTTTGAAACACCAAATCGATGCTGGAGGAAGTGTCATCACAACTAAGACCAATACTGTTGGTCGTAAGTGTCCTGATGAAAACTGTCGCGGCTACCTCTCAAGCCAATGGAAGTGTGGACTCTGTGACAAATGGACCTGTCCTGACTGTCATGTCATCAAAGGCATGAGTCGTGACGCAGAGCATACTTGCGATCCTGATGTCAGAGCTACTGCCCAACTTCTAGCCAAGGATACAAAGCCGTGTCCCAAGTGTTCCACTCCCATCCACAAGATCGAAGGATGTGATCAGATGTGGTGTACTCAATGTCATACTGCTTTCAGTTGGCGTAGGGGCACGATCGAAACTCGCATCCACAACCCACACTTTTATGAGTGGCAAAGACAGCAGAATAGAGGTGCCGCTCCTAGAAACTTGGGTGATTTTGAGTGTGGACGAGACCTAGCTGACCAACAAGCCAATCGTTTCATCTCCGGCTGTCTTAAACGGACAGGTATGCTTGACAATTTGGGTGCTCAGGACCGTCTTAGAATAGATTATATGTCTAAGGAAATCCCTCATATTATTCGCAAGACCATCCATCTTCAATTACATGACGGAGACCGGTTTACAACTGATAATGTGGTCGACAACTTAGAGCTTAGAATCCGTTATTTGAATAAGGAAATCACTGACAAGCAGTTTGCCTCTAAGGTCCATGCCTCTTACAAAGCATATGAGAAAAAGAAAGACATATCTGATGTCATCCAACTTCAAGTTCAAGGTGTAACGGATATTATCTACCGGATTGCCGACCTTCTGAAAAGCAGTTGTGGACCCAAAGAAAACGACCTTGGGCAATTATGCTACAAGAAAATGAAAGGAGACACCTGTGACCAGTTTATTGAGATGTTTGGTGAGGTGGAACGGCTAACGGATTATTCCAACGGAATTCTTAAGGAGCATGCGCAGACATATGGCTGTAAAACCTGGAAGCTAGCTTATGACCCGGACTCGTGGAGAGTATTAAAATAAATAGATTGTTTTGTAACCTTAATTAACTAAAACCCTTTTTTCAATTTGACATAATTGATCAATTTTGAACTATTTTGAAAAAAAGTTGAAGTTTTTTGTAATTTTTTGACAAAAAATCAAGAGGAAAAAAAAATTGAAGTAAATTTTAACAAATACTCTACTTTATCAACAAAACATAAGCGTTTTCAAAAACTTTCAAAACTTTCGAACATGTCAACAACAACTGTCACTATGCCCCCATTCATGAAGGCTATGGGTAACCTAGCCAAGGAATACAAGGTGAGTGCTAAGGTAAGTAAGGAAAAGCAGGCTCTTAAGGCAAAGCGTGCTAAGATCATCAAGCAGCTACGCGCTAAGGAGGCCAAGGAGGAGGCCAAGGTTGCCAAAGAGGTCGCCAAGCTCGCCACTATTGCCAAGAAGGAGAGCGATAAGCAAGCCAAGATTGATGCCAAGGAGGCAGCCAAGCAAGCCAAAATCGATGCCAAGGAGGCAGCCAAGCAGGCCAAGATTGATGCCAAGGAAACCGCCAAGGCTCTCGCCAAGGAGCTCAAGGAGGCTGAAAAGGCTGCCAAGAAGGATGCCAAGGCTGCTGAGAAGGCTCTTGCCAAGGCTCTCGCCAAGGAGACCAAGGATGCTGAGAAGGCTCTCAAGAAGGAGGCCAAGGATGCTGAGAAGGCTCTCGCCAAGAAGGCCAAGGATGCTGAGAAGGCTGCCGCCAAGCAGGCCAAGGAAATCGAGAAATCTGACGCCAAGGCAATTAAGGCTATCGAAAAGGCTGCCGCTAAAGAGGCCAAGGCTCTCGAAAAGACTGCTCTCAAGAAGGAGGCCAAGACCAAGGCTGTCACAGAAGCTCGTGAGCGCGAGGACCTCGTCGAAACCATCGTCAATAGACTTAGTGTAGAAGTAGCTTAATTTAATCTTGTATCTTGTATTACCTTAACTAAATAAGTAAAAAAAAGAAAAGGGCCTAGTGCCTTTTTTTATGTTATAAATAAAAATAAATAAAAATTGAAGTATATTTTCTATTACAGTGTTATTCATATACTTATTCATTAATTTTGAAAAATGCCTTGCGGATTTTGTCACCAAACTGGTCATAACCGAACAACATGTCCAATATTTCGAGCTATAAGAGAAAGGGATACACATCAGCGCAACAGATTCGGACGCCATTTCTCTCAAGAAACATTGCTTCGTATTGAACAAGAGAGAGCTGAAAATATAAATACAATTGATTTAACAATACCAGAAGTATTGCCCCAAACACCACCGGATACTCCTCCTTCGATTGGGCTACCACAAACTCCTCCTCCTGCTAATTATTCAACTCCTAATGCTCCAAGAATGGGAAGAAGAGGAAGAAGAGGAGGTGAATGGAACATAAACATAGCGCCAATGATGGCACATTTATTTGATGATGATGATGACGAGATTTATACTCCCAAAAAAAAACAACTAGTTACTTGTGTTGAATGTCCGTGTGAAACTACGACTTGTGCTATTTGTATGGAGGATTTAACTCAAGTAGATTTGATGGTAACCAGATGTGGCCATCAGTTTCATAGTGGATGTATGATTACTCATTTAAGAAAGAAAGATGATTGTCCTCTTTGTAGAGGAATTTTAATAGCATAGATATTATAAATTTTAAATTAATTAAATTCTTTTTCTCTCGTTCATCCTCAAACATACTCTATAACTAGGATTGAAATCAAATGATACAGTTGTATTCTATAATTATATTTGAGATAGAGTATAATTATAGAATCGAAGAGAGAAAATAAGAATAAATAGAACCATATCATTTATCCATTATACCCACTAACCGGAAATCGGTAACATAACGGGAAACCGGTGACAAATTATATACTATACACTCATAAACCACTAACCGGAAATCGGTAACATAACGGGAAACCAGTTATAATCGGGGCTTACGCCCCTTGATGTCGATATTTTCTCTAAGTTCTTTTTAAAAACAATAAAAAAATACTTTATTTAATTAATTTAAAACTTTAAAAATCTATCTACATTTATTTAATCTTCATCATCAGGTATCTCATCAATTGTTTTACTTTCTTCATTCCAAATACCTACACAATCGTGGCTATTCATATCAAATAGCACATTATCATCGGATTTCAAATAAGTTGTTCCATCAATTTCAAATTTTACCACAGAAGTTTCTTCATCATCATCGTCAATTTCAGAAGGCTTTAGTTCTTCATCCTTTACTTCAGTAACAAGAACAGAAACAGCATTTGTTTCCTCAGCCTTTTCTTCTTGACTTTCTTGAATCAGACTAGCGATTAAATCTTCACCTACATTGGCGGTTACGACTTCCTTTTCTTTCTTAGGACGGCCACGCTTCTTTTTTTCTCCTGATTCAGAACCGGCTTCTGATTCAGTATCTTCAGCAGAGGTATCCTTCTTTGGTCTTCCTCGTTTGCTGCTTTTTAGTTCAAAGTGGCAATCCGGAATACTCCATCCCAGCTTTTCTGCCTCTTTTAAAGCTTCTTCTTTGTCGATATTTAATTTTTTCATTACATTTGCATATGGAATTGTTTGTTTTCCTTTCGGATCTTTATATTCTAGAATATCGTATTTTAGTCTATCGTCGACTGTTCCATATGGTGCTATTCCTCCATTCTTATCGACCAATTTTCTACAAGGATCGCAATAAACAGAATCACAATTCTTCATACATTGAGTGTGAAGTCCCGAATTCAATTTCAAAGCTGAACACTTCCCAATAATTACTTCACCACACCAAGGTAGAACACATGACGGCTTCACCTCCTCCTTCTTCACCTCCTTCACAACCACCTCCTTCACAACCACCTCCTTCACCCCCCTATCTGAACGACTCATATTCAATGCCTTTAACATACTATCTAAATCTCCAAATCCCGCCAAAGATAATGAACTACATACCTCACGACCCACCTCAACCAACAACGCATTATACATCTCAATACTCATTTCTTATGATTCCTCTTTTACTATACTATACCACCTTCTTACCAAATACACTTCAATTTTTTTTCTGTCTGCCGACGGCTTCAGTTATTTAATTTTTGAAAAAAAGATGTTAAGATAATGTATAATGAATACAACCGAAATAATAACGACAATAGTATTAGGAGTTATTGTAGGTCTCTTAAGTGGTTGGCAAGGCCAAGCTGGAGCTATATATATATTAACAGGCCTTATGGCTTTGGAATTAGTAAGTGATCAGAGAACAGCTGCTGGAACTGCATTACTTTACACATCTGTTCCTGTATCATTAGGAGCAGTTTATGAATATTATAAAACAGGGGATATTCATTGGGAAGCAGCAGCAATTTTGATTCCATGCGTATTTATTGCCTCAATATTTGGTGCCAAATTAAATAAAATTACGCATAAAAAAATTACATTATTTAGTATTGGAGTTTCAACATTAGTGGTTTCTGGATATTTCTTTTACAAAGCATATAATACAAAATGGTAAACAATATATTTTACCCCTTTCGAAAAATTTCCACAATAAAATATGGATAATAAATACAATCACAAATATCTCTAATTATCTCAGTTGAATTACTATTTATTTCTATCGCATTGGATGAATCGTATAGTTGGATTTCTTCTCTAAGTATATCCCTGTTTAATGATGTAATTATACGCTCATTTATATTGTTATAAACTTCCCTAATCTGATTATCAATACATAAATTTATCTCGATTATTTTTTTCTCACTTTTAACATTAAAAAATATTAACTTGTATGTCATTAATATTATTAAATAAAATAATATTAATTAAAATATTTTCTTGTGACAATATAATATTTTTATAGTTTATAATGTCTTCTGACGAAACCACTCCTACTTTACAAGCAAATGATGATGCTATTGAGACATTAGAAATTGAATCTGTTAAGATTAAAGATAAAAGACCATCCATAATGGATATGATTAAAGAAAAACAAAACGACCAAGATTTTAAACAAAAAATGAATGTTGCCTCAACCTTAGTATTAGAAATCTACAGAGTATTAATGGGAGCATTTTTAGTTGTTTTTGTTCCTCAGAAATGTGAAGATACTATTTGTTCTATGGACCAAAATATAAACCGTAGCGATACAATGTCTCAAGTTGCCATATCATTCAACGCAATGACTATGTTAACTTTCCTATTCCTTTATTTTGTAGAGGTAAAGAGAGAAAATAAATTAATTAATTATTTAGAAGTCAATAGATTCACACCTGTAGATAACGAGTCTGTAGGAGAAGCATTAGAAAAACTATCTACAGTTAAGAAGGATAATATTTTACAATTTGATAATTATTACCAAAAAGCTGGATATGTATCAACCGCAACTTTTTTGATAAATGCTGTATTAAGTTCAATTGTTGTATATAGTAACTATTTAGATAGCAAAACCGTTACTGTATATTTAACAAATTTATTATTTATGGGACTCAAAGTTTCAGATGTTTATTCAACTGTAAATACCAAAAAAAATGTGTTCTATAGTGCTTATTTAAAAAATAAGGTTCAATTTAATGATGTTGATCCCGATAAAGTTACATTTGACGAGGAATCTCCCAAAGTTGAAGAATTACCATCTGAAGATACTGGTTCATCTGAATCGTTAACAACTGTAGAATTAGCATAAGAAATAGATTTTAAACTTTCTATTATGAACATTCGTTTATAAATTTTCTTTCCATCCTTCGTATAACCAGCACTAATTCTTTTAGGTGTCATTTTATAATTACATGATCTCAATACTTGTCTAACTAAATTTAATAATGGCCATTTCTGATTTTCTTCTGCGTTAGACTGTAATCCAGTTAATGCTGAAGATGTAAATATTTGTTTAAGTATTGGAATTTCCTCCTTAACAGATAAATATAATTCCTTATCTAAAAAAATCTCTCTTGGAATTGTAATTCCATTTAAATCAGATAAATCTGAACAGACTATTTTACATTTATTTAAAAATACTTTAATGTGTTCTAATTGATTGTTATTCATTATAATCAATATAAAGGTCTTTTTTTTAAGTTTATAAATACTATAATATTATTGTATTTATAATTAACCATATTTCTCATCATATAACATTAATTCGTTTTTATCAGCTGAACAATTATTAACACATAAACAATCTTTTATATTTCTATATTCTTGTGTAAGACTACATATCTGATGTGTATGATATGTTACTTCTTTAGTTTGACCTCCAATATACGAGTTGTGAGATGTCAACCGAACAGGCACTTGATAGTGGGGATGAAAAGTAAGATTACATACCGTCGAACAATCACATATATTTTCATCAATAAAATTATTTCTCCCATGACAAAATTTTAACAATGGTCCAGTATGAGTATTATATATATTTCTGTTCATTAATGTTGTTTGAATCATTTTATAGGTTCTTCTTATATTTATGTTCATCATATAAAAAATATTTATATTAATTAGCTATATTATTTTTAAATCGTTTTTATATTTTAAACTCTGGAATCGAATATGACTCTCCATGTTTCTCATACTTAGCAATTACTCTTGGATTATTTTTATTAGAAATTACATCTTCTGTATCATATACATTGTTATCACTATCCAAATAATAAACAATCCCCTTAATATCAACAGCACTTACTTCAATTTTTGTAGTGGTATTTAATGGTTCATTATCACTAATAATACCGTGTGGTGTTCCTTTACTATGAGTTCCACAAAATTGACCATCATCTCGTTTTCGTCTAGTACATTGTTCACCACTTGCCCGTTTAGCACAACATCTCTCATAAGCTGGAATAGTACTCTTTACTCTTTTTCTTTTCATAAAATCTTCTTTATTTAATTCAAAATTATTATATTCATATACAAAATTAATTATATTCATCACATCCTCTTTATATTCAGGACATCCATATAAAGCACTTGCTTGTATTTCATCAGATAAATCCTTTTTAAATCCACGAATATATGTATCGATCTTCTTATGTAGTCTTCGTTCCATTGTATTGTTTATTATTACTTATTGATGTTTATTTATTTCAATTTTAAAATATATAATATTAAATAGTTTAAAATCATTGTATTCTACAAAATGAGATATATTTATTATTTATTTTCTTTTTTTCTTAATCGTTTTTTATAATTTCTTTTTTGATTAGCTGTCACACACCCCTCTGGATAAACTATTTTTTTAATTTCATCTATATCACCTATATCTGACGATGTTTCATAATTTTCAGAGTTTTCAGAGTTTTCAGACTGATTCATAACACCCATAGAACTATCTAATATATCAGATATTTCTGGTTCGATAATTTCATATTCATATGTTGCATCTGACTTATTATCTTTCACATCATCTTGTTCTTGTTCTTGTTCTTGTTCTTGTTCTTGTTCTTGTTCTTGTTCTTGTTCTTGTTCTTGTTCTTGTTCTTGTTCTTGTTCTTGTTCTTGTTCTTGTTCTTGTTCTTGTTCTTTTCCATCATCTTGCTCTTGCTCTTGCTCCTCCTCTTCCTCTTCCTCTTGCTCTTCCTCCTCCTCTTGCTCTTCCTCCTCCTCTTCCTCTTCCTCTTGCTCTTGCTCTTCCTCTTGCTCTTCCTCTTCCTCTTGCTCTTGCTCTTCCTCTTCCTCTTGCTCTTCCTCTTCCTCTTCCTCTTCTGATTCCGAATTTTCTTCATAATAATCATTTAAAGTAAAATTACTTTCTATTTGCTCTTTTAGTTCATTTTCCTCATCACTATTATGTTTATTGAATATCTGTTGTGTAATAGATATATTATCAAATCTAATACTTTTAGGTATATCAAGAACCTTCTTATGTAAACTAGGAGTTTCTGGTGGTATTTCATCTATGGAACAAAAATCACTCGATCCACTTCCAGATATTAAAGAAGCAGAAGGACTTATTTTACCAGTAATAGACCGTCTTAAATCTCTAGCAGCTTTTTTATTTAATCCTTTTATATTCATATCTTCAATCAAAGATTTATTATCCTTTCTTTTTCCAATTATACCACCCTCAAATTTAATATCAGCATTTAGTTGTGCTTCTAAAACACTTATTTTAGTTATTAGTCGCTTAAATAATTTTTCATGAATATGATAAAAAAAATCCAAATAATTTTCAAATAAAACAATCTGCTCTGATAAAACAATAACCTCGTAGTTGAATGTTGAAACAAAATTATTAACATTCAATCCGAAACTTTGATTAGTTTGATAAGTTTTTAAACTCATTTCTTTTTCTTGTTTTGTTCTAATAAGAAAATTAACAATATTCATTATATCATCATTTAATTGAATAATAAGTTTAAAATCATATATCTTTTCATCGTCTAAATCATCGTATTTGGGATAACCATTATTTTTAAAAATTTCCTTATTATTTTCACCGATGTGACTTTTTTCGACAAATTCGGTTACCAGTTTATATAATTTATAATACTCACCATACATACGATTTATTATGATTGTATTATAGTCTTTTAAGTTTTTATATTCTCTCTTCAAAAGACTATTTTGAAAATAAAACGAATCTAAACTAAAAATAAAAGCCTTTGGTTCAGGTGTTTTAATTTGTTTAGTATTTTTAATAAATTCGTTATAGATTTCACTTAGTTTAGAGATTCTTCCATCTAAACCATCAAATAATACGGTAATTTCCCCCCGCATTTCCTTGACTTTATCAAATACAATTTTCACTTTTAACAATTTATCGTCCATCTACTATTTAATTAGATAATAATTCAAATAAAATAATTTTGTTTTTATAGTTTATAATGGAAATATCTGATGAACAATTATTAAAAGAAACTGGCCCGGTTGTTGTTAACAATGATACTATGTCATTTAAAGAACAAGAATGGAAAGGTGAACACGAAAAAATTCTTGTAGAATGGGCTGATAAAGCTATGTGTTATAGATGGTTACATGCTAGATCACATCAGGCATATTCTAAGACAAATGCTTGGTATACTATTCCAGTTATAATTATGAGTACTTTAACAGGAACTGCAAATTTTGCACAAGATAGATTTCCAGAAAATATTAAACCAATTGCTCAAATGGGTATTGGTGCTGTAAATATTTTTGCTGGTATATTAACAACCATTGCCCAATTCTTGAAAATAGGAGAGCTAAATGAAGCACATAGAGTTAGTTCTATTTCATGGGATAAATTTTATCGTAATATTAAGGTAGAACTTGCCAAATCGAGAGATGAAAGAATGCATGTAGGACATATGTTAAAAATGTGTAAAGAAGAATATGATAGATTAATGGAAACAAGTCCTTCTATTAATGAGAAAATTATTAAACTATTTAATGATAAATTCCCTGTTAAAAAAATAGAAGCAACAGAGGAACAAGAAGAAATAAACCGCCCCGACATTATGAGACCCGAAATTTGCGATGAATTAGTAAGTACAGCTGAAATACTATTTTTAACACCTGATGAGCCTGATAAAAATATTGGACAACCATCTATTATGGAAATTGTCAGACAAAAACATAAAATAATGGCTGGTTATGAAAAGGAAGTTAGGGATTGGTGTGATAAATTCGAAGAAAAACATAATAGAAAACCATTAGAAGAAGAAATGCTTGACAATTTACAAGATAAAATGAATTATGATATTCTAGTGAAAATTGTCAAAAAATTAATAGAAGAATTTGAAAATAGTAGTGAAGAAGAAGACCCAATAAATAAGGTTTAATCATTCAAAATAATTAACAGGACCTGGTAAAAACCCCCAAAATAATAATATTGCGCAAACCCATAATAAATAACTTCCATAAAATTGTAATTCAATACCTAGGAAATTCATTACTAAAGTTACTATATAATTAATCGCTACAATGGCGATTAAAATACCTGCTATTTTCATCATATTCATAATTATATATAATATGATGATTTTATTTTACATTAAATTGACATATATTTGTTAATTTAATTTTTTTATATTACTATATTAAAATGTTTTTACCATTTTTAATGTTTTTTAGTTTTATTGGCGTTGGTGCTAGAATGAATGAATATGTTCCATCAATTGATATTGAATTACATCAGATTAATCACACTAGTGATATGAAATTACCACAATCCTTTACATGGTCTAATGTTGATGGTGTAAATTACTTGACAAAAAATCTAAACCAGCATATACCAGTATATTGTGGTTCATGTTGGGCACATGGAAGTATAAGCTCGCTATCAGACAGAATAAAAATAATGCGCAAGGCAGCATGGCCAGATATTAATCTTAGTATCCAATTCTTATTAAACTGTCAGATGGGAGGTAGTTGTAACGGTGGAGATCATTTAGCAACATATGAAGCTATCCATAAGTATGGTTCAATTCCATATGAAGACTGTATGGTATATCAAGCATGTAGCAGTGATTCAAAAGAAAAACAATGTCAGGAAAACAAAGATATGTTTCAATGTACTTCTACTAATATTTGTAAAACTTGTAATACATTTACTTCACATGGTGGAACATGTAATCCGATATTACAATATCCAAACGCAACTATAGATAGTTATGGGGCAGTTAGAGGTGACAATAATATGATGACGGAAATATACAAAAATGGTCCTATAGCATGCGGAATCAATGCCGAAGCTATTGTTGATTATATGGGTGGTATATTAGATGTCCCACATACACCTAAAATGATTAATCACATTATATCTATTGTTGGATGGGGTTATGACGAATCTATTGATAAACAATATTGGATAATTCGTAATTCATGGGGTTCATATTGGGGCGAACTTGGTTTTATGCGATTAGTATTAGGTGAAAATCAGTTAGGAATAGAAAAAACATGTGCCTTTGCCATTCCTGGAAATTGGGCAACAAATAATGTTCCTTGTAGCGAGGATGGACATAATTGCTCTTAAAAATATTAACAATAATAATATATATATGAAAAATATCATTAATATTACTTCGAATGCATGGAATAAAATGAGTTCCATTATGGGAAAATCAAATAATCAATATGGATTTTTATTTGGTGTAACCTCAGGTGGTTGTAATGGATTTAATTTTAAATTAAATTTAATGAACAGTATTGAGTATGAATCTATAATAAAATTAAAGCCAAATATATTTAATGACAAAGATAACAAAATAAAATTATATGTAGACCCTTTATCAGAAATTTATATAGTAGGAACTACTATTGATTATATTAATGAAAATATTAATGAGGGTATTTTTGAAAGTAAATTTGTATATCAAGTTGATAAACAAAATGCCTCTTCTTGTGGATGTGGTATATCATTTACACCTAAAAAAACAATTTTATAGTATAAATGATTACTTTATATGTATAAAAAGGTTATCTTCATTTTGAAATATCCAACATTTATTTATTTTGTCTATTATAAATCCGTTTTTTTTTAGATTTTCATTATTTGAACCATATGAATTAAATTTATCAAAATTCATAAAACATATTACTCTTACATTATCATTTTTGTTAAATCGATGTAATTTAATTAAAGAGTCATCTTGACAATATTGAATAGAATTATGTTTATCTACATATGAAAGATATTTTTTATCAATATGGCAATATAATATATTTGGTTTTAATAATATTTGTTTATTCATTTTAAGATTACTAATATTGTCATTGTTAATAAAAAAATCTATAACATGATTATCAAATCTTTTACCAAAATAATGATTAGCTACTACAATATCCCATAAATTTACCCACATATTTGTATTATTATTCTCTCTTACTTGAATAAACATATACTTATTATCATTATATTCATATATACCCTTCAATTTTTTAATACCGTTAATTTTTTTATCAGTTTCCATAATTATATTATCATAAATATCTAATATATTCGTTTTAAATTTTAAAGATACCTTTAAAAAATCTTCATTTATGTAATATTCAATATAATTATACTCATTAAATGTTTTTATTCTATAAAATACTATATGGAAATCTTTAACTAATTGAGATTCATTGAAATCTATATTATCAATAAATGGGTGTTGAATAATAGAATCTAATAAATTTTCACTAGTTCCATTTATTTCTACATTTTTTATATCATACATATCATTTATATCTGTTTCATCGTCTTGTTTCCCTTCAATATTTATGCTTTTCAGCAATTTTTTATAATTAAACATTAATACATATAATTATTTAATGTTTAAATCATTTTTCTTTTTTGCGTCGAATAGATTCCTTAACTGTTTCTTCTCGGCTATTTAAAATATGTTCACTTAGTTGTTTCGCCATTTCAGAGTCCTCTTTAAAATAATTATCTAGTGCTGATAATAATGTTTTCTTATTTATAGGTTTTTTAACTTTAGATTTGGAATAAATCAATTTACCATCATTAATGTCAAAACAATCTATTTCGTTGGATTTCATAACATTAACTAAAGAATTTGTTAGTTCTTTCTTATTTTCTCTCAACTCCTTAATTTGTTTTTGTAATCCGCTAATACCATTATCTATTTCAATCCATTCTCTAATATGATTAACTAATTGCTCTTTCGTATCCATTTATCTATATTAAAATGTTATATTTAATTAATTTTTAATAATATATACTCTAAAAAATATATTAATAATGAGCTTAAATATAATTAGATAACTTATATATATATGAAATTTTTGACAATATTAATATTTTCATTTGTGACAGCAACTACTGGATTTACCAGTATGAATAGAATTACTAATATTTTTCATATGAAACCTATATATAAATATAGTAATTTATGTAATCAATTTTCATTTAATGAAAACGAATTAAAATTAAACTACCCAGACAAAAGAAGATATGATATTGCTTCTAAAACTAGAAAAATGTTGGAACAAGTTAAACAAAAAATCGACGAAGAAAATAAAAATAAAGAATTAGAAAATAATAAATTATTAAGACCTGGATACCCAAAACAAGCACATATGAATATATCATATCCTGATATGAATGATATAGATTCTGATGAAGAGTTTGAAAATCTAATTAAAAGATTAAATAATCCAGAAGACGATTTATCTGAATCTGAGATTCAAGATAATATGAGAAAATTATGGCAACAACAAAAAAATAATGAAATTCCACGATTCCCTGGTATGCCTGTTGGTGTTCGAGTTATCAAATTAGCAAATGCTGGACATGGACCTATGGGTAGCCAAGAATCGAATGATAATGAAAAGAGTGAAAATTTTGAAGTTATTAAAAATCCTCCATATAATTTCAATGATGTAGGTGGATATCAATCTGTTAAAGACGAATTGTTTCAAATTATAGATATTTTAAAAAACTATACAAGATATGAAAAATATAATGTTAGAACACCAAAAGGATTAATTTTTGAAGGTCCGCCTGGGAATGGAAAAACACTAATAGCTAAATCATTTAGTGGCGAAGTTAATGCTTCATTTATTGCAGTATCTGGTAGTGAATTTTTAGAAAAATTTGTAGGTGTTGGTGCCAGTAGAATAAGAGAATTATTTAAATTAGCAAAAGACAACAAACCTTGTATTATTTTTATTGATGAAATAGATGCTGTTGGTCGTAGTAGAGTTGGAAATGATCAAAATCCTAATTCTGAAGCCCAATCTACATTAAATCAATTATTAGTTTGTATGGATGGATATGAATCATCAGACGGGGTATTTGTAATTGGTGCTACCAACCGGGCTGATTTATTAGACAGTGCTCTAATTAGACCTGGTAGGATTGATAAGAGAATGTTTATAAGTAATCCAGATACAAAAACAAGAGAGGCTATCCTTAATATTCATTTAAAAGGTAAACCCATATCATTTCATATTACAGCAGAAAAATTAAAAGATATAACAAATGGGCTTTCAGGGGCTCAGATTGAAAATCTCTTAAACGAAGCTATGTTACTCGCGTTGAGAAGTAATAGAGAAATGATGAATATGGATGATATTGAAACAATATTAGCTAGAATGTTAGTTGGATATCAACCTATAGAAAATCATTATAGCGATGATATGATTAAAAGGATCGCAGTTCATGAAATGGGACATGCTATGGTAGGAATATTATCACTACATCATGCTAATTTAGTTAAGGTATGTTTAAATTTATGGAGCCCTACTAGTCCTGGATACACAATTTTTGAAACTGCCGAAACTGATAGTAATATTTACACAAAAGAAAAATTAATTAATAGACTAATGGTTCTCTTATCTGGTAGAATTGCTGAAGAGGTATTCTTTGGTGCTTCAATTACATCAGGAGCTTCTCAAGATATCGAATCAGCATATTCATTAGCTGAACAAATGATTGTTAAATATGGTATGGGACAAAAGATTATATACCCACATTATAGTGAAAATTCTAAAAATTTTATAGATAAAGACATAGAACTACTTATTGAAACAGCCTATAAATCAGCATATGATATTATTATAGAATCAAAAATATTAATTGAATTGTGTTCAAATGAATTAATACAAACTCAGTTATTATTACCAGAAAGAATTAATGAAATTATAGAAAGTCATAAATTTTAAAGATTTCCCATTGAAACATTCAGATAATATAAATGGTCTGAAGTGCTTGTACATTTTGTAGGAGAACATGAATTTGAACATTTATTATCCTCATCTATTTTATCATTACATATTGTATATTCAGAGTTATCTTCATTATACCATATTTCATTTGATATATGCGAATAACCCATAAATTCTTCTGGAACATGTGGAATCATATCATAATAATGTGTTACTCTATATGATGTATAATCATATCCATTCATTATAGAAGAAAACTCTTTATTACCAACCCGAGGAGAACCATATGTGGTCAAATACTTTAAATTATAGTTTTGAAACTCATTTAAGATATCGAATGCCATTAATGTAGCTAACGCAGCTCCTAACGAATGTCCAGTTAACATTACATTATTTGTATTATATTCTCTCTTTAACACGGATAAATTATCCATTAAATCTGATTTTATATAATCATAGTCTTTATAAAAACCTTTACTAACTGATATACTTGTATCGTTGTATGGGTTTACCTTACTTATTTGAATATTACTAATCCAGTTCTGTATATTAGAAGACCCTCTAAATGATGTAAATATACAGTCTGTGTATGTATCATAACCCTGTAAAGCTTTTACACCTTTTTTTTCTACAATATCTGTTAGTATTATAGACGAGTCACATGTTTTACAATTCCAGTCGTTTAGATTTGAAACGCTGTATGCGGCCTGTGCTAAATTTACTCCATGTATCGCAATATTCTCATTGTAACTATAACAGCTATATAACCAACTAATTAACAATAATATTCTCATTTTATATATTATTGTTATATTTGTTTAAATAAAAATATCATAATCATACCTATCATTTTTTAATCTTTCGTCGTTTGGTTTTATTATTTTTATGGCTTTTTTTCATATTATGATTTTTTCCCTTTTTATTAGTCTTTTTTTTCCTTTTAACTAGATTTTTTTTCCTTTTTATTTTACCTCCTAGTAGACTATTAATGTTTGTTTCAGCAAACTCTCTTTCTTGTAATTCAATTACTTTTGGATCATCGTATGCTAAAAACACATCTGATCGAGAATTTAACTTAACTGAACGACATGACGAATCAATTATATTTAAACCTTTCATTCCTAATTCACTACATAAATTTATTATATCTGGTAAAAAAATAAAACTTAAACTTCCTCCATCAAACAAAAAATCTTGCCATTCAAATTGTCCTTTGATAAAGTATGGAGTAGGAATAGCCAAGTGTGGACCATGTTTCTGCTGTGGGTTGGCTCCGAAACCAATTGATGCGGAATCATAAGTTAACCAACTACATTTATAGCTCATATTAATATATTTATTCGAATTAGTTTCTTCAAAAGAAAACTCTATTTTTTTAACATCAAAATTACCATCATCTACAATTAACCCTAATGCTTTAAGTAAGTTATAGTCGGACCTTATATCACCTATTGAAATAGGTTTATTCATACCATCGACACGGTTAATGTATTTCTGATTAACCGAATAAATAGTTTCAACTAATAAAAAATGAAATCTATCTCTTAGTTTTTGCGAGAACTTCTTATTATTAATAATAGTTATTACATTTTTAATAGAAATAATATTTTCAATCTGATATGTACCATCTTGATTTTTTACTTCAGAAAATATACCTCCATATCCACTTGTATTCTTAGAAGAATATATTTTATTAATGATTGGATTATATGTTCTAATATTTTCTCCACTATCAACATGATCTTTAAAAATATGTTTATTTTTTATATCTTGAGTAACAATTCTTTTTGTAATAGTATCCATCTCTTCTCGTACAGTAGTTTGCATTTGTTCGCGAATTATATTATATGATGATTCTTCAGGATTTTCTCTCATTTTAGAGTTGATTTCTTGTAAAAAAGTAGAGGCAAACACCTCTGAATTATAAAAACTCCCTATATTACATATTCCAGCCTTACCAACATAACTATATATTCGAACATCTTTTTTATTTATACCAGAAGGAAATATTATTTTATCTTCTAAAATTTCACTACCATGTAAAGATATATATAAATTAACTATATCATCATAATTAATATTATTTTCTTCCTCATATGTTTTTGTAGATAGTCTTGATAACTTTGGGGTAATTGAATCATTCATAGTATTATATATAATAAGAAACATTAATATCTTTTTTATTATAAAAATGTGATTGGAGGACCTGGGCATCGATCCCAGTACCTCACGCATGCTAAGCGTGCGCTCTACCATTTGAGCTAGACCCCCATACAATATTTAATACTATTTTAAATAATGCTTTTAAACGAATTATTTTTCTATTTAAAAATAAATTTTTTTCTTTCAGTTTCAGATTTTATTTTTGTTCTATCACCTAAAAATTTAAAATATTTATTAGCTAAATTAAATCGTTTTGTTACATTTTTAGCATTTGGGTATTTCGTTTTTTTGTGTTTTTTCATAGCTTCTAGTCTTACTTTCATTATCATACCCACTTGCCATATTCTTTTATGTGAATATTTACCAGTTTTATATAATTTTTCTAATTTGTGTATTGTATTTTCAACATCAGAAACAGTAGTATATTTTATTGGTATTGTATCACTAGGATCTTTATCAATGTAAACATCGAAACTCTTTTTAGGATTATTTGGATTATATAAAAATTGTTTTCTTGTTTTATGTTTTCCCGATTTTCTATTTTTTTGTGTCTTCATAATATAAAATATGAAGAAAATAAATGATGACAACTATAATATATATAGAATAGTGATTTTGACCTTTATAATAACAGCATTATGGGATGTTGTACTTAGAATACTTTCAGTTTATGAACCTATACCATCTATTAATAACTCTATGTCATTTATAAAAGACTTAAAACCTTACTTTGAAAAACATACTTTATTAGCAGCGGCATTAATTGCTGGATTTGTTGGTGCCACTACTCAATCAATTATATTACATTTTATGAACTTTCCTACTTATAATAGATCAATTAAATACATTATTAAATTTATGATATTGTCATTCATAGTAAGTGCGCTATTTGGATTTATAATGAAAGCAAGTAAGTTATTTCCATATTTAGAGAAATATTATTATGAAAAATTAGGTTTAGTAAAGAGCTTATATCATGACGGAACGTCCGGTTTAATAGTTCAATTTTCATTATTATTTTTATTACCATTTATATAAATGACAACCACGCTTGATGAAATAAAGGAAATGTTGATAACATTAAATAACAATGTTGAAAAATTAAATGAAAAAGTAGAAATAATTAGTAAAAAACTAGATGAAGAAATATACGATGAATGTAAAAAAATGGGTTCTCATATAAATTTTATTGAAGAAGTTTATGATAGTATGAAATTTCCTTTAAATTATCTTTGTAACACAATAAATAGTATATCTGGTAATGATAACCAAATATGCGACGACAATTCAAAATAAAAAAATAATATATATTGTTTTTTTATTTTTTATTTTTTATTTTTTATTTTTTTAATCCTATAACACCACAAGCTAATCGTGCTCCAGCATTACCTGTTTTTAACGATTCTTCGTCATTTCCTTTTCCTAGATCATCCTCTTTGTCATGAACAATCATCATTCTACCTAAAATAGATAATTTTTCATTAGATATTAAACATAACTTATCAACAAAAAGTTTTCCAACAGCACGATTATTTTTAGATAATATGTTACCTAAATCCCCAGCATGTCTATGTTGTGTATGTAGTCCACCATGAGTTTCATTGAACGGATTAAAATGTGAACATCCACTTTTACACCCTTCACTCAAATCTCCATATTGGTGAATATGGAATCCATGTAATCCGTCTGTTAATCCACTAATATCATATTTAATTTTTAATCCATTTTTAACCTCTATTATATTTATAATCCCTTTGATACCACTTTCATTTGGAGCTAAAACACAAATCCCCTTTTTACGATTAGACCCTCCTTTCATACATTTTTTATAAGGAGCACACGAACTACGCATAGAAAAACCTCTAATTTTCTTAGTTAAGCAACTTTTTTTTGGGAATCTTCTAGGTAATTTAAATGTCTTTCCGTCACTTCTAATACAAATCTTGTCATTTTTATTACTATCACAACATTTTTTCATAATATATATTATACTTTTTTTTTATTCTTATCAAATCCACCCGGAATATTTGTATTCATTGATTCAAATTCAGATAAATAGTTATACTCATCATTAGTGTAATCAAGTTTTTCTTGATGTTTATTATTTATATATTGAGCACATGTTCCACAATGATCTTCATTTGAATAGTCAACAACTAAGTTAACATTTTCTTTATCTTTTATCTTCCATCGCCCCAATGGCGTGACAGTTCTATCATTAAATACATTTTTAATGATGCCACGAAGATGTGTTAAAGTAATTCTAGTAGAAACAGACATTGTTGTATAATATATTATAATTATTTTTATATTATTTCTAATCAATTTTATAATTAATATAATTATTTATATTCATCTTTAATATCATTTGATAAATAAGTATTAATACCAATAGCTTTAATTATCTTGTTAGTTTCTTTCTCATCTTCTTCAATAGATGTCATTGAATTAAAGACCAATCTTGTTAATTTAGTTTGTAAATTTTCATCTCTGTCCCATCCAGTATTAGCATCTTGCCACTTCGATAAGTTAATTCTTTGTTTTGATGACAATACTTTAATACCATCTAAGAGAATATTCAATTGATTATCCTTTTCCCATACATCATTATCCTTTACATACATTGTTTTTCGTTTAGTATCTGTACAATGTATTGGTCTTCTCAATACATCCATATTATTTAATCCATTAGTAATCATATGAGTAATAGTTTTCGTAAGTCCATTTTCAATAGTATGATCATATGTTTCGTTTGTTATTGGTAACGAATTGATAAAATCTGTTAAATTCATCGCGTTCTTACAATGTTCATCTAGAAACATTTGAATATTAAAATTATTTGTATTGTGGCTATTTGTAGTCGTAGTGTTAAAACTATGTTCAGCATGTCCCTTGATATGTGGAATCATATCCATAAAATTTTTCTGTATTTCTTTGTTTTCTTTTAGTAATAATAAAATTAGCTCTTTAAATTCTACTTCCTTGTCTTTGGTATATGTAGCTACCAAATCATCTAAGTTATTGTCTACATCAATATCACCACCACAACATTTCTGTTTATGCTTCCATAAGCCCGCTCTTGAAGCAAATGACCTCATACAATCACTACATTGATGTATGGCGACTTTTTTGGTTTCCTTGATGTTTCCAATGTTTCCGTTTGTTTCCTTGAGGTGCTTTCTAGTGAGCAAATGTTTCTTATAATCACTTTCCTTCCTACATCTATAGTTACATTTTTCACAAGAAAATATTGAGGCGATTTTTGGCGACTTTTGGCGACTTTTTGTTTCCATTCTCGCTATATATTGGAAACATAAAAATCGCCCTAAATCATTTGCAATAAAACATTAAAATTTTACAATAACAAAGTTAGAATTATTTTTTTTGTGTTCTTACCATTATGCTCTCAACCACTTTTTCACTAACTTTTCCAATCCTTTTTCCAATATTTAAAAATGGACATACTTTTTTGATGTCCATTTTTGAAAATCCAATTTAGGTCTGTGAAAAAAAGTACAAATGAAATTACCTACATATATCATTGACAGTTCACTTTTTTCAGTTGACTTTTCTATACTACATAATGTAGACAATCATACTACATAATGAAGAGAGATAACTATATTTAAAACATATAAAAACTAGTTAGATATGTAGGTAAGTCACTGATTTTATCCTCCAAAATCAGAAAATCCATTTTTCAGGTTCTGGATTTCCATAAATATCGGGATTATTTCGGTAAATGTCTTTTACAACATCCATCTTTAAATATTTTTAATCCACATTCCTCGCCTTTTCTTTTTCCACTTTTAAGAATTGTCTTACACATTAACGATTCTGATACTGTATTATTTTTTACTTTCTTACTCATCATATTATGATGTTGGTTACAATAACAACCATTATCATTATAAAAAGCTGACTTAGAACACTTAGTGTTCTTATTTTTACCACTTTTAAAAACATAACTACATGTATGAAACGACATACATAATCTTTCGGGACTATTAACTCCTTGGTAAAATGATATTCTATTATCTATTTTAATATGTGGCAATAATTTGTCAAATTTCTGTCTACAATAAGGACATTTTATCTCGTTATATTTTAATTTATCGGTGTTTAAATGTGATGTATTCGAATTTGTTTTCTGATTAATTACCTCTCTATATAACGGATAAAAATTAAATTTATGATTACATGGTAGAGTAATATGATTCTTATCTAGTTCCATATCTGTTAATAAACATACCTCTTTATCTTCTTCATCATCAAAGTCTAATTTATTTAATTCTTCATAAAAATTAATATTATCTTCTAGAACAATATTCATTATACAGAAAAATCTTAAAAACTCTTTATATTAATTTTATATAGAATGACAAAAACTTGGGGGCCACCAACATGGTATCTATTTCATACTTTAGCGGAAAAAATCAAAGATGAGCATTTTAATGAAATGAAAATTGAAATAATTTCTATAGTTAAAAGAATATGTTCCAATCTACCTTGTCCTGATTGCGCTAATCATGCGTCACAAAAATTAGGTTCATTAAATTCTGATGCTATACAATGTAAAGATGATTTAAAAAATGTGTTTTTATCTTTTCATAATTTTGTGAATCAAAGAGTAGGAACAGTTCAATGGAATGAAGAACAGATGAACGACAGATACAAATTAGCCAAAACAAATACAATTGTTCAATTTTTTGTTCAAACATGGCGTAAACCCAACCCAAATCCTAGATTAATTAGTCATAATTTTCATAAAGATAGAGTGGTTAAAGATTTTATAGGTTGGTGGAATATTCATAATTCAAAATTTAATCCATAAATATTTAAAATTATTTAATTAAATATTTATTTATAGTTCTTTAAGAACCTCGCCATTTTTATAAACCATACATTTAAATGTTTGATTTTTAGGTCTGGCACAAACAACATTATTAGAAGGTTCGGCATTAAAATATAGTAAATCTTCATGTCCTGTAGAATAAAAGGTAATAAACCATAATAATCCTAATATAAAACCAATTAGTGTTCCTAGAGCTACACCACCAAATGTTGTACATCCACCTGTTATTTTAGTTCCTGCGTCTAACACTAGTAATCCGGTAATAAATAGAATCACAGGATAATTCATACCAGAAATATATTGCATAGGCATATAAAGATATGCTAGTGTAAAGGCAATAAACATACTGTTAAAAGCTGGACTAATATACTCATTAAGATTAAATGGGAACTCAACTAAATTACAATAAGATGGAATTAATTTTTCTGATTTAACCTTTAATGTATTTAAAATAAACAAATTGATTAAACATGCTATTAAAATACCTCCTAAATAGACCATACCTTTAATATCTGAGTTAAATAATGATATCATTACAAGACAGAATGCTAACAATATAGGAGATATTGCCGCAAAAAACTGTAATAGATTACTAAAACTTAATTGCATTGCCATTATATATATTATATAGTCAGAATTATTATTCAAAAATTAATGTCAATACTTGATTTATATTTTCAACTGGATGAAATTGAATTCCTTGAACAAAATCTTTTTCGCCGTATTTTTCCATAAAAGTCTTAAAATCTTTTTCATTTTCTTTTGGGTAGATGAACTCTTTAACACCTCCTTTAATACCACCCAATATTTTTAAATCTAATCCGCCAATAGCAGTTACACAACCTTGTAAATTTATTTCACCTGTAATTGCTATAGTATTTTTAATCTTTCTCTCTGTTAATAAACTATACAATACGCAAGTAATGGCAGTTCCAGCACTAGGACCATCTTTGGGAACAGAACCTTCGGGACAATGAATATGAATACCTTGTATTTTGGTTTCCTCCATTTCTTTTACTTTATTTTTCAATATACTTGTTTCTACAAGTGTTGTAGCTAATGTTTTCGAGACAGTCATACTTTCCTTCATTACATCACCTTGTAATCCAGTTAATTTAAGATCCATAAATGATGTAGATGGAAATAATCTTGCTTCAATAGGGATGATACCTCCTTGTCCCATAGAATTAGCCCATAGTCCATTTATTACACCAATATTTGATTTATTAGGTATTTTCTTTTCTAATATTTCATGACGTTCTTTTAAGAATTTATATTTGATATCATCATTCGAAATAGTAATTGGTAATTCAATTGAATTATAGTCTTTGAGACAAGATAAATTTATCTCTCCTATAATTTCAAATAATAATTCTTTAAATTTTCGAATACCTGGTTCATTCGTATAATTTTCAATAATAAAAACAACATTATCATCTGTAATCTCAATACAATTTTCAACACCCATTTTCTTATATAATTCTGGTAATATATGTTTTTTTGTTATTACCAGTTTATCTTCTATTGTCAAATGTTCAAATTTAATTCTATGAATTCTGTCTAATAAAATTTTATCAATAGAACTAACATCGTTATAAGAAAATACGAACAATGCTTTTGATAAATCTAAGTCAATTCCGTTAAAATATTTATCTTGAAAGGAATCATTTTGTGTACCATCTATTAAATGAGTTAATATTCCAATAATTTCTTTACCATGTTCGGTTTTACTAACTTTATCTAATTCATCAATAAAAATAATTGGATTCATACATTTATGTTTAATTAATATATCAACTATTTTACCCCATTCAGAACCTACATATGTATAATTATGTCCATTTAGTGTACTACCATTATCTTGACCACCTATAGCTATAAATGAAAATGGTCGCGAATCTCCATTATCATCGGTTAAACACATAGCTAGACCTTTCTTAGCGAAACTCGTTTTACCTACACCAGGAGGTCCTTCAAATCCAAAACAATATCCACTCTGTTCGCCATTAATCCATTGAGCAATAATTCTCTCTATTTGTGTTTTAGCTTGTTCATGACCATGAACAGCATCATTTAATGTATCATTAACATTATTCATATATAGATTTATATCATCCCACTTCTTTTCAATTAGTTCAATGTCATTTATTATTGATTCAACGAGAGAAATGTTTGATAAATTTTTCAAATTAGATAATTGTTCAATCAACTGAAGATTACTATTATTGTTGATAATAAACATTTTAATTTCATTTTTCATAAAATCCATTTTCTTACCTGAATGAACTAGTTTATTGGATTTTATTTTATTTTTTTTTATGATATTATTAATATTACATATATTAATTATTAAATCATTTCGTTTGTCGGGCGTATAATTAATTATTAAATTTTCTATAATTTTACTATTAATATTTCCAATATACTCTTTTTTTATAATAGAACATGTATTTTTAATCTTAATATTAGTTATATTATCCATATCTATAATAAATTTATTATCTAACTTAATAACATTTTCTATTAACCTTTTAAATATATCTTTGATAGTATTCATAACAGTTAAAATCCATTCTTCTTTATTAATTCCAAAAGGTATTTTTAATAAGCCTTCTAAGTAACTTCTAGCTTTTGAACCAGTATCGTCTGTTTTTGATTTAACCTCTTTTAATTTGTTCATAGCTTTTTCTTTGACAGAATCAGAAGCCTTCATTAGACAAATTTGTTGTTCTAATGGTATTTTACTGTTATCAAAATTAGACAAGTTATTTGTATAATTTATAGTTTGTTTCATAGCATCCTTAAAAAAACTTTTAATTTTCCACGGTAAGCTATCAAATAGTAATGTTTGTTCAGATGTATCAACATTTCCATTATTATCATTAGATAACAAATCATATAATAAATAGGCTAAATATTGATACTCGTGTTCGTCTGACTTTAATAAAAGTTGAATCAAAGTATTGCGTTGACCGTATAAATCACTATTAATAAACTCTTTAACCACTTGTGATATGGTTTTTTGTTTAATTAATAATACTTGACTTAAATAACCTTGAAATTTTTTAACTAATTCAGGTGTAGAATAAACTATTAATTCTTTTAAGGTGAGAGAATGAATAAATCTATGAAACATATTCACATCATATTCACTATATGAACTAGAATCTTTAATTAATGATTCTATTTTATTATTCAGATAGTCATTATCAATACATGTAGTTAATAAGTCATCAACTAATCCGGCAATTATTATTGTTTTTCTATCTTTTTCACTATGAATAGCGACTTTAATACCATATACCTTTGCTTGAAATGTATCATTTGTTCTACATAAATCAAAACAGTCGAGATTATTTGATTTCTCTACAATAGTAAAGTCTTCGACAATTTTATTCTTTTCAATTACTTTGTCAGAAGTATTTTTTCGATCACTTTTCCAAACCATAGTTTTGAAATTAATAGGATGAAAATGCTTTTCTATGAGAGAATATTTTTCCTTGTTCCAGTTTATATTAGTTAAATAATTATCTCCTAATACTACATTCAGTAAATCGTGAATATTTTCTGTTCCATACATTTTAAATATTTGATGTAAATCATTTCTAATTACTTCAATGTTAGACTTAATTTTTGAAAGATTTGTTTTACTTTTTAATAAAATTTTATTATTTGATAATTCTCTGTATAAGCTTTCTAATTGTTGGGTTCCTTGGTTTAATTCGTTAGCTCCAATAACATCCAATTGTTTATATTTTTGAATTGATATTAATGTTTTTTGTATTAATTCGTGAAAATATTGTATCTGTGTATTCAGTAACCGCTGGGTATCTTTGGGTGATAAATTCGGTTCCACTACATCACTATTTTGAGAAATAACAATATTTTTCATTAGTATAATATAATGATTTAATTTAATTTCTAATACTTCTTTATTATTTTTATATATTTCTAAATAATACACTGCTCAAATATAATGATTTTAAAACTATATTAAAAAAATAAATATATTTAATATAATGGGTATACCTTCTTACTTCTCATATGTTATTAAAAATTATCCGAATATTTTAAAGAAATTTAAAAAAAATTTTTCACAAAAAGATATTTTGTTTAATAATCTTTTCTTAGATAGCAATTCTATTATATATGATTCAATGAGAGAAATTGAATATAAAAATAATGATGATTTTGAGCGTAAATTAATTAGTGCTGTATGTAAAAAAATAGAAGATTATATACAGCAAATATCTCCAAATCAAGTGGTTTATATAGCATTTGATGGTGTCGCTCCTGTTGCCAAATTAAATCAACAGAAAAATAGAAGATATAAATCGTGGTTTATCAATAATTATGACTCAAATGATAATAAAAAATGGGACAGCACTGCTATTACACCAGGCACAGAATTTATGAATAAATTAAATTTACAGATTAAATACCATTTCAGAACACCTATTCCTTATAAAGTAAAACAGATTATAGTTAGTGGAAGTGATGAACCAGGTGAAGGAGAGCACAAAATTTTCGAATATATTCGAAATAATTCAACAAAAATAATGAATGATAAAACTGTTATATATGGTTTAGATGCTGACCTTATTATGTTAACAATTAATCATTTACAGTATAATACTAATATGTTTTTATTTCGAGAAACACCTGATTTTATTAAAAGTATTGATAAATCATTAGATCCAAATTGTTTATATATGATTGATATCCCGCAATTTAAAGATAATATGGTTTTGTATTTAAATAACGATGTTGAGCCTACAACTAATATTGAAAAAAATAGGGTTTTTGATTATATATTCCTGTGTTTTTTATTAGGAAATGATTTTTTACCCCACTTTCCAGCTTTAAATATAAGAAATAATGGTATGGATATTGTATTAGAAACTTATAGAAATGTAATAGGTAATAAATGTAAAAATTTGGTTAACAACAACAAAATTATTTGGAAAAATGTGAGATTATTAATACAAGAACTAGGAAAAAATGAGCAAGATAATATAATACAAGAATACAAAATTAGAAATAAAATGGAAAAGCGTAATATTCCATTTGATGATAAAACAAGTAAATTTGATAAAGAAATGTTATATGCTCCTTCAAAGGAAAGACAAGTAGAAAAATATATTAACCCGTTTGATGATTATTGGGAAGCTAGATATTATGATATGTTGTTTGATATTCATTATAAAGACGAAGAAGCAATGAAAAAATTATCATTGAATTATATTGAAGGACTAGAATGGACTTTTAAGTATTATTCTTCTGGTTGTGTTGATTGGAGATGGTGTTATAAATACCATTATCCGCCACTATTAAAGGATTTATTAAAATATATTCCATATTTTGATGAAGATTTAATTGATGTAAAAGAAAAATTACCTGTAACTGAAATCGTTCAATTGAGTTATGTATTACCAAAAAATAGTCTGTATTTATTACCAAGAAAAATAGAAAATAAACTATTATCACAATATGAAAGTAATTATAAGATGGATTATGAATTTCAATGGGCATTTTGTAAATATTTTTGGGAATGTCATGTTGATTTTCCAGATGTATCTGTAGAACAGATAGAAGATATAGTTAATTTATAAACACCTTTTAACATCATCATAAGATAAATTGCCTGATGGATTGTCTAATGTTACAGTACAACCTCCTATTTCAGGCATATCAGAAACATCAAATCTATATATTCCGCTTTTCATACCATATATAATAATATCTTTTACATTTTGTTTATTTTCTTGATTATGTAAGTGTAAACTAATTTTATTGAAATCTACATTTCTTTTTAGTAACTCATCTATAATAGTTTTAAAATTATTAAATTCCATTGTTCCACATGTGTCTGATAAACATATTTCACTAATCTCATCATAAGTATAATAATAGTGAAGAATTTCATTTATAATTTTCTGATTGTCTATCCTACCAGAAATCGGACAATCAGTAATACACGATATATATAATTTAACCTTTGAATCTTTAATTAGAGTTACTCTTTTCATCATTAATTCTATTTCATTCTTAATTTCTGTTAAATTTTTGTTTGTGTTTTTTTTTTGGAAATCATTAGAAACAGAAGTTATAAATGAGAAATTTGTTATATCATGATCAGAAGCAATATTAACACTCTTAAGATTTGGAGTTAACATATATAAATCGATTGGTCTAGGTAGAATAATATTAATAAATTGTGCTTCATGAAATAACTCTATAGATTGTTCCATTTGAGGTAATATTTTGGGAGAAACAATGGAACCAACTTCAATTGCTGATGGAAATCTGTTAACAATTATATTATGTAATATATCTGTTTTTTCCACCAACGAATATATTTTTTTCAAGGATTGTAATCCATCTCTAAGAGTAACATCGAATAATTTTAAAGAGTTTTTCCCTAACATACTTGAATACATATACTTAATTATGTATAATTATGTATAAGTTATATTTAGGTCAATTTTATTTAAAAATAACACATTAAATAATATAATGGCACAAGAATTTGAAGGCGATAGAAAAGATTTTTTAACTCTTTTAGGGAATAATCCTGGAGTATTAATTTTTAAATTCACTGCTGATTGGTGTTCACCATGTCAGAAAATAAAACCATATGTTGATGGACAATTTCAACTTATTAGTTCCAATACAATTCATTGTTATGAAGTAGATGTAGACGAGTCATTTGATTTATTCGCATTTATGAAAACAAAAAAAATGATGAAGGGAATACCTACAATGTTAGCATATAAGAAAGGAACTACTAGTTTTGCACCTGATGATAGTATATCTGGTGCTGATTTAAATGAGGTTAATCAGTTTTTCGATAGATGTAGAAAACTGCGTTAAATAATAAAAAATAGATATATATATTATAATGTATAATTTAGAGGCTCTTAAAAAAGGTACATATTACGAATTTAAACTTACAGATGGAACATTTAAATATGGCACATTTATCAAAGAAGGTCTTAGAAGACAACCTCGTTATGCTGATACATATGCTGCTAGGACAATTGTTATTGAGAATAACGGAACAAGAGATGTTATATTTGATACTGATATAGAGTCTGTACAGCATACGAATCAACATAATGGTGGTTATTTAAAAAGAAAAAGGATAAATAGACGCAGAAAATCAACACGCGGAAAAAAGATAAATAGACGCAGAAAAACAACACGCGGAAAAAAAACAACACGCGGAAAAAAAACAACACGCGGAAAAAAATCAACACGCAGAAGAAGATAAAATCAGACTGATAATTATGTATATTTACCACCTTATTTATCTTTTAAATTATTCATATTTTAATGAAATGTGAATAATTTATATAATAAAATTATCAGTTAAAAAAATAAGATATTATATATTTAAATGGATAAATTAGATTTAAATATACATAATTATGAATTAAATGACCTATTAAATTTATTTAAATTACCTTTTCATTTTGAAGAATCACATTTAAAAGAGGCAAAAAAAATGGTTTTAAAAACACATCCAGATAAATCTGGTTTAGATAAAGAATATTTTCTCTTTTTCTCTCAAGCATACAAATATTTATTGAAAATATATAGTCTAAGACAAAGTAGCACAACTACTAATACAGAGTATGAGAAAGATGATTTGTGGGAAAATGAACACAATGTATTAATTGATGGAAAAATAAGCTCTATGGACCAAAAAGATTATAACAAATGGTTTAATGAAACATTTGAAAAGATGAAAATGAAAGATGATATAGAAGAAACTGGGTATGGTGACTGGTTAAAATCTAATGATGATATTGTAACAGATAAAATTTCAAATAGTGGAGAGATGAATGAGTATATACAAAATAAAAAACAAGAACTACGAGCTCTTGTTGTTCACAATGATTTCCAAGATTCTGTTAATGGAAGAGGTGATAATTTAATTAGAGAAGTTCCAGAAAATTATGGCTCTGGTATGTTTGATAAACTTCAATTTGAAGATTTAAGAAAAGCCCATGTAGAATCCGTTATTCCCGTGACGGATGAGGATTTTCATAATAGAAAAAAATACGCAACTGTAGATGAATTAAATAGAGCTAGAACACAGGATTCTGTCGCAAACGAAAAAGAATGGTTTTCTAGCCACGAAGATAAATTAAATAATTTGAAAACAGCAGACGAGGATATTAATATTAGAAGAGCATATAAATTATTAAATCAAGATGAAAAGGCTAGAGAAAATTATAATAAATTTTGGTCGGATTTAAAAAGGCTTGAAAATTAATATTTATACAGTAGTCGAAACATAACCTGTTCCTACATTTTGACATTGAATACATTTCACAAAATTCTTATCGTGTAACCATTGCTGTTCACATATATAATGAACTGTTAAATTACAGATAAAACATTTTACAAACATTTTTGTAGGATTAATATTTTCTTTATTTTGATGTAATCCTTTTTCCAAAGTATCTAAACAAATAACACATTGATTTTCATTATCATTTATAAATGGAGTAATTTTATTACCTATATTCTGTGTGAATACATTTCCCATATCTTTAATTAATTACTTTATTTATTCGTTTAATATTTATATCAATTTTATATTTTATTATAATATAAATGGTGGCTATAACTATCTATCTAGACAATTCTGCTAATTCGTCATCTAATAATCCTCCTGGATATAATCAATGGGTAGGAGGAACAGAACATGGTGATCCTAGAGGTATTAAAGTTCTTAAAAGCGATACTAGATTACAATATATATTTAATAATACTATAAATAGTTTACAAACCTGGTATTATGATTACGGGTGGCAGTCTGGACCAAATATAAATGGACCTTTTACTGATAATCAAATTATTAAAATTCCTCCGGTTGTAGGGCAAGTTAAATCTTCTTGCTGTATAATATTATAAATTTATTTTTATTAATGTTCAAAAATAAATTTGTAGATGTAATATATATGAATTATTACGCAAAATATATTTTTGTTATACTCTTATTAATTGTGTTAGGATTTATATTTGAAAAATATAAGAAAACAGAAGCCAAACAAGAAAAATTAGACCAATATGAATTAATTAAGAAGTATTTATTAAACGATTCCACTTTAGCCAGAACAAATAAACCACTATTATGGATACATGTCGCTTTTGATACCAATGCTAGATGGTGGCCATCATTTGGTTCTAGAAATACCGCTTGTTTTAATCAACCATACCAATATTTAACTATTAAATCTATTGTTGACAAATGTGGTGATTCTTTCAATATTTGTTTGATTGATGACAAGTCATTTAACAAAATTATTCCTGGATGGAGCACCAAGGTAGCTAATTTACCCAATCCACTAAGACCCCATTTAAGAGAATTGGCTATGGCAAAACTGTTATATTATTATGGAGGTATGACAATTCCATCATCTTTTATATGTCTTAAAAACTTGAAACCATTATATAGTAAGGGATTATCATCAGCTACTATGTTTTGTGGTGAATTACCAAGTGACAGTAATGTTGCCACTTATAAAGAGTTTTTCCCAAATAACAAAATTATGGGGTGTAAAAAGGATTGTGGACTTATGGAGCAATATATTAATTTCTTAGAACGAACTGTTTCATCTGATTATACTAATGAATTAGAGTTTACAGGAGAAACCGATAAATGGTTATACTCTCAAGTTCGACAAAAAAAAATTATGCCATTAGATGCCAAATATTTTGGATGTAAAACAGATAATAATGAGCCTGTATTAATAGATAATTTATTAAGCGATGATGATGATTTTTCTGTTTCTAGTTCTGCTTTTGGAGTCTATATTCCTGACAATAAGTTATTATTGAGAACAAACTTACAATGGTTCGCCAGACTTAATCCAGAACAAGTATTACGCAGTGATACTATAATCGCAAGATACTTGTTGTTAAGTAATTAAATATATATTAAATTAATTTAGTAATATAATATATATTATGGCTCCTATCGAAATTAAAATAAGTGACGAAATGACTAATTTTATGATTAGAAATATCTTAGGACATGAACCATGTCATGATTTTAATCCAGCTGGTGCTGGATCAAGATATGTTAAACTTAATAAACAATTAGAAAATCTTAAAATTCATGGTATATATCAGGAAGGAGGAAGTGGGAAGTATGACGGAAGGATGGACTTAGAATCACCAGCACCAGCATCAGTATTCCCTTTGGGAGACATAGGCGATGACAATCTAACGATTAACTCATATGAGGATATGAAACCTGATTCACCATCTACAGTTTTTAATAATATAGCTATAAGTGAAGATGATCTACTAGTTCCTAGTGAAGATGATCTACTAGTTCCTAATGTAGATGAGGATGGTCTAATTACTGGTCGTCCAGACAATGAATCTAATATCTTTTATTCTACATTGGGAGCTGATTATAACTCATTTTTAAATGAATTTGATGTGGACGCAAAAAATATGGATAATATATTGGTATTAAATGCACCAACGATTAATCGTATTACGACACGTTCTATGACACAATCAAGAAGTAATACAATAAATGGTATTCAAAGTACTACTGAAATGACAGATTATATTAGAATGTATATGTTTAATTATATAGCTGGTGCTGGTCGGAAATTGGGTGGAGATGAATATGTTGGAGATGAATATGTTGGAGGAAAAGTGAATAAACCAGATAAATCAATGATAAAGGAGGAAATAGAAGAAGAAAAAGATAATGCGTTAATGCCAATAGAAAATAAAAAAAAAAATACTGATATAGCCACCACATTAACAAAAGGAGAATCAGAATTAAAACAAGGAATACAAAAAGAAGAATCAGAATTAAAACAAAGAATCCAAGAAGGAGATTCAGAATTAAAACAAGGAATCCAGGAAGGAGAAGCAGAAGCAGCAGTATCAAAAGAAGAATCAGCAACACAAGCAATAGTATCAAAAGAAGAAGCAGAAGCAGAAGCAGCAGCACAAGCAGCAGCATCAGTAGAGGCAGAAGCACCAACATTAGAAGCAGCAGCAGCACCATCAGCACCAGCAGCAGAACCAACAGCATCAGTACAAGCAGCATCAACAGTAGAAGCAGCACCAGCAGTAGAAGCAGAAGCAGAAGCACCAACAGCAGAAGCAGCATCAACAGCAGAAGCAACAATATCCGACCGTTATCAAGAATATAGTTACCTTAATAATGCTTTAACACATATAATAAAAGAATTTGATGAATATGATAAATTAGACGATGATGCTTTAATTGATGTATGGTCAATAGACACGGATATTTCTCGACCATACCTTAAAGAAACGAATAATATATTTGTTTTTTATAAGTATATATTTAATTATTATATCAATAATATTAACAATATATTATCTATTTATCTAATTAATGACAGTTATTTTATTCGTGACGCAATATTCTTTTTTTTCATTAATCATTTTAACACTAACGAGGAAAAATTCCTAGAAATAAAAGATGAAGAAAAAAAAAAGGGTATTCTTAATGAGATTTTTAATCTTCGTATTCCAGAATGGAGTGATGATAATAAATATTTAACTTCGATTAAAAAAAATAAAAAAGAGGAAATTGTGGAAAAGACAATCGCATCTGGACAAAAGGGAGGAGATGATGATGATGAAGTTATCTTATCATTACAAATTATAAATATGACAACTGGTTTAGGACCAGTGACACCTGTGTTTAATGATTATCCTAAGACAGTAACGATAGGATACACTGACATAACTAGTGAGGATGAATTAATAAGTACTTTAAAAAATGTATATGCTGGTTTAATTAATGGTCTAATGATTCAAATTCTGACTGAAGAAAAAGATAAATATGGTGTTCCAACCAATTTCGATACGATAATTGGTGCTTTACAGGGACAACTTATAGGGGAATTCATAACCAATCCTAAGAGTATAATAAACCAATTAAAACCAAAAAAAGGGACGGGGTCTTTATTTACATCAATTGAAAAATATATTACCCCTCCTAAACTAGGAGCAAGAGTACCAAGAGGATCAGACCCTGGAAATTTAATAATTAGTATAAATAAGGCGATTAATACTATAACAACAAATCTCAAAGCAAGAATAATTAGATTAGTATCGGTTGTTAGGTATAGTAAAATTAAAATACAAGGAACTAAGACTACTAGTCTTAGCCAAGACGCTCAAGTTCCAGTTAATATGATATTACAAACAGTGTGTGAAAAAGTTAATGAGATTATTGATATTCCTCTTACTTCTATGACTCCATCTGAGAATAATAGCGAAGCACAATCCAATGCTCTTGCTGGAGAAGTTTTTTTAACACAGAAACATATAATTGATAAAATTGCGACTGGTGGTTCTACTTCTGATGTAGATACTAAATTATACGTCGGTTTTAGAAATTGGCTTAATAAAAACCCAGCTAAAATGACACAAGAAGAGTATGGTGATGTTAGATCGTGGCAACCTAAAAAGTTAAGAGAGTTTATCCACAACTCTCCAACCGCAACCAAACCAGTTAAGGTTATTAATAATGCTTTATCGGATAAAGCTTCCAACGGAGAAAAAATGATAAAAGTATTATCCGATTATGAAAGTAGTAGTGGTATTGATATTTTTCAGATTAAGTGTCCAATATCATCTATTTTTGATGCTCAAGGTTCTTTTGGTTCATGTAATTTTGGTTTAGATCCAAGTAAGACAAAAAGCGATGGAACACCATCGAATAGACATGACGCAGATGTAATTACGGATAATATGGACATACAAATTACTGGAACGGGTGGGTTTTTAATTAATTTATCGCTAATATTTAAACCAAAGGGAGGAAACAAAGGTCGTGCGTTATTAGCATATACTATTAGACCTGGAGCAAATTATAAAAATACTCCTGCTGAATATAAAATAATAGAAGGTAGAATAGAATCAGTAATTAGAGACGAAGCCATAGATATTTTATCCGCGAACACTGTATTTAAGGGTGTTTTTAATGACATAACAGCAGGACTAGGTCTTGGAGGTTTAGATTATTATTTAACCGGTGCTAATGCTATACATACTATAATGAGTGGTTTAACACAAAAGTTTATGGGAGATTTTGGACAAGAATTAAATGCCATAGCCACTAATTTTGGAAAAGGAACAGGTAGATCTGATTCTTATACATTATTAGCTGATGGTGATAGACCATCATTTGTAAGAGCCAGTTTATTAAGATTACTAGCTACAACTGGAATTGATCCATACTCATATTTATGGTATATGAGTCCAAAAGGTGGAGTAGCAGTAGGACCAGTACTACGTCCATTGCTCCGAGGAGGAACAATAAAAAAGAAAACAAAAAAGAGAAATAATAAAAAGAAAAGGAAGAATAGAAAAACGAATAAGAAAAAGAGTAAAACAAGAAAGAATAAAACCAGAAAAAATAAACGAAAAACGAAAAAGAGTAAAAAAACAATTAAGAAAAGGTAAATTTATTTTTAAATAGAATTTCTCTCTATGAATTTAAAAATAAATAAAATAAGGAATATTGTATTTAGATTTACTGTATACAACCTTGGTAGTGAACATAATAGAATGTAATTTACAGATTTGTCTAATAATTGTACATAAACTAGAATAACTATGTTTTCTCTCAAGATAAAACATTTTTGCCTTATGATAATGAGGTTTAATAATTTCAGTAAATTCAGTAATAATATCTAATAGTTCCGCTCGTTTATAAGCGTTAATATCGAAAGTATAAAATTTTTCATTTTTATCACAAATTTTTTCCAAGAAATCAAATAAAATATCTTTATCAACGATTTTTTTAAATGTTTGACTCATAATAATTGTCCGTATATTTTATTGAGATAATAGTTGAAATAAATTATTAGTAAATAATGCCAACTCAATTTCATCTTCATGAATATTATGAAAAATAGAAATATATTTACATAACAATTTAATAATTTCATATTTTTGCGTTTCAGTTAAAATATCAGTTGTTTTAATGAAAATAAAATAATTATCATAAATATCCATAACAGAATACCCTTTATCAAATAATTTATAAAATATTTCAATAGACGAATTGAGATTATTATCAATAATATGTTGAGTGTATTCTTCGAAAATAGAGAAGCTAATATTAGTACAAATTTTATTTGCTAAATCAAAATTGATAGGCAGTCCTAGAATTTTAAATTTTTCAAGATAATTTAATAATATTCGAATAGAACCATTACACACAGTAAGAATAAATTTTTCAGCCTTTTTATCGATAACAATATTTTCTTTTTTCTTAATTTTAGATAATATTTTTCCGAGACTTTTATTACATAGTGATTTCATTTTGATAATAATTTTTCTAGACTGTAAACTATCAATAACCTTTTGAATATTAGAACATGATGATATAAAATGAACATTATTACTATATTTATCAATACAGTTTCTAAAAACTTGTTGACTTTGTTCATTAATATTATCAATGTCGTCTAAAACAATAATTTTCTTTTTATTTGGTATAGAACAGCGTGTTTGACAAAATGTTTTAACTTCAGTTCTATAATATTGAATACCCTGTTCTTTAAGACTATTGATGATTAATATATTATCGCTATATGAGATACCATTATAATATTCTTTAATAAGAGCATTAATGAGGGATGTTTTTCCAGAACCAGAATCACCGACAAACAATATATTTAAATTATTCATTGAGATTAATGTATCCAAGATGCTAATAATATTTTGATCAATTTCAAAATCTTTAAACATAGTAGGTTTATATTTATACATAAAAGGCAACTCCATATTAATTATATTCGTTAATAAGTATTTAAGTAAATGTAATTATATAATATTAAATGGTTGATTTTTATAAAATATTGGAAGTAGACGACAATGCTAGTCAAGAGGAAATAAAAAAATCGTATAGAAAATTATCTTTAATACATCATCCGGATAAAAATCCCGGAGATCAGGGGGAAAAATTTAAAGCTATAAGTGAAGCTTATGAAACTTTAGGTGACCCAGGAAAAAGAAACGAATATAATATGTCAAGAAGAAATCCATTTATGGGAGGAATGCCACCTGGTATGGGAGGAATGTCGCCTGGTATGGGAGGACCGAATATGGGAGGCATGTCACCTGGTATGGGGGGAGTAGATGATATTTTCAAAATGTTTTTTGGGGGTCAAATGCCCCATGGTGTTCATTCAATGGGTGGTGGATTTCCTGGAATGAATGGTAATGTTCGGGTATTTAGAAATGGTCAACCAGTGGATGTAAATGCTTTAAATAAACCGACACCCATAATAAAAAATGTGGTAATAAGTTTAGAACAAGCATACAAGGGAGACCAGGTGCCAGTTCAAATTGAGCGATGGTTATTCGAAGATGATATAAGAAAGATAGAAAATGAGACATTATATATTCCAATAATGAAAGGAATAGATGATAAAGAAATAATAATATTACGAGAGAAAGGTAATGTTTTAAAAAATGATTTGAGAGGAGATGTAAAATTAATAATAAGTATTCAAAATTCATCGGGATTTAGACGTGACGGATTAAATTTACATTTAGATAAAGATATTACATTAAAAGAGTCATTGTGTGGATTTGATTTTATAATAAATCATATAAGTGGAAAACAATTAAGATTTAATAGTGAGTCGGGAACCCCGATGAGAGATGGATTAATAAAAGCGATACCTGGATTTGGATTAGAGAGAGAAAATAACAAGGGAAATCTATGTATAAAATTTAATGTAAAATATCCAGAGAAATTAACAGGAGAACAAATAAAGGCGTTGAGAGACATTCTTTAAAAAAAAATTGAAATTATTTATTATTTACATATATTTTCAATTATAAAATATGGGTAATTTATTATCACTTTGTTGCGTAGTATGCTGTAAATATTCATTTTATGCGAATGAATTAACTGATATTATATGTGAAAAACTGGAAAAGAATATAAGTCATTTTATTGTAAGTAAAGGATTCAATTTAAAGCATTGGCATATATCTTTAAAAAGGGATGTATATTCACAATATAGACATTCTTTAACTACTAGAATATATCTAGCATTAAAGAGTAAAAATATCCCTGTGTTAACTATGGGAGGGTGGGCACAAGGACATTTTACTGAGAATCTAGTATATTTCTTGACCAAAAATCTTATTGATGAGGATTATAGATTAGCTATGATTGAGAATAAGTATACGATTCTAGATATTCCTACTAACACTCTATTTTACAATAGTCCAGAAATAAATATCTCCGATAATTATATTGAAAATTTTAGTAAAAAAATATATACAGTTATGAACAATAATGACAAAATAGAAGTATTAAATAGTACTAATGAAAACTCTTCATTTCATAAAATATTTGATGTAAATTTGGAACATAAATTGATTGATAATTTACACAATATAAGTAATAATAAATTATCAGAAATTATTGAACTATCATACAACAACTATATAAAAAAAGAAGAGGATGAAGAAATCTTACTTAAGAAAAATAATATTGTCTAAAAATATAAAATTTTATTGTAACATAATGTAATATATAAATATAAATATTTTTTAATGATGATGACCAGTTTCCGATCTAGCTAATATAAAAGTTCCAATGATAACGAGGGATAACGCAAAAATTTGCATTGGTTCAAGTTTTTGAGAAAATAGAAAGAACGCACCCAATGCTAATATTACAGCTATAGAAGTATGATGAATAGCATGAATAACGGAAATATGTTTACCTGTTCTCATGACGAAATAAAGAAAAACATATGTAATAAAAATAGCAATTAATCCTAAAAAGAAATACATATTTAAATAATCTTTATGGATTGAACCTTTTTTAAGTAAGAATTGAGAGAAAATTTCAGTTAATGCCATAATTGCGAAAAATAAATATAATGTATTATCTGATATTTTATTCATTATATATTTAATGAATAAAATAATATAAACAGAAATTAATAAAAAAATTTGAGGGCAACCTGGCCGAGTGGTTAAGGCGGAAGACTAGAAATCTTCTGGGAATTTCCCGCGTTGGTTCGAATCCAGCGGTTGTCGTTTAACACGCGTGGTGTAGTGGTAACATAGTTCCCTTCCAAGGAATTGCTTCGGGTTCGATTCCCGACGTGTGTATGAACAATCATAAATTATAGTTTATAATTGTTTAATTTTCCGATCGCATAACATCTTCAAGAGGCATATCAAGTTTACTTTCCTCAATATAACGGCATATAAAAGCAAGATATCCAAGTATAAAATTATGTATTTTCCAATAAAAATTCATAAAACTCATTTTATATAATTATAGGTATTATTCTTTTAATTATTTTTATACTTATTTATAAAAATATATAAAGATGATATATCCAAGAATCATTAATCCATTAATATTTTTGGAAAACACATCTAGAATATTATAAGTAATATTTTTATTGTCAAACGACATAAGATAAGCAAATCCATAGATTGACCATAAAATAAAATTAAACCAAAAAAGAATTTGATTTAAGAGTTGATTATTAACAAAATGACTATAAATCAAGTAAAATGAGAGAGACAAACAAATGGTTCCAATAAAGAATCCTATATGTTTACTTACTGTTTTAAGTTCACCCAATAATCCAAATAATAACATAATAGCATTCAATAGTAAAATATTGTTAATAATAGAAGAATTATTATTGTAAATTTCTCTCATAGACAATGATGTTGTAGATATGTTCTGTGTTTTTTTATTATAGTAAACCATAAAACATATTAAACTAAATAACATAGTTGGTGTTGTAATAAACCAATCTAGGTATCTTATTAATGAAACATCAATTTTAATATTAGAAAAATTAAAAACTAGCCAAATGTAAAAGAAAAATTCGATAAATTGAACGATAGTTTCTAAAACTAATATTTCATTTAATATTTTGTCATTATTATTAAGTTTGAAAAATGTTCCTGTTAAGCAAAACACGGCTATAATAAATTGAACTAATAAAGAATAATAAGCACTTGTATAAATATTTTGATTCATATTGTATATTAGATCTATCGAAAATAAAATAAAATAAAATGATTAATATATTTTTATTTTATTATATATAAATTAGTGTTGTAAGTAAGGAGAAGCTAAATTTGAAGGATTACTAGTCATAGAAGGACAACAAGGGATTTTTGGATAAGTTATAGGTGTTCCATTTTGTCGTGCTTTATAATCAGCTTCTAACTCTGCTATTGATAAACTACCAGTGGCAGCTCTTCTATATTTATTTCGTCGAACAGAGGCATTTAAGCCTCCAACGCCCGAGCCAGGCGTATATTTATTAAATAAGCTGGTTTTAACATTTCCAGTAAAAATAAGTCTTCTTTGTCCACCAGGAGCCATTATAATATATATGAATAATAAAATATATATTATTATTTAAGAAATTCTTTGTGAATCAATATCACCAGATACTAAATAAATAGAATTCTCTGTAACAATGATATACTCAGTCTCAACCTTGTAAATTTTACTAATAGGACTAGTATATTCATCTTCACTTTTAACAAGTAATTTTTCTTGATTGGACTTAACCCCGATAATAATCTCTTTATCGAGAGATGATGTCCAATAATCCGACTTAACCTCTTTATCCTCAACAATAGCTAATTTCCAGGCATGTTGAAGACAAGTATTTGAAGGCATTCTATAGTTTTGTTCTGAAGTTTGGGAACTCATTATATAGGAAATTAAATATAATTCTTTAAATACTTATATTTAATAAAAGTTAATTTAAGTTCAATAGATTAAAAAAATAATAATAAAATATTTTAAAATAATAATGAAAAATAATAGTTTAAATAATATCGAGAATTATAAAACGGAATTTGATTCCAATGAACACATATTGTTTATAAAATATATTGGATTAATTCACGAATTGATTGAATGTAGTGTAGATAATATTTTTATTCAAAAGTCAGAATATTTGAAGTATGTTTTAATGAAGGGAATAAAAAATGTGTTTTACATATTTAATTTTTTACTATTATACACAAAAAATTTAGAATTAACAATTTATCACACACAAAAAGCAATTTTATATTTTATCGAATTCATAGGACAAATAGGAGATGATAATCATAGTTTTTTAAAATTAAATACAAAAGATGCTAGTTTATTTATTTATAAGAAAACAATATTTGAAGTAAATAACGACTTTAGAAAATCATATGAAGAATCCGAAGAAACAAAAACAAAAATGGAAATGTTACACTTATATATTGAAACATATAACAATATAATGTTGAAAATTATAGAAAATTTTGATTTCCAAAATAATAGCTTAGAAGATCTTCAAACAATCACATTCACAAAATTATATAAAATAGTAGAATCATTGATACAATTACCGATAATATTCAAAAGTAATAATGAACAGATTAAAGATAAAATAAATGAATATAGTGTATTTGTGAATAACATAAATGCTTACTATTCAATGCCATTTATATTTAATAATTACTTAAATTTAATAAATTATACAATAAAGAAAGGATACAAAAAAAATATTGATAATAATATCGTTAAAAAAAATTTAGAATCAATAAATATTGAAGAAAAATTACAAGATTATTCAATATGTAAAATTTATAACAACATAACTAATTAATTCATCAGGATAGTTTTCTTTCTGATTTTTTTCTTCCTTTGTTTATTATTTTGAGCGACAGTATTATTTTCAGTTATACACGATATATTCCTATATTCGCTTTCAAGAATTTTTCTAATAAATCTATAGATTTCATGTAATACATCTTCATCACATTTACCAACTACTAAGACACTTCCGGTTCTAAAAATCATAAAGGATATTTCTTGATAGTCTTTATGTTTAGGTTGTTGACCATTTTGCTCCGATAGAGTGTTATCATAATAGAATTTACATTGAATACCTGGATAAGAACAAGCATCGAAGTTACTATTAATACGATATTGGTATTTAAGCAAATCGTATAATTTATCTCTATCAATAAAATATCCGCAATTGAAATTGGAATTTATTAATACAGTTTCACTTTTTTCTTTAAGATAACATAAATCCTCTCCTACATAAGGTTTCAATATAGTAACTAATAGTGTTAAAACCTTATCTAATAGAAGTTCATTTTGGATACCGGGAATTTCTAATTTTCCTGTATTAAATACTTTAATATGCATTTCTTTGTATTCGTTATTATAAAATATTCTCATAATCATAACGAAACAGTTAAAGAAAGCTCTCTTTTTTTTACTTCTGTAACTTAAAATATCTTTTTTACATATACCAATACTTATTTTTCGTTGATCTTTATATTTAATTCGTCCATCCGGATTTTCAATATGTTCAATAATTTGTTCTTCAAAATATTTAACACCTTCAAGATTCTTTGAAATAGCATCTACCTCTTCTTGACATGTAGATGAATATTTAACCTGTTTTTTAACAATTCCATCTTGTGGAGAACTATAATCTAAAATAGGAATATCCCAAAATACTTTTTTAATATCAATTTCATTTTTATTCAAATATGAAATTTTGGTTTTTGTAGAAATATATATAGGTGAACATTTAGGAAAACTATTTACATCATTGGACTGTAATTCTGATATATTATTTTCAGAAATAATATTTTTAGTAACTGTCTCGATATCTCCTGTTAAGTCATCTCCATCATTTTGTAAAAAGCTTTCCCATTCATCATCAATAGTTTCCATTACTATATTATCTATATTGTTTTGTTTAAATATATTTATTAATATTTAAAAGGTTCAATTATTTTCTTTATCTATAATAAACATGGACTACACTCATGAAAGAACGATACCACTTCCTATCCAAAAATCTTCTTCTAATGACAATTGTAAAGAATTGAGTTTGAATCACACATTTATTGACCCTAGTAAGATGTCGCCACCAAATAGTTTTATGGATAAATTAATGAAACGAATGGATAATTACTATTCACCAACAGATAATCAAAAAAAAGAGTTTTTTGGAAAAAATAAATAAAATTGAAGTCATAATATCGTATCAATACATATATAATTATTAATACGATGATCTTATCACTCTAATATCTCCTAATATTATGGACAACAAAATATACAAAAATAACGCATTAAATGCTAACATCGTTTAAAAAAATGTTTAATTTTAATATAGTATATGGTAACATATACTCTATATTTAACTCTGGTATATGCATAATATTTTCTATAAAAGACAAAAATGAAATATTTATTATATGTTTTTTATTTCTAATAAGATAATTTAAATAATTTTTAATAATATTTTTTTTTTCAATATTATATTCAGTACTTAATTTTGAAATAAATTGTAAATTTTCATCTAAGTCTTTGTTTTTTATATCGTCTGTTATTTTTTCCCATAATTCTGTTTGTATAATTTTTCTATTATAAATAATTTGTTCGTTTGATTGCATGTAATTAATCATACTTCTAATATCCGAATTAAATAATTTTTGGATTAAATGTATAGTTTCATCACTATATTGTAATTTTTCCTTTTCATTTATTACATTTAAAAAGGTTATAATTTCTCTCTCAGGTAACTGATTAAATCGTAATCTTACAAATTCATTCTGTAAAGCTTCATCTATTCTACTTATGTAATTACATATTAAACAAAATCTAACATTTGATTTATAACTTTGTAACAAATAGCGTAATGCTATTTGAGCATTTTTTGTCATATAGTCTACTTCATCTAATATAACAAATTTCATACCGTTATTAAATAAACTTTTAGAATTCACAAAACTATTAATCTGATTTCTTATTATATCAATCCCTCTTTCATCAGAGGCATTTAAATGGATCATTAAGTTCTGATTCTGGCTATTTTCTTGATACGCTTTTATTAAATTAATAATACTTGTTGTTTTACCAGTTCCAGGAGGTCCATAGAATAATAAATTAGGGAAATGTTCATTTTTTATTATATTTTCTAAAATACTTTTATTTAATGGATCTAATACAATATCGTCAAATGTATTTGGTCTGTATTTTTCAACCCATGGTGTAAAAATATTCATATACTATACTATAAATATCGTTATTTATTTAAATAAAATTGAATGATTATAATATAAATAATATACTATAATCTATCTTAATGAATAAACCTGAGTTAAATATCTATATTGGTTCAATGTATGCTGGTAAGTCAACAGAAATTATTAAAAATTTCAAAACGCTAGAATCTGCTGATGTTAAATCTTTGGTTATTACACATTCATTAGAAAATAGGTTTGATGAAAATTATTTATCAACTCATGATAATATTAAAATCCCCTGCGAAAAATTATCACATATTAAAGATATTTATCAGTTAAAATCATTTAACCAATCGTCTGTAATATTAGTTGATGAAGCTCAGTTCTTTGATGACATTAAAGAGGTTATCAATATTGTAGAAACAAATAAGAAAACTGTTTATGTTTTTGGTTTAGATGGAGATTTTAAAAGAAATAAATTTGGATGTATTTTAGATTTAATACCATATTGTGATAATATTCATAAACTAAAATCTATTTGTTATAAATGTAAAGATAAAGGTATATTCAGTTTAAGAATATCTAATTCTGAAAATCAAGTATTAGTAGGAAGTAGCGATGATTATCAACCAGTTTGTAGAAAATGCTATTTACAAAATTCATAAATTAAATCGTAGCATCTTTTAATTCTTCGTCTATTTCATTTATTTCATTCATTGTATGGTCACTTGTATTTTCATAATATGGTGTTATATTTGTTCCTTCTTGTTTAAAACATTGACAACTACATATATATAAAGAAGTTATACAACACCCTTTTAATAATGTTTCTAATGTAGACCACAATAATAAACAAGGAAAACAACAACATATCATCTGATCTCTACATTGTTCGCCACGATAAGATCTCGAATCTGTATCTCTTGTCATTTTGATTTTATATTAACTACTTAATGTCAAAAATCAAAATCAATTTTTATTTTAAAACTATTTCAAAACCATTTAAATTAATATCATCACTTTAATTATAAAATGAGTTCAACAATTGTCGAGAAGAAGAAGAGAGGTAGAAAAAAACAAAATATTGTTCTAACTGTTGAAGAAACTCCTGAAACACCTTCAACAAAACCACCCCCTAAGAAAAGAGGAAGAAAACCAAAGGGAGGAAAAATTATTCAACAAAATACAATTTTAAATGATACTAAAGAATCCGAACCAAATATTATTTTACATTTAAAATGCTCTATTGATGATATCCTAGAAAATAAAGACTATTCGTTAAAATATGATCCAAATATTGAAAATATTAAAAGTTTTAATTTTGACAATATGGAAACAAATAATTTTTTATTGGAGAACAAAGATGATGGAAAAACGATTAATGAATTAAAAAATACTGACCATAATATATTAGATGATAATAAGAGTAATTGTTGTAATAAAACTTGTAAAAATGATTTATGGGACAAATTAAATCAATTAAAGATTAATTTACACAAAAATAATATTTCTGATAAAAGATCTGCTTGTTTTTGGTGTACTTATGATTTCGATAATCCTCCTATTTTTGTCCCTAAAAATGAGTTTAAGAATAATTACCAAGTATATGGGTGTTTTTGTAGTCCTGAATGCTCAGCGGCATATTTAATGAATGAAAAAATAGATTCATCTGTTAAATTTGAAAGATATCAATTATTAAATCATGTTTATGGTAAAATATATAATTACAAAAAAAATATTAAACCAGCTCCTAATCCTTATTATTTACTAGATAAATATTATGGAACATTGAATATTAAAGAATATAGAGAGTTATTTAAAAATGATCAATTGTTAATTGTTGTAGATAAACCATTAACACATGTATTTCCAGAATTATACGAAGATAATTCTGATTTCATTTTAAATCAACGAACTATTCCCACAAATTCTACTTATAAACTCAAACGAAAAGGAACTGTTCCAAAAAAATCGAGTGTCCTTGATGACTTAACATCTAAAAATTAAATAGTCTAATTTTATTATTTAATTTTTATTAATTGTCTTCTTCTGTTTCTACTACTTCTTCTACAACTTCCAATTGTTTTTTTGCTTCCTCTTTCATTTTTTTAATATATGCCATTTTCTGTCGATAAATTTCTTCTTGTTTTTCCTTCATTTTCTGTATTTGTTCATTTCGTTCACGCTCTAAACGAAAATTCTTAGCTCCTGTATCCATCAAATTTCGTATCTCTCCATAAATCTGTTGATTTGTTGACCCTTTTTCTTCTTTTTGTTTCTCTATAATCCCGAAATATTTATTTAAAACTTTCATATAATCATAATTTGCCTCTTCTAATTGTTTCTTTGCTTCCTCTTTAGATAATTCGGTTTGTCTACATATCATATTTACAGACTCTTCTTTAATTCGTGTTATTTGTAATTCTCTCTGTTTAATAAATGCTTCCTCTCTCAATTGTTTTTCTGTTTTCTTAAATTCACCTCCTCCACTTATATCTAACACTTCATTTGAACATGTAATTTCAATAATTTCATTGGTATCAGCTTGTGTAAATTCACTCATTATATATATTCTCTTAAATGTTTTTTAAACTATATTAAACGAATATCATTAGATAAATTAATGGAGAATCATATACGTCTTACACAACCATCTAATTTAAATAAATATGTTGAGGAGTTTAATACTAAAATGAAAGAAGAGTTTACAAACACTTTGACAAAAATTTATAATGATGATATGAAAAAATATGATGATATTATTAATATTATTATTCAATTACCTTTTGTGAAAAGAATTCTCGAAGAAAATAATTCCCTTAGAGAAAAATTAAATAATCTAGGTCAATCATCTGATGATGTAGAATCTATTAAACTTGAAATTTCAGATAAACCAATCTCTACCTCTTATGTAGATCTTGATAAAATAACATTTAATCAAAATGATAAGACTGAATCTAGTGCTAGTGATTCATCAGATGACTCATCTGGTGATGATGATGATGGTGATGATGGTGATGATGGTGATGATGAAGGAATTGGTTCTAATGATGAAGATGAAAAACCCAACTTTCCATCATTCCCTTCTAGTGAAACATCAGATATAATTGTTAGAAAAGTAGAAGTTGTAGAAACAATCACAGAAAGTGTCGATGTAGAAGATGAAGAGCCACGCAAATGGGGACAGTATTTGGGTGATGGTTCATCTATAACAAAATCTGTTGACAAAGAAGTAGAGGAGGAAGAGGAGGAAGAGGAGGAAGAGGAGGAAGAGGAGGAAGAGGAGGAAGAGGAGGAAGAGGAGGAAGAGGAGGAAGAGGAATGTGAACAATTGTGTGAAGATTGTAACAAATTAGAATGTGGTTGTGAAGAGGAGGAAAAGGAGGAAGAGGAGGAGGAAGAGGAGGAGGAAGAGGAGGAGGAGGAAGAAGAAGAGGAGGAGGAAGAGGAGGAAGAGGAGGAAGAGGAGGAAGAGGAGGAAGAGGAGGAAGAGGAGGAAGAGGAGGAAGAGGAGGAAGAAGAGGAAGAAGAGGAAGAAGAGGAAGAAGAAGTAGAGGAGGAAAGTGATACAGAAAATTTAGAAGAAGATGAAGAAGAAGTTATAGAAATTGAGATTGATGGTGAAACATATTACTGTGATGATGAGGAGAATGGAAATATTTACAAAGATGAAGATGGAGAAGTAGGTAATGTTTGTGGAAAAATAAAAGATGGAGAAGCCACAATATTTTAAATATTTTATGGTATTATAATATAAATGATAGATAAACTATGTCCTCCAGCAATTTTATATTTGGGTTTTTCATTAACACAAATAGTTATTGATACATTTAAGGGATTTTATAATACAGCATTCTTCAAAACAATTGTGATGATTATTTTTACATTACTTTTAAATATTCTTTGTAAACAAGGATTAAGTATAATTTCATGGTTAATAGTATTCATCCCATTTATTTTAATGACTTACATTACAGCTGTATTAATGTTTGTGTTTGGATTATCTCCATCATCAGATAATTTAGATTACGATGTAAAATATCCTGACGATTATCCAGATGAATTATTAATAGTAAGAAATCCATCAAATAATACAACAGTTGTTAATAAAACCGATAGCGATAATGAAGAATATGACCCAAATGATTTCACTAGTGGAACTCCAGAAGATATTAATAATTATAATTAAATAATTTAAACATATAAATTTTTTAATTAATATAAATGGATATAGCCTTTTCTATATTACTGGGATTATCTAATATTTTATATTTTATTTATGAAATGTTAATGTTTACCGGCGTGAGTATTTTGTTTATTCAAAATTCTGACAGCGAACGATATGAAATATTTAAAAGTGTAATACTTAATTCTAACAACTATTGTAAAGATGTAACTGTTGAAATAGGTTGGAAATGTGCGGAAATAGCAACAGTAACAAATATGTTTTATAGAAAACAAGTAATTCCAACGATACATTATTTAACAAATGATTATTTTAGATATCCTATACTATTGATAAAAGATGGTGAAGAGCTAATTAATATTAAAAATATTGATTCACATCAATTAGACGTTCAAGAATATGACTTATTATTTTATACAGACTATAGTGAGAATGATCCTAAAAAAAATTATACTATAATAAGTGAAACGGGAATTAAGGATATAAAATCTCCGATAGATAATAAATCTGATATAAATTTTATAATTTTTCAACTAACTAATAGATTTGGTGCCAAATTTGATATAAATTTAAAAGAACCGAAAAACTTTTTATTAAAGAATAATGTATTAAAATACAGCTTTTTTAAATGGTATATGAAGAAAGTATATAATAGACCCCTATCGAATGATTATACTGTTAATTATATGTCTCAAGATATGTCAACAGTAAGTCTTAAAAGTCCTTTTTTTATAAAATTTGGAGAAGATGGAGTAACATCATTTTCATCAAAACCAGACCCCAATCAAATACCAGAATTATCAACAGATGAAAATGATGAAAACGATGAAGAATCAGAATATGAATCAGAATATGAATCATATGATGAATCAGAAGATAAATCAGATGTTGTATCAGCTGACGAATCAGAACATAACTCCGATATTGAATCAGTTGACGAATCAGAACATAAATCCGATATTGAATCAGTTGACGAATTAGCTGATGAGTCAGAACTATCCAATACGGATGAAGAAGAGGATGATAAAGGTCCAACATTTTGTTCGCATGCATGTGTTCTTAGAGCTAGACAAAATTTAAATAATGAAAGAAACCAAGTAAAAAGTGACAAGGAATCATATGAACCTGTTCATGATATATCAGAACAAACATTTGATATAGATTTTTCAAAAAATTTAGTTACTTCTATACTAAACACAGAACAACAGAAACAACATCAAGAATAATAATATATTATTTAAATCATTTAAAAAAAAATTGATCTTGAAAACTTATAGTTAGAGATATCAAACAACCAAAATGTCCGGCTTTACAAAACCTACTTTAATTAGTTCTGAACTTGCTTTGTTCCTTGGACAACCCGAAGGTACCAAACTCGCAAGAACTGATGTGGCAATCTACATTAATGCTTATGTTAAGGATCGTCACCTTCATAATCCTACGAATGGTCGTGAAATTTTACCTGATGAAACTCTCATCAAACTTCTTAAAATCCCAGAAGGCGATCAGCTCACATACTTTAATCTTCAAAAATATCTAAGGCCTCATTTTGTCAGACCAGAGGCTCTTAAGGCAACAAGAGTAGTTATTCGCCGTTCTAGCCGTTTAGCTAAAATTAAAAATGAGCAGAAAATGGTGTCAGGGAATGTTCGCCGTTCTAGTCGTTTAGCTAACAATTAATAGCCAACAAGTAATTGTATTGTAAAGTAATTAATAAAAAATCCTTTTTTATTGAAAAAAAAATATTTATGTCAATATTTTTGAAAAAATTTAGTTACTTCTATACTAAAGACAGAACAACAGAAACAACATCAAGAATAATAATATATTATTTAAATCATTTAAAAAAAAATTGATAGCTAATATTATAATGGAGGAATCCCATAGTGATAATTCAGCAATGCAACAGCATCCATTAAATGACGAGTGGAATTTTTGGGCACATATGCCACATGATACCGATTGGTCATTAACAAGTTATAAGAATATTTATAATGCAAAATCTGTAGAAGATACTGTAGCAATAAGTGAAGCGCTACCTTCAAGATTGGTTAAGAATTGTATGTTGTTTATAATGCGGAAAGGAATTACACCTCTATGGGAGGATCCAAGAAATAGGAAGGGAGGCTGTTTCTCATATAAAGTAAGTAACAAAAATGTTTATGAGTGTTGGAAAAAATTAACTTATTCATTAGTAGGAGAAAGTTTGTCAAGTAATAAAAAATTACAGGAAGGTATAAATGGTATAACAATATCTCCTAAGAAGAACTTTTGTATTATTAAAATTTGGTTGGGTAATTGTGATTTCCAAAATGCCAGTATGATTAATTGTAGTAGTGGTATAGATGCTCATGGTTGCTTATTTAAGAAACATGCCCCCGAATATTAAATATTTAAATATTATTTAATGAAAATATTTAAATGTAATAGTTATAATAATACATAATGTATATGATAAATAGTAGTCTATTACTTTTTTTTGTATTAACAGCGTGGAGCTGTGTTGCTGAAGAATATAAACCAGTAGAAGAATTAAATGTAAATAATTACGAAGGAATATGGTATCAAGTTTATAAGGATTTAGGAGATATGACATTTCAGGGATTTGGAACTTGCGCTGTTGCCGAGTACAAGCTTCAAAACGATGGTATAATTTCTGTTCTAAATAGTCAAGTTAATAAAGATGGAACAATAAATCAAATAGCTGGAACAGCCTTTTACGATGAAGGAAATAGTGGTGGACAATTAACAGTAAATTTAGATGGTGTAAATATGAATTCTCCATATTGGGTATTAGAATTAGGACCCATTATAAACAATGAATATCAATATTCTATTGTATCTGATAATTTAAAATTTTCTTTGTTTGTATTAGCTAGAAATGTTACAGATTATTATAACTCATATGACAATGATGTTAAAAAGTCGTTGGAAGAATTCGGTTTTAATACAAAAATTAATAAACCTATGAAAATGGATCAAAGTGATTGTGACTATAGTTACATTACCAGTAATAAACCAAAGACGATGGTATATAGTAAACAATCAGAATGTGATGTAGCGGACTATTTAAAAAATGCTGGTTTTACATCATCTCAAATACCTACTATGGTCTGTATTTCAAAATATGAAAGTTCTTTTAATTGTGACTCAACTAATAAAAATACAGATGGTTCTACAGATTATGGTTTATTTCAAATAAATAGTTATTATTGGTGTTCCGGAGATCCAAATTCTGAATATAATGAATGTAGAGCAACTTGTTCCAGTCTATTTGATTGTCAAAAAAATGCTAATTGTGCTCATACAGTTTTTAAACAACAAGGTTATACGGCTTGGTATGGTTATCAATATCATAAATCTGAATGTGACAATTATAAATTAAATTGTTAATTATATTATTATTAAAATTTATTAATAATAATATTTAATCACTAATCATTATGTTTAGAAGGTAATGGACTAAGACATAATTTAATTGTTCCCAAGCTGGCTACATAATATTTAACTACTAGGGGTAAATCATTTTCTAAATACATTTCAATTTGACTACAGAGATTGGTACATTTAATAAAATAACCCAAATTTTTCAATGAAAACTCACCTTGAATAATTTTACTAGAATCTTGCTTTTCGATAAACTCCATACCTCCTGATGATTCTTCTCTTTTAACTTCAGCAGTAGCAAATTGTCCATCACATCTAAAAATCAGTTCATTTCCAACAGACTTAATTTCTAATCTTTCAGAAATACAAGATAAATCTCTAATGATTTTTTGAAAATCAGAGGATGGAAGATTAATAACCGAAGAAAAATGAACATCAGGTTCTTCAAATTCATCAGTATCAGGTTCAATAAGTCTAAGTTTCTGAGTTTTACATTGCTTAATATCTCCGTTTTCAAACTTAAGACCTAAGAATGAAACAATACCATCATAATAATCGTTATTTTCAATATAAATTGTCAATGTATCATCATTATCAATAGAGTTAATCAATTTAAATAAATGAAACATATTAACACCAATAACAATTTTTTCTTTGTTACACTCGTAATGTTCAAAATTTTCGGCACCTAAAAATAAATGGGCCAACATAGTATGTGATTTATCCATATTAATAATTCTGATACCATCCTTCTTAAAGGTAATATTAGTTTCTAATAAAATATCCTTTAAAGCAGTCATAAGAGTTCTAAAAGGAGCGATCTGAACTGTTTTAATTGTCAAAACATTATTTGATTCAAACGAAGACATATTATACATAATTTTTACCATAAATCTTTAAATACTTATGCGTTTATATTTAAAAATTTAATTTATTTAATCAAATATTTTATATGCAGATATGGCCATACCAATCATAATAATTATCATCCCAATATAATCGTCAATTGTTGTAGGAACTTTCAACCAATATTTATTTGTAACTATTTGTCCCATAAAATCAAATACATAGGATGCTAATGATAACTGTGGAGCGGTTAAAAATAAGTTCCCCATACGAATTGATGGAATAACAAACATCCATTCTAATGTTGCCCACAACTCTGCCCAGGCCAATTTTTTAGAAAAAGGAGCATTTTCCATATCTGGAGTTGTTTGATGAAATAAGGCTAAATCCATTAATGCTACTACAAATAAATTAAGTATTATCCATAATATAAATCTATTAACTGTAAATTTTGTTTTCATTAGTATATATATATACCAATGAATAAAATAATATATTACATCCAATTTTTAGCATCATTCATAATAGCACAAACGATTTCAATGTGGGGACAATTTTATACTCTAAAATATCCAAATATTTCTATGTTTAAGGCGTTTTTAATGGCGATTCCTTTTGCGTGGCTAGATTGGTTTTTTATGACAATAGCAGTAGGTTTAGGGCATAAACATAAATTAGTTTCAGAAACTCAAGATACATTTTTATTGATTATCACACAGTTTGTGGTAGTTTTATTAATTAATCATTTTTTTCTAAAACAAGTATTATCTAAGAGTGATATTATAGCATTCTTTGTTATTTTATTGGCATTTGCGATAAGTTTCTCTAGTTTAGTAAGTAAACTAATGGGGATTCCTATTCCCAAAAAAGTTAAAAAGAATGAAAATGAAGAAGTAGAACATAAACATAAAGGTGACCCAGATGATGAACTAGCAAAACGACTAAGATTAGACTAATTATATACAAAATAAATATTCTCCATTTTATATATAATGAAAGTGAAGCACGGTTTTAAATTTAAAAAAAATGGATGGAATTATATTTCAATAAAAGGTAATCCTACAGAACGAGGAATCGCTCATGGAACATTATTAAAAGAAGAAATTAAGGAATGTTTAAAAACAATGGAATGGAATTTATATGATACTCATGGATTTAAGGTTGATTTTTTTGTAGAGGTAAGCAATTACCTTTTCAAAAAACCAATAGAAGAACATTATCCTGAATTTTTTGATGAATTAAAGGGTATTGCCAAAGGAGCCAATGTTGACTTAGATCAACTAATTTTATGGAATAATATAGCTTCATTAGATTATGCTGTTCCAAAAATAACACTATTCTTAGATAAGATGCCAAAACTAAAAGAGAAATATGGACATTTACTTAAATCTTTACCAGCAGTTGGTTCTATGGAAGGTGGTTCAAAAGATAAATGTTCAGCTTTTATGGCAGTAGGAGATTATACACATGACGGAAAAATATGTTGTGCTCATAATTCATTTGATAATTTTATAGATGGGCAATATTTTAACACTATTATTGACATAAAACCAGATAAAGGACATCGTATTTTATTTCAAGGAGCACCAGGGTATATAGCGAGTCAAACCGATTTTTTTGTTAATAGTAAAGGATTTATAGGAACAGAAACAACAATTGGAGGATTTATTGCTTTTAAAAATGAAGATCCAATAACTGTAAGAATAAGAAATTGTATGCAATATGCAAATACTTTAGATGATTATGTAGAATTCTTGAAAAAAAGAAATTCAGGTGACTATGCCAATTCATGGTTAATAGCTGATACAAAAAAAAATGAAATTATGAGAGTTGAATTAGGTCTTGAATTTGTAAATGTAGAGAGAAAAAAGAATGGATATTTTATTGGTTTTAATGCTCCATATGATGCTAGAATTAGAAATTTAGAATGTATTAATACTGGATTTGATGATATAAGACGTCATCAAGGTGCTAGAAAAGTTCGCTTAGAAGAATTAATGGAACAACATAAAGGAAAAATTAACATTGAAATTGCTCAAGAAATAATAGCAGATCACTATGATGTGTATTTAAATAAAACGAATCCTTGTTCTAGAACATGTTGTTCTCATTATGAATTAGATGACAGAGCTTTTATGAGTCAAGCTGATCGACCTTTACCGTATCAACCAAGAGGAGCAGTAGATGGTTGTGTGGCGGATTCTGACTCCTGTAAACATATGGGATTTTATGGTAGATGGGGAGCTAGTTGTGGAATGCCTTTTTATGCCAAAGAATTTGTTAAACAGAATATTCAGTGGAAACGATTTGGACCTCATTTACATGATAGACCTTCACAACCATGGACATACTTTAAAACATTGGACAAACCAATGAAATTATCCAAAACTAAAAAACCTAGGAGAGAAAACAATAAAACAAAATCTAAAAAATAAAGTAAATATATAATTAAATGACTACATATAATTATATATGCGATAAACACATAAATTTAGATACGACTGTAATATATCCATTAAGTCCATGTCGGGGAAAATGTTTAGATTGTGGCGCAAAAAAAGTTCATGGATATTCGAATCCCGACCATATATCTAATCCATTTGGTTATTTATATCTAATACCTATGAAATGTCTTTCATGTTCAGAAGACAAAAAGAAATGTATGTGGTGTAAATAATTTATAATTTAACACTTGGTGCTCTGCGTTTACCATATCCATGTTTTTTTCTAGATTTTCTTGCTAGTTTTAACGCCTTGCTGTTTTTCTTACATCCTTCTTTTAAAATATTATAATCAACTGCAGCAGCTTTCCCACCTGTAATAGAACTAGCTAATCTAGCATATCCCCATGAATGACCACTTTGATTAGGTCTAGACCCAGAACTATAATAAGCACCTTGCCCTTTTTTAACGATTTTAGATAAAGAATTAATTGAACATCCTGTTTTACGCGAAAGGGATTTAGATGGTACTATTTCATCTAAATTATATATTTTTTTTGCTTTAGTTATATGTGGACTAACCTTAGATTTAAAAGATTTAACCTTCTTTCTTGTATAATATTTCCCTTTTTTATACATTTTTCGCGATTTCTTTAACATATTTCTTTGTTTCTTCTTATCTTTTCTAGTCAAATGTTTGGGTATATATCTTTTTGGGACTTTTCTACCACCACGAACCTCGCTTAAAGGATATATCATTGGAATACCCTGTTCCTGCATTGGCTCAATTCTACTGCCAGATAATACTCCTAGTTGTTGTTGTGTTCTTTCACTCAAGTAACCGGGATAATATCTCTTTATAATTAAATTTAATTTTCTCTCTACCTCCTCCTCATTATCTTCTTTTTGAGATTCTCTCAAACTTTCAACTAACTCTGTGGCTTTATCTTCTAATTCAACATTCATAAATCTAAATCCTAATTTATAATAGTAAGGTATAACATCATCAATAGCACTTAGTTTAATATATGCTACATTTAATCTAAGTCCTAAATTAATGACTTTATTAATAATTCCTCTACCTCCTATTCTACGATCATCACCAGTTTCTCTAGTAGCCATACTATGAAACATTGAATTACAAATTAAATCGATATATAAATATTCATTACCATTCTGATCTGAATGAGTAGTCACACAGGCAAAACCTCTAATATCTCGATTAAATGTATGAACGAATACCCAATCACATCCATCTAAAGTATCATTGACAAATTGTTCACCTATTTTTCCTTGACAGTATTGAACTCGGGCATTTTTTTTTATTTCTGTTACATAATGCCAGAACTCATCTTCTTGGTCATCTTTATTAAAGATTAATACATCAGACATAATATAATATATAAAAAGATTTAAAATCAATCTTATATATTATAAAAATGGATGATTCAGCTAGTAAAAATAAATTATTAGAAGTAGTATTAAATGAATGGGATAAATACGAAGATAATTCTATAATATTAACTAGGTTGATTAATTGTATTAATAACTTACCAGAAATGTTAGAAAATACAAATACTACAATTATAGAACGAGAGAAAAGGAAAAATAAATTAGAAAAAGAGTCAGAACAATTTATTCAAAAGTTTCTTTACAATCATAAATTTTACTATCATACTACATCCGAATTGTTTTTTGAATACAATGATAGAAATTTTTCTTTGGTGAAAGAAGATGATGTCCAATATACTATTTTAACTGCTATAAGTTCAATTAAAACCTTAATGGATTGGAAGCAAAAATTAAAGGTAACAATTCTTAAAAAAATAAAGGAACGAGACATTTTTTTATGTATTCCTGAATCAGAAACAATTCAAAATGTTATTAACAAGTTACATCCCTCTATTTGTGATACAAAAGAAAAAGCAAAATATTTTTTAACTATTATAGGAGACATATTATTAAAGAAAAGTAATTATATCTATTTTCTACATCCTAAGACAAAACCATTTTTAAAAGCATTATCTACTTTGTCATGTATGTTATTCGGAACTCCAAATTTATTAAACATATTCAAATTCAAATATTATGAACACTCATTTACGGATTGTAGATTTGTAGACTTATGGGAATTTATGAATATTGACAATTGGAATTCATATGTTAAGGAAAATGAAGCATTAGATTTATTTTGCGTAGCTGCTTATTATTCAACTAGATATGAAAACGCAGATAACTTTCTGTTAGAATATTGTAAAGATGAAAATCTAAAAAAATATGCTTTATATCTTAAAAATAATACAGAAGATGATATAATTAATCATTTTACAAACAGTACTCTCGAAAACAGTGTTGGATGTTCTATTAGTTGGAAAAATATGCAGTTTCTTTGGAAAAAATTCATAGATGGAGAAAGATTTCAAAATATGTTTTTTACCACAATTCTTAAAAATAAATTAATCGAACATTTGAAATATGATGAAGAAAAGGATATATTTATAGATTGTACAAGTAAATTACTACCAACAGTTAGTAAATTCATTAAATTTTGGAATGATAATATGGAAATATGCGATGATAATATTAACGAAGAAATTGAAATTGATGAATTATGCTCGTTGTTTACATATCATACCAAAACTAGTATTAATGAGAATAATATATTAGATTTAATTAGACATTATTATCCTGATATATTTATTGATGATGATAAATATTTATTAAATACAAAATGTAAATTATGGAATAAAAAAGAAGACATTATTAACTCATTAAAAAAATATAAATTAGTTGGTCCACATACAGAAATATATACTGATGAAATTCCTATTACTGAAATGTATCAAGTATATTGTGGTAACAAAAATAAATTTACAGCAAGTAAAAGATATTTTGAAAGGTTTATAAAAGAGGAATCAGCACTATATATCATAGAGGATAATTTTATCAAGGTAAATTCATTTGAAAACATCTAAAAATTCCTACCAAATAACGATATATTATACAATAAATATAATTAACTTAAAAATTTAAATTAATTATATAAAAATGGACCCTCGTGAAATACTTCAAACATTAAAATTAAATTCTCTTATGAATTTTAAAACAGGCGATCCAACAACTGATTTAATTATTAGCTTAGTTTTTACATCATTTGTTGGAGCTTTTTTTAATTATATGGTTAATATACTTGATTATATTAACATAAGTTCTATTATTCAATTTTTAAAGGGAAGAATGGCAAGTGAAATTACCATAGAAGGGAAAAGAATTTTTCGAAGTAATAATTGGTCATCAAATGTTTCAACAATATGGAGTAGACGATTTGAAGCTATTTGGGATCATATAAATAACGATTTAAATTATCAGGGAATTACATCATTAAAGGAAATGATTGGTTCTATAGATACAGATGTAGATAACACTAAGGATAATAATATTTTTATTGTAGACCAAAATTTAGCCAGTTTTGCCCTAGATAGTGATAAAAAAATATTTGCACATGTTAGAAGTTCCGATAACAATGGAGATTCTGATAAAATGATAGAGGTTACAGGTAAAGTAGAAACTATTAAAATTAGTATTTACAGTTATAAATTATCTCTATCAGATATTAAAGATTTTATTGAAAAATTAACTAAAAAATATAATAATAAATTAGAACAATCTAGATTGAATAATAAGTATATTTATAGTTTAAATTATCAATCTAGTAATGATGATGGTAGAAAAATAACTTGGCAAGAAAGACCTTTCATATCTACACGAAGATTTGATAATTTATATTTTGATGAAAAAGACAAATTAATTAAAAAAATAGATTTTTTTATGAATAATAAAGAATGGTATGAAACAGAAGGACATCCATACACATTAGGTATTGGGTTATCAGGGCCTCCCGGAACAGGAAAGACCTCTATTATTAAATGTATTGCAAATAAATTAAATCGACACTTAATCCAAATACCATTAAATAAAATTCAAAACGAAGAAGACTTTTATAAAGCATATTTCGAGTCAACATATAGCAAAAAAAATTGTGATAATACAATAGATTTTAACAATAAGATTATTGTATTTGAGGATGTAGATTGTATGACTGACTTGGTATTAGATAGAGAGAATAAAAAGGAAAATACAAATGATACTTCTGACAATATGGTTGTTTTAGAATCGATAGTAGATATTGTCTCGGCTAAAGATGCTAATACAAAAGGTTCGTTTAAAAAAGATAATACCTGTAAACTGACATTATCGTTTATTTTGAATTTATTGGATGGACTTGATGAAAATCATGGACGAATCTTAATAATAACTAGCAATTACTATGACAAAATAGACAAAGCATTAATCCGTCCAGGTAGAATAGATTTACAAGTAGAAATGAAAAATGCTAGTCTTAATACCATTAAAGAAATGTATACTCACTATTACAATTCCAAAATTCCTGCTAAATATCTTTCACAAATGAGAGATGAAATTGTTAGTCCAGCGGAATTAGTTAATTTTTACAGAACAAGTGATAGTTCAAAAGAATTTATTCAAAAAATAATTAACAAACACAATTAACAACTCTAAATAAATAATATAATTATAATTATTTATTTAATAATTTATCTTCTGCGAGAACCTCTTCTCTTCTTTGTTCCTTTCTTTCCTTTCTTTCCTTTCTTTCCCATAGTTCCAAATACACCACTTCCCTTGGGTTGAAGATGCCCCTTAAGGTGTTTTTGAGATCTAGCAAGCTCGCTCTTCTTTTTGGAAACAATGCGACCATTGTGCATTTTTAAATCGGATTTTTTCAAGTCACCAGAAGTCTTATAAGCAGTTCCGTGCCATACTTGAGCTCTAGAACCCTCTAATTTGTCATAAGTGTGGCTACCAATGTGGTATTTGCCATCGTGTCCTTTATCATGTCTTTTAACCATTATAAAAATAAGAGAGAAAAAAAAATAAACTATTTCTAAACTAACGCATTAATTAAAATTGATTTCTTATAGAAGCGCCAGTTCCTCCAGGACCACCAGCTCTTCTTCCATATGCATTTAATACTTGGTTAGTAGTTATTAATTTAGCTCCTCGTCTATAGGTTGATTGATTAACAATAATTGATGTTCTTTGTGAATTAGTTGCTCCCTGTATAGTAACATTTCCTGATGAAAATTTAGTTTTCTTATTTAGATTACATTTGGCAAATCTAGAATTACAAATCTGAATAGGACCCGGTCTATTTGAAATTGGACGAGGAATAGGAGGAGGAGGAAGAGGTTGTATAGTTACTTGAAAAGACTCAGTATCAACTGAGCCATCAATAAATAAAATAGATACTGTCATATAATATGTTCCTACTTTGCTATTGCTATCTACAAACGCTGGATTTACTGTAATATTGCCTGTATTATCTATTGAAAATATTGATCTGTTATTAGTAGATAATCCTATATTCACTATATTTGGTATAACTGTATTTGGGATTATAGAAAAATTGTCATTATATCCAAAATTATAATCACTATTATAATACTGATTTACTACTCCTCCCGTTATATCTAAAATAAAGAATTCATAATTTAAACCCAAACTGCTAGAATTAAAAGAAATATCTATGTAATAAATACCTTGGACTGGATAAACACCAGGAATATTTGTTATTATTCCTGTATTATTTATCTTTAAAAAATCTACTCCACTAATATGTATTGATTCTATATCTGGTGGTAACTCATTATAAGGGTCTATAATTATATTACTATATTGCTTAAATTCATATTCTGTGAAATAATAGTCATTTAAAGATGTAGGAGGTATTTGATAATAAATTAAAATAACTCCATCGCCACCCATTCCACCTTTTATATAATTAGGGGGAGGTGGACTCGCTACATAGTCCACACTATAATTACTACCAGCACCGCCTCCACCCGCACCAAATATTTCTGCTGATACACCAGCTATTAATGGAGAACTTGGAGAATCTGTTAATATGCTTCCTCCAAAACCACCATAACCATTTCCAGCTTGACCACCTTCTCCACCTAATCCAACTGTACTACTTCCTATTAATGAACTACTACCATCAAAATATCCCGCTCCTCCTCCTCCTGAAAATACTGATTGAACACCTAAAAATGTAACACGACCAGGTATCTGTTGTAATCCGAGTTCTGCACCTGATCCATCTTGCCCAACTAGAGATATATCGAATGGAGCAGCATTTATATTAATATTATTATTACCTGCACCTCTAGATATTTGAATACCAGAAGATATAAATAATTCTGTTTCTTCAAAATTAAATCCTGTATTAGCAGATATATTAGATACTAATATTCCTCCACTTCCATCTCTTGAGTCGTAAAAGGCACTTCCACCCCCACCACCACCAGCACTTATATCCACCGTTCCGAAAGTAGTATTAGATTTAATAAGTGTGGGGCCACCAGCAGATCCCTGAATTCTTCCAGTACCACGATCACCCTTTTCACCTGCAGTTAAATTAAAACTCATATCTTGAAATAGATCTAATTCCAATTTATATATACTTCCACCAGCACCACCACCGCCAGAAAATATAGCATTAGGCGAAGCCCCTCCAACCGATTGCTGCCCACCGCCTCCTCCACCTCCTGCTCCAACTGCAATAAATCCTCCCCGCATATCATGTTTAAATTTTAGTTCTACAGTTCCCATATTATGTAAAATTTGAACAACACCTTTACTGTCATCTTCATAATAATTTACATTTTTATTACTACTCCAATAATGAGAATTCATACATAAATCATAATTAAGCGGTTGTGGTAATACATCTATTAAAAATGATTCTATATAACTTGCAGTATTATTAGTATCAGTAGTAGTTGCTTGAACAGTTATACTATAATATTGTGTATTTATATAATTTAGAACTGATAGTGTTTGTAATTCACTACCAACGATTTGAAAATTAGAGGATTCTCCTAGTAAAGTATAAGTTGTAGAAGGATTTGACCAACCACTACTACTCAATGAAGGAATAAATGTTCCTATTGTTGTTCCTGATGGCTTCTTTTCGGTTATTGTATTAGATGATAAAGCTAATCCTAAAATGGAAGGTCCACTAGAAATGTTAATTAAAAATGTGTTACTTACATCAAAAAAACCATTTGGATCTGGAGGTAATGTTTGACCCCATGAATTATTTGGATTGGCATTTGGATTAAGAGTGGATTCAATGGTCACCGTGTAAGGGGACCCAGTATGAACTAAAGATACATTGGGATTAGTATACAAATTTGAACCATTGATATAAAATTTATCACTGTCATCTCCTGCTATTGATATGATGGAATACATAAAATCTGTGCTTGTAATTTCGGAAGTAGATAATACTCCTACGATTGTGTTTCCTGTAACATTATTACCCATAATATTGGTAGTTAAAGCAATGTTACTTGGATCTTGGTATGGAGGCCAAATAGTCCCTCCTGGAACGATAACGCTTTTTGTCAATCTCCATTGGTTAGCATCCTTTACAATAAACGGACTATTATCATAAAAATTAAAACTTATTCCTTCTCGATTGGGAGGTCGAGGTATAGATGGACCACCTATAGCAGCTCTAATTGGATAAAAATTAATTATATTTCTTCTATCTGCTCCGGGTTTTAATACAACAATAAACGCTTTATATTGATCATCTGGGTAGCCACCGGGGTATTGTGGATTGTTATTGATAGACAATGCTTTATTAATCAAATTTAAACCACCTTCTCCAGATGTAAATACATCTATGTTATTATAAGTTTCAAGACCATCAGGTACATAACTTATCCATCCTGGATAACTTACATTTTGCGCAGCATCAGAATCAGCGTCTGGTAAAGTTTTTACTGTACCATAAACATTTGGAAAAGGATAAGGATAAGGATATCCCAAAGGATTACCATTTCCACTGGAATCATATAAAATTTGACCGGGCGGGTTTGGGTAGCCAGGTTGTACAGGTTGAGGAGGACTTGGTTGAGTCATATCAACAGTTTGTAAACTATTAACATCAGCAAAAGTAAATGACATAATTATATAATAAATACATAATTAAAATAAAATTGAAACTATTTAAATAAATAAAAATGAAAGATATATCCAAGTAGAATGGCGAATCAATCAGCACTTTCGAAATACCAAAAATTAACCGACCGGGAACATATATTAAAAAAACCTGATACCTATATTGGGTCGATTGAAAATACGGAACATGAAGATTATATTTTCAATGATGAAAAAATAATTTCTAAAGGATTTCAATATATTCCTGGTTTGTATAAATTATTTGATGAAGGAATTGTTAATTGTAGAGACCATGTAATTAGACAAGAGCAAGCTGTTTCATCTAAAATAGAAAACGCGCTACCGGTTTCTAATATTGAAATTAATGTGGATGATGACGGAACAATTCATATGTATAATGATGGAAATGGTATCGATGTAGCAGAACATCCAGAATACAAGATGTGGATTCCTGAGATGATTTTTGGTCATCTGAGAACATCAACCAATTATGACGAAAAAAAGAAGGAAAAAATTGTAGGAGGAAAAAATGGTTTTGGATTTAAATTAGTCTTGATTTGGTCAACATGGGGAAAGGTTGAAACAGTCGATCATATCCGTGGTCTAAAATATATTCAAGAATTTAAAAATAATCTGACAGAAATTTGTAAACCATCGATAAAAAAATGTAAAGTAAAACCATATACACGAGTGTCATTTAAACCAGATTATCAGCGACTAGGAATTGAAAATTTAACTCCTGATATGCTAGCCTTATTTAAGAAACGAGTTTATGATATATCTGCTGTAACTGATAAAAGAATCAAGGTGAAATACAATGGAGAATTGGTTCCTTGTAAGAACTTTGAACAATATGTAGATTTATATGTTGGTAATAAGACGGATACAAAGCGAATTTATGAGAATCATAACGGGCGATGGGAATATGCTGTATGCTTAGCTCCTAAAGACGAATTTCAACAAGTTAGTTTTGTAAATGGAATTTATACATCACGAGGTGGGAAGCATGTAGAATATATTATGAATCAAATTATTAGAAAGTTATGTGTTTACATCAAGACTAAAAAGAAGGTTGATGTAAAACCAAACACTATCAAGGAACAATTAATGTTGTTTTTAAGATGTGATATTGATAATCCATCATTTAATAGTCAAACTAAAGATGAATTAGGAACAGCATCAACAAAGTTTGGTTCAACCTGTTCAGTAAGTGATAGTTTCATTGAAAAGATAGCAAAGATGGGTGTTATGAATGCTGCTTGTGCTTTAACGGAAGTAAAGGATAATAAGGCAGCAAAAAAAACCGATGGTAGTAAGAGTAAAAGCATTAGAGGAATTCATAAATTAATCGATGCTAATTTTGCCGGAACTGTCAAATCTAAACAGTGTACATTAATTTTATGTGAGGGAGATTCAGCAAAGGCTGGTATTGTATCAGGATTGTCAAAAGATGATAGAAATACAATTGGTGTGTATCCTATGAAGGGAAAGATATTTAATGTTAGAGGAGAATCATTGAAAAGAATAAACGAAAACAAAGAAATTATTGAAATAAAACAAATATTAGGTCTAGAAACTGGTAAAACATATACTAGTGAAAGTGCTGAAAAATGCCTAAGGTATAATTCAGTATTATTTATGACAGACCAGGATTTAGATGGTTCTCATATTAAAGGACTGGGATTGAATTTATTTCAAGACCAATGGAATTCTTTATCAACTCTTGATAATTTCTTAGGATTTATGAATACTCCCATTTTAAAAGCAAAGAAAAATGGTCAAGAGAAGCTATTCTATAATGAAGGTGAATATAATGTATGGAAACAAGAAAATGACACAAAAGGATGGAATGTAAAATATTACAAGGGATTGGGAACCAGTACTGGTAAGGAATTCAAAGAATATTTTGCCAATAAAAAGATAGTTTATTTCAACCACGAAGGTTCAGTAAGTGATAATATTATTGATATGATATTTAATAAGAAGAGAAGTGAAGAAAGAAAAGGATGGTTATCTAATTATGACCGTAATAGTTATCTAGATACTGATTCAAATAAAGTATCCCATAAAGACTTTATCAACAAAGAAATGATTCACTTTTCAATATATGATTGTGAAAGGTCGATTCCCAATTTAATGGATGGACTTAAGACCAGTCTAAGGAAGATTCTGTATAGTTCTTTTAAAAAGAATTTGACTACAGAGATAAAAGTAGCTCAATTTAGTGGATATGTATCGGAACACTCTGGATATCATCATGGTGAAGCTAGTCTAAACGGTGCTATTGTGGGAATGGCACAAGATTATGTAGGAAGTAATAATGTAAATTTACTTTTACCGAATGGACAATTTGGAACTCGACTTCAAGGAGGTAAAGATTCAGCTAGTGAAAGATATATCTTCACACAATTGAATCAAATTACAAGATATATCTATCGTAAAGAGGATGACCCTGTTTTAGAATATCTTGAAGATGATGGTGATCCAGTGGAGCCTAGATATTATGTTCCTATTGTTCCAATGATTCTAGTCAATGGTGGTAAAGGTATTGGAACAGGGTTTAGCACTGACATTTTGTCATACAATATCAATAATATTATTGATATCTTGAAATCCAAGTTACAATTAACTGAAACAGAAATTGAACTTTCTCCATTTTATAAGAATTTTGAAGGGAGTTGTGAAAAAACAGATGATAAAAAATATATCGTTAAAGGTGTATATGAAAAAATTACAGACAAAAAAATTAAAATAAAGGAGCTTCCTATTGGTTATTGGACAGACGATTTCAAACAACACATTGAAAATTTAATGGAAGTAGATAAAAATAAAAAACAGAAGACATTTATCAAAGATTATAATGATATGTCTACAGATAGAGTAGTTGATTTTGAGATTGTATTAAATGAACCGATTGATGAGAGCAAAGACTCATCTAATGTATATAATAATTTCGAAAAGACAATGAAATTATATTCTACACTTAGCACTAATAATATGCATTTGTTTAATGATGAAGAAAAATTAACAAAATATTCAGATGTAAAAGAAATTATCGATAGTTACTTTCCAATTCGTCTGGAATATTATCAAAAGAGAAAAGACCATCAAATAGCTACAATGGAAGAAGATCTGAATCTATTACAAAATAAATCCAAGTTTATTATGGAAAATATTAAAGGAACTATTGATTTAAGAAATAAAAAGAAGACTGTTATTATCGATATGTTAACAGAAAAAGAGTATGATAAGTTAGATGGAGAAAAATATGACCCAGACTATAAGTATCTATTAAAGATGCCAATGGATAGTTTAACTGAAGAAAATTACAATAAGATGTGTCAAGATAAAGACAATAAAATTACCGAACTAGAAAAGTTGAAGTCTACAGCAATTGAACATATGTGGTTGAGTGAACTAGAAGAACTAAAAACACAAATGGCTATTCCATCAGCTATTAAAATTAAGAAAAAGACAAAAAAATAAATATATAATGTATATGGAACCTAAACCCAAAAGGGCAATAATAAGTTTTAGTATAACAAAAGGAATATTTTTATTATTAATAGCAATAATGGGAAATTATGTAACTAAATCACTAGGATGTAGATTACAAGATATATTAACAAAAAATATTTTTGCTAAGCAAATATTAATTTTTTTTATAATATATTTTGCTATTGATTTCACAGATGGTGAAAGTATTGACCAGTTGTCTCCATTTGAAAATATTCAAATATCTGGTATCATATGGATTATATTTACCATCTTTAATAAGATGACCATTAATGCGACAATGATATCATTATTATTACTAGGAATTCTATACATATCTCATAGTTACATAGATTATTGGAAAATTGTTGAACCAGGAACACATATGGAAGAAATATCTATGTTAAGAAAAGTAAATAATATACTAGCATTACTTATAATAGTGGCAATTTTAATAGGTTTTATTAGTTTTTCAATTCAAAATAAAAAACATATAGATTCGTCTAATTTATTTCACTATTTGTTTGAATTTAACAATTGTAGTATTATTTAAATTATTTAATTATATTGAATTTAAATAATTTATCCTAAATTAGAACCAAGGTTTTAATTCTAATGTTTTATCATCAACATCAACTTGAGCCGGACGGTCAATCGGGTGATACATTGTGCTAACATCTCGTTTATAATTGATATATGCTTGTGCTTCACTATAAACATGTTTAACACAATATTCAACTACTAAATTATTCAAGGCTTGAATTTGTTCAGTAATATTATCAGGCCGATTAACAGCAGATTGTAAAAAAACACTTCTCATAATAACTTTTAATGTGTCACAATTTTGATTATCAATAACATATTGTTGATTTGATACCTCATATACTCCAGCTCTAATAGCATTTTGAATAATTTGAATATTATTTTTACTAAAAAAAGCTATAGATAAAGAAGATTCCGTAGAATTACCTATCATAGCATCATTAAAACTAGAACACTCATTATTAGGTATTTTATCAAATAAGGCAAATTGGTTCATTGTATTAGGACCCAAAATATCTAATCTTCCATTTGTGCTAGAACAGTTCATTATATTAATTAAGCAGAAAAAATTATATAAATTAAATATATATAATGGCGTTTACTTTTCAAAAAATAGTAGCAACTATAGCAATTATAATATTCATCATTTTGATGATATTTATTGCTTCTGTGTTATACAATAATAAATACGGAGTAGAATTTCCTCCTACAGTGTCTGATTGTCCGGATTATTGGTTAGACATGCAAAAAACAGTAAATTCAAATGGAGATATGGGAGATGGAGATTCACAAACTCAACAATCATGCTTTAATGTCAAAAATTTAGGAAAGAGTTCATGTTCAAAGACTATGGATTTCACTGGAGATTTCTGGCAAGGTTCCACAGGCTCTTGTAATAAAGATAAATGGGCTAAAGCTTGTGACTTAACTTGGGATGGTATTACAAATAATACAAGCATATGTGATTAAACAATATAGTTAAATATAACATTCATTATAATCTCATTATTTAATAATGGTAATATTAAATAATGATGTCTTAGGTATAATATACAGTTATTTACCAGTAAAATATAAATTAATGACACAGAAACGAGATTTGGTTTCTTATATATTATCATATTTACCAATTCAAGATAAGATGTTATTAAATAAAAGGTATTATAATTTGGTCAAAAATCATATTAAAATAAAGGATAAATACAAGGATAAATTTTTTATAAACATTGTCAAAAATAATATGTATACACTTTTAAATAAACATCTAGTGAGAGAAAATACATCAAAATGGTTTTCTAAAAAAAAGTTTTATTTTGAAAATAATAGTTTTAATAATTTATTTTCTCTCTTAGAATTTGTCTCTGTCAAAAATAAATGTAATAAATGTAGAGAAATATTAAACAAGTTATCTGAAAATAACATGTATAATAAAAATAAACATAAAAACAAAATATATAAAAATATAATATGGAGTTAATTAATTTAAATGGTGTGTTAAACAGGAGTAAATTAGTTGATGATATTAAATTATTTTTTAAGAATTTTGAAGAAAATAAAAATGATCTCACAACAAAAAGAGGTATATATATTTATGGTAACCCTGGTAGTGGTAAAACTTCTTTCATAGAAAAAATATTAAAAGAGTTAAATTATGATATTATCAAATATGATGCTGGTGATATTAGAAATAAGTCTATTATTGATACAATAACAAAGCATAATATGTCTGATAAAAATGTGTTATCTATGTTACAAAAAAATGTTAAAAAAATTGCTATAATTATGGATGAGATTGATGGTATGAACAACGGAGATAAAGGAGGTATAAATCAATTAATAAAACTTATTCGACCTAAAAAAACTAAAAAACAAAAATTAGAAGAAATTACATTAAATCCTATAATTTGTATAGGTAATTATCACATTGATAAAAAAATTAAAGAGCTTATGAAGGTATGTAACAGTTATGAGATTAAAAATCCTAATAGTAAAGAAACCGAAATACTATTGAATCAATTAATTCCCAGTATTGATAGTGTTCTTAAGAAAAATTTATTAAATTATATTCAAGGCGATTTAAGAAAGTTAAAATCTATTTTAAATATTTATGATAAACAACATGTTTTATTGAAAAATGAAATCATTCAGAATATTTTTCAACCAAAAACTTATAATGAAGATAGTAAAAAAATTACTCAAAAATTAATTAATAATCATTTTGATATTAATAGTCATAATAATATTATGAATGAAACTGATAGAACCATAGTAGGACTTTTATGGCACGAAAATATAGTAGATGTTTTAGGAAAAGTTCCAATTAAAGAATCGTTTCCTTTCTATAATAACATTCTTGAAAATATATGCTTTTCAGATTATATTGATAGAATTACATTTCAAAAACAGATTTGGCAATTTAACGAAATGAGTTCAATGATTAAAACATTTTACAATAATAAAATTTATCACGATACATTTACAAAAAAGCCCAAATTTAATCCACCAGAGGTTAGATTTACCAAAGTATTAACCAAATATAGCACCGAATATAATAATTATTTATTCATTCAAAATCTATGTTTCACATTATCAATGGATCAAAAAGATTTATTTGCTTTTTTTCTTAATTTACGAGACGAAAAAAGCGAAGAAGAAATATATGAACTTTTTGAAAATTATGATATTAATAAATTAGATATTAATCGTATATATAGATATTTAGATAAAAATTATGATATTGAAATTGATGATGGTATAGATTCAGATATTGATATATCAACTAATATATAAAATTAAATAAAGACAATATCAGTATAATAATAATGTTGGTCGTAACTATTATAATAGTTGTTGTTGTTGCTACTGTGTTAGCATTAATTTGTTGTGGTGAATGTTGGGGTGACTGTTGTAGTGAATGTTGTGTTGAATATCATCTAGATGGCCAAGATACAATCGAAAAAAATACCGACTCACCTATACATCACGAAATATAATTTATCATTCTATGTAAAAATAAATAGTTTAAACATTATTATTATATAATATATATGTATTTAATTATTAATCCTAGACACGACTATAAAATTCAACCTGATAATATAATACCAGAATCTTGGAATAATCTATTTTCTATAGATGAGTTAGTTATTATGAAACTACCCATAATGAATTTTGAACGAGTATGTATTTCACAAAAATACATTCCACAAATATATACTGAGGAAATTGACAAAAAAACTCCTCTATTGAAAATAGAATATTGTATTATATTGTGTGATGAATGTCATTGTTGGATAGATAGAAAGAATTTTTATGGAAATTGTGATAAGTGTTATATTTATATTTGTAATGAATGCTCTAATAATAATTATAATAAATCATATTGTGAAAACTGTTATGATTATATAATTGATAACGATAGTGTTAGTTAATTATTATTAATATTTAATGTTAATAATAATTTAAGATGATTCACCATTTACATTTCTTAAAATTAATTGGGTATTTAATTTTTGTAATTGGGTAATATTATCCATTTGATCTTGTAACTGTTTTTTAAGCTCCATATTCTCTCTAGCAAGTTGTTCATAGGCTTGTTTAATCTGTTGTAATTGTCCTCCTTGTTGTTGTAATTGTCCTTGTTGTTGTTTCATCAATTCAACAATCTGGTTATTATTTAAAGCAATTGGGTCTTTACCATCTTGTTGAACCAATATCTGTCCACCATTTCCATTATTTTGAGCCATTTGTTCAGCATGCTTTCTTCTAGTTTCTTCTATTTTTACCATTTGTTCTAACACATCCGGTTTCATAATTGGTTTACCTGGACTATAATATTGAAGTAATGAATCTATATTCATATAAAAATCTTTTAGTTCTTTCTCTTTAACAAATTCATCCACAGTTTTGGTAGATTCTTTAACAAAATTTGGGTGAGGATTATCTAATAGTTTTCGTTTATCAAATGTGTTATGTTCGTGTGAAAATACCAAAATTACTTTTTTTGGGTCTAGTTGAACAAAAGGAACCGTATAATCCTTTAAAAATGATTTTTCTTCGGCCAAACAAGCTTCGTCATCATATCTATTTTCAATCAACTTTCTTTTAAAGGCAAATGTTCCAGCAGTAGCATGATTAGGTCCATATGGTCCAAATTGATACATTTTTTGAATATGCTTGAAATATATATATATCTCACTAGAACCAGCACATAATGCTTCAGGGTGTTCCTGAAGTTTCTGAACCGCATGACTCACTCGCTGTGGAGGATAGTAGTCATCATCATCCATATATACAATGATATCTCCCTTACTCTTTTCATGTAATAAATTCCTTTTTTTACCTAGTTTCATTTTTGTATCATATTTAAAATATTTAACATGTGGATGATTAATTACCAAATCTTCTACTTTATCAGTTCCATCATCTATAATAATCCATTCCATTCGGTCTTTTGGATAATCCTGATGATTAAAACATTTTATAATTCCTTCGATAAATGGTCGACGATTAAAAGTTGGAGTACATACACTTACAAACGGATATTTATCTGTATTAACAGTTATCTTTTTACTGTTAGATGTATTATTATTGGTACCATTAGTATTCTTCTTGTTTTTCTTTTTATTGTTCTTACCCATAATATAATATATTTTAAATAGTATTTATATTATATTAATTACATTTATATAATTATTTCTGTCAGTTTGTTGCTGCCTGAGACGCCGCTTTTTTTTCAAATGGGTTCATACCAGGTGGTATTAGATGTTTGGCAAACACCAGTGCCATAACAACTGCTATAATAGGATTTAAATTGGTAAAGGCAGCTACTATTACTAATATCAAAAATAATACAGTTAGATAATAACTATTAAACTTTTCACCCATTATTTCCATAATTTTCTTTCCATTTAACATTGGTGGTAGTAATATAAAACTAAACATGACACCTATAATTTGAATAAATGATAAAGTAATTGGCAGGAACCATGTCCATCCAAAGAATAGTCCCATTATTGATATAAACATACCCCAATCTTGATTTTCATTCCAGAAAACACTTACTAATGTTGGTATCCACCACATAGAAGCTATAAACATAATAAGTCCTATCGCCATTGGACCGAATATAAAGGGAACTATCGACTTCATAGAATCGGGAGCCATAGCACAGGTTGATCCGGTGAATTCTATAATGACTTTAATTACTTGTCTTAACCAAACATATGAATATTTAACCTTATTTACAAACCAATTAGATATTATTCCTCCAAAAGTATCCTCTTTACTTTCCATAGAGTAAGGGAAACCATATTTAAACATACCACTAAAATATTTATTTTCAAATAATTTACTCTCTGTAAAGTCAATAGGAGCACCACAACTACCACCTCCAGTGTTCTTTTTCTCAGGGGTCTTTTTACTAGACTCTTTACCTGATGTAAACATTGAAAATATTGCGGGTAGTTTAAATCCTTTTTTAGTTTCATTAACATATGGTCTTTGAGTTGGTTCACTTGGAAAAAATAAATCTAAATTTATTCTAGTAAAATAGACGAAATTTGCCCCTAATAATCCTACTATTAAAATATGTATAAATGTTTGAAGCACTTTCACACCAAATAAACCCCATTCATTTCCTTTGGAACCTGTGCTTTCAGATGGTTCGGTATTTTCGGTATTTTCGGTATTTTCTGTTTTTTCTGTTTCAGTAGAACTCATATATATATTTAATAAATATAATTATAATAATTTATTCGTATATAATAAGAATATGTCTAATAAATCAAAAACATTATATATATGGGATGGAGGTGTTTTCTCACCACCTACTCGAGCAGTAGGTAAATTAGCATTTAATATGGCAACTTATTTATCCTCTAAATTTGATAATAAATATAATATAGAATACCATTTCGTTCCTACAAATAAATACTATAATAAACCTTGGGTAAGATGCGTAGAAGAAGATGATAGATTACATATGTTAAGAAATTTAGTAGAATTTATTAATAAAAATTACAATGTTCCCTCTAACATTAAATTTATAGTTAACGAATCTGAAATTAACTATGGAAAAAAACATAAAGAATCTAGAACAACAATAGAAAGTTTAAAATATTTTTCTGAAAAACAAAAACAAAATGTTTATGTATCTGGAAGCATTGAAAATATTATCCAACGCCTTAAAGGTTATTGGCAAGAAACGATAAAATTGTTATTTTCCGTTAATTCAATAGTATTTGATACATTTTCAGCAGAATTAATAGGTGTTAACCAATCAGAAGACTATGTTTTAAAAAGTATAAATCTAAGTGAGTTATTAAAAGGTGCTAATGGAGATTATCCTCAACAAGTTAATCAATATTTTAGATCTAATAAAATATCTAAAAAAGATGTTCAAAATTATATTGTCTCCAATAAAAAGGAAGCTAAATTTATTGGATTAAAAAAAATAATTATGGATAGAATTATATTTTTACCTAAACATTTAGTTCCAGAAGCATATAAGGCTGCCGCTGGTAACCGTGTTCGCGAAGAATTAGATGTTTATTATTCGTCACTTAAAAATATACAAAAATTCACTACACCCGGAATAGAAAAATATATTACAGACAAAAATCTATATGAACATTGTAAGTCAAGATATGTTGATAAGTTAATTAGTAAAAAAACTAAAAAAAGTAGACATCGAAGTTCCAAAACTAAAAAAAGAAAAAATAAAAAATAAAAATAAATATATTAAATACTCTTCAATAATATATTTATAATGAACAAAATTGAATCTGGTGAAAAGCTTGATTTTAATAATGTTTTAATTCGACCAAAACGTTCAACAATCAATAGTCGTTCAGAAGTTTCTCTTGAAAGAACTTTTAAGTTTAAACATTCATCGTTTGAATGGACGGGAGTGCCAATCATCGCAGCCAATATGGACACAACTGGAACATTTGAAGTATCTTATTGTTTAAAAAAACATAATATGATAACCGCATTACATAAATTTTACGAAAAAAATGATTATATTGTTTCTCAGGAGTCAATAGAATATAAAAATGGTGACAATAATTTAATGGTTTCATCTGGAATAAGCGATAAAGATTTTGAAAAATTAAAAGATATTATGAGTGTATATAATTGTAATTGGATATGTATTGATATAGCAAATGGATATATTTCTAATCTAGTAGAGTATTGTAAGAAAGTAAGAAAAGAATTCCCTAACAAGATTATTGTTGCTGGTAATGTAGTAACGAGAGAAATGGTTGAACAATTAATTCTAGAAGGCGGTGTAGATATTGTTAAAGTTGGAATTGGTCCAGGTAGCGCATGTACTACTAGAATTAAAACGGGTGTAGGAATGCCTCAATTATCTGCTGTATTAGAATGTGCGGATGCTGCCCATGGAGTGGGTGGGCATATTATTTCCGATGGAGGAATAACATGCCCAGGTGATATGGCAAAAGCTTTTGGTGGAGGAGCAGATTTTGTTATGGTTGGAGGACAATTTGCTGGCCACGATCAAAATCCCGGGGACATTATCGAAGAAAATGGTAAAAAAATGAAAACTTTCTATGGAATGAGTTCTGATAAAGCACAAGAAAGACATTACGGTAAAATGGAAAAATATAGAGCTTCAGAAGGAAGAGTTTTAAAAATTCCTTACAAAGGTGACTTAAATGACACAATTCTTGACTATTTAGGGGGTCTTAGAAGCACATGTGCTTACATTAATGCCCCAACAATTAAACAAATGTCAAAATGTACAACTTTTATGCGTGTTTCACAACAAGTAAACTCATTTTTTTGTTAAGGATATAATATATAGATAATTATATGGACGAAAAAATATTTATCTTTTTTGTATTTCTAATATTTATTTATTTTATCTATCAAGAATATGGTTTCCAAAAAAGTATTTTCTTTGGAAACAAAGAAGGATTTACTCCTCAGGATGTTGAAAATATAATTCAACCACCTGGTTCTAATCCAATTGGAACAATAGATAAAAAATTTTGGAGAGAAACACAAAATAAAATTGTTAGTAATGGTTACACTGAGAAACAAATTAATAATTTAAAACTATCTGACCCATCCCCTTTAATTCAGAAAAATGGAAATTATCAAGATATGTTAGGAGATTATCCAACAGCTGAAAATGGAAATTATATACTACCAATTACAGAATTTGGTTATCCAAATGACTATAAATTTACAGTAGACTATCCTTGTAGAAAAACAGCTACTGGTATGTTTACTGATTGTGGTGTATATTCTGCCAATTTAGCTTGGTCAGCAAATCCATATAAAGGTCTTCAATGTAAATTACAGAATTCAAAATCTCCAGATACCAATACTAATTTCAAGAATAGTAGAGAGACGAAATATAAACATGGTGATTTAAAAAGAGGAATTTCTGGTGTAGGAAATAGTATGTTAAGATAAAACATATAATTAATCAAATAATTTTAATTGTTTAATTATATTTAACGAGCATACATTAACCCACAATTTCCACCAACAAATGTTAATATATTATATCTTTCCTCATGAATGGTAAGATCATAATTATAATCATAAAGCATCCAATTGGATTTATTAACACCAATAACACCCCCGCCTGATGGGTCACATATTGTATAAAACTGTGCTGACGGATCTAATGGAGGTTGATATGTAGTAAATTCTAATTGAATATCTTGAAATCTACTCATATTCATTGCTCCAGATGGTTGAAAATCGAAAGGATCATTGGTCAAAGCAAAACTATAAGAATATAAACCGTTTCTTGATATTCCAGAACTTGCTCTATATTTTTCTACATATTGATAAACACCAGCATCCATAACATTTTCTCTATATTTTCCATCTAATAAAATACCTAAATTTAATAAAATATCTTTTTGATTCGCGGGTGTATAATCACCTGTTATATGATATCCTGTTCCAAATCCAGTGTCAGGATCATATCCTGGTCCAATACCAACAGATGTAGTTGGATCACATGGAAGAACCCAACCACCACTAGGATCTGCTGGTTCGACTTCTTTTGGTATAAGACTTGAGTAAGCCCAATTAGAATAATTGGACCATTCATTTCTTAAGTTAACATCATTTCTAGCAAAAGTCCAAGTCCATGAAGCAACCATACCCATTGTGTTCTCCAATTTTACCTTTTGATTTCCAGTAACATTATAAAAATCCCATTGATAAATAGATTTAAATAAATACCGTTGTTCTCTACTCGCAAAAAGTTTAGATTCCTCTTCAGATAAAAAAGTATATGTTGATAATAAATGAATATCTGCGTTCCAATTAGTTCGTCTATCTACATAAGAAGCACCTGGTCCTGATAATCCATTTAATGATATATCCGGAGGTGGTTGTAAAAAACGATAAAATCCTTGTAAAGGGTCGTTAAAGTTTGCTTTAATATATGGAAATAAATTTGTCTGGTCAGTAATATCACGAATACAAAATAACTCATTGACTGGACGAATTCTAATGTTTATCTCCAATTCATTATATTGTAATGCGACTAAAGGAAACGCCATTTTTGCTGCTAATGTAAACCATGTATTTAAAGGCACATATATTTTTCTTCCTCTAATAGAAGGTTCAGGCCCAACAGGATTATCAGTATAGTAAGCATTTGGATAACAATTAAGTCTACCACAAGTATTAGCCGGATCATGTAATTCTTTAGTATGACCAGTCATTTCCTCATATAAAACTCGTTTACTTAAAGTGAAATCTCTTTCAACCAATGCTTGTAAGTATTGTCCAGTATATCTATTTAATATTTGACCACCAACAGAAATTTCTATCTCTTGAATCATAATTGTTCCCACATTTTCAATCCACTTAAATTCATACGGTGCCCAAGTATCAGTACAAGTTTGTGGAGGATATATTGGACTCCAAATTGTAGGTAATGTTACTACTAAATATGTATCCATTAATAGTTCGGCATACCGTTTCATTCTAAAAGTAAATAATGATGATTCAGTCATTCTTAAGTTTCTCAAACCATCAAAATCTGTTCGAAATTTTTGTAAACCAAAATTAGTATATTTTTTATATGTTGTTTTGAAAAATGTTTTTGAAGGATTTCCATTTAAATATACATTTTGATTTCCATAAGATACTATGTTTAATAGACCTCCTGCCATATATATATACTTATCTACAATATTATTTAACTTCATTTAAATGAATAATTATATTTAGTGAAAAAAATGGCTAATAAATTTAATAGTAGAATTTTTTCATAGTCTAATATAAGTATGAAAGAAAAACCTAGTCAACTTATTTCAAAATGGTTGAAGACAGGAGATAAAACTGTCGCAATTAGATATATGTCCTATTTTATAATAGCTATTTTAATATTTGGATTTTGTGGTTATGCTGTTACTAAGATGAGGTTAAATGATGCTAACTGTAATAATCTCTCAAAAATATACACAGGTTTCCCAAAATTATCATCTTTTAATCCTGATGACGCTGCCTACAAATATTTACTACGGGATTACTACATTAAAACAGCATACAATTGTTGTTGTGGAGGTCAATTTAAAAATGATTGGGTCAATGTTTGTGCTTTGAAAACTTGTATTGCTCAAGGTGCGCGTGTATTAGATTTCGAAATTTATTCCGTTAATGATAAACCTGTAGTCGCTACATCTTCTGTAACAAATTTTCACACAAAGGAAATGTATAATCAGATTCCGTTTGAAGATGCTATGAATATTGTAAATTCTTATGCCTTTAGTGGTGGTTCAACGCCATGTCCAAATGACCCATTAATATTACATTTTAGAATATCTAGTACTAACAAAAAAATATATGAGAAGATGGCGGATACTATTTATTCCACAATTGAATCTAAATTATTAGGAAAAGAATATAGTTACGAATATACTGGCCATAATTTAGGAGCAGTTCCTCTCAAAGAGTTTTCTCAAAAAGTTATTATTTCAGTTGATAGATCTAATCCACTTTTTGAAGAAACTCCTCTCAAAGAGTATGTTAATATTGCTTCTAATTCTATTTTTCTAAGAGCATCCAGAGAGTATGATATTAAATTTACTCCTGATTCATCCGAACTTATTGAATACAATAAGAAAAATATGACTTTATCTATGCCTGATTTAAGTGCTTATGATACTAATCCATCTGCTGCGTTAAATTTTAGTTACGGATGTCAATGGGTTGGTATGTGTTTTCAAAATTTTGATTCTAATATGGAGTTCTATAGTCTATTTTTTGACAAAGTAGGTCATTCATTTGCTCTTAAACCTGAACACCTTCGTTATATTCCAGTTACTATTCCTATTCCTCCTCCTCAAGACCCTGCTAATTCATTTACTACGAGAACTACTGCTACTGATTATTATTCGTTCAGTGTCTAATTTATATAATACTTTTTCTATATTTATTATATAAATGTCTTCCTGTAAACCAAAATTATCGTTAGAAGAAAAAGAATTAGACATATTACGAAATGCTGTGGACATAGCAGAAAAAAGAAAGGGTAAACAAACTGTAAGTGACCCAGATGTCAAAAAAATCATTGGAATTTTAGAAGATTTTCTTAAAAAGAAAAAATTAATATGTTATGGTGGAACAGCTATTAATAATATATTACCATTAGAAGACCAATTCTATGATAAAAATATTGAAATTCCTGATTATGATTTTTATTCACCAAATGCTTTAGACGATGCTAAAGAATTAGCAGACATCTACTACAATAATGGATTTCAAGAAGTAGAGGCTAAAGCAGGTGTTCATTATGGAACATATAAAGTATTTGTCAATTTTATTCCTGTTGCTGACATTACTTATTTAGAAAAACCCCTTTTTAAAAGAATACAAAAAGACGCAATAAGAGTATATGGTATTTTATATTGTCCTGCTAATTTTCTTCGTATGAATATGTATTTAGAATTATCTAGACCTGCTGGTGATATCAGTCGCTGGGAAAAAGTTCTAAAAAGATTAATATTATTGAATAAAAATTATCCTTTACGAGGTAAACACTGTGATCCAAAGTTATTTCAAAGAGAATTTGAACGAATAGACAGTGACAAACAAGCACAATTATACTATAGTGTTCGTGATGCGTTTATTGATCAAGGTTTAGTATTTTTTGGAGGATATGCTAGTTTTCTTTATTCCTCTTATATGCCTGCCAAACAAAGAAAAATGTTTCAAAAAACTCCTGACTTTGATGTTTTAGCTGAAGAACCTGAGCAAGCTGCTGTTATATTAAGGGAAAGATTAGAGGATTTTGATTATAAAGATGTAAAAATAGTAAAACATGAAGGTATTGGTGAGTTGATTGCTCCTCATTATTCTGTTCGTGTTAAAATTAATAATATAGAAGAAACAGTTGCTTTTATTTACAAACCATTAGCTTGTCATAGTTATAATGTTATTAAAAAAGGTAACAAATCTATTAGAGTTGCTACTATCGATACTATGTTAAGTTTCTATTTTGCTTTCTATTATAGTGATCGCGAATACTATGACGAAAATCGTATTTTATGTATGGCTCAATATTTATTCAATGTTCAACAAAAAAATAGACTCGAACAAAAAGGATTACTCAAAAGATTTAGTATTAATTGTTACGGAAAACAAGATACATTAGAAGAGATGAGAAATACAAAGGCTTTAAAATATAAAGAATTAAAGGGAAAACGAAATTCAAAAGAATATGAATCTTGGTTTCTGCGTTATATCCCGTTTGAAGAAAATTTAGATAAGGAAGAAAAAAAACTTGAAAAACAAGTTAAGAAACTCACAAAACACAAAACTACAAAATATAAGAAAAAGAAGACTACTAAAAAGAAGAAGACTAGAAAAAATATTATTGAATTTTTTGATATTATTTAATTTCTTTAAATAAATATATGAACAATAAAATTATTTTTCTTATATTTTTATTTATAATTGTAATCTCTATTTTTTCGTGTAAAAGCACCAGTAAGGAGGGGTTCGAATCCTATACTAATTGTATTGAACAAGGATATCCAATGGATTTTTGTATTAAAACACCAATACAATCACAAGTAGATAATGGCTATTGTAGTTGTGCCGATGGATATTTTGGTTCATGGCATATGGATGATGGTAAATGTTATTGTTATTTATTTAATGGATTATTACCTCATAAAATAACAAGACCTTTTCAATCCAAACCATTTGATGGTTATAAATTATTACAACAATGATTTTTTTAATTTGTATATAAAAAAATCAACATCTTTCTTACTTAATATTAATGATGGTCGTATTCTGATTGATTGCTTTCCACATGTTCCTATATTTATATTATTCTCAATTAATCTGTCTTTCAATAAAATACTATTATCACAATCAAATGCTATAAATAACCCTTTACCACGAATATTTCTAATTTTTCCAGTCTTATCTTCTAATTCCAATAACTCTTTCATTAAGTATTCTCCTGTAGTTGTTGAATTCTCTAATAACTTTTCATCGTCAATAATTTTATAAATCTCATTACTTAATATTACTTTAAAAGGATCTCCCATCCAAGTATTAAATGTCTGAAATGGACTATCTGTTTTATATTCACTTTTACAAAAGTATCCTGACATTTGCATCTTCTTTGAAAAGGTCATTATATCAGGAAGGTATTTTTTATCGTCTGACCAATATTCATATCCCCATAATTTTCCCGTTGAACCAACTCCGGTTTGAACCTCATCTACAATAAATGTAACATCTTCTTCTAATGCTAACTGTCTTAATTTAATAAAATAATCATTAGATGCGTGTCTATCTCCACCTTCCGCTTGAATAGGCTCAATTATCATCCCAGCAATCGTTTTATTTTCTTTTAATATTTTTACTGTGTCTTCAAGACATTTTTCTTCTTCCAAAAAATTGATAAATTCATTTTCATGTAAAGGATATTTTAATTGTGGAAAAGGCGCTACTGGCCAGTTAAAAGCAGGTATATTTATTTTATGCCACGCATTAGACCTTGTTGTTGATAGACAACCCATAGTTCTCCCATGAAAACCTTTCTTAAATGATAAAATAGATATATTTGGTGAACCTGGCTCCCTATTATCTAATGCTGTTTTTAATCTATCCTCCATACTATGTTCTGAATAATTATTACGAGCAAATTTAACAAAAGCTGCTTTAAACGCATTCTCATTTGCCCCCGAACCACATCCACATGCTACATACATAAAATCCAAACCACTCGGGGAATAATTTTTATATAATAGTTCTACATGTTTCTTCCATTCAATAGGAGGATTTACTCCAAGTGCCGGACGATGAATTAACAATTTTTTAATTTCAGGTGATTCAAGATTTAACTCTTGTAATCTCTTATGATTGTAACCAACTGGTAATGAACCAATATTTCCATACATATCTAAATATTTTTTCCCATTTGAATCAAATAAATAGTTCCCCTTACTTCTCCCCAGATTAGTAAATAATTTAATATTTCGCGAATCTATAATCTTATGGAATGACATTACTCTGAGTAATTTATAATATATATCTTTATATATAATTTTATTGAAATATTTAAACAGTTAGATATAAAATTATATCTCTCCAAATATTTTTAAATACCGATATATGTTGTCGAATAAATGGATCTTTCCTCCAACTTTCAGGAAATAATGTGTCTATTTTCAATCCTAATCTGAAAATATAAACCAATATTACATAGATAATTTCTCTCAATCTAAACAATAAAATATCCATTAGTCCCCAGTCATTGACATAACTACACATATTATTACTAGTATTCGTTTGAAAAAAATTATGAGTATCCATTAGTCCTTCTAATAATCTTGGATAAATATTCTTTTCATGTTTTATAAATATCATCTTTTTTATCTTATCCAAACTCTGAAGATTTAAAAATAGAATCTTTCTATTTTTTTTTGGTTTGAAAATATGAGGAAATGCCCCGTCTATACAACCATCGTCATCTGTTAATTTTTTATCTATTAAATATGGAACATAGAGAGATTTTATTAAACAATCTAATAAATTCTCCTTCGATTTATATGTTTTTTTTATTACTTGTTTACCCTTTATTGTATCAAAATAGGTCAAATAAAATTTATTGTTTATTTTACAAATATCATCCTCTTCAATTATTTCATTAAATTTATTCTTAATTGTTTCTATTAATTGTTTCAAGTGTTGATGCTTTCGTAAACATTTGAAAGCATATGTAGAAATATCAATAGAAATATCCATTTTATTCAAAATAAATAATAATCCTAATAAAGCTCCAATACTACACCCAGAAACCCTTTTTATATTTATTTTATCTCGTTGTTCTAATTCTTTAATATAAAACAATCCTCCTAACATATAAATACCATTGAATGCTCCTCCATCTAAAATTAAGTCCATATTTTTCGGTATATTATTTTTTGGAACATTTTTAATTAAACTAGATATAAATGCTTTTAAAGCCATTATTTTAAGTTTACATTAATTTTTCATTTTATATACTTATTCTATATGGATATGGATAGTAGACCTTCTTGGAATGAATATTTTAAAGAAATTACTATAACAACATCGAAACGATCCCCATGTCATAGATTAAAAGTGGGTTGTATATTAGTTAAAGATAACAGAATCATTGCTCAAGGTTATAATGGATTTCTGCCAGGTGCACCACATGAGTCAAAAGTTGTTAACGATCATGAACAAGCTACTGTTCATGCTGAACAAAATACAATTACTGATTGTGCTAAACGAGGGGTTAGTAGTGACAATTGTGAAGCTTTTATTACACATTATCCATGTATTCATTGTATGAAAATGTTATGTGCGGCTGGAATTAAAAAAATTAATTATTTTAATGATTATAAAAATGATCCTCTAGTTAAATACTTTCAATCTATATCTAATGTTGAAATTGTTAAATTGTAAATTTCATAATAATATCTTTATATTTATCATAATTTACATTTAAACACCACAATCCTAGGTCATCTTTTAAATTAAATTTAACACAAATCATTTTTTTATCAATTAAAATGTTGTATTCGCTCGCATATTTTACATTCAATATTTTTATTGAATTAACACATACAATTTTGTCAAATGATATATCACGATTTTGTATGTCTTTATCTCTTTTAGAATAAGAATAAGAATAAGAATAATCATTATTACACTTATTTAAAAGTTCGTGTAGAACAGAAATATTAGACATCATTTTCTTTTATATTAATATTTACTAGTATTTAATTAGAGAGTAATTCAATTTTTTTTGGAATAACATTTAAATCTAATGTATAATTATATGAAATATATCAGTATAATTATACTATTTGTATTTATATTAATACTTATTGTCTGTGATCCAGTAAAAGAAACATTTAGCATTTTAGAAGGTGTGCGTGGTCGCGGAGGTCGCGGAGGAGGTGGTCGCGGAGGCGGTGGCGGAGGAAGAGGTGGTCGAGGAAGAGGAAGGAGACATTTCAATAGAGGAGGAAGAAGATGGTATGGTGGTAACTGGGGTTATCGTTATAGACCTCCTCCACCAGCTGTAAGATATTATCCTGATTATTATCCTGGATATACTACTAGATATGTTCCATGGCTAACAGGTGCGTATTGGTTTGGAAGCACATGTAAAGATGGATGTACTAATGTGGGTAATGATAGATGGGGATGTCAATTCCCTGGAGGTGGAGCAAATGACTGTGTATTTGCTAGTGATTGTTATGGTTGTGGTTTTTAAATTAATTCTCTTTAAATAAATCATTTTGTAATAAAGAAATAACTAGAGGCTCTAAATAGTCTAATCTATTTTGGCACTGTTTCTTTTTAATAACAACACTAACAGCACTCTCTAACTGGTCAATTCTTTCTTTTATTTTATTAATCATTATATCTTCGTCGTCAGTGGGATTATTTTTGGGAATATCATCATCAACTGATTTCTTCAAATAAAAAGAATCATTATAAATCATTGATTCTAATAAATTTAATTTATATCTCATTTTACTTAAATCATTTAAGCTATCATATTTAACTTCATCAATATAATTTGTCATATCGTCTACAATTGTAATAGGGGATTCTTCCATTATTAATAATAATATCTGTTATACTTTAAATTATTATTAATTAATCTATATTACTATTTGGTAATTCAGGAATTCTTTCGAATATGGATTCAATGTTAGCCCATTTATCCATATTATTTAAATAATATTGCGCATTTCTCATTGTACACGCCATAGAACATCCAGAATGTCCTTCATATTTAATATTTTGGTAAATTTTATCAGTTAATGGATGCTGTGAAAACATAAATCCTGTATCATTATTATCAAAATTTTTGACAAAGTCTTCACATTCTGCCATCTTTATAGCATTCAAAGCATCCTTTACCATAATATAATCGTGTTCACTTAATTGGTTACTCATTCTCTATTATAATTAATATAAAATAAAAAGCATTTTTTTATATCAATTTTTTTTTCATAGTCTTATAATTTAAATGCTTTGAAGATGTGCCATTGATTTAGATATTACATAATATAACACAGCAAAGAAAATACTATTAAAAATATAACCAGATAAATTAGGATTACCATCTTTATTAAATAGTGCTGGTATAAGAGTAGTTAATTTACTTCTTACAACAGGTAATTGGAAAATAAAATATAGTAATCCAATAATAATAGGAATCTGAAATTCATCATATAAAATCTCTAAAGAATCACGAGAATCTCTATTTTTCATTCTTCTAGCTAAAATTTCTTGTTCGGTATCTGTATTTTGAATATAATCTTCTTGTTCTTTTTGAGGAACATAGTTGGGTTGAATTGCTTCGTCGGCAAAATGAACAGTATTAGTAGGTATATCTCTTGAAGGTAGTTCTAAACCACCACTAGCATTTGCTTGTTGAATACCAGTAACAACTTCATTCATCATCTTTTGATCAGTAATTTCACTTCCTACTGTAGGAGCAGCGGAATTAGGATCATATTGATTAGATTTTTCACTCGTTTGAAGAACAACATTTTGTTCTCCTCCACCACTAACAGGATCAGTCGGTAAATCATTCAGACTCGTAGTATCAGCCATATCTAATATACTAATAAGATTGATAGAAATATATAATTACGCAAAATCTACAGATTTCTTTTTATTATCACATATAATAGATTCAAGTTCATAATTGAAACATTTATTGCCATATTTATATTTCTTATTTTTCATATCATCTAAAGTTGGGGCTACAAAATCAAAACAACCTCGACCTTCACAATTTTTTCTAAATAATGTTGCTAATCCTAGACCTAATAATATTGAAATAATTATTTTTCCTGTTTCTGTATTAAAAAACTTCTTAATTTCCATATATAATATGATAATATAAACTATAATTGAATTGGTATTTCTTCAACATCATTTGAACATTTTACAATATTCTGTTTTAATTGAAAACAATTATTAACTTTGTCTCTAAATTGAAATAAATGCTTGTTATCATCAGTAGGATAAACAGTTATTTTATCAGGAGTTGGATTAGTAAAGTAAACATATAATATTCCAAATAAAAAACTTATTAAAAACGCAGGTAAATTAATTAATCTCATTTATAATAATTATTTATTAAAAATTTATTATAAATTTAATTTAATCTCCTATATTGTAATTATCATCGTCATAATCATCATCATTAACAATTATATTTTGGTTTAATAAATTAGCAGGAGGAGGTTCTAAAGGCGATGTTGAAGATACGCCTTCAGATGTTTTGGCCACAGATGAATCTATAGGTGATGTTTCTGATAAAGTATTATCTTTCTTATATTGAGGTATTGTATTTAGATCAACTACAAATATCTCACCCGTATTTTTATCTATAGCAACTAGTTCAGGATGGCTAGGAGCGACATAAATCATTTCTTGTTGGTATTTTTCTTTATTATTTGATGCTTCAATTGATATCTTTTCATTATTTTCAATAATTCCTTGATTTACATCGTAATTATTTTCATTAACAATTATCTTATCTCCAAACATTATAATATCTTTGTTACCATATTGTCCATCAGAAGCATTAACAATTCTTTTAATTTTTGGAATAGTTTCTTTTGATTCTTGTTTTGATTCTTGTTTTGATTCTTGTTTTGATTCTTCTTCGTCATCACCCCAATCAAAATCATCAACTTGAAGTCGTCTACCCATATTTTTAAGTTCATCCGTATTAACCTTTTCTGAATTATCGCCAGTTTTATTAATTTCAAATGTGTCAACAACTGGTTCTACAAAGGTATCTAATAATTGCGAAATGGTATACCGTTTTCTAATTAAATGGTGTGTATTATCATTTTCATTAAATTCCATAGCATAATATTTATATTTTAAATTATTTAAATCCTTTATAACAGGCATTAACTCATCTTGATAAACAACAATCATATCTTTAATAAGATTAATTTGACCGGATTCATTGAATTCATCAACTGTATTTTTAATTAGTTCTATTTTATCATAATATAAATCTAAATCAATCTTAATTTGTGTTTTATTATCAAGATTTTCGATAACTTTAATAAATTTAGTCCTGTATTCCATCAAACTTTCTAAATCATCGGACAGTTCTTTTTTAAGTTTTTTAAAAGTATTTAATACAGTTGATTCGTTTTCATAACCAAACAATAAATCTAATTTAGTCATTATAATATCTGTTTTACTATCATCAACTCCGGATTGAAATGCGGATATTAATTCATGTAACGGAACAAATTTTCCTGTATTTATTTTAATATTTAAAATACATGGATTTGTTTTATCACCACAAATAGCAGATAAAATACCATCATTATTTTCAAAAATGGATCCAACTCTTCTACTACAATTCATACAATTCATTTTAACTTTAGAATAAGCTTCTTGTTTTTGTTTTAATGATAATTCTGGATTTTTGATAATTTTGTTAATTTTTTCTTGTTTCTTAACTTCATAATTATGTTTAATTGAATAATATTGATTTAACTTTTCAAGATATTCGGGACTTTCTTTATCCTGAGGAACAACAGTGCTATCAGAAGTTAATTCTATAGAATCCATACTAATATTCTCTTCTTTACTAGTCATATAAACTAAGCTAATATTTTTCTATTGAAAAATTGAACTTCAGGATTATTTTGCCAATTAGAAAGGTCGGACATCATATCATTCATTTGATTTTTTTTATAGTCCTGCATAAATCTTAATTTATTTAACAAGTATTCTTGTTCTTTTCTTTTTTTTTCTGCTTGAAGCTTTAAATCATTCTTATTTTTGTATTTTAAATATAAAGTAATTCCTACTACAAGAATAAATGCTAACAATAGCCCTAAATTATACAATAAATTATAATATTTAGACTTAAAATTATGACATTGTTCTAAAGTAGAACTCATAAAATACTTAACTCCTGGTTCTATTAAACGAGGTCGAATATTTCTTAATGTGTCCATTAAATTATAATCTTATTATTTCAAATTAAATTATACATATTTATTATATGGCATCAGCAGACCCAACAGCATCAATTATATTCTTTTTAATATTAACTCTAGCATATTCTATATTCAAATATTACACTAAATCTCCTAGTATGCTTAAAATATGGACTGGAATTTATTTTCTAGTATTAATTATTGTTCAGTTCTTTATTAATTTAGGATTAACAAATGAAATATGTGGATTCACACAATATAATGTTGCTCTAACAACAACGCTTGTCCCATGGTTATTTATATTTGGATTATTAAATCTATTATTAATGGAATTTCCTAGTTGGTTAAGTCCATTTTCTAATACTATTGGTTATTTATTTGCTTATATAACTGGTATTAATGAGTTTTTTAAAAGTATTATAAAAGATAGAAAGACCTTAAACCTTGGACCTCAAAAAGCAGAGATGATAACTGCTATTAACAATGTATATGAAGATAAATCACTAATTATTAATTCAATGACTATTGATAACCTTTCAGAATGGTGGGAAACAATGAAAAAAGGCGGTCTATTAAAATCTGGTGTAGGGGAGCGACATTACGATGAATTAATGAAATACATTAAAATGAAAACAGAAATAGCTGAATTTATGTGGTATTCATTAACAGGAGTATTGGTAACATCCGTAAGTTATAATTATATTCTAAATTCAGGATGTACCCAATCTGTTGCGGAAATGGAGAAGAGACATGATGAATTTGTTCAACAAGAACAAGAAATGGCAGAAGCACAGCAAAAGAAACAAGATGGTCAAATGATTTACAAGACATATGAGTAAATAATTTACCTAAATTTAGGAATTGTAATATAATACAAAACTAATAAGTATGATAGTATTCCTAAAACTATACTTAACAACCATATCGGTAATATAGTTTTTCTTCGTTGTCCTAATCCAAATTCTCGTAAAGATCCATCTTTGTTATAGAGAAATGGTGGTTGAAAATAATTTAAACATAAAAAAGACACTAAAAAGATTAATATAGCAAAACTGTTTATATTTTTTCTCATAAAAGCATAATTCATTATATATATATTATTAATACTTTTTCGATAATAATATATTTAATTTAATTTATTTTATTCAATTATAGTATAATGGATCAATCCGATACCTTTCTTCAAACTCCTTTTGCTCCTTTAGGAAAAATATACTGCGATTATTTTTTCTATCTTACTGTTATCAATTTCATACTTTTAGTATATATCCTATTATCTGCGTTATATATATTCTTTTTTGACAAAAAGAAGGAATCTATTTTCCAAATTATATTAGTTTCCCTTCCTACATTTTTAGCATACTTCACCAATAGATTATTATACTCTATGTGTGTTGGCTCTACTCAGATGTAAATAAATTTTTATATAATTACTAAATTTTATATAAAAATTTTACTTATATTGGTCTTTAATCTCGTTATTTAAATATGTATTTTTACCAATTGCTCTTATTATTTTATTTGTTTCTTTTTCGTCATCTTCAATAGATGTCATTGAATTAAATACGAGTTTTGTTAACTTAGTTTGTAAATCCTCATCTTGGTCCCATCCATCATTCACATCTTGCCATTTATTTATCATTGTTCGTTGTTTTAAAGCTATTCCTTTGATTCCGTGTAACAATTTATTCAATTCAGTGTCCTTTTCCCATATGTTATCGTCCTTAATGTACATTATTTTTCGTTTAGCATCAGTACAATGAATTGGGCGTTCTAAAACATCCATATTATTTAGTCCATCTACAACCATATTAGTAATTGTTTTTGTTAATCCATTTTCAATGGTACAATTATATGTTTCATTTGTTATTGGTAATGTATCAATAAAATCAGTTAAATTCATAGCATTCTTACAATGTTCGTTTAAAAACATACTAATATTAAATTGATTATTATTTGTAGTATTATTAGTTATTGTATTGTGACTGTTACTACTATATCCTTTTATCTGAGGTATTAAATCAATAAAATTCTTTTGAATATCTTTGTTTTCTTTTAAAAGTAATAAGACTAGTTCTTTAAAATCAGTTTGATTTTCTTTACATATTTCCAAAACTTGGGAATTTACTGCATTATTCCCTTCCGCAACGAAGCAACTTTTTTTATGACGATATAAACTACTATGTTGCTTATACATCTTTCCACAATCACAACTGTAAAATGCTAAGGCGTTTTTTTTAGGCGTTTTAACGCCTGACGGTGATTTAGCCTGTGAATCATCTGAGCATGTAGCATTATGTAGCATTTTTGTAGCATTTTTATGTTTTGTAGTGACTAAATGTCTATTCCATTCACTATTCTTCCTACATTCGAAGGAGCAAGATTCACAATAAAATTTTACGGCGTTTTTTGACGCCGAAAATGTAGCATTTTGTAGCATATATATGCTACACACAAAAAGTTCCTAAATCGTTTTCGAATATTTATATTTTTTTTCAATAACAAAATCAGAATTATTTTATTTGGATTCTAAGCATTATGCTCTCAACCACTTTTTTACAACTTTTCTCAATCCTATTTCCAATATTTGAAAATGGACATACTTTTTTGATGTCCTTTTTTGATTTTCCAATTTAGGTCTGTGAAAAAAAGTACAAATGAAATTACCTACAAGTATCATTGACAGTTCACTTTTTTCAGTTGACTTTTCTATACTACATAATGTAGTGGATTGACTACATCATCTAACAAACGATTTTTTAATAATCATCATATTTTCTCTCTTGATATCAAGGTAAATCTGCTATTATATCCCTCTAATTCACGAAATCCATTTTTAAGGTTGTGTATGTTTGTCTTTTCGAGGATAAAATATCAAATATATAAATTATTTAATATTATATAATTTATAAATTATTCTTCTTCGAATTCTAATCGATAATCATCATCATTATCTTCATTTTCACCTACATCATCATCGTCACGTATATGTGACATATCATATACTTCATCTTCTATTCTTTGAACTGTAGTCTCCGTCTCTTGGTGTTCTAGAGTCATTATATCCCTATCTGCTGTTACAGCTTGTTGTAATAATCCTGATTCTTCCCACTGTTTTTCCATTAATTGCTCTTTTTCTCTATCTTTACGTTCTTCATCATAACTCTTGGCGACATATTGTGTTAAACCCTTTTGTAATCCTTTATTCCATCTTTCTAAACGATGATTCTTAAATAGATTTTCTATTTCACGATGTTCTCTATCCATATCTCTCAAGGTTGAGGTTATCTTATGTCTTTCTTTATCTTTCTTTCTATTAATCTTTTCTTTTATCATATCTACATTGTAATTAATTGTGGATTTATTCTTTTTGAATATGTTTAACATATTAACTGATATATTGGCTATTTTCTCTCTTATAGACTTCTGTTCACCTCTAACAACATCTAATTCGGTAATCTCATCTAAATCATCACTTTCATTTATTTCCGTAGTTACAATAATATCTTCTTCCACTGGAGGTATGATCATTTCTCTCAATAATGATTTATCATCAGTTAATTCAAACATATGTTTGATCATAAATAAAAAGAAATACTGGAACAATTGATAAGTAGTTCTATTATCTAATATAGAAAATGTTTCCTTATCATTTAAATGAATAATAGACGCATATAAATTAGTATATTCTACTAATTTTAAAAAATCTAATAATTCTCGCTCATTTTTCTCTAGATAAGGTATTATAGTTGGGTCTTTATAATATTTTTCAAACGATTTATAATGTGATTTAATAATTTCTTTCACATCATTATTATGATCTTTTGATAATTTCCAATGAGTAGGAATTTTAATTTCTTCATAATTTACCTTATTTATAATAATATTTGGAAATACATTAATATATTCATATATTGAATTTTTAACAAATGAAATAGCTCTATATAAGGTTTCATCTTCAGCACTAGTAAAATAGTCATTTCCATTTATATTAAATTCCATAATATCGCTGATAAATTCAAATAATTTAGCTTTATTAGAGGTATCTGAAAATTTATTTAAATAATCAAAAACATATTCTTCTAATATTTTAATATTCTCTCCAAGATAATTTCTTAACTCTCTAATGTCACTATTACCTTCAACATCATCAATACTATAAGTATCTAGAACATTTTTATATAATGTTAAAAAATCTGGACCAAGAGAATTTTGAGATTCTATCATATGATCAATTAAGTTTCTAATTTGAGATAAACAAGATGGCACTGAATGAACCATATCTAATGGAATAATATTTAGTTTATTAACAGCATTCAATAACTGGTTAAAAGCTTCTATTGAATAAGAAACATCGTGTTTTTTCATAATTTCGATATTCTCTTGTAAGGTTTTTTGTTTGTCATACGCTTCTGGTTTAGTCAAACAATAATCCAATAATCTATTATTTACTGGTATTTCTGTATTATAATGACAGAACTCAATAAATCCTTGGATAATAGTAGATTCAGAAAATTCACTACTAACTAATGGAAACTTAATTTTACTATTTTGAGGATCTACTAATAAAGTAGGTTGCGCCATATTAGCCATATCAAAATTAATATTGTGTAAATAAGAAACTATATCATTATCTTTAATAATTGATGGTTCTTTTTTAGTAAAATAGTCGATAGTCCTATATTCACCACTATTACAACAGGCATTTTGAAGAAATGGAACCTTACTTGAATTTGTTAGTATAGGATTTTCCTTTGAAACAGTCTTTTGAATTGATTGAATAATAGCCATTGAAAAGTATATCATTTTGGATTGAATAACTCTTAATTTTTCAAATTGGTCTTTTGAACCAGTTTTAATATCCTCTTTGAATGAATTTCGGAAACTATTATTAAGATTAGTAGGTGTTTTATTTTTAATATCCTGTAGTGGAGGCAAGAAGTTAATCCAATTTTTAATATCATGTTCAATAGGAATAAAATCATCTTTATTTTGTAACAAATAGTTTTGTTTTTCGCTAACTAGAACCTTTATTTCACTTTGTTTCAAAACATAAACGTCCAATGTCTTTTTTATTACCGCAGTAATCTTTTCAACAGATTTTGGTATAGCCTTCCATGGATAAATATTGGTCTTAATTCCTGATGATACACAAGCAATATATATAATATTGGATAAATCTTCATCACCAGCAAGAGGATAACCAGATAATGAACGTTTACAACCAGGAAAAGTTTTATTAGATTGGATCGAAGGAATAGATACAGCAATATAGAGAGAAATATACGCCAATGTAAAAGACATTAATGATTTATTAAAAACATCTTTGTAAGATGGTATTTTCTTCCCTTCTTTGGTAAGTTTTTTAATCTTCTCTTCATATACATCTTCAGAATCAACAGTATCATCTAATGCTTTTAATGTGTGCTGGATGATATCATCTCTATAATTATCTAATACAATACCCATATTATTAGAAATGGTTGAAATAACATTATTAATTATTTTTCCTTTTGGGTTAGCTAATAATTCTTTTTTAATTAATTTCTTTTCTGTTGGTGTTTGAAATAACGCATCTCCAGCATTTTGTTCTAATATCTCTCTAGACTGTGATTTGAATCCACTATCTTCATATCCTTCATCAGTGCTAAGAGCAATCTTTTCAATTTCAAGACCACTATGTTCATCTACAATACGGTCATCTACTTCAACACCTTGACTATTTTTAATTTCAGTAATTGTTTGAAAGTAATTACCATCTTCAACAAAAACACTAGCCAATGTGTATACAAATGTTGGTAATAATTTATTATTAGTTTCATTACAATATAACCAATATTCACAAGCACTTTCACAAGTGTCTGTTTTACAATTTTTTTGTATATCTACAGCTGGATTCATTGGTCTGGTATATTTTTTAACAAATTTAACAATATCATGTTGTTTCTTAACAAAATCACCTTGACCCATAATAACATTTAATAACCCCGCAACTGGAGAAACAATCTGTTCTTCATTTTCCAAATTTTTAATTAGCTTTAATTTATCATTTTCGTATTTATATAGTAAAAATTTATTAATAGTTCTAAGTTTTTCTAATCTATATAGCTGTGACTTCCAAATTTCACCTATTTTTTTCTTACTCATTTCCATATTCTCAGTATATGTGGAGTCAAATTCATCAAACATTTCCTTTAGTAACTCTTTTTTAATAAGTTCAGTTCCATACTCTTTATCAGCACATTTTTTATCAATTTGAATACATTTTTGTTGGATATTACAAAATAATTCATTAGAACCAAAAAATGAATTATCCGGGATAGTTTCATCTCGAATCCATTTATCATCTTCTCTCTTATAATAATAGTAAACAATATTGTCAATATTGTCAATTTCCAAGACAGCATATTGACCATCTTTAATAAGTCGTTTTTTATCAATCATCGAAGTAGCTTCATATATAGCATCAGGTCGTTTTAATCCAATATTTTTAATTAACTCATCAACCAGAAAATTTTTAAAAACAAGATTTTCCATTTCAGATTTTTGTGACTTATATTCATCCAAAATATCATAGACAGTAGGGTCATATTTTTTATCAAAATAAAGAGGAATTCCATCATCTGCTGTCAAATCTTCTAATGAGATATATCTTTTTGCCAACACATATTGACCACATTCATTACCTTGTTTGGCTTTATCTAATTCTTTTTTATATTCCTCATTCTTTTCTTCTAACAAATCGTCAAAATTGAATGGAGTATATAAGTCAATATTTAATAATGTTTGCGTAGTATTGAAACACTCAGCATAATCAGATATATTCATATATTTAATAATTTCTGAAGGAGATAATACAACTGTATCGGAAAGTTCACCGACAAATCTTTTTCCGACGGTATTAAGTCCATAAGCTTCTAATACAACAGATCCGCTTTCTTTCCTTCCCTCTAAAATTTTGTAAAGTATAGATGTATACATAAATCTAGGGGTTGATTCTAATTTATTAAACAATTCTTGATTTTTAACAAAATTACTTTTATATGATAATATTTCGGTTTCAATATATTCTTTAATTTCTTTATATTGCATAAAAGAAATATCATCAAGATAAACTAAGAATGGTTGTAAATAATTTACAACAGTAACGAGAGATAATTTACCATTAATGTATTTTTTAATAAGATTGAATAAAATTCTAGTTTTGGGTATAATAACATTAAGAAATTTTTTAAATTTATTCGGGTCATTATTCTCCTCGCTAAGTAAATATTGTGTTTTATGTTTTAAATAATTATCTTCATTGAATTGGATTGGTGATTCTATATTGTTAATATATTTTCGTGTTACAGATGTATTTTCACGAAAAAGTTTCCAATATTTTAAAAAGTGAGTATTTAAATTGGATTTATCTATAATAGATGTTCCTGGAAGATTAATATTGGAAAATCTGACAATAGGTTCTCTTAAAGTGAGTATGGAACTAACTGTAATAGTGTCATTAGGAGTCATAGGAATTATTTTTGTCTTCATTTTAATAGATGTTAATTCAGTTGTTTGAAGTTTAGATAATCCAAGATTATATCTAGTTATTAAAAATCTTTTTCGCTTCATTTCATCATTTTTACATACAGAAGAATAGAAATCGTCAAGATTATCAATAACAGTGTCAAAATTTTCTAATACAGTTTGTTTTGTTAAAGCTTGTTGATTATAATCGATGTCAAATGGAGTTAATGAAGGTTGAAGCTTATTCATATATGTAGAATAAGAATCGCTGTTTGTTTTATACATTTCTCTAATATCATATTGACTAGTCAATGTTTCTGCTAGAGTTAATGGAACAACATCATTTGATTCATTAATTTGTTCGAGAGAAATATCTAAATCATATAATTTTTTAACATTTTGTGCGACGGGTAAAATCCAATTTAATTTATAATTTAAATTATTAATTTTATCAACAAGAGGTTTATAATCAGCGCCTTTAAATAATGGTTTATTAGCATTTCCATTATCATCAAAAGTAGAATAATCATTTCTCAATTGTTTAAATCTCTCAATCATAATATGAATATTGTTTAATACACTTCTAGTTCTTTCAGCATTAGGAATAGATGATAGTAAATCGTCAAGTAATTCATTTGTTTGAGTTTCAATGCCATATCTTTTTTGTTCCTCTGGGACTTCTTCTTCAGTAGTAATAGCAGCTAATTCGGGGCCAAATTCAATTTGGTCTGCTTCTAAAATAATATCCTTAAGTTGAGTTTTTATAGTTTCAACAGGAATTTCAACAGGAATATCTACTGAAGTTTCCACATACTCAGGAACATCATTATCATCCGAATCAATATCGTCTACATTTAATTGTCTATTCTTTTCTCTCATCTCTTCCATCTTATCTTCTTCTTTCTCTTTCTGAAGAAACTCGGGCATAGACCGAACAACGATTTCTTCAATGGGAATATTTTCAGGAATACCTTTATAACCAAAATCAATGTAAATTAATTCCTTTTCATCTTTTTCATTGACTATTTCTACTTCTATCATATCTTCTTCCAAATTGGTAATTTGGCCAGTAATAGGAATATCTCCAGCAAAATGAATGTCAATCCATGTATTGGGTAACAATCCATTTTGTCGAGCATATCCTCTAGATTCCGGACGGCTTAATATATCAATATTATCGATACTCTCATCGGCAAGAGTGCCATCTTCGTTAATATTTAAAGTAATAGTAGTGGAGTTTTCAGGTTGTTTAATATTAATTTTTTTGTCATTTATAAAATCAATAACAAATATTTGCTCATTTAACTCGGGGTTAGTTGGAGCAGATATTTGAATAATATCTCCTAATTGTAAATAAATTTCATTTGATGTAGCCATTACTTTATATTTACAGTAGAAATTATTATGAATTACGAAAAAATTGATTTATAAAATCAATTAAAGAAATAACGATAGTATAAGTAAGATGTCATATAGTTTAAACAATATTTCGCAAATTGATGGTTTACTATTCGATTGTGAGAATAGAGGTGAAGTAGCAAAGTCACTAAATTTGAAACATAATGTATGGAAGCATAAAAACGGAATCAATTATCATATTCTAAAGTATGACAAAGAATGGTTGAGTAGAGATACTATTTCATCAATTGGATTATTAAGATCATTAATTTTTAAGGATGATGGGACAGTAGTTTGTTTCGCTCCTCCAAAGTCATATAATAATGATGATTTGACGATAGATTCGAATATGGAGTATAGAGCTGAAAAATTTATTGAAGGAACTATGGTTAATGTGTTCTATGAGAAGGATACTCAGGTATGGGAGATAGCTACTAGAAGTAGTGTAGGTGGTGAGATGTGCTTCTTTATGGAAAATGGTTTTAAGGAAAGTGATACATTTAAATATATGTTTAATGAAGTGTGTGAGCATATTGGATTAAATTTAAATGATTTGAACAAGGATTATGTTTATAGTTTTGTAATGCAACACCCAAGAAATCGTATTGTTAAAATTATCAAGGAAATGAGATTATATTTGGTAGATGTATATCAAATTGTAGAAAACAAGACAATTAATATTATTTCTATTAATGATATGAGTTTATTTGGAATTAAGGAGAATACTGTTCTAACTGTTCAAGTAAACCCAATTAAGAATAAAGAGGAATTGGAATTATGTAAAGAAACAGCCGCATCAGTAAATACAAACTATAGCACAGTAGGAGTAGTTATTAAGAATAAATTGGGTCAACGATATAAATTTAGAAACCCAAATTACGAACATGTTAGACGACTTAGAGGTAATCAACCAAAACTTCAGTTTCAATATTTAAATCTTAGACAAGCACCTAAGGATAATGAATACGAAACTCAGAGTAAGCTAACAGAATATTTAAAATATTATCCGGAACACAAAGCAATGTTTAATGAATTCAGAAAAATTCTACATACATATACAGGTGGTTTATTTACTAATTATATTAGTTGTTATATAAAAAAGGAAAAGGAATTGAAAAATTTTCCTGAAAAATATAGAACACATATGTATAACCTTCATCATGAGGTATTTCTAAAAGAATTATTACCAAAAAAATCATATGTAACAAAAGCGGTTGTTATAGGTTATTTCAACGGTCTTCATCCAGCAAAACAAATGTATGTATTAAATTATGATGTAAGAAAAAATTATATTGCCAAGGAAAAATTTGATAATAGTAAACCAGTAGAATCATCAACACAAATTACAGATGAATCTCAATAAGATAATATATAATAGATAAAAAATTATTATAAATATTTTTTATAATAATTTTTGTTTGTAGTTTTTAAATTACTTAAATTTATTTTGGATGTTAGTAAAAGTGGTAATAATATCCTCGGCCGCCTGAATTAAGTTTTGCGAAACTCTAGCAATATCTCCATCTTTATTAAATGCCATTCTAATAACACCATTGGGAATGTGAGGATGTGGAACACGGAATCCAACAAATGATAAACTTTCATTACCTTCGTAAAATCTTTCATATAGGAAATAATTGAGAGCACCTCCTAAGGTATAGTCTTCATTTTTTAATGTAATAATAAATTCATTTTCAACAGTAGAATTTATATTTTTTTCAATAATAATATCCTTAGTATCTGATTCGTCTGTAAGATCTTTAATTAATTTGTTACATTTTTGAATCATAATATCACATGCTTTGTAGATTATGTTGAAATTAGAGAATACACCCACGCTTTCAACGATAAAATCGAAACTATTAGGAATGGTAATTCTTTTGGCCTCTAATAAGAACCAATTAGCTTTTTGGAAATCAATTTCTTCTTGTTCAGTATTAGATTTAACAAGTTCTTTTTGTTTATCGTTCCAAACATCATTGGCTTTTACAGCATCAACAGTATTTCCATAAGCACAAGCAGAGACAACATTATACATACCATCTTCTTTGGCAGTTCCAATATCAAATGGAGATGTAAATTGGATATGTTCTCCATCAATATTTTCCGATAATTTAGGGCGCAATCGAGTAATAGGAATATAGTCACCAGTAATTTGATTTGGAGGAAATAATTCCTTAACAGCGGTAGGTGATAAATATTTATCTGTTTCAATATTTTTAACTTTAAAATCTTCAGTTGTTAAGAGTTCAATAACATCAGAATCATTTTTTTTATCAACTTCTACAACATATTCTTTATAAGGGAAGTCGACATCAGTAATATGAATAGGTATACAACCGATTCTTTGTTTGATAATTTCATTATTTAATCTAGTTGTATTAGAAATAATATCAATTTTACTTTCACTATGAGGAAAAGCTCTGAATACTAATGTAGGTATTTCAGATAGCACGATTCTTCGTAATGAATTTGCTAAACTAAAATGAGTATCACTTAATGTAAAATTTAATACATTAGACTCTTCAGAAGTAATTGTAATCTTAGGTTCCATCATCATTGAATATATATTATATTAATAATTATTTTATTAAATCAATTTTTTAATAAATTAAATAAGTTTAAACATTATTATAAAAATTAATTATTAATATAATGAGTAGCATATTATATTATAGTAATTATTGTGAAAAGTGTAAAGATCTACTAAGATTAATTGGAAAAAGTGATTTGAAAAATGATATGCATTTTGTTTGTATTGACAAAAGATTTAGAGATCCTCAAACAGGAGGGATTTATGTAACTTTAGAAACACAACAAAAAATATTATTGCCTCCACAAGTTCAGAAAGTTCCAGCTATGTTATTATTAAAAGAAGGAAACACTGTTATATTTGGGAACGATGTAATGGATAAAGTAAAACCTCGAGAAGAATATTCAGCGGCAAAGGCAACCGGATTTAATGGAGAACCACATGCATCTAATGGAGAACCATCAGCCTTTTCTTTAGGAAATGATAACATTGGAGGATTTGGAGTAGCGAGTGATAATTTTAGTTATTGGGACCAAGGGAGTGATGAATTATTAGCAAAAGGAAACGGTGGAACACGACAAATGTATAATTATGCCACAGTAGATCAAACAGGTGTAATAGAAACACCAAAGGATGATTGGTCACCAGATAAGGTTGGAGAAACAGCAATGAAAGATATGGAAGCAGAGAGAAATAAAGACTTACAAATGCAACAAATGAGTAAACAAGGTGGACAAAGAGGAATTTAATATTGTAATTAAAACTAATTTAAATATTATTTAATATCAAAATTAAATGGATAAAAGTACAATCCTAAAGGCATTTAATACCCAGTTTGAAGAATTTTTAGAGGACATATCAGTATTATTTCCAAGTAATAATGATATAAGGACATCTAAGACAGGATTATTAATGTTAAGAAAAGCGAATCCCAAAAAAATCGTAGATGTATGGTACAGATATATATGTGTTAAATATGAAGAAGAAATAGAAAAAGAAAACTTAGAATATTTTTTAACAAAGGATTACAGTAGTGATTTAAAAATGGATGAAGGAGGTGCTAATAAAGTATTAGAAGCCATTGATAAGATAAGACAGCCTTTAAGGGAATTGGAAACAGAAAATAAGAAAAAATGTGTCCAATATTTAAAAAATCTTAATACTTTATCAAAAATATATAATAACTAGTTTGATTTAAACAAAAATTATTAATATAATTTATATGTCTAAATCAAGTGCTGAAGATCAATGCCAAACTGAGGATGTTATACCCGAAGAATTTATTAAGGTCATTTATGATTTAATAAACGACATTTTATTTACATTCCCTGAGTTCAAAGAGAAGTTACATATTGACTTATATAATATTAAAGAGTCTAGGGATGAAAGTAGTATACGAAATGTATACGAACACATTAAAAAAGTATTTCCCGAGAGATTCTTTGATATATTATACAAAAATGAGGAGATGTTTAAATCAAATGAAATAAACACAGAACTATTGCCTGGAATTGATTTTAAAGAATTATGGGCAGATGATATTAGTAATAAAACAAAGGATGTTATTTGGAAATATCTTCAAGTAATTTTATTTTCGGTTATTGGAAAAGTGAATTCCGAAGATTCTTTTGGAGATACCGCAAAATTATTTGAGGCAATTAATCAAGATGAATTAAAAGATAAGTTAGAAGAAACCATGGGTAATTTACAAAATATGATGGATGGAAGTAGTCCTATAATAGATGTATCGGGTATAGATCATTTACCTAATCCAGATGATATTCAAGACCATATTAATGGATTATTAGATGGTAAATTAGGAAATCTGGCAAAGGAAATTGCTGCTGAAACAGCAGATGAATTAAATCTTAATGCTGGTGATGCTACATCTGTAAATGATGTATTCAAAAATCTATTAAAAAACCCTACACAACTAATGGGACTTGTTAAAAATGTGGGTGGAAAGTTAGATAATAAGATTAAATCCGGAGAAATCAAAGAAAGTGAGTTAATGCAAGAGGCAAGTGATTTATTATCAAAAATGAAAGATATGCCTGGTATGGGTGATATACAGTCAATGTTAAAAAAAATGGGTATGGGTGGTGGTCAAGGCGGAAAAGTAAATTTAGGTGCTATGGAAAATGCTCTAAATCAAAATTTAAAGAGAGCTGAAATGAAAGAGAGAATGTTTAAAAAAGGTGAACAAAGACGCCAAGAACAAGAACTAGAAAAACAAAGATTAGCGCACTTAGCAAGTCTACCTAAACCACCACCTTTAACAGAAGCAGAATTAGAACAATTGGTATTCTCTATAGAAGGTGAAAAACCAGAAAAATCTATGAGAGGTGTTGGAGGAGAGAATAAATCTAATAAGAAAAAGAAAAAGAAAGGAAAGAAAAAATAAATAATTAAGAATATATATAAATGGCAACAGAATCTACTAATATTTGGTTAAACGATCCATCAGTATTATTTAAAAAAGGGCAAATAAATCAGTTATGGCCAAAAGAAAAAATGTCACAAAATGAAAAAATTAATGCTATTACAAGATTAGTAATTATATTAACAATTTTAGGATTTTTAATTACTCAAGCATATAATTTTTTCTTTACTGGTTTAATAACTTTAGGTGTAATTGCCCTTTTATATTATGCTCGCGAATATAAAAAAGATGAGCCTAGTGATGAAAAAGAAGGATTTACTAATCCAAAGGTTTATGAGGCTTTAAAAAGTAATTTTACAAATCCTACTAATAAGAATCCATTTATGAATGTGCTTTTACCTGAAATAAAAGATGACCCAAAGAGAAAGATGGCAGCTCCTGCCTATAATCCAGCTGTTGAAAAAAAAATAAATAAAGATACAGAAAATTTTGTAGTATCTAATTTTGACAATGATCCTGATATTAAAAAGAAGCTATTTTCAACTTTAGGGGATAGTTTTGAATTTGAGGACTTTGGACAATACAACTTTTATGCTACTGCTAATACGAGAGTTCCTAATGACCAAAAAAGTTTTGCCGACTTTTGTTACGGAGGAATGATTTCCGCAAAGGAAGGAAATGATTTTGCTTTATTACAAAATGCCCCAAGAATGGGAAGTATTGCTTGGCAAAATTAAATATATATATTTAAGAAAAATATTATTAAATATATATATACAAATGACAGCTTTTACACGAGATTTTACATTTGATCAGTTATCAAGAATTGGTGAGGATAGTTGTGGTTTAAGCCAGAAAAATGTTCAAAATGTTTCTGCATCCAATTATCTTTTAACTAACTTTTTCTCTCAAGACTGTGGTATGAAAAGACCTATTGAATTTGCTACTAGTCAACCTAATATTAATTTCAGTGGTAGCCACCAAGTCGGTATGGGTGGTTGTAATATTGACACAAATTCCGATTTATTAATTGGAACCATTAATACTCATCCAAAATGTCGTATTAGTTTACTTGAAAGACCCTTTAAGACTGTTCCTTATTTAGGAAGAGGTTCATCTAATCCTGTTCTTGAATCACATATCCAACAAGGTGATATGATTACTAATAAAAAAAGTATTAATACTACTACAGAACAATCGTATATTCCTTATATGAATTACCCATTATTACCTTCTATTGAAAATTCTATTACTAATCCTGCTAATTTAGTAGAGGGAGTTGCTGCTGATGGATGGATTAGAGGTGGTGTTCCTTCCAGAGAATTACAAAAAGACCTTGACTATAAAACGGGTCATAGTCAATATCAATATTAAATAACTTAAAACTATAAATTCTATTTATGTAAATGAATGATTTACAATTAAATCAATTATTTACTTATCATTTAATTATTGAAGAAGGTGAAGATGAAAAAGATATTAGTAATATGTTGTATCAAATACAATTATTAGAATTATTTAATTTGAAGAATTTAGATGTAGATTTTGACAAATTGAATGAAAAAATGGATACTATTTATTTACAACTAAAAGATGAAACATTGATATTAGAATTATTAGATGTTCATCCATATAAAGATTCTATGACACATGAATTAATGTTTAGAACATTATTTTCATACGATTACTTGTATTTATTTCACAAATATCTATATAATTATTTTAATAAACAAAATATTACTAGTGATTCTAATTTTTATATTGAATTAAAGAATAAATTAATATCAAAATAATATTAATATATATTATATTCAAATGGCTTCAACACGAAATAATAATACACCTGGAGATTATTGTCTTCAACAACGTAGTTATATAGATTCATTAAAATATTGCGAATATAAAAATTCTCAAGTAGGAAGTGCTTACCAAAATGCTATACCATGTATGGGTATTACTCCTAGTCATATGCCTAGAGAAGCTTTTTCAAAAAACTCAGTTGAAATTGAATCATCATTATTTGGAATTAATTCAACTAATTTAGTAAATCCTCAGCAACCAATAGTTCCAGAATTAATAAAGCTACCTGAGGTATCATACTTTAAAAAATTACAAATGTTTATGCCAGAACCTTTAGTAGTTCAAAAAGACCAACGACCATTTCCTATTCCGAAATAAATGTTATTATTTTATATAATTTTTATAAACAAATTATATAAATGTCAGGAAATACTTTTACAAGTACTGGAACAGATTTTACATGTAGAGATAGATATTTCAATTATGGAAGTTATTTAAGAAGTAGAGGCTATGATAAAGAAATTTGTAATTTAATAATTGCTATTGAACAAGGTCAATTCCCAATAGGACCTATTTACCCAGGTAACTGTAGTAAACGCATAACTACTACGATAAAGGGAAATGTTGATATTGTTCCTTGTGAAGTTACTGATAATACAAGTCTTAGCAATTTATCAGGTCAATTAAGTGTTACTGGGGGATTTATAGGAGCTGGAAATATTGATCCAAGTGGTGCTTCTACTAGCTTTTCACACCAAGCAAAAGGATTTGGTATTCAATCTAATACAGGAATCAGTTCTATTGGACCTATTTATCAACAAACTGATTGTAATCATTCAAATTGGTTTGGAGCTAAAAATCATTTATTCGTTGGAGGATATGATACAACCGGAGCACAGGACTGTAGCACAAATGTTTACATTAGAGGAAGTTTATTTGTTGATGGTAGTACAGTGGAATTAAATGGTTTTATAGGGGAATCATTAACACTTATTCAAGGACCCGCTAATAATGCTTTAGGAACTATTAACACATTTAAGAATCCATTATCCAATGGTAATCAGTTAAATATGTATGCTAATGCTTTTACTACTGTTCAGGCTGCCTCGGGCGCTGATCAATGGGAGAATTATTTAGCTTTTGCGATAGACGGTAATTCTCAATACACTCAAACAGATGTTAGTTTTATTGATGCATCTGCTGGAATGAGTAATGTAATGGGTCATATGAGAGGATTCAGAGGTTTAACTATCACTAATCCTCCATTTGGTGGACCAGTAGATATTGAATGGAATCCCGATATTAGTGGAACTAGCAGAGCTATTGATGCTTATGGTTCTATCAGAGTTCAACCAGGTAATACAGATGGAACACTTTCACCTGCTCTTGGTAATATTGATATATCAGGAGGTCAATTTAGAATTTTCCAAAATGATATTTCAAATGTAGTGTTATCTGCTAATGGCGATGCTTCCTTTAATGGTCGTGTTTCATGTTACGATTTAAGTGTTAGTAATATAGCTACATTTGGAGCTTCTACAACCTATATCGATACATCAAATGTTAATACGAGTTATGTCACAGTAGATAATTCCTTAAATACTAAATTTATTTATGCTCCGATGAATGAGGATTTGTATATTAATGCGTTTGATGGTGGAATGTATCGAGATATCTATATGACTGCTCTGGATATATTTATGGATGCTGATCTTAGTGTCAATGATGTAAGCTCTAGTAATATTAACAATATTGGTTCAATTGTAACTACTGATATTAGTGTTAACTATCATGCTTCTATTCATGATTTATCAGTAGGAACTATTACAATTGTTAATGGAGAATTTAATGATATTAGTGTTAACAATCATGCTTCTATTCATGATTTATCAGTAGGAACTATTACAATTGTTAATGGAGAATTTAATGATATTAGTGTTAACAATCATGCTTATATTCATGATTTATCAGTTAATGGATTTAGTGAGTTTACAGGGAATTTTTTAATTAATAATATAACGGGCGGAAGTGAGGCAATCACTATTCAAACCAATCACGGCACCAATGAGAAAATTACAATCCAAACCTTACAAGGTCAAAGCTCTGATTCAATTAATATTAATTCAAATGCAGGTGGTGTGAATATTAGTGCTGGTGCGACAGAGGCAATTACATTTAGTGCTAAGGATATAATTATGAGCAATAGTGACTTAAGTGCTGGAGATATTAGTGCTAACAATATTCAAGCCCTTGGATATATAACAAGTGGTGGTGATATTACTACAACATCAAGTATAAATGCTGGATCAGC